>Ga0153915_10002868_pt1 | contig 15744 bp, 13 predicted proteins | sample Opewatmetagenome_2_FD_107003 | JGI IMG/M metagenome (GOLD analysis project Ga0153915, IMG submission 107003) | Freshwater wetland microbial communities from Ohio, USA - Open water 3 Core 3 Depth 3 metaG | ecosystem: Environmental > Aquatic > Freshwater > Wetlands | place: USA: Ohio, Lake Erie...
CGGGGTTCCGCCCCGTCGTACGCTCCTCGTGGACCGTCGCGGACCTCTTCGACGAGCTTGCCGCCGCGGCCGAGGGGCACGACCACCTGTTCTACTTCTTCGGTGACTGCCCGTTCCTCGACCGGGAGCTCGCGGCGCGCATGCACGCCACCCACGTGCGCTACTGGGCCGACTACACCTTCGCGGATGGCTACCCGGCGGGAATCTCGGTGGAAATCCTCACCCGGGAGACCGTGAAGAGGCTGCGCTCCATGGCGGACGGGGCCCACGCGCCCCGGCGCGACACGCTGTTTTCCGTGCTCAAGAAGGACATCAACTCCTTCGACGTCGAGACGGAAATCTCCTCCCACGACATGCGCCTGCTGCGGCTGTCCCTGACCGCGGACTCGAACCGCAACTTCCTGCTGCTTTCGCGCATCGTCCAGGCCGGCATCCGCACCGCCGATGCGGCGTGCGCCTTCCTGCGGGAGCAGCCGGAGAGCCACCGTACGCTTCCGGCATTCTTTCCCATCCAGATCGTGGAGCGCTGCCCGCAGGCCTGCTCGTACTGCCCGTATCCCCGGTTCGGAGGGGAAATACTGAAGAAAACCGGCTCGATGCCCGTGGAGAGCTTTTCCCGGCTCGTGCGTAAGATCGCCGACTTCTCCGGAGACGCGGTGGTGGACATCTCTCTCTGGGGAGAGCCGGCGCTCCATCCCCGGATCGAAGACATCGTCCATGCCGCCCTGGGGGTGCCGGGAATCGACCTTGTGATCGAGACTTCCGGCATCGGCTGGCCGGCCGGGTCCCTTGCGCGGATCGCCGCCGGGCCGAAGCAGCCGCGATGGATCGTCTCCCTGGACGCGTCCAGGGAGTCGGTCTACCGGGAGCTGCGGGGCGAGGGCTTTGCCGAGGCCGTTCGGACCGCGGAAGAGCTCCTTCGGTTGTGCCCGGAGCGCACGTGGGTCCAGGCGGTGCGCATGAAGGAGAACGAGGAGGACCTGGACGCGTTCTACCGCGCGTGGAAGACGAAGACAGAGAACGTCATCATCCAGAAGTACGATTCGTTCAGCGGCGTCCTTCCCGACCGCGCGGTGGCGGACCTGTCCCCGCTTGCCCGATTCCCGTGCTGGCACCTCAAGAGGGACATGGCGATCCTCCTGGACGGGACCGTCCCCCTGTGCAAGGAAGACGTCGGAGTGAGCGTACGGCTGGGCAACGCGCTGCAGGACGACCTTGCGGCCATCTGGGAGTCCGCGCGGGAGGCGTTCCGGTCCCACGTGTCCGCCAAGTACCCGGGAGTCTGCGCCGCCTGCGATGAATACTACACCTTCAACTTCTGAGACGCCCGCGCGCCTGTCCTACACCGTTCTCGGGGGACCGCGGTGGGACCGGGTGCGCCGACACCCCTACCCGCTTACCATACTCGTGCTGGGCCGGGGAGACCGCCTGTTCAAGGCGGAATTGCTGAAGGACCTGCTGGGGCGCTCGCTCGGGGAGATCCTGTGGGTCGAGGGCAGCGAGACGTCCCTGGACGTGGAGCCGCTGTCCCGGGAGTTCCCGCAGGTACGGTTTCTCCTGGTCACCGACCGCAGCACGCCGGGAGACCGGGTAAACATCGGCATCGACGAGGCGCGGGCCCCGCTCGTGATGGTGCTCTGGAGCGACACGCGGCTTGCCGCCTTCCCGGCGGCAGACGTCGGACTTCTGGAAAAATCCGGTGTCCTGTGCACCGTGCCCGTCGCCCGCACCGCGAAGGAAGAGCCAATCCCGACCTGGCAGGCTCCCCTCTGGAGGAAGCGACGCTTCTCCATGGCCTACCACGTGCCGCGGACCGACGGGCAGCGCGTGCTCTTTCCCTTCGACTACTGCGGCTTGTACCACCGCCTGAAGTTCGCCCAGACCGGCGGGTTCGACGCCGCCGTGCTCAACCCCTACTGGCAGAAGCTCGATTTCGGGCTGCGATGCTTCCTCTGGGGCGAGCGGCTCCTCGGGAGCCTGAAGATCGGCGTGAGCTACACGGGGCTTCCCCCCGAGGAAAACGCCACCCCGGACGAAGGCTACAAGAAGGTCTGGCTGAAGAACCTCGCCGTCCGGACCCGCCGGGAGATGGGGGTCCTGCCGTCGTTCCGGGCGCTGGACTACATGCTGCACTCGGACATGGGACCCATGGTGGCCGTGAAGGAGTTCCGCGCCGCGCAGCGGTGGGTGCACCGCCACCGCTTCCGCTTCCGCCGGGACCCGCGGGAGCTCGTGGACGGCTGGGAGCGGTCCTGAGATGTCCACGGGAGTGTTCGTCCAGGTGCGGCTGGGCTCCACGCGCCTGCCCGGCAAGGCCCTTCTCGGCCTGCGCGGCGGCTGCGTGATCCAGCACGTGATGCGGGCGGTCAGGACGGTGGAAGCCGACGTGCGCGCGCTTCTGACCGACGCGCGGAGCGAGGCGGCCCTTCGTCCACTCGCCGACGCCGAGGGATTCCGCCTGCTGGTCGGCCCGGACGAGGACGTGCTGGCCCGCTTCTGCATGGCAAGCCGCCAGTGGTCCGTGGACCAGGTGATCCGCGTCACCGGCGACAATCCTCTCACCTCCGCCAGCCTTGCGCGGGCGATTCTCCGCGAGCACCGGGAGGCGGCCACGGACCTCAGCCACTACCTGGGCATCCCGTGGGGAACCGGCGTGGAAGTGGTGCAGGCCAGCGCCTTGTTCGCGGCGGAGCGGGACTCGCGCCGTGCGGACGAGCGGGAGCACATCACGACCTTCATCTACCGGCATCCCGAGCGCTTCCGCATCCTGGAAGCGCCGGCTCCCGCGCATGCTTCCTACGCCGAGGGCCGCGCCACAGTGGACACGCCCGAAGACATGGAACGGATCCGCCGGCTCTTCGAGGAGCTGTACGACGGGGAGCCCATCGAGATCGAGCGCGCAATCACGTGGCTGAAGGCGCACCTGCCAGAAGGATCCCCCAATGCCTGACCCGGGCCGCACCTGGTTGCTCATGCCCGCCGGCGGAGGGGGAGACGGGATCGGGCACCTGGCCCGCTGCCTCAAGCTCGCCGCACCGCTCGGCCCCCGGGCCTCTTTCCTCGTCCGGCACCTTGACCGCGGCGCGCAGGATCTGCTTGCGCGGAAGCTCGCCGCCTTTCCCCGGGGATCCCGACCGGCCGTGCTTTCCCGCATCCCGGCGAAGAAGCGCTGGGACCTCCTCATCGTGGATGCCCGGAGGCTCGCCGCCGGGGAGCTGGCAGACCTGATGCGACACGGCCTGGTGGTCTGCCTCGATGAGGGCGGGGAAGCTCGGGACTACGCCCCGTTCATCGTGGACACGCTCCCCGGGCTGCCGGGCAGGCCGTCGGCAAACCTTTCTGACCCGTCATTCCTGTTCCTGCCGCGCCGGGTAAGAACCCGTCCACCCGCATCGGTGAAGAGGATCCTCCTCAGCCTCGGAGGTGAGGACCGGGAGCACCTGGGGGAAAGCCTCGCCGCGGCGATCGTCAGGGATGGGATCGCTGCGCCGGGCGGACTGACCGTCGTGCAGGGCCCCCTGTCGGGACCACGGCAGTGGCCAGCCGGGGTCAGGGTGGTCCGCGGAGCCGACGGGCTGTCCGGGCTCCTGCGCAGTCACGACGTGCTGGTGACCCATTTCGGGATGGCGGCGTTCGAGGCTCTTGCCTCGGGCATTCCCTCGATCCTCTTCAATCCTTCCGACTACCATGCCCGGCTCGGGGAGGCTGCCGGCTTTCCCATGATCGGGACCGGCCGCCCGCGGTTGGACGCGTTGAAGGCGCTGCTGGCGGATCCTGCCTCGCTCTATGCGCACGTGCGGAACTTCAACCGCTCCATTGGGACGGCACGCGGCAGGAAGCTCTCGCAGGTTCTGCGGCCTCTGACCATGATCGGGAGCAGCCGGTGCCCCGTGTGCGGGCATTCGGGAAACCGGGTGGTCGCCCGGTTCGCCGATCGCACCTATCGGTGCTGCACAGAGTGCGGCGTCATCGGGCTGGAGAGCTTTTCGGGGAAGCGGAAAGAGTACACCGCGGGCTACTTCTCTTCCGAGTACAAGGCGCAGTACGGGAGGACGTATATCGAGGACTTCGAGTCCATCCGGGAGGCCTCGCGTCCCCGGGTGCGCATCCTCCGCCAGCTGCTGGGACCCGGCGTGACCGGGACGGTGGTCGATGTCGGCTGCGCATACGGTCCGTTCCTCGCCGCCGCGGGAGACGCAGGGTTGTCTGGTTTCGGGCTGGACGTGTCCCCGGGTGCCGTGGCCCATGTGAAGAAGTCCCTCGGCCTGCCGGCGGTCTGTGCGCCGTTCGAGACCGTGGAGAGGAGACGGCTGCCGACGAAGATCTCCGCCGTGACACTCTGGTACGTGATCGAGCATTTCCCGAACACGCGGGAAGCGCTGGCACGCGCAGCCGCGCTGCTGCCCCCGGGCGGGGTCCTCGCGTTTTCCACGCCGAACGGCAGGGGGATTTCGGCACGGACTGACCTGGAGTCGTTCCTTCGCGCCAGCCCGGGCGACCATTTCACCGTGCTTTCCCCCCGAGGGCTCGGCAGGATCCTCCGCGCCCATGGCCTGCGCCTTTCCCGGATCCGGGTCACCGGGCACCATCCCGAGCGGTTTCCCGGCGCGCTGGGCAACGCCGCGCGGAGGCGGCCGCTCGCGGCCCGGGTGCTGCGCGCGGTGAGCGTGCTGCTTGGCCTGGGAGATACATTCGAGGCATACGCGGTAAAGGGGTCGACGTGACGACGATTCTCATCCTCGGGGCGGGCATCATGCAGGAGCCGGGCATCCGCATCGCGAAGCGCAAGGGCTGGCGGGTGGTCCTGGCGGATGGGAATCCCGCCGCCTCTGGCCGCGGCCTGGCGGACGTTTTCGAGTGCGTCGATCTCAAGAACCGGGACGGGCTGCTCGCTCTTGCGCGCAGCCTTCGCGAGTCCTCCGGGCTGGACGGGATCTTCACGGCGGGGACCGACTTCTCCTCTTCCGTTGCCTGGGTGGCAGAGCGCCTGGGCCTGCCCGGCATCTCTTTCGCCACGGCCATGAGGGCCACGGACAAGTGCCTCATGCGGGAGGCGTTGGCCGCAGCGGGCGTTCCCAGCCCGCGCTCCGTCTGCTGGCCGGGCACGGGCGAGCCCCGTGCAGCTCTCGCGAGGGGCATGTCGTTCCCGCTCGTGGTCAAGCCCGTGGACAACATGGGTGCCCGCGGGGTGCGCCGGGTCGAGGACGCCGCCGGGCTGGACGAGGCCTGCCGGGCCGCGCTCCCGCTTTCCCGCTCCTCGAGGGTCATCATAGAGGAGTACATGGAAGGCCCGGAGTTCAGCCTGGACGCCGTCGTGCACCGGGGCAGGGCGGTGGTGTGCGGGGTGGCAGACCGGATCATCCGGTTCCCGCCATTCTTCGTCGAGATGGGGCACACGATGCCCACGGAGTTTCCCCCGGAAACTGTGAAGAAGATCGAATCGGTCTTTGTTGCAGGCATCCGCGCGATCGGGATCGACAATGGCGCCGCAAAGGGAGACATCAAGCTGACGCCGAGGGGCCCCATGGTCGGGGAGATCGCCGCCCGCCTTTCCGGAGGCTACATGTCCGGGTGGACGTTCCCCCTGGCCACCGGAGTGGAGGTGACCGAGGCGGCGCTCAACCTTGCCGCGGGTCTTCCGCCGGGTGACCTCGCGCCGAAGTGGAGCCGCGTCTGCGCCGAGCGCGCCCTGATCTCCATCCCCGGAATCGCGCAGGAAGTGGGCGGGGCGGGGGAGGCATCGAGGGCGGAGGGAATCGCGAACATCTTTCTGCGGGTCGCTCCGGGCGACCCGGTCGTGTTCCCCGCCAACAACGTGCAGAAATGCGGCAACGTGCTCGCCGTCGCGGAGGACCGCCGGGAAGCGGCTGCCCGAGCCAGCGGTGCCATTGCCCGACTCCTTGTGCGCCTTGGGCCGCTGGAGGAATCCACGGCGGCCTACCTGCGGCAGCCCACCGCGCACGAGAGCTTCGCGTCACTGCCATCGAGCCTCCGCCAGTCGATCCCGACGCTGCCGGGGTTCCGCGGCGACCCCCGGGGCTGGAAACCGGAGGCACCGATTGCGATCCTGCCGCTGGCCGGCTGGGAGGCCTGTGCGGAGACGGACTGGCACGGCCTCGGGTTCGCGGATGCGGCCCGCCTCGCCTGCCGCCGGGGCGGCGGCAGCATCGTTGCCCGCGGCCAGGAGGCGTCATTCGCGATTGGCCGCCTGTTCTGGCATGCGCTTGCCCGCGGCAGCCACCAGGCCGGGCTCTACGTCCTGGACAGCGTGCGGGAGGCCCGCCGGCGGGGAACTCTCTCGGAGTTTCTCGGAGCGCCATGACGCCACGGAGAATCGCCGCGGGCTTTCTCCTGCTGCTGCTCCTGTCCTCCGGCGCGGCGGCGCAGGGAAAAGAGCCCGGGGCACCGGCGCAGCGGAACCTCCTCTCCGTCGTGAACGACCTCGGCGCGGTGCTGGAATGGGACCCGCTTCGGGATTCCGGGGTGATCTCGTTCGGGGACGACCGCATTGCGGTGGCGGTGGGGACGGACCGCGCCCTGGTCAACTACCGCCTCCTGGTGCCCATCGATCCCCCCGTCCGAAGGGACGGCGGGGTGTGGCTGACCACCGCCTCGGTGGAAGCCATCGGCAAGGCCGTGCAGAAGGACCGGCTCGCTCACGCCGGTGAGCGCCTGCGCGTCCAGTACGTGCTGCTCGACCCGGGGCACGGCGGGAAGGACGGGGGGGCGGCGGGAAGCGCCCTGCAGGGCAAGAGAGGGGTCCCTCTGCGGGAGAAGGACATCAATCTCTCGGTCGGGCTCGAGCTGGCCCGCCTGCTGCGGGAGGACTTCCCGGACAAGGAGGTCGTGCTCACCAGGACGGACGACACCTTCGTGTCGCTGGAGGACCGTGTCGTCATCGCCAATGGACTTCTCGAAAAGACGCAGGACACGATCCTGTACGTCTCCATCCATACCAACACGTCGCCGTTCAATCGCGCGTCTTCCGGGTTCGAGGTGTGGTGTCTTCCTCCCTCGTACGAGCGCACCCTCGTGGACGAGAAGGCGGCGGGCAAGGAAAACCTGGACATCCTCCCCATCCTCAACAGCATGCGGGAGGAGGACGTCTCCCTGGAGAGCACGGTCCTGGCGCAGAACATCCTGTCCGGCCTCCAGGCGAGCATCGGGGCAAGGAGCGCAAACCGGGGGCTGCGGCAGAACGACTGGTACGTCGTTCGCAACGCGCGGATGCCGGCGGTGCTCGTGGAAGTGGGCTTTCTCAGCAACGCCGAAGAGGGCGGGAGGCTGGCCGACCCCTCGTACTTGAACGACGTGGCGCAGGGAATGTACAGTGGGCTGAAAGCGTTCATCCAGGGATTCGAAAGAAGCAGGACCGGCAGTGCTCGATAGGCTCGATTTTCTTCTGCGCATGCGTCTCCGCGGGACTGCGGGGGGCGTCGGCATCGCGTTCGGCGCGGTGCTCGTCGTGTCCCTCCTGTTGTTCTTCCTGTGGGGCAACGGCCGCGTGGGGCGGATCCTGTACTTCCCCGCCACCGCGGGAAGCGGTCAGGTGGCGGAGATGCGGTTCATGCCCCGGCACTCCAGCCTGGAGGCCAGCGTGGAGGAGACGGCGAACAACGTCCTGCTGGGGCCCACGAGCCCGGAGGCGGAGCGCCTGTTCGCCCGCGGCGCGCTGGTCAGCGCCGTCATGGTGAGCGGCCGGACGCTGTACCTGGACCTCACGCCGCAGGTGCTCATCGACGACCCCGAGGCCCCGAAAAAGGGCCCGGAGGCGCTCGCTATCCTCACCCGGTCCCTCCGTCGCAACTTTCCGCGGTTCACCGAAGTCTTCTACCTCATCGACGGACAGGTGCCGCACTTCCCGAAAAAGATTTGACAAAGCATACCCCATTGCTATAATTGACGGTGGACTCGGGTAGGTCCCAGCAGCGAAAGGAGCAATGCATGAAAAGGCTGTTCATTATTGTGGTCGTCGGGCTTCTCCTCGGCGGAACAGCGCTCTTTGCCGATGAATCCGTGCTGATCGATTTCACCAAGCTCGGCGCAGACACGGCCGTGGGCACGAACAGGACGCCCACGCTGAACGCGGCGACGACAATCGACTACAGCAACGTGGCCGGCGCCTCGTTCTCGGATGCGGACAAAGCGCTTATGAAATCGTCCCTGTCACTCAACGAGTGGGCCGTGACCCTGGCCTCCTCGGCGCGGTCCGTCGCCAACCAGAGCGTCACCATGACCAAGGAAGCGGTCACCACCGCCGCCGCCAAGCAGTTCAACGGCGAGGACATGGCCAACAAGAAGATCCTCGGCGTGAGGATTCACTTCCCCACCGAACCGTTCAACTCCTGGGCGATGATCACGCCCCCGTTCGACATCCCGGCGTACGCGGACAAGGACTCCCTGCAGGGGACCAAGCTCGTGGTCGCGGACGCGGACAAGGGCAAGGGCGAGAAGTTCAACGGCTACGGCGTCGTGAAGAACGTCGGCGTGCTGAAGAGCCTGTCCATCACCGTATACGGCTCGAACTTCCCCAACGGGCTGGGCGTGATCGTGGCGGACCAGGACGGGAACGAGCAGACGATGTTCATGGACTACCTGCAGTTCGACGGCTGGCGCACGCTCACCTGGAACAATCCCAACTACGTGTCCGACGTCCGAAACCGCGAGCTGCGGAAGTTCCCGCTGTACCCCAAGGGCATGCCGTACATGAAGATCATGGGCATCGTCGTCTACCGTGACGCCGCGCAGGAGGGTGGTGATTTTGTGACCTACTTCAAGGACATCAAGATCACCTACGACAAGGCCCTCATCGACACCACGCGCGACATCAACGACGAGTCGATCTGGGGCATCCTGCAGCAGCGCGCAGAGGCCCGCCGCCTGGCCGAGCTCAAGAGACTCGGAAACATCCAGGTCCTGCGGTTCCTCGAGCAGCAGAAGATGGACCAGACCCAGTCCGCCCCTGCCCAGTAAGACAGCCTGATCTGAAAGCTCTATACGGGCTCCCCGAAAGGGGAGCCTTTTTTTGGGCGCGGCTTTATCGGCGCGGCTTTCCATCCCTTGGGGAGTGGGCTTCTGGAGTTGGCCTTGGTGGTGTGCCTCTAAAAGGCGTGGTCCAGCTTCATCTTTACACCCACGTGGGTGCGAAAGAGGAATGCCGGGTCGCTACCGCTCAGCGTGCCAAGGCCAAAGGAGTACACGTTGCCTTCGATCCCCGCCATTGCGACGAAGGATCCGGGGAGGGAAGCCTCGATCTGCGTGCCCAGGATTACCGAGCCGAGGGTGGCAGTGGTGGTGGAAGCGGCGATGAACGACCGCGACAGGTCGTGGTAGGCCATCCAGATCCGAAGCCGGTAGGGAACGTTTTTCTTGAACATCTCCGTGCTGAAGGTGTACTCGGTAAGGCTATCGGTGACGTTCTGGGACGCGGCTTTCTGCTCGAAGGACCGGGTTCGGATCCCGATCGTGCAGATGGCGTTGGGAAGATAGACTCCCAGGACGATTTCCGTGAGCTCCTGCGCGTAGTCCCCGGTCTGCACCAGGGATCCGCCGATGGAGCTGTCCGAGCGCAAGGAGAAGAACAGGAGGCCCGGATACTCCAGCTTCACGGACGCCGAGATCCCGGACTTCACCGGTGTCCCCAGGTCGTTGAACAGGCCGAAGATCGGGCCGATGCCCACGCTGAGGTACTTTGCGTCGTAGGTGAAGATGGTCCTCGTGGTGTTTCGAAGGATCGGGTCGGAGTAGAACCCGGCCTCGACCTTCATCGAGTCGCTCACCGCCTGGGACCCGAAGAGCGAGACCCCCCAGAAGTAGTCGGCGCCCGGTAGACTGGTGTCGGTGGAGGCGCGGTCCGCGCGGAACCCGAGGTTGCCAGCCCAGGCATCGATGCCCAGCTCCAGGCCGGCCGCCGCGCCGGCCCCGGCGGCAAGCAGAACGAGACCGGCGGCGATTACACGGAACCTCGAGGTGCTCATCCCGCGCCTAGAACTCCGCCTGTGCGCCGACGAAGACCTGCACGATGTCTGACCAGCTGAACGGCCAGACCTGGGTGTCCACCTTCAGTTTCCACAGGACCCCGGGCGTGGTGACGCCGAGCCACGGGGAGAGCTTGAAGGCTCCCTGGGTGCCGGAAGCGAAGCGGAGGTTGCTTTCCAGGCCCCCCTGCAGCGCGTCCTGCTCGGGATCACCGATGGCGAGGTTGAGGTTCACGTCGAAGGAGCCCGCTTCCCCGGTGTTGGGACCCGCCTGCATGTAGTAGGAGGGATGCCAGAAGAAGGTAGGAATGATGGAGAACCTGCCCAGGTGCAGGCGCGGCTCCACCAGCAGGTAGAAGTGATTGATGTTCGGCACGCTGTCCACCGCCGGGTCCCACTTCGGGATTCCCAGTTGCCCGAGGAACTCGACGTTGCGGTCGGTGGCGTAGAACAACAATCCGCCGCGGAAATAGTAGTCCAGGGACGAGGGGGTAAGGGTACCGCCGAGGAATGCTTCCACCTTGACCGCGGCGGAGTTCAGAAGGATGCGAAAATCGGTGGAGTAGGTTCCCAGGGAGGTCAGGATCGGAGAGGTGATGCCCGGGTACTCGGAACGCGTGTCCTCGTAGATGTACAGGTCCAGGCTCATCGTCTCGATCCTGGGAACGAACTCGAACCGCGCGCCGGTGCCGTTTACCTGGTGAATCCCGTCGTACAGCGGGCCGCTCGGGAAGTACATGAAGCCCCGGTAGGAGGTCATGATGGGCTGGGCGCCGAACAGCGCGAAGCCGTCTCCCGAGCAGAACGTGTCACTCTGCCCGACGAAGTAGGTGAGGGACAGCGGCAGGGAGAAGAGGTCCCGGACGATGATGCTCGCGCCGAGAAACCCGAGGGGGAGAGGGCCGGTGCTGCCGAGGTTTTCCAGGTTTTCACTGCGAACGAAGAGATCGAGAGAGCCGCCGAACTTGTACCCGCCCTGCACCTCGAGAGAGACGTCGCCGAACGTCTGCACGATGAACGAGCCGCTGCTCATTGCCCCTCGGGTGATGAGGTCCATCCGGGGAACCACCACGTTGGCGGGGTAGGCGAGGACGGCCAGGAAAAGGAAAAGCCCGAAGGATGCCGCTCGACGGAGTGCACGCGGACTTTTCGACATTCCCATTTTCACCTCCCGGGAAGCTTGAGCATATCACGACGATATGCGTTTGAAAATATAGCGCTCCAATGTCTTCTTATCGGCGGGGTTGAGGATATCGAATTTCGCGGCGAGCACGCGGGACTTGTACAGCACGGCGCTCGCCGACGGGTTGAGCACCTTGCCCGCGAGGGAGATCTCGATCTTGGACAGCGGGGTTCCGGGGGCCGGGGACTCGTTCTCCGGCGGGTTGAACAGCTCGGCGGCAAACCCGCCGAGGGAAATGTCCACGAGGCGCCCCGAGAGCAGGGACGCCGGCTTGCCCAGGCGGAAGCTGACCCGGGCCAGCTCGTCCGGATCCGGCCTCACGCGGATATGGCGGCGCTGGCTGTTGTGCGTGGCAAGCTTGGAGAAGATGCTGGTCAGCTTTGCCTTCGCAGAGTCCGGGTCGAACGGCTTCAGCAGGTACCCCGCCACGCCGAGGTCCACCATCCGCATCACCATGTCCTTGCCGGTCTGCACGGTATGGACGATGAGGGACATTCCCTTCGTACGCTCGGAAGCCTTGAGCTGCTCTATGAGCGCGACCCCGTCGACGTCCTTGTTGTCTATGTCGACGATCGCCCCCTCTGCCTTTTCTCCCTTCTCCAGCGCGTCGTTCGCGGCCGCTCGGTTGGCGAGGGGGACGCCGCGGATTCCGAAGGAGAGAAGAACGTAGCAGAGGGACTCACGCACCGTGAGCGAGCTTTCGACAACCAGAAAGACCACGCGCACCTCCACGGCCAATGGACTTAGGTCCCAGTCGAACGGCCCATACTACACAGGAGCCGTTCGCGGCGTCAATTGAGAGGCCCTCTGCCCGCGCGCGGCAGCGGCGGGGAGCCCCGCCTGCCGCGCGGGGAGCCACTTCAGTGTTCAAGCTTCATCACTAGATATCGGCGTGCGGCGGATGCGCGCTTGACTTTGGCAATGTCGGGCATACAATTGATGATCATGGACATCGAACGGCCCGACGATGGGTTCTCCCTCGAGAGCCTCGGCGAGAACCCGCGGGAAAGCGCGCGCTCGCAGCTGGCGGTCCTCGAGAAATCTCTCGAGTCCTGCCGCGAGCCCGCCCAGACGGCGGCCCTCATCGACGAGGTCTACCGCGCCGCGCACTCGCTGAAGTCCGCCGTCGATCCCATGCGCATGCCAAACGTGGACCGGCTCGCCCGGCGCATTCAGGATGTGGTGCGGCTGGCCCGCAGCGGCTCCCTCGCCGTCACGCTGGACCTTGGAGCCGTCCTCGCCTCCATCGCCCGGGTGGCCCGGGATGCGCTGGAGGCCCCGGAAGGACCGGAGCCCCTTTCCGCCGCGTCCGCGGCCGCCACGCTGGAGGAGATGCTGGAGCATCCGGGAGCCTGGAGCGCGCCGCCGGGTTTCCTCAACCGTCCGTTCAACTGGTCCAAGGTGGAGGCCGGAAGGCTGGACGCCGCGGGAGAGGCCGCTCGGACCGCCCGATCCGCCTTCTCCGCGTTCCAGCGCGCCGCCTCGGAGTCCACCGAAGTGGTGGAACGCTTCCGTTCGGCGCTCGTGGAGCATCAGCGGGCGCTGGAAGCTTTGCGGGAAGTCATCCCGAGAGCGATGGGCGCCGCCGCGCGGGGCGAGCCCACGGCTTCCACCGCCGCGGAGCTCGGTGAGACGGTATCACGTCTCGCGGGGCTGGCTTCGGACCTCGACCTGCCGCTCTCCAGGACCGCGTCCGCCGTGAAGGAGGCCGCCGTGCAGGGCGGCCGCGCCGCGGACACCGCGGAGGCGGCGTTCACTTCGCTTGCCTGCGTGCGCCTGGATGCCCTGATGGAAGACCTCCCGGGCGTCGTGCGGCGGGCAGCAAAAGCAGCGGGGATCCCGGTAGAGCTCGTGCAAGAGCCTACCAACGTCGAGGTCATCGCTTCCCGGGCGGAAACGGTTCGCGGGCTGGTAACGCGCTGCGTTCGCGCGGTGGTCGCGGCGCTCCCGCCGGCCGGCAAGCCGGGGCGGAGCCGCGGCTCCCGCGGATCGCGCTCCCGCGGAGGCTCCCGGGGCGCCCGGCTCAGCCTTTTCGCCAGATCGGCTGGAGACAGCCTGTACCTGCGGATCGCGCTCGCCGGTGTCACCCCGAACGCGCAGGAGCTGAAAGACGCGATTGCCGCCCTTCAGCGGCGCGTGGGGAAAGAGGGCGCAGGCATGGAAGCGGAGGCGAAGAAGGGGGAGGGCGCCTCGATCCTTCTCACCATCCGCTCGGCCGCTGCGGCGACGAGCCGGACGGCGGAGTTCCTGTTCGCGCGGGCGGGGGGAGCGTGGTACGCGGTGCCCTCCTCCTCCGTGGTGGAGTGCATCGATGGAGGCATGTCGATGCCGGAGTACATCCTGGACGGCGTGCGCCTGCCTACCCTTCGGATGAACGACACCCGGGACCCCCGACTGGCAGTGGTCGTGAAGACCCCGCGCGGCGGCGCGGTGCTTCTCTTTGACGAGGTAGGCACCCGGGAAACCGGCCTGCAGACCGCGGGGACCGGAGAGGCGCCGCATATCGCCGGCATCGCCGGTTCCGTTCGGCGGCCGGATGGCTCCTCTTCAATGCTGCTGGATCTCAGCGTCCTTCTCCCCGTGCCGCATTGACGGGTCCGGAGAGGCCGCGTTTTCGCGATCCCGCCGCGCTTTCGGCCGCGTCGGCTTGACAATCCGTCCGTGCCCTGGCTATTGTCTGGCTGGTTCGAGGGCGGCTAGCTCAGTCTGGTTAGAGCACTAGCTCGACACGCTAGGGGTCACAAGTTCAACTCTTGTGCCGCCCACTATCCCTCGGGCGCAGGGATCTGCGAGGCGGGGTTTTCGGATTCCGACCGAAGGCCCATTCGGCCGTGTCCTGCAGCATGCGCCCCACCGCAGGGTCCCGGTGCGTTCCCCACGAAATCACCTCCCCTGCCGTTCCAGCTCCGACCCTACGAAGCCGGGCTGCCATGACCATGCCGGTGATGGAGGTCCGGAACGTGCGGGTGCTCGTGCTCGATTGCGTCGTGGGAATGCTCGTGTGAGTGCGTCAGGCCCGTCGGCGTTTCCTGGTGCCCATGAGCGTGGTGAAGGTCATCGTGGCGATGGGCGTGGATGTGGACCACGTGATCGTGCAGGTGACGGTGCGAGTGCCGCGCGCGAAGCATGAGGGCGATCGAGCCCAGGAGAACCGCGGCCGCGACCGCCTGCAGAGCGGAGGGCTTCTCCGAAAGCAGCAGAAATGAGAAGAGCAGCCCGAAGAAGGGCGCGCTGGCAAAGAGAACCTGGCCCCGGGCGGCGCCGATGCGCTGGGCTGCCATGATGAACAGCACGATGCTTCCTCCGTAGCAGGCCGCACCGAGGGCAAGCGAGGCAAGGCCCGTGCCCGGGGCGGGAAACCTGCCGACGGCCAGCGTGCCTATGACGAGGTTCACCGCCCCTGCGATCATCCCTTTTGCGAATGTCGTTTCCTGCGGAGTGAAAGCGTCGATGAGAGCAGTGAAATTGTTGTCCAGCCCCCAGCATGCGCACGCGAGGGCTACAAGGAGCGCCGGGAGGATTCCCGCGGTTCCTTCGTGCAGGGTGACCAGGACGCCTGCAAGCAGCGCACCCGCCGCTCCCAGCCACCCAAACGTGCCGAGGTGATCCCTGAAGAACAGGAAGCCCAGCACGGCGGTCGCAGCAAGCTCCAGATTGAGCCAGAGCGAGACCGAGGCGGCTTGAGCCGAGGCCAGACCATACAGCAGCAGGACGGGACCGGCGCAGCCGCCGAAGAGCACCGCGGCTCCCAGCCGCAGCGCGTTTTTCCGGTCCACAGGCTTTCGAGGGGATTTGCGGCGCCGAAGGACTACGAAGGGAAGCACGGCGACGCCGGCCCCCACGTAGAGAAGCCCGGCGAGCTGAAACTGCGACAGGTTGGTGAGAAGGATCTTGCTCAACGGCGTGGCGACGCCAAAAAGCGCCGCCGAAACCACGCCGGCCAGTATCGGGCCGTATCTCACGGAAAAAACTCTACCACTGCGTCACCTGCATGACTACACTATTCGACGCCATGTACCAGCACGACATGTCGGCGCTGCGCGTTGCGGACGGCCTGCAGCCTCTCTTCATGGCGTCTCGGCCGGGCTACCTGGGATTTCCGAGCACCGGGCGGCAGTCCTGCGACCAGTTCATCCGGGAGATGCAGAGTAGAGAGATCCGGCTCGTGGTGGTGCTGCTCACGACTGCCGAGATGGAGCAGTTCTACGGCTTCGACCTCTGCGGCTCATATCGACTGGGCGGTATCGAACCGCTCCATTATCCCATAGAAGACGGGTACGCTCCCGAGGACGTTCGGTCGTTCCACGGGCTCGTGAAAACGATAAATCGGCGGCTCGCGCGGGAGACGGTTCTCGTCCACTGCAATGCAGGGCTCGGGCGCACGGGGACCGTGGCGGCCGGGCTGCTGGTCCTCGCGGGCTCGAGACCGGAGGCTGCCATCACCCGCGTCCGCCGGGCGAGAAGCGGGGCACTCGAGAACCGCATGCAGGAAAGCTTCATCCATCACTACCACCGTCTCGTCTCTGGACGAGCCTCACCGTGAAGTGCACGCTTGAGGACACACGATTCAAAGGGGAGGTTCAG
>Ga0153915_10002870_pt1 | contig 15742 bp, 14 predicted proteins | sample Opewatmetagenome_2_FD_107003 | JGI IMG/M metagenome (GOLD analysis project Ga0153915, IMG submission 107003) | Freshwater wetland microbial communities from Ohio, USA - Open water 3 Core 3 Depth 3 metaG | ecosystem: Environmental > Aquatic > Freshwater > Wetlands | place: USA: Ohio, Lake Erie...
AGCACATTCCACCCGCGCCGCCGGTGCCGATGATGCGGCTGGGGTAGAGGGGGCGCTTTCCTCTTGTCATCGCGAGACCATTGCTTCTCAGAAGCAAGGCGAAGCAATCCGAATCGTTGTCCTTTGGCCGGCTGGCCTGACTTAACCTCATCTCCCTCCCGTCCCTCTTCTCCTTGACAAGGAGACGAGGGAAGCTGGTACGTTCAGGCAAGGCCTATGGCCGAGACGGCGCACGCACATCTCCAGTACGCATTCCATCCGGCATGTCCGGGGCCCCATCGCTGGATCGGCAGATGAATGGGACGTTGGGTCTCAGACAAGCGAAGCCCTTCGCTCGTCAATGAAGACCGAGCGGGCGAGAATGGTCCCCCCTTCGACAAGTCCCGATTCGTCCCTTGCCGACTCGTTCCTCGTGCGGAATCCCGTACGAACGGAGTGAATCGGGGCATCCCGCACGACGAAGGAGTCGGGACATGACGACCGAATCGGCAGGGGACTGAGGGGGATTTACGCCCCAGCCTCCCATCCCCTGGATTCCGGATCAAGTCCCGAATGACGGTTCGAGGCCGGCTGTCTGCATCGCTCGTCGGGTCCTTGCCGAGAGGGTCGCCCGTCCCCCACATTCCGGATCAAGTCCCGAATGACGTTAGGACGATTTCTGTGCTCGCCGAGAATCAGGTCACCCCACCCCTAGATTCCGGATCAAGTCCGGAATGACCGTTCGAGGCCGGCTGCCTGTATCGCCCGTCGGGTCATTGCCGAGAGGCGCGCCCGCCCGAAGCAGGAGCAACTTACTACGAGAGGGGGCGCAGCCCCCTCTCTAGGGATTATTCCCCCTCTCCCCGCCGTCACGCGGGAGAGGGGGACAAAGGGGGTGAGGGCGAGTCCGGCGAGGACTCGTGCTACAAACCCTCCAGCCGCGACTCTCCCTCCGGGGGCGTGACCCGATGAGCTGACGATGAGTAATGTGCCAACTGCGGGACCGAACCCTCTTTCACGATGGGGCGGTGGCTCCGGGAGTCACGTCCGCGCGAACTGGCGGGCGAGTTGCGCCAGGCTCAGGTGGGTCATCGTCGGCCGGCCGTGGGGACAGGTGTGCGGCGTGCCCACCTGCTCCAGGTCACGCACCAGCCGGCGCATCTCGTCGTCGGTCAGCGTCTGCCCGGCCCGTACCGCGCTGTGGCAGGCGACCGACTGAGCGATCTTCTCCGGCCAGCCGGGCCCGCCCGGGGGACTATCGAGCAGCTCGCGCAGCGCCGCCGCCCAGTCATTCCGGCCCAGGCAGGCCGGTATCGCCCGCACCAGGTACGTCCGCTCCCCGAACGGCTCCAGGCTGAAGCCAAAGCCAGCCAACTCTCCAGCGAGCAATTGCATTACCTCGTTCTGCGGCGGCGTCACGGTGAAGGAAGCCGGCTCGAGCAGCCCCTGCACGGCCACCCGCTGCTGCCCCCGCTCGGTCATCACCTGCTCGAAAAGCACGCGCTCGTGGGCGGCGTGCTGGTCAATGAGGTAAAGGCCATCGGGACCCTCGGCGATGATGTAGCTCGCCGCCAGTTGGCCGAGGATACGTAGCGCCGGCAGGACGAAGAGGGGCGTCGTGGCCGGGGCGGCCGGCGGCGTATCGAGCAGGCTCTCCAGCGGCCGTGGGGCGCGCTGGACCACTCCCGCGGGCGCGACGAACGCCGGCGCCGGCTCCGCGAGGCGCGGCACCGGTGCGCTCGCCGTCAGCGCCGAGCGCACCGCACGCTGCACGGCCGCGAAGACGGCCCGCTCGTTGGCGAACTTGATCTCGCTCTTGGCCGGGTGGATGTTGACATCGACCTCGCCGGGCGCCAGCGTGATGTTGAGGACCACCACCGGATGGCGCCCCGAGGGCAGCAGGCCGTGATAGGCCTCCTCGACAGCCCCGGCGAGCAGCCGGCTGTTCACCCAGCGCCGGTTGACGAAGAAGCTCAGGTAGTCCCGGCTGGCGCGGGCGATCGCCGGCGCCCCCACCAGCCCCCCTACCCCCACGGCCCCGCCGCTCCATTTCGACTCGACGACCTCGAGCAGGCTGCCGGCGATCTCGAGGCCGTAGACAGCGAGCACGGCGTCGAGCAGTCGGCCGGTGCCCGGCGTGCTGAGCACCTCCCTTGAGTCCGCCGTCAGGGTGAACTTGACCGCCGGATAGGCCAGGGCATACTGGCTGACCACCCGGGCGATGTGGCTATTCTCGGTGGCCGCCGACTTGAGGAACTTGAGGCGGGCGGGGACGTTACGGAACAGATTGCGCACCGATACCGTCGTGCCGCCGGAGCGGGCGCGGCTGCCCCGGCTGACGACCTTGCCTTCCCGCAGGTGGAGATAGGCGGGCGCGGCATCACCGGCGGCCAGGGTGACCATCTCCACCTCGGCCACCGCGGCGATACTGGGCAGCGCCTCCCCGCGGAAGCCAAGCGTGGCAATCGAGTCCAGGTCAGCGAAGCTGGCCAGCTTGCTGGTGGCATGACGCTCGAAGGCGGTGGCGGCTTCGGCAGCGGCGATGCCGGCCCCGTTGTCGCTCACCTGGACGAGGCCGACGCCCCCGTCCCGGCACTCCACCCCGATGCTGGTCGCCCCCGCGTCAAGGGCGTTCTCGACGAGCTCCTTGACCACCGAGGCCGGCCGCTCGACGACCTCGCCGGCAGCAATGCGGACGACCACCTCCGGCGCCAGCACCCTGATCGCCATGCCCCCATGCTACACGCTTCCGTGTACCCTGTCAAGGGGCGTTTCCTTGTCTTGACTCTTGCTTCTGACTCTTGACTTTTGAGTTATCTACTGTGCCGGCCGGTGGAAGAGACGGCCGCGGCGCGCCAGCCAGTCGTACAGGCGCACGCCCAGATAGGTCGCAAAGGCCAGCGTGGTGATGAAGAAGCTCACCGGGTAGGGCACGTAGAACGAGATGAACAGGCCCACCAGCGTGAACGCCAGCGCCAGCACGATCGCCAGACCGATCGCCTTGGCCGGGCGCGCGGTCACGTGCTCGGTGATTGCCGCCGGCGTTACCAGCAGGGCGAAGATGAGCAGGATGCCGACCACCTGCACCGCCTCGGAGACGGCCAGCGCCAGCACGACCATGAAGGCCACCGAGAGGAACTGCACCGGCACGCCGCGCGCCTCGGCCACCTCTGCGTCGACCGACGCGAAGAGCAGCGGACGGTACAGCGCCGCCACGATGGCCAGGGTGACGGCGGCGGCGACGAGCGTGATGTAGACGTCCCGCAGACTGATGCCCAGTATCTGGCCGAAAAGCAGGGCGTAGGCCTCGGTGGCATAGCCAGAGTAAAGCGAAAGGAACAGCACGCCGAGGCCCAGCGTCCAGGCGAGCACGATTCCGATGGCTACGTCGCGCCCGTGCAGCCGTTTGCCTAGCAGCCCCATCCCCACCGCCGCCCCCACCGTGAAGACGAGCAGGCCGAACACCGGGCTCACCCCGATGACGACCGCGCCCGTCGCCCCGGCGAAACCGACGTGGGAGAGGGCGTGCGCGGCGAAGGACAGGCTGCGCAGGACCACGAAATAGCCGACGATGCCGGCCACGATAGCCACGATGATGCCGGCGGCGTAGGCGTGGGCCATGAAGGGGTACTGGAGTTGCTCGGCAATGTCAGCCAGGATGTTCCATGAGAAGGCAGGCATCTTCCCTCTCCCGCACCAACCGGCTCTCGGTCACTGTATCGTTCCGGAGCACAGATAGCGTCCCTGGTTGTCCCGGATCACCTGCACCGGCGCGCCGTACAGAACGCTCAGCGTCTCCGAGGTGATGATCTCGTCCGGCAGGCCGATGACCATATCGCCCCGGGCAATGTAGATCACCCGGTCCATCACCGGCAGCATCGGGTTGATGTCGTGCGTGACCAGCAGCACGGTCAGGTTCCCGGCGCGGGCTACCCGGGCGATGAGCTGGGTGATCGCCTCCTGGTTGCGCAGGTCAAGGTTCGCCAGCGGCTCGTCCAGCAGCAAGAGGCGCGGCCCGCCGACGAGTGCTTGGGCCAGCAAAAGCCGCTGCTGCTCGCCGCCGGACATGCGGCCGATGGGCCGGTCGGCGTAGTGGCTCGCCTCGACCTGCTTGATCGCCTCGTCGATGACCCGCCGGTCGGCCTTCGAGCCCGGCCAGAAGCCCCAGTGCAGGCCTTCCATACCCATCGTCACCAGGTCCCGCCCGCGCACCGGCAGGTCCGGATCGAGCGTCCGCCGCTGCGGCACGTAGCCGATGAGCGGGCTGCCCCGCCGCGGCGGGCGGCCGAGCACATGGACATCGCCGCCGGTAAGCTGGCTCAGGCCGAGGAGCACCCGCATCAGCGTCGTCTTGCCCGAGGCGTTCGGGCCGAGCACGGCGATGAACTCGCCCTCGCGGATGCTCATGTTGACATCGTGCCAGAGCGTGCGCTCGCCGAGCTGCATCGTCGCTCCGTGGAAGACGATCGAGGGCCCGTCCGTTCCCGCTTCAGTCATTCCGTCACTACCTCGCCGCCAGGGCGTCACGCAGGGCGGTGAGCTGCCCCAACTGCCAGTCCTGGAAGGTCGCCCCGGCCGGGATCAGCGTCTCCGAGATGCCCACCGTCGGAATGCGCTGGCCCTCGGCGAGCTGCTTGATGTTGCTGGTGATCAGCGTGGCCGTCTGGTCGTTGTAGACGAGCACGGCGATCTGCTTCTGGTTGATCTGCTGCTGGAACTCGGCGACCGACGGTCCCGGCGGGTCGCTCCCCTGCGAGACGGCCTGCATGAACGCCGGGGGCGAGATCAGGTCAAGGCCGAGGGCATCCGCCATGTAGACAAAGATGCTCTCAGTGGCCCCGGTCTTGACGCCGGCGTAAAGCTGCCGGATGGAGTCAATCATCTGCCGGTAGGGCGTGAGCAGCGAGTTCAGGTATACGGTCAATTGCATGTTGAAGGCATCGGCCTGGTTAGGGTATAGCTCACGATAGTCCTGGGTGATCCGCTCGCATACCGGCTTGATGAAGTCCGGATTGTACCAGAAGTGGGGATTATCGCCCTGCTTCTTGCCGAGCAAGTCGGCCACGTTGAGCACTCTCCGGTTGGCCGACGGGTTGGCGTCGATCAGCTTCTGCGCCCAGGTGTCGTACCCGGCGCCGTTGATAATGACGTAGTTCGCCCTCGCCACCGCCACGCTGTCGGCGGCGGTCGCCTCATACTCGTGGGGGTCGGCTGTCGGGTCCTTGACGATCGTGTAGACCTCCACCCGCGCCCCGCCGAGCTGGCTAGCGATGCTGCCCCAGAAGTTCTCGGCGGCGACCACCCGGATAACGCCGGTCACCGTCGTCGGGACGCCGGGCCCGCCGCAGCCGGCGAGCACGGCCAGCGCCAGCAGAACGGCCAGAGCGCCCGCGGCCATTCGCGGGACCCACCCACGCGCAGATGTCCGGCCCGCTGTCACACGTCGGCTGCCCATCCAATATGTATATTAGCAACTCCGAACGCCGAATTGGGGCCGCTTGTCCGTGTCCCGCCGGTCGGGGTATCATTACGCTCGATGGACCGGAGGTACGACGTGATCGTGATTGGCGGCGGGCCGGCGGGAGCAACGGTCGCCGGCGAGCTGGCCGGGCGCGGCGTCAGCGTCCTCCTGCTCGAAAAGGCCGCCTACCCGCGCCCCAAGTGCTGCGGCGGCGGCCTCACCGTCAGGGCAGCCGGGCTGCTCGGCGGTTGCGTCGGCGAGGTGGCCGAAAACACGATCACCACCCTCCGTCTCAGCCGCCGCGGCGCCGGCGCCCGCGCGCTCGACCTCGGCCAGCCGCTGATGTACACCCTGTCCCGCGAGAGTTTCGACCAGCTTCTCGCCGAAAGGGCGCAGCAGGCGGGCGCCCGCATCCTTTGCGGCACGCCGGTAACGGGCGTGGCCGAGACCGGCGACGGCGTCGAAGTGGTCACCGCGGCGGGCGTGTGGCGCGGCCGGTTTGCCGTCGGCGCGGACGGCGCTCGCAGCGTGGTGGCCAAGGCCGTCGGCGGCGCCGGCGGCGACCATCTGATGGCGCTCTCGGCGGAAGTCGTGCCGGCCGACCGCGTGCTCGACGAGTGGCGGTCGCGCGTCGCCCTCGACCTCGGCAGCCTGAGCCGCGGTTACGGTTGGCTGTTCCCCAAGGCGGGACGATTGTCCATCGGCGTGGGCGGCCCGGCGCGCCAGGCACGGCGCCTGCGGGACGCTCACCACCGGCTCGTCCACGCCCTCGGCATCGGAGACCACACCGTGACGCGGTGGTCAGCCGCGCCCATCCCGGTCTGCCGCGGTGAAGCGGTGGTGTCCCGCGGCCGGCTGGCCCTGGTGGGCGACGCTGCCGCGCTGGCCGACCCATTCACCGGCGAGGGCATTTACAACGCTATCGTGAGCGGCCGCCTGGCCGCACGGGCGATAATCAGCGCGCTGGAGAACAAGCTCAGCAACCTCGGCGAGTACCAGCGCCTGGTCGACGCCGAGATCATGCCCGAGATGGCGGCGGCCAACCGGTTCGCGCGGCTGCTGGGCACGGTGCCCGGCCAGCTCTTCGGCGTCGCCGACCGGGACGGGCGGGTCCAGCGGGCCGGTGCGGCGCTGCTGCGCGGCGAGACCACCTACGCCTCCCTCTGGGACCGCTTCGTCTCGCTCGGCGGGCTCTATTCGTTCCTGCTGCGGTAGCCTACCCCGGCCAGATGCCGGCGTGCGAGTAGGCCGCCGCGAAGTGGCCGGCGGCAATCAGCACAAAGAGCCACCAGTAATGGCCGTGGAACCGGCTGAACCGGCGATAGCCGCCCCGCCCAGCCGGGTCGAGCGCCCGGCCGGTAAGCAGCCGGGGCAGCAGACGGCACGAGGCGAACGAGCCGGCGGCGACCAGCCCTGCCGAAAGGCCCGCCGCCAGAATCGCCCAGTGGAGCGGCGCATCCGGGTCGCCCGCCTGGGGCAAGCCGGTATGAACGAGGGCCAGCGTCAAGTGGGCCGCCAGCAGGCCGCCGAAAATGAACCAGTAGGCGCCGTGGCGGCGGTAGAACGCCTGGAACGCGGCCGACCGCGCCAGCGTTGTCAGGCCGGCGTGGTTCAGCAGCCACACGAAGCTGCGGCAGGAGGCGACCGTCGCCAGACCGAAGGCCAGCGTGGAGAAGCCGAAGATGATGGCCACCCGCTCGTCGATGACGGCGGCGGTATCCCCGGCGTGAGACGAGACTAGAGCCAGCGCGGGCAGGCACGGACCAGCCGGCAAGTGCGCTCCCTCCTGAGTAGTATTGTAGGCGGCCGCCGCCCGTCGGTGGGCGCGCCGGGCTATAATCCTGTTGAAAGAGACATGAAACAGGCCGGCCAAGCCGCTCCTGCGCAGAGCGCCCGTTTGCTCCGCTGGTGCGCCGTACTGTCCATTGGCGCGCTGCTCGCTCACGCCATCGACGCGCCCGACCACCTGCGCGAGTGGTGGGGCTACAGCACCTTCTTCGTCGTGGTCGGCGCGTTCCAGTTCTTCTATGCTTTTCTGCTGCTCCTACAGCCCTGGCGGTACGACGAGAGCGGCGCCCCGGGGCCGGGCGCGCTCCGCTACGGCCGGGGGTACTTCATGCTAGGGATCGTGCTCGCCGCGTCCGTGCCCGCGGTCTACCTGGTGAGCCGGACGACTGGCCTGCCCTTCCTCGGCCCGGAAGCGGCGGCCGAGCCGGTGACCGTGCTCAGCCTGCTGCCGGTCGCCGAGGACGCCGTGCTGCTCGTCCTGCTCGTCCGCCTCTGGCGGCGCGCCCGGCGGACGTAGCCTGGCCTCGCCATTCTTGACTGGGCAAGCCGGATATACGACAATGGGGAAGCCATCTCAAGCGGGGCGTAGCGCAGCCTGGTAGCGCACCTGAATGGGGTTCAGGTGGTCGGCGGTTCAAATCCGCCCGCCCCGACCACGTTTCTGCCTCTCTGTCCTCCTGGCACTACCGTACCGGGTCGCGCGGTACTAACGGCCCACTGCCCGCCCGCAAGCCTCGTGTTATGTTCTGAGTATACCCGGGGCGTATCGGGAGGACCACGTTTATGCCGGTAACACTGGCGGGGCGGACGTACTACAAGACAAGCGAGGCCTGCCGCCTGGCGGGCATGAGTCGCAACACCTTCTTCCGCTGGGTGCGGGAAGGCTCATTCGCCGACGCGCGGCAGCGCGACCGACACGGATGGCGGCTTTTCACCGAGGACGAGGTGAATCGACTGGTCGCCGAGGTCAATCGGGTGAGCACCGGCGACCGTGACGGTAGGGATGGCGGGGTGGCGGTATGGAGCAGGACGCGAACGTCCTGAGGAGTACGGCTACGGGCATTTCCGCCGGAAGGTTGCCGCGATCGGAATCGGTCTCGGCGCAGTTGAACGCGCTCGTGCGCGACGCCTATTTCTGGCCCATTGTCATGATGGCGCTGCTGTGCGCCATCTTCGCCAGCGCCCCGCAGGAGATCGGACTGCTGCGTCTGCCGCCGGTGGTGGCGTCCGCCATCATCGACGTCTCCATTCCGGCCTACCGCGTCCTCTTCACAGTAACCGCCGCGGTGACCGCCTGGCACTTCGGCCCGAGGGGAGGACTGATCGCCTGCGCGGCCATGTCGCCTATCCTGGTCCTCAAAGTCTGGCCCAGAGCGGCCGACCCGAGCGCGTGGGTCGAAGTGGCGGTCGCGGGGGTTGGCGTGCTGTTCGCCTTCGTCGCCGGCCGGCAGGGGAAGATGCAGAACGTGCTCCGCGAGACCACGTCCCAGCTCCGGAAGGAGATTGCCGAACGCAAGCAGTCCGAAGAGGCGCTGCTAGTCAAGACGGCGCTGCTTGAGGCCCAGTCAGAGACGACGCTTGACGGGGTCATCGCGGTAGACACCAAGCGCGCCATCCTACTCTACAACCGGCGCCTTCAGGAGATGTGGCGCATACCGCCGGGCCTGCTCAGCAGCCGGATGTTCCGCCTGGTCTACCGCCACATGATCGGAATGCGGAAGGATCCCGAAGCAGCCCAGCAGCAGGTCGAGGAGGTGTTTGCCAACCCCGAGCGGAAGGCGCGCTACGAGGCGCCGCTGGCGGACGGAAGGGTGCTGGATGCCTTCACGGCGCCGCTGGTCGACTCGGCCGGCGTCCTGCGCGGCCGGATCTGGTACTTCCGGGATATCACCGAGAGCAAGGAGATGGAGCACCGCATGATGATGACGGACCGGCTGGCCTCCATCGGCGAGCTCGTCTCGGGCGTGGCCCACGAGCTGAACAACCCGCTGGCCGGCGTCATCGGTTTCGCGCAGCTCGTGGCGCAGAAGGATGTCAGCGATGACGTCAGAGAGGACCTGAGCATGATCCAGAGCGAGGCGGAGCGGGCCGCCCGCATCATCAAAGACCTGCTGACCTTCGCCCGCAAGCACGGGCCGCCGAAGCAGAAGACCCAGGTGAATACGGCCATCGAGGACGTACTGCGGCTGCGCGCCTACGACCAACGACTGGCCAACATCGAGATCGTCAAGCGCCTCGCCGCCGACTTGCCGGAGATCATGGCCGACCATCATCAACTACAGCAGGTCTTCTTCAACATCGTGATCAACGCCGAATATGCGATGGTCGAGGCACACGGTCGCGGCCGGCTCATGATATCGACCGAGAAGCTCGACCGGTACGCGCGGGTGACCTTCAGCGATGATGGCCCGGGCATCCCGGAGCAGAACCTCAGCCGCTTGTTCGAGCCGTTCTTCACAACCAAGCCGCCGGGCAAAGGCACCGGGCTCGGCCTGAGCATCTGCCACCGGATCGTTACCGAGCACGGCGGCCGCATCTATGCCCGCAGCCAGCCCGGCGAAGGCGCCCAGTTCATCATCGAGCTGCCGCTCGATGGGAGCCTGAGCTAGGCCGCTTCAGTGACATTCACGAACTCGGGCATCGCAGAACCAGATCGCGCGGCCGAGTGCCCCGCCCGCCGAAGATCACCTGGCCAACAGCCCGCGCCGCTCCAGCTCGTCGGCCACGTCATGCAGCCCGAGATCGGCCAGCTTTGACCTCGTCTGCCGGCCGGAGACAACGTCCCACCCGCGCAGGGCATAGAACTCGTCCTTGAGCCGCTCGAAGACAGCTCGGCCCAGTACTGCTCCCCGGAACGAGAACCGCTCGCCGTTGGGCCCCGGAGCGATGCATTCCGGGTTGAAAAACAGCCCCCTGATCGGCGTGTTGAAAAGGGACTCCGGCAGCACATCGCCGGCGCGCCCGCCCCAGCCCTCCCGCATCAATATCGCCCGCTGGAGGTTGTAGACGCGCTCTCCCACCTGCATCAGGCCAGCCTCGTCCACGTTCCGTCCGGTGATCGCGCTCACGATGCGGCTCTCCAGCGTGTACGGCCCGATGCCGGGGACGATTTCCCGCACCTGGTAGATGGGCCAGGCGAGGTCGCACAGAACCAGGCTCTCCTTGACGTAGGCGTAGTCCTGGAGCCGCTTGGCCATCAGCGCCTTGCCGTTGGGCGAGCTGAAATCGAGGGCGTCGCGGCTGCCCCAGTGCGTCTCGGCGATCCCGCGGAGGATGTCGAAGGTCATTCCGGCGTCGGGCCATTTCTGCTGCGTCCAGTTGAGCCAGCGGTTCAACGGCAGCACGGAGCCGTGGTGGATGTGCACCGCCCGCCGCGGCTCGGTGGCATAGCCGAGCGAGTTGGCCAGGATCACCCTCGGGTCGTAATCGACCGATTCGCCGGACCTCGTTAGCGACAAAGCGAGGGGGACCTTGTCGGCGCCCCGGCCGACCTGCCGCGCCGCTCGCGGCACTCCCTGCGCCAGCACCTCACCGAAGCCTGCGCGCCGGGCGATCTGACCCGTCAGCGCTTCGATGAACTCGGCGCTGCCGATTCTGGAGAGGGGCAGTCGCGTTTCATCTTCGCTCAGGATGCCGGCCCGGTGGCACTGCCCGAGCCACTCGATCACCAGCGACAACACGACGGTATCGATGCCATATTCGTCGCAGAAGCGGCCGGCCAGCAGATTGGCCTCGCGGCCTTGCTCACGGCCGTAGTACCTCGTCGCCGGCCCGATGTACACGCCGGACGCCTGGCAGAGCGACTTGAAATCGTGCCCGTCAGCGGTCCGATAGTGGAAGCGGGTGCAGCCGGAGATGCAGCCGTAGCACGAGGTCAGCTTCATCGTGCCGGGCAGAATGTGCCCGTAGTCCTCGAAGTTGTTGGTGCGCAGCCGCCGGGTGAGCGCGGCCAGCTCTCTCAGGCGCTCAGGGTCAGCGGCGACCGGCCACCGGCGGTCCGTCGCCCGCACCACGATCGCTTTCAACCGCTTCGAGCCCATGACGGCGCCGAAGCCGCTCGAGCCGGAGGCATTGCCGGACGCCAGCATGGTGGCGAAAGCGACCCGGTTCTCCCCAGCCGGCCCGATGCTGAGGACGCGGGCTTCGGCACCGAGCTCGGCATGCAGGATGTCCTCGGTCGCGCGGGTCGTCTGGCCCCAGAGGTGGCCGGCGTCGTTGACCTCGGCCCGGCCGTTTTCAATCAATATGTAAACGGGGCGGTGCGCCTGGCCGGAGACTGCCAGCCCGTCGCACCCGGCGTACTTCAGGTAGGCGCCCCAGCTCCCGCCCAGGTTGGCGTAGGAGAAGTGCTCGGGCTCCATCAACGGCGACTTCCCGCAGACCACCCATCGGCAGCCGGAGAAGCCCATGAAGCCGGCCACCGGCCCGGTCATGAAGACAAGCAGGTTGGCCGCGTCGAAAGCGCTCGTGCCGGGCGGGACGCTATCCCAGTAGAGCTTCGCCGCGATCCCCCGCCCGCCCAGGAACCGATCGGCGTAGTCAGCCGTGGGCAGGGCGGCCGTTTCGCCCGTCGAGAGGTCAACACGGAGGACGCGGCCGGCATAGCCGTTCGGAGACATGCCTCATGTTACCACAGGTCAGAGCGCACGCCAGCGTCTAGACCACTTCCTGGTAGCGGATGATCTCGGGCCGCCCTTTCATGATCGGGCCGATGGTCTGGAAGAACTCGCGGACGTGCGGGGCCGAGCCGTGGAACTTGATCGCCTCTTCGTTCTGGTACTTCTCGTAGAAGAAGAAGCGGTTGGGGTCAGCCAGGTCGCGATGCAGCGCGTAGAGCAGCGCGCCGGGGTCCTGGCGCACTTTGGGCGCGACCTTGCGGAACTCCTTGATGAACTCGTCACCCTTACCGTCAATGACATTGATGATGGCGCCGACAACGATCATGGACACACCTCTGCTTTCCGGATGGCGCTATGCTACGGCCCGAGCCGCCAAATGTCAAACCAGTTCCCCGCCGAGGTCATCTCGGAGGAGTCCCGACGGCCCGAAGCCGTTGGGGGGACGACGAAGTATCTATCGGCGCAAGCGGGCAGCGAGTCTTCCACCACCCCCCGAGATTCTTCGCTGTGCTCAGAATGACAAGAAGAGGCGCTTGGAACAACAAGGGGTGGCGCTCGGAACGACAGGGAGTGGCGACGAGAATCACATCACGGAAAGCTCGAAAGGGCGCAGCCCTTTCGAATTCACTCCCCCTTCCCGCGGGAAGGGGGCAGGGGGATGGGCCACTGTCAAGAAGCCGGCTTTCGAATATGGGGCACCGCGCGGCCGGCACATGACAGTGACCCGCGTTGCTTCCCCGGCAGCGCTTACAGTAGAATGGACGGAAGCGCAACAGAGAGGAGAGTAGGCTTGGACACACGAGACTTGCGTGACAAGACGGCCATCGTCAGCGTTGGTTACACAGCCAGGCAGGGGGCCGTGCCGGACACGACGGACATGCGGCTCGCCCTCGAGGCCTGCAAGAACGCCATCGAGGACGCTGGCCTGAAGAAGGACGACGTTGACGGACTGCTGCTGCAGCCCACGATGGGCGGCGTGCACTCCTACAACGTCGCCGCGCAGCTCGGCCTGGACCTCCGTTTCACCGCCAACCTGGACGTGATGGGGGCCAGCTCCGGCTGCATCGCCGGGTATGCCGCCATGGCGGTGGCCTTCGGGCAGGCCAACTACGTGCTCTGCCTGTATGCCACCACGGAACACTCGGTGGGCTTTGCGGGTGGCGGGGGAATGCGCCCCCGGGCCGGTTCGGAGTTCGCCTACGGTGCCATGGGCGCGCCGATGTCCTATGCGCTGGCCGCCCGCCGGGGCATGGACGAATTCGGCACCGGGCCGGAGACCTGGAAGCACATCGCCGTCAACACCCGGAAATGGGCCAACCTTAACCCGCGGGCCACTTTCTATGATAAACCGCTTACCTTCGATGACTACTACGCCGAGCCGTGGGTGGCCGAGCCCTTCCGCCGGGCCGACTGCTGCCTGGTGAGCGACGGCGCCCGCGCTTTCATCGTCACCACCGCCGAACGGGCGCGGCAGCTCAAACACCCGCCCGCCTACATCGCCGGGATGGGTCAGTACCACCACACCGCCAACGTGGCCCAGTCCCAGTTCAACACCGGCCCCACGGCGGCCAAGCAGTCCGGGGCGGACGCCCTCCGGATGGCCGGCATCACGCTGAAGGACATCAGCGCCTGCGAGATCTACGATTGCTTCACCTACACCGTCGAGCTGACAATGCAGAGCTACGGCTTTTTCAAGCCCGGCGGGGGCAAGGACTTTTTCAAGGACGGCCGCACCGCTCCGGGCGGCGAGTTCCCGGTCAACACCTCGGGCGGGCTGCTCTCCGAAGTGTACTACATGGGCTTCACCCCACTCACCGAGGCGGTCATGCAGATCCAGGGCCGGTCAGGCGAGCGCCAGCTCAAGGACCCGCGCTACATCCTCGCCAGCGGCAACGGCGGCATTCTGCAGACACACAGCACGATCATCCTGCGGAGGTAATGGAGAATGAGTCAGGCACCCCCCAGACGACCGTCCGGACCACCACCCGGACCACCACCCAGACCGCTGCCGGTCGCCGATGAAGATACGAAACCCTTCTGGGAGTACACCAGGAAGCACGAGCTGCGGGTGCCGAAGTGCCAGAACTGCGGCAAGCTGTACTATCCGCTCAGCCCGATCTGTCCGCATTGCCTGCACATGGGCGCCGATTGGGCCAAGCTCAGCGGCAAGGGCAAGGTCTACAGCTTTATCATCGCCCGCCGCCGGTACCATCCCGCCATACCGGTGCCGTACGTTGTGGCCATCATCGAGCTGGAGGAAGGCATCCGGATGACCTCCAACGTGGTGGACTGCCCGCCGGAGGACGTGCGGGTGGGCATGCCGGTGGAAGTGGTCTTCGACGACCTCAGCCCGGAGTTCTCGCTGCCCAAGTTCCGGCCGGCGAAGTAGACCGAGCGGCGGCGATAGGCTCTCTGTCTGACCTCTGACCTTTGACCTATCTTCTAGTATGCCACCAGGCCGTCTACCGTCGCCTTGTCCAGGCGCTTCACCAGCTCGACCACCAGCTTGACGGTCGCCTCGAAGTCGTCCCGGCGCATGATGGCGTTGTGGCTATGAATGTGCCGCGTGGGCACACCGAGCACGACGGTCGGCACGCCGGTCTTGTGCAGGTGGATCGGTCCGCCGTCGGTGGCGCCGCCTTCGAGCGTCGAAAGCTGCAAAGGCAGGCCTAGCTGCCGCGCCAGCTCGATGACCAGGTCGCGCAGCTTCAAGTTGGGGATCATGCGGGCGTCGTAGGCGAGCAGCGTCGGCCCGCCGCCGAGCTTGATCGACGATTCCTCCGGCTTGATGCCGGGCGTGTCCCCGGCAATGTCCACCTCCAGGACGATGGCCACGTCCGGGTTGACCAGCTCCACGCTCGTGGTCGCGCCCCGCGTGCCCACCTCCTCCTGGACCGTCGCCGCTGCGTAGACTGTGTTCGGGTGCTCGTTGGTCAGTAGCTGCTTGAGCACCTGGATTGTCAGCGCAACGCCGACGCGGTCATCCAGCGCCTTGGACAGGTAGGTCTTCGGGTTGAGAATGGCGAACTCGCTGACGGGCACGATCGGGTCACCGATGCGCACCCCGGCGTCCTCGACCTCCTTCTGAGAAGTGGCGCCGATGTCGATGAACATGTCCTTGCGCTCGACCATCTTCTTGCGCTCTTCGGCGCTGAGCAGGTGGGGCGGCTTGGCCCCGATCGTCCCCAGCAGGTCGCCTCGGCTCGTCTTGATGTGCACGCGCTGGGCGAGCAGCACCTGGTCGAACCAGCCGCCGAGGGGCGTGAAGCGGATGAACCCCTCTTTGGTGATCAGCTTGACCAGGAAGCCGATCTCGTCCATGTGGCCGGCGAGGACCACCCGGGGCTGGTCCTGGCTGCCGCGCTTCCGGCAAATGAGGCTGCCGAGCTTATCCTGCGAAAGCTCGCCGAGCGGGCCGAAATGACGCCGGACCACCTCCCGTACGCCCGATTCATAGCCGGATACGCCCGGCGCTTCGGTCAGCTCTTTGAGCAGTAGCTCCAGATCGTCCATGCGGTCCTCCTGTTGGCTTTTCCTGCTACGGATGATAACACGAAACGGCCCCGAACACCCCCCTTGAACCCCCCAGTCCCGTTCGACAAGCTCAGGGCAGGCTTGGGGGACTTGAGGGAGACTCGGGGACACCCCCAGACCGCTGGCAGTCCCGATTGCATCGGGACGCCCCTCTGCACTCTCTCAGTTCGCCACCCCGCTTATCATAGCGACGCTAACGAGTCGGCGGAGCAGTCTGCTGCGAATCGCATCTTCACTCCTCTCTACGCCCGTCCCCCTGCCCTCTTCCCAAGGGGAAGGGGGTCCTTGTCTCTTTCGAAGACGCTGCGCCCCTTCGAACAACCTGGTGCCGCGAGAGGGCGCCGCCAGCCGAGCGGCGGCT
>Ga0153915_10002871_pt1 | contig 15742 bp, 14 predicted proteins | sample Opewatmetagenome_2_FD_107003 | JGI IMG/M metagenome (GOLD analysis project Ga0153915, IMG submission 107003) | Freshwater wetland microbial communities from Ohio, USA - Open water 3 Core 3 Depth 3 metaG | ecosystem: Environmental > Aquatic > Freshwater > Wetlands | place: USA: Ohio, Lake Erie...
AAAGCCAAAGTCGACGGCTGGCTCAGCCGCCCGGGCGGCAAGATGGCCCACCATCTCCTCCACGACCTCAAGATCGTCATGAGCGGCAAGGCGGGGATATTCCGGACGAAGAAGCAGCTTGCGGAAGCCCTGGAGGAGATCCGCGCGATCCGCGAGGACTACGGCCGGGCCTTCATCTCGGGGAAGTGCCTGCGCTACAGCCAGGCGGTCATCAACCTCATCGAGTTCGGTTACATGGTCGACCTGACCGAGGTCATCACCCTGGGGGCGCTCCTGCGCGAGGAGACGCGCGGTTCCCACTACCGGCTCGATTTCCCCAAGCGCGACGACGCCGGCTGGCTCAAGCACACTCTCCTCAGCCTGCGGGACGGTCAGCCCGACGTGGCCTACCGCGGTGTAGAGGTCACTAAGTACCAGCCACAGGAAAGAAAATACTGATGAAATATACCTTCCGGATCCTGCGCTTTGACCCCGGCGTCGACCAGAGTCCCTGTTTTGAGGACTTTGCCTATGAGACGCTGGAGAAAAAGTCGCTGCTCGAAGCTTTGATGGATATCCGGAACGACCAGGACTGCTCGCTGTCTTTCCGGTACAGCTGCCGGGAGGCGGTCTGCGGCTCTTGCGGCATGGTGATCAACGGCCAGTTCGACCTGGCCTGCCGGACGATGATCGATTCCCTGAATTCTTCCCTCATCGTGGTTGAGCCCCTTCCCAACCTGGAGATCCTGAAGGACCTGATCGTGGACATGGAGCCCTTCTGGCAGGCGCTCCTGAGCGTCGAGCCTTATCTTTTTGAGGATGAGAAGCGGCCGGAAAACGGCTACCGGATCGACGACCGGCGGATCGAAAAGATCGACCAGTTCGTCAACTGCATCATGTGCGGCTGTTGTTACGGCGCCTGCCCGGTCATATCCCGTGACCCGCGCTATGTCGGCCCGGCGGCCCTGGCCAAGCTCTACCGCTTTATCCAGGACCCGAGGGACGAGCGCGGACACAAGCGCTGGTCAAGGGTGAACACCGAGACAGGCGCTTGGGGCTGCGACACTGTCTTCCGGTGCAATGAGGTCTGCCCGCGGAACGTGCGGCCGGCCGATGGGATCGAAGGGGTGAGGCGCCAGCTCATCCTGGGCAAGGTCAGAGGCCTCTTCAAGCGGGAAAGATGAAGCTCAAACACTCGCTTTTCACGCGGCGGCAGTTTCTGAACGGCCTTCTCGGCGGCTGGCTGGGCGGGCTGGCGGCCCTTTTCCTCTATCCTGTGTTGAGGTTCATCTTCCCGCCGGAGCGTGAGCCCGAGCAGGTCCTTCTGCCGCTGGCTGACTTCGGCGGCCTGGAGCCGGGAGCGATGAAGAACTTCGCCTGGGGCAGCAAGCCCGGGCTGCTCAAGAGGACGGCCGGCGGGGACTTCATCGCCTTCGTGGGCGTTTGCACCCACCTAGACTGCAACGTGGCCTACCTCCCGGACCAGAAGAAATTCTACTGCGCCTGTCATGAGGGCTGGTACGACGAGAACGGCATCAACATCGCCGGCCCGCCGCCCAAACCTTTAAGGCGGCTCGCCGTCAGCACGGAAGGTGAGAACTTGGTGATCAAGCCGGAGGCGGCCGCATGAACATCAAGGGAGCCGGCCGCGGGGTCTGGACATGGCTCGACGACCGTCTGGGGATCCAGGCGGTCATGGATTTCCTTAAGCACAAGCCGATCCCGCAGAACAGGCACACCCCCTGGATGTACACGGGAAGCTTGGCCATGATGTTCTTTGGACTCCAGGTCGTGACTGGCATCATGCTGGCCTTCTACTACCGGCCCACCCTGGAAGAGGCGAACAAGAGCGTCGGCGAGATCATGACCAAGGTCCCGCTCGGCTGGATCATCCGCTCCGTCCATTCCTGGTCGGCCACGTTCATGATCGCCGTCGTCTTCATCCACTGCCTGGCCATCTGGATCCTGAAGTCTTACCGGAAACCCCGGGAGATGACCTGGATGACCGGGGTCCTGCTGCTCGTCTTTACCCTGGCCTTCGGGTTCACCGGATACCTCCTTCCCTGGGACTCCCTGTCGCTGGCGGCGACCAAGGTCGGGACCGACATCCCGCGCTCCATCCCCGTGATCGGAGCCTGGGGGACAAAATTCCTCCGGGGCGGCGAGGACATCACCGGCGACACGCTGAGCCGCTTTTTCACTTTCCATGTCTGCGTCCTGCCGCTCTGCCTGCTGGCCGCCTTGGCCTTGCACATTTATCTCATCCAGAAGCTGGGGATGAGCCTTCCCCAGGGGGCGGATGAGGAGGCCGAGGCCCGCCGGTCGCTCCCGTTCTGGCCGAATTTCGTTTACCGTGAAGCGCTGCTCTGGCTGGTCCTCATCGGAGTGGTGGTCACGCTTGCGGTCTTCCTGCCCCCGACCTTGGGCAAGGCGGCCGACCTCATGGCGCCCGCGCCGGCGGGGATCAAACCCGAATGGTATTTCCTTTTTCTCTTCCAAACGCTCAAGCTCTTCCCGGCGCATATCCTGTTCGTAACCGGCGATACGGTCGCCGTCCTGGCCATCTTCCTGGCTGTGGCCCTTTTCTTCTTCCTGCCTCTTATCGACAAGCCGGCGGGCCGAAAAGGGAAGGTCATCACCGTCCTCGCCTTCCTGCTCGTCGTCTACGCGGTGGCCATGAGCGTCTGGAGCCTGCAGACCCCGTCGAAGCCCGAAGCCGACAGGATCATCGGCGCTCCTCAGAACATCAGAGAAACGACCGGGATATTCGTCTTTCTGGGGGCGATCTGGCTGTCCATGGCCGTCCTGATCTATCTATTGAGTCTCAAGATCAGAGAAACGGACCGGCTTCTCGGGACAGGCTACTTCTCGTCCGACAAGAAATAGGCTGAGGGCGTGGGGCTTGCCGTTGACCACCGGCCGGAGTTCTTACAGCCTGAATTTCAGGCCGAAAAGATAGGTGACCCCCGAGAAATCAAGCGTTGCCCGGCGCGCCCCGCCGGGGACGTTCCCGCCTGAGGGGATGATATCCAGCTGCGGGTTGGCCGTCGTTTCGACGAGATAGACCGGCCCTGACCCGGCCGCTTGTCGGTATTCACCACCCTGAAAGAAAGTGGCCGTCTCGTCGCCTTCCAGGCCGCTTATGTTGGCGTAACGACCTTGAACCTCCAGGAAAATGGCCACAAAGCGGTTAGGGTTGAACTCAAGCCCGAGCCCGCCTTCGGCCCCCCATTTCTTGGCCCGTGCTTCCTGGGAGTAGCTCGTATAGGTCAGGCCGTCCCGAAGAAATCCGCCGGTGCAGCCCTCGACGCAGCTGTATTCCGCAGAGTAGTAGGCCGGACCCCCCCGGACTGAAACCGCCAGCCGGCCGGCGAACGGGAAGGAATAGAACAGTCCGGCCCGCAGCGTGGAAACCCTGACCCGCGGCCTGCTCTGAAAAGTGCCGGTGCCCCATGGGGGTTGCATGTACGCGAGGTGGCTCTCCTCCCAGGCGGTGATACCCGCCATCCCGACGCCGATCCCGAACCGGGGAGTGAGGGCGTAGATAAGGTCTCCTCCGACCTCGAGGCCGCCCCGGCCGGCGTTTCTTTCGTTGCTGAGGTTGGTCACGCCCGAGGCAGAGATGAAGTCGACGCCGTTGTCATACATCCCCATGATGCCCTTTCTTATATCGTCTCCCGAAAATGTGTTCCACCCTCCTTCCAGTTTCAGGGTGATCTTCAAGCCGAAAAAGGAGCCGTATTCAGTCACCGGTTCCAGCTCCGGCACCTGGGAACTCCAAAGACTTCCTGCATCAAGCCGGCGGACATCGGGGGGAGAGAGGCGGAGGGCCGTCCGGCCGGGGTTCTCCTCACTCCTTGCCGGTGTCAAGAGCAGGCAAGCGAGGGCGATAAAGATCGCCCCCGGAACGATTGCCTCCTTGTTCATCGACAGTCAGCGTAGGTCTCAAGGTCTGGCAAGTCAAGTCGGGTGAGCCGCGGCAGTGAGTTCATTTCAGCTCGAACCGGACGGTGACCGTGAAAATGACTCCCCGGGGCTTGCCGTTGATGATCATCGGTTCGTAGACCCACTGGCGGACGGCGTCGATAGCCGCCTGGTCGAGGAGCGGGATGGACCGCAGGACCTTGACCGTTGCCACCCGGCCGTAAATATCGGTCGTGGCCTCCAGGATGACGGTGCCTGCCACCCGCGCCTGGCGGGCGATCTCCGGGTAGAGAGGTTCGACCCGCCTGACGAGCCGAGGCTCTTTGATCTCGCCGATCGCCCGCACGGGCGACTCGACTTCGCCGACCACACCGCCGAGGACCCCACCGACGACGCCGCCGAGCACACCGCCCACGACACCGCCTTCCACCCCTCCTTCGACGCCGCCTTCGACCCCGAAATCGGAGACCTGCTCATCGGCGATCTCCTCCGGGATCTCGACGGGAGCGACGAGCTTCCCCGGTTCAATGTTCGTCTGGGCCTGGACCGGCTTGATCCTGGTCTTGGCTTGGGAGCTCGACCGCTTTTTCGCCGGAGGTGGGGGTGGAGGAGGCGGTGGGGGCGGGGGAGCGAGAAAGGCACTGTATATTTCGACACGGGGCAGTTCCCCCGTGTTCATGAGCGGCATGATCACGAGCAGGGAGACAATGATAATGTGGGCGGCCAGCGAGAGCGGAAAGACGAATGCCGATCGCCTGAGGCTGCGCTCTGCCACGATGAAGGAATCGGTGAACATGGCGGCCTCCTTTTCCCGGCCTCCGGTGAGCCGCTTCCGGACGGCGGCCCTGACCCGGGCCGGGAACGCTTCCCAATCCGGCTCTTCCTGGGGCAGGGGAGAGAATGAACGGGCCAGGGCATCCAGCTTTTTCAGCGTCTCCAGCTCTCTCCGGCAGGCCCGACAGACCCTCAAGTGTTCCTCGACCGCCCGCTTCTCCTTTCCCTGAAGCTCATTGTCCAGATAGGCGCCCAAGAGATTCCGGAGCTTATGGTGTCTCATCAGCTCCTCCCCAGGTACTCGGCCATCTGGACCTTGAGCTTGTTCCGGGCCCTGTTCAGGCGCGACATGACCGTTCCGGTCGGGATATGGAGCGCCTGGGCGATCTCCTGATAGCTCAGGTTCTCGAAGGCCCGCAGCGAAAAGATGACCTTCTGGTCGGGCGGGAGGGCGCGCAGCGCCTCCTTGAACTTTTTCTCTAACTCTTCCCTCTGGACAGAGTCGGGCGGCGATTCATTCGGAGAGGACAAAAAATTGTGGCGGGCCACTTTTTCCTCCTCGACCAGGGGCCTTTCCCGCTTCCTTTTCTTGAGGTAGTTGAAGCAGTTGTTGAGAGCAATCCTGCGGATCCAGGGAAAGAAGGCATGGCCGTCGATGAAATGGGGGAGCGCCAGGTAGGCCTTTATGAACGTGTCCTGCGAGAGGTCATCGGCCGTCTGGGGTGTGCCAGTGATGCGATGACAGAGGATATAGACCGTCCTCTGGTATTTCCTGACCAGCGATTCGAAGGCGTCCATGTCTCCAGTCTTCGCTTTGGCTATCAGGTCTCTTTCACCGTCATCATCAGGCCTCATTGGCGCTCCCGTCCTTTATACATCGGATGCCGAGGAAGTATTCCCGGCTCGCTAGGAACCTTGACCGCCGCTCTACCTGATAAATAAGCAATTTCCATGCCAGGGTTCATTCTGCAAGCCCTTCTTATTGAATAAGATAGAGCAGTCCTCCCGGGGGCCCCTGTCCTCCGCTGTAAACTCCCTTTACGCGGCGTAAAGATAATTGGTAGGACAATGACGGAAGCATCTTCTATGATGATGTGAAGCTAACATTGAGTATTGGGGGAACGGGTGGCAAGACCCGTTCCCATCACACGAAAAGAGATGCCAACGAGATTGACAAAAGCGTTGCCTCTTGGTAAAGGAAGGGCACTGGTCCGCTCAGCCAGAACCAGAGCGAGATCGGGGAAAGGAAGGTTGAAAATGAAGACAAGGATCATGTTCGCCGCGGCCATCCTCGGCGTCCTCCTTATCGTGGGAATCGGAGCGGAGCAAAAGTCGGCCGCGTCGTTGTCTCCGCTTGAGGAGCTGGGTAAGAAGCTCTTCTTCGACCAGAATCTGTCCACGCCGCCGGGGCAGAATTGCGCCGCCTGCCATGCTCCTAATGTCGGGATGACCGGTCCGGACGAAATCACCAACAAAAAGGGCGGAGTCTATGAGGGCGCGGTCAAAGGCCGTTTCGGCAACCGCAAGCCCCCGGCTGCCGCCTACGCGGGAGACAGCCCGATCCTCCACCTCGATAAAGAGGAGAAGTTTGTGGGCGGGATGTTCTGGGACGGCCGGGCCACCGGTGACGTCCTGGGCGACCCCCTGGCGGAGCAGGCCATGGGGCCGTTCCTCAACCCGCTCGAACAGAACATGCCGGATAAAAAGAGCATCATACTTGCGGTGCAGAAATCCAATTACGCCGCCCTGTTTGAAAAAGTCTGGGGGATAGGGTCGCTCGACGCGGCCAAGGATGTCGACGCCGCCTACGAGCGCATCGGCCGGTCCATCGCCGCCTACGAGAGGTCGGCGGAGATCAATCCTTACAACTCGAAGTTTGACGGCTTCTGGCACAAAGCGAAGGCGGCCGGCCTGGACGTCGCTTCCATCGACGAGACGAACTGGAAGAAGTACGGGAACATGGGACTGGACCCGGTTGAGCTTAAAGGTCTCGTCCTTTTCAACGGCCGGGCCAAGTGTTTCGCCTGCCATGCCCTCACCTCGGTGGATGGCAAGCCTCCCCTGTTCACGGATTTCACCTACGACAACCTGGGCGCCCCCAGGAACCCGGACAATCCCTTCTATAAAATGGCGAAGGAATGGAACCCCGACGGAGAGAGATGGGTCGATCCGGGTCTCGGGGGATACCTGAAGGGAACGGAAAAATACGCCAAGTACGCCGCGGAAAATACCGGCAAACACAAGGTCCCGACGCTGCGCAACGTGGCTCTGGCCCCTCGTCCGGGTTATGAAAAGGCCTTTATGCACAACGGGGGCTTCAAGTCACTCAGAGACGTGGTGCATTTCTACAACACCCGGGATGTCGCCTCGGCCAAATGGCCGGCGCCGGAAGTCCCGGTGAATATCAACGAAGATGAAATGGGGAACCTCGAGCTGACCGCGGAAGAGGAAGACGCCATCGTCGCCTTTATGCAGACGCTATCGGATAAGATCTGAAGGCTCAGTGGCCGCCTCCTCCAAGCTGACGCCCCGCCGGAGGATCCTGAACCTGATCGAGGGGAAGCCGGTGGACCGGCCTCCCTTTTGCCCGGCTGTCTATGAGCACAAGGCCGCGTTGATCGGAGCGAAGCCCGCGGAGATGTGCCGGGACGCCGGCCTCTTTGAAAAAGCGATCATCCGGGAGGTGGAAGTTTATGAACCGGACATGCTTGTGGTCGGCTGCGACGTGTACAACGTTGAAGCCGAGGCGGCCGGATGCGAGGTCCGGTTTCCTGACTCCGACGATGTGCCCGCCGTGGCGAGCCGGATCCTCCGACCGGGCGATAACGTTTCCCGGCTGCGCCTTCCCGATCCTCTGAGATCCGGCCGGATGCCTCTCCATCTTGAGGTGGGACGCCGTATCCAGGCCCGTTTCGGCCAAGAGAGGATCGTCCGGGGCGCGTTGAGCGCTCCGTTCTCGATCGCCTGCGAGCTTGTGGGCCAGGAAGAGATCCTGATGGCCGCGATCGACCGGCCGGATTGGGTGGTCCGGCTCGTGACCTTCTGCGCGGAGATCACGAAATCCTACGGGAGGGCGTTCGCGGAGTTGGGACTCGGCGTTATTCTCTTCGATTCCCATGCCTCTCCGCCTTTAACCTCTGCCGGGATCTATCGAAGGACGATCCTCGGGCCCACCGCCCAGGTCGTGCGCTTCTTCCGGAAGGAGCTGGGTCTGCCCCTCGTTCCGTACATCATGGGCGGCAACACTTGGGCTCTCTTGGAGGAGATTCTGGAAACGGGGACGAACAACATCCTCTGCGATTACCGGGCCGACCTCGGCACGTTTGTGGACCGCCTGAAGGATGAGCCCGTGCTCCTCCGGGCGAACCTCGACCCGCTGTTCCTGAGGACGCGGTCAAGGACGGAGATCCGGGCCAAGGTCGGCGAGGTCCTGGCCCTCGGGCGGCGCCATCCCCGGTTCCTCATGGGCACGGGGATCCTGCCCTACGATATCGCGCCGGAGAAAGTGATCACCGTCCGCGAGGCGCTCGAAGCCGTCGCTGTTGCATAGGCCGCTTTCCCTGCGAAATTCCTGCTCGTCCGTTCGTCCAATCATTGCGGGACTATGAACATCAGGAACCTCCAGCCGGCGCCTCCGGGCGACCCCGATGGCCACCGCCGTCGTCTCCGGCAGAAGTTCATCAAGGGTGGCCTCAATGGTTTCCTGGATTACGAGATCATCGAGTTGCTGCTGACGATCGGGACGCCGCGCCGGGACTGCAAGGAGCCGGCCAAGAAGGCCCTCCGGGAGTTTAAAACGCTGGGCGGAGTGCTCGAGGCCAGCCCTCTGGACCTCCAGAAGATCAAGGGGATCGGTCCGCACAATATCTTCGGCTTGAAATTCGTTCATGAGGTCTCGCGCCGCTTCCTCCGCGACCGGATGATAAGCCGGCCCTACTGCCGGTCTTCGCGGGAGGTCTTCGACTACCTCTACCACGCGCTCCGTGACCTCAAGCGGGAAAACTTTAAGGTGCTTTTCCTGGACGCCAAGAACCAGATCCTCGAGGAGAAGACCCTTTTCGAGGGGACGGTCGACTCGAGCGCGGTCTATCCCCGGGAGATCATCAAGGACGCCCTGCGGTACGAAGCTTCCTCGCTGATCTTCGTTCACAACCATCCTTCCGGGGATCCCGAACCGTCGCCCTGCGACAAGGAGATCACCCGGGACCTGGTCTTTGCCGCGAAGGTACTGCAGCTCAAGGTCCTGGACCATATCATCATCGGGAACAATTGCTTCTTCAGCTTCTCCGACCAGGGGCTGATCGAAGAATACGAGTTCGCCTTCCTCCATTCATGACGAGAAAAAGGAGCGGAGCCGGCGGTCACCGCACGAGAAGGCCCACGATGGCCAAAACGAGAGTCAGGCTGACCGATACGATACAGGGATAATAAAGAGGGCCGACCTTCCCCGTCTCTTTCAGGGTGATCTGCTTGTACTGTTGGATATATTTGATGAGGTAGAGCCTCAATAAAACGAAGTTGATCTTGACTCCCCGCTTGGAGAGATCATGGACGATCATCATGGAGAAGATAACGAATAGGCCGACAAGAACGAGAGCCAGAATCAAGAAGGTACTGGCCATTTTGTTTCTCCTATAGAAGTATATATCATAGGCCAAAAAAGGCGAAAATCGGGAATTGATATTGCGTTCCCGATTCTATAGACTCCGCAGGAGGAGGTGGTCATGCCGGACGACAGCGAGATCGCCAAGCAGTACCCTCTGAAACCCGTCGAGGAGATCGCCGGGAGGGCAGGGATCGCCCCCGAGTATCTGGAGAAATACGGCCCCTACAAGGCCAAGATCCTCTGGCCTCAGCCGGTCAAGGAGCTTCCCATTAAGGGAAAGCTCGTCATGGTCACGGCCATGACACCGACGCCGGCCGGCGAGGGGAAGACCACAACCGCCATCGGCCTCGCCGATGCCTTCGGGCACCTTCAGAAGAAGGCGATCGCCGCGGTCCGCGAGCCTTCCCTCGGTCCGGTCTTCGGCCTGAAAGGCGGGGCCACGGGCGGGGGGCGCGCCCAGATCGCTCCGCGGGACGAGATCAACCTCCACTTCACGGGCGACATGCATGCCGTCACCTCGGCCCACAACCTGCTGGCGGCCATGGTCGACAACCGTCTTCATTTTGACGGTGTCTGCGGCCTTATTGATTGCCGGACGATCACCTGGAAGAGGGTCCTGGACATGGATGACCGGGTGCTTCGAGAGGTCGTGGTGGGCATAGGCGGCCCCTTGCGGGGCATCGCCCGGGAGACGGGGTTCGACATCACCGCCGCCTCCGAGGTCATGGCCATCTTCTGTCTTTCCGCCGACCTCAAGGAGCTGAGAGAGCGGCTCGGCAATATCGCCATCGGCTATGGACAGGACGGGAAGCCCGTCTTCGCCCGCCAGATCAGGGCTGAGGGCGCCATGGCCGCCCTCCTCAAGGACGCGCTGAAGCCCAACCTTGTCCAGACGCTCGAGGGAACGCCGGCGCTTGTCCACGGCGGTCCGTTCGCCAACATCGCCCACGGCACGAACTCCATCATCGCTACCCGCCTCGGCCTGAGCCTGGCCGACTTTGTGGTCACCGAAACAGGGTTCGCTTCCGACCTGGGGGCCGAGAAGTTCTTCGACATTGTCGTCCGGACCGGGCACATCCCTCCGCCGGACGTCTGCGTGCTCGTGGCCACTCTCCGGGCGCTCAAGCATCACGGGGGAGTCGCCTTGAAGGAGGTGAGGTCCGAGAACCTCGAGGCCGTCGAAAAAGGGTTCGCCAACCTGGAGAAGCACATGGAGAACATGGCCACTTTCGGCCTCCCGTTCGTGGTCGCGCTCAACAAGTTCCCCGATGACTCCGCCGAAGAGGTCGACCGGTTCCTCGAGCTCTGCCGGGCCAGGAAGGCGAGGGCAACGCTAAGCGATGTCTATGGGCAGGGGGGCCGGGGTGGGGTCGAGCTGGCCACGGAAGTGATGCAGGCCATCAAGGAAGAGAAGGTCCGGTTTGAGTTCCTCTACCCTTCGGAAAGGCCTCTGCTTGAAAAGATCGAAACGGTGGCCCGTAAGATCTACGGAGCGTCCGGCATGGCGATGGAAGGGAAGACCAGACGGAAGATCCAGGGGTTTGAAGAACAAGGATTCGGGAAACTCCCCGTCTGCATCGCCAAGACGCAATACTCCCTGTCCGACGACGAGCAGGCGCTGGGACGTCCCAAAGGATTTACCTTGATCGTGACCGACGCTTCGCTGAGCGCTGGGGCGGGATTCGTGGTCGTTTATTGCGGCGACATCATGACCATGCCGGGGCTTCCCACTGCACCGGCGGCCGAACGGGTGAACGTGACCGACGACGGGGAGATCGTCGGCCTGTCTTGATGAAGAGAAAGGAGTCAACCATGATAAAAATCTGTGCGGCTGTTCTTCTAATGCTGCTTGCCGGCGCCGTCCAGGCGGCTGAAAAGACCGGCCCCAAGGTCTATATTTCCGCCGACATGGAGGGGATCTGGGGCGTCGTGCACGGGAACCAGACATCGTCCGACTCGCCGGAGTACGGCTCGGCCAGGAAATGGATGGTCGAAGACGTAAACGCTGTCATCGCCGGTCTTTTCGAGGCCGGGGTCGCTGAGGTCGTGGTCAATGATTCCCACGGCAGCATGCGGAACATCATCGCCGACGCGCTCGACCCGCGGGCGAGCCTGATCTCCGGCTCACCCAAGCCGCTGTCCATGATGCAGGGCATCGACGGCACCTTCGATGCCTGCGTTTTCGTCGGCTATCATGCCCGCGCCGGGACGGCTCCTGCCGTCCTTGACCACACCATCTCGGGCGGCGTCGTGCATGCCATCCGCGTCAACGGGCAGGAGATGCCCGAACTCGGCCTCAATGCCGCCATCGCCGGCTATTTCAACGTGCCGGTCATCATGCTGAGCGGCGACACCGAGACGTGCGTCCAGGCGAAATCCGTGCTCGGCGAGACTTTGACCGCGGTCGCGGTCAAAAAAGCCGAGGGCCGCTACGCCGCCCAGAATTTCCCTCTCGACGAGGCCAGGAAACGGCTCCGGGAGGGAGCCAAAGAAGCTCTCCAGAAGAAAGGCAACGTTGCTGCTTACCGCCTGAAGGCTCCGTACAAGTTCGAGCTCGAGGTCAACAACAGCGGCCAGGCTGTGATGCCGGCCCTCATTCCAGCGATCAAAAGAACGGGCCCTCGAACGCTGGAGATCACGGCCGACGACTACCTCGAAGGGTTCAAACTCCTCCGCGCTGCGATAAACCTGGCCGGGGTTTAAGGGAGCCGGGGCGAAGCGCACAGGCGCTCCATAAGCCGGAGAGCCGCGGCGGCGTCGATGAGCCCCCCGCCGCGACTTCTTCTCAATACATCACCCGGTCCCGTTTCCGGCTCCATTCCCGGAACGGCTTCAGGCAGTCGTCGCGTCCAAGTCTGATCTTTTCCAGGGCTGGGGACCCCTTCTTTTTGATCAGGTCGTACAAGCGCCTGTCCCGGAAGCCGATCTTCTCGGCGTCTTTTCTGGTGCAGCCATAGAAAACCTTCCTGATATTCGACCAATAGATGGCGGACAGGCACATGGGGCAGGGCTCGCAGGTCGAATAGATCTCGCAGTCGGAGAGGTCGAAACGGCCGAGCTTGGAGGCGGCGCGGCGGATAGCCACTACTTCGGCATGGGCCGTCGGGTCGTGGGTCTTGATGACCATGTTGTGGGCGCTGGCGACGATTTCGCCGTTCCGGACGATGGCTGCGCCGAAGGGGCCGCCGTGGTTTTTTCTCACGCCTAGAAAGGCCTGGGCCACGGCCTTCTTCATCAATTTTTTGACTAGGCGCTGCCGCGGGGAGGCGAACATCTTTGAATGGACCCGATTCTACCGGCCGGTTTCGTTCAAGTCAACTACCGCAGCAAACGGAGGCCCGATTATGAAAAGTACGATGGCGAGCAGAGGCTGCCAGGTGATCAGCCCCAATCAGCCTCGCTCCTGTTCGGGTTTTTAACCCCGTTGTCTCGACGCTCTTCTCTGCGGCTGCGGAACTCGCAGATACTGTCCTTACTAGCTCCCATAGTTAAGTCTGACCTGACCTCGGCATCTCCTCGGGTCCATGGCGTGCTCAGACATCCTCGCCGCCCGTCAGTTCGGGTCCCCCTCGAAGAGCCTCTCGCCAAGGCTAAACCCTCAACCTTCGCTGCGGCTGGTTGCGACTGATCACATTCCGAACTCAAAGCGTAGACCACACTTCTCGCCATAGAGCCGGAAACGGCTTGATTTTTATTGGGTCCGTGAACAAAATAGGGGCCAATCCGTTTAAAGAGATGGATGGTCATTTCATACTCAAGAAAGGAGTCATCATGAGAAAGCCTGCTCTATCTAGCGCCCTGGCATTCTTGGCGGTTGCGATCCTTTTGTCGCTTCCGGCAGCCGCTGCCGCCGCGCCTTCCCCCGCATCAGCCGAGGGGCCGTCGATCGCCGGTCATTGGGTCGGGGAGATTGACATCCCCGGCACCAAGCTGGGGTTCGATATCGACTTGGCCCAGAAGCCCGACGGGAGCTGGTCGGGGGATATCTCGATCCCGCTTCAGAAGGCCCAGGACCTCCCGCTTGGGAATATCGCGGTCCAGGGAAAAAATGTCTCCTTCGAGATCGCTGGAGTGCCGGGAGCGCCGGGTTTCAAGGGCACACTGAGCGACGATGGCCAGAAGGTTTCCGGCCAGTTTACCCAGGGCGGGCAGGCCTTTCCATTTGCCATGAGCCGGTCGGCCGACCTCAAGACCCAAGCCAAGAAGGCCTTGGCGGGTTTTGACGCGATCGTCAACAAAGGGCTGGACGGGCTGATGGTCCCCGGTGTTGCGGTCGCCGTCGTCGTCGAGGACGAAGTCGTCCTGGCCAAAGGGTATGGTTTTAAGGACCTCGAGAACAAGGTCCCCATGACGGCCGACACGCTCCTGGCCATCGGCTCTTCTTCCAAGGCGTTCACCGTCTTCGCTTTGGGAACGCTCGTCGACGAGGGGAAGCTTGACTGGGACAAGCCGCTCCGGAACTATATTCCCTGGTTCAAGCTCTATGATTCCTTCGCTTCCGAGCGGCTGACTCCGCGCGACGCCGTAACCCACCGGTCCGGGCTGCCGCGCCATGACCTGTCCTGGTACAACAACACGACGATCAGCCGCGAAGACCTGGTCCGGCGGCTGGCCTATCTCCAGCCCACCGCCGACCTCCGGGCGGTCTGGCAGTACAACAATCTTATGTATCTTACGGCCGGGTACCTCGTCGAGGTCCTGACGGGGAAGACATGGGAGGACGGTGTGCGGGCCCAGGTCCTCGACCCGTTGGGCATGAAGCGCACCAATTTTTCCGTCACCGACTCCCAGAAGGACAGCGATTATGCCCTGCCTTACCGGGAGAGGGAGGGGAAGCTCGAGAAGATCCCGTTCCGCAGCCTCACCAACATGGGGCCGGCCGGGTCGATCAACTCGAGCGCCAACGAGATGAGCAACTGGGTGCTCGTCCATATTAACGGCGGCAAGCTCAAGGACAAGGCGATCATCAACTCCCAGACCGTCCAGGATATGCACCTTGCCCACATGCCGACGGGAGAGACGCCGGAGATCCCGGAGGTCACGCCCGCCGACTATGGGATGGGCTGGTTCGTGGACACCTACCGCGGCCACAGCCGGATCCACCACGGCGGGAATATCGACGGGTTTTCCGCCCTGGTCAGCATGCTTCCCCAGGACCGGGTGGGTTTCGTCGCCCTGACCAATAAGAACGCCACGGGGCTTCCGGAGCTCCTCGTCCGCCATGCCACCGACCTGGTCCTGGGACTCGAGGCCAAGGACTGGGTGGGAGAGGCGGCCAAGTCCAAGGCCAAAGGCGATGAAGTCGCCAAGGAGGCGGAGAAAAAGAAGGCGACCCGCCGGGTCCTCAACACCAAACCCGGGCATAAGCTCGAGGACTACGCCGGCGACTACTTCAACCCCGGCTATGGCGACCTCAAAGTCGCGCTCGAGAAAGGTCAGCTCGCCTTCACCTATAACAATATCACGACACCGCTCGAGCACTGGCACTATGACATTTTCAACGGAGTGCGGGCCGGGGACCCGGTGTTCGAGGACACCAAGATCAGCTTCATTTCCGACGCGAACGGCAACGTCGCCCGCCTGGAAGCCCCGTTCGAGTCCACCCTCGAGCCGATCGTCTTCGGGAAGAAGCCGGACGCCCGTCTTTCGGATGCCGCCTATCTTCAGAAGTTCGCGGGCCGGTACCAGCTCATTGACCAGGTTATTTCCATCAGCCTGAGGGGCAATGTTCTTTTCGCCAGCGTCCCGGGATCGCCCGACCTGGAGCTCGTGCCGGGCCTGGGGGACGAGTTCACGCTCAAGCAGCAGAAGGTCGTCAGCCTGCGCTTCAAGATGGATGAAAAGGGCACGGTCACGGCCATTGAGCTTATCCAGCCCGGCGGTATTTTCGAGGCCAAACGGCAGGAAAAATAGAGGGAGGGGCGGGCGTCAACTCTTTTTTTCTACATCCAGGTGCAGCCTGTGCAGGAGCCGGTGCAGCAGGGGCGTGAAAATGATCGCCAGGATGGTGAAAAAGACGAGCGTGCTGACGACTGATTAACTCCGGTAAATAGCTTTCCGGCCGCGCTGTTCGCGGCCTGAACCGTGGCGGGCCAGACTTGGGCCGGTGAATATGCGCATTATTGACTTGGGTTATCCTCAGATATATTGTCTCGTCGTGCGTTCTTGGCGAAATTCATCCTATTAAGGAGACATGATGCGTTTCCCATTAGCGAGGTTCGGAAAAAGTCTGCTTCTCTTGTCCCTGGCCATCCCCACGATCGGCTGGGGACAAACTTCCCAAAAGGAAGACATCTGGCGGCCCTTCGAGTTCCTCATCGGGGACTGGCAGGGTCAAGGCCATGGCGAACCCGGCACCGCAAATTACGAGCGTCAGTATCGGTTCATCTTCAATAAGAAGTTCATCGAAATAAGGAACAAAAGCAGCTGGGTCCCCACTCCCCAAAATCCCCAAGGCGA
>Ga0153915_10002872_pt1 | contig 15740 bp, 15 predicted proteins | sample Opewatmetagenome_2_FD_107003 | JGI IMG/M metagenome (GOLD analysis project Ga0153915, IMG submission 107003) | Freshwater wetland microbial communities from Ohio, USA - Open water 3 Core 3 Depth 3 metaG | ecosystem: Environmental > Aquatic > Freshwater > Wetlands | place: USA: Ohio, Lake Erie...
GATCCGGTTAGCCGTTTGAAAAAATAGTTCCAGATCGAATTCCACCACTTCTTCCTCTCCTCCCCACCAAATGATTCAGGATCTATTTAATTTACATAAATATAATAGTACACCGGGGGGAAAAAAGCTAATATTCAGAAAGCAACAAGATAGGCTTACGGTTCAGTTTCCGGTGGTGCTGGGCTCAGGGAGATTGCCGCGGAGGAGTTAAGGAGCCTCGCAATGACGATAATTTACCAACGAAGAATGTACAGAACCAAAACAGGTATGAAGATGCGGCAAAGCTGGCTAAACTGTTATAATGATTCTGATTATTCATTTCAGAAACAGGCGTGAAGAATTATTATGCAGTTGGAAGAAGCCAAAGTCAGGGTTAAAGGGAGAGGTAGTCTCAGAGACTATCTGGAGGTTATTAAACCGCGCGAGACAGGCTTATTAACCTTTATCGGAGTCATTACAGCCGTAGCAGCCAGCAGCAGTGCGGTCTCTGCAAGCCGGCTATTCGTTATACTCATAGCGGTGTTGATAGCCAGTGCCGGAGCCAACGGGCTGACCAACTATCTGGACCGCAACCTGGATGCCCGGATGCAGCGGACCTGCCGCCGGGCGCTTCCCTCCGGGAGGATATTTCCTCCTGAAAGGGCATTGTATTTTACGGCGAGTCTATTTTTGATTGGTGTAGCGCTGGCCTGGTTTTTACATCCCTATGCCTTTCTGGCGGATCTGGTGGGCACGGCTGCAGCCGTGATTTATCGTAAAAGAGTCACCTGTGTTTTTCCCCAGGGAATGATGGCCTCCTGTGCCCCGGTATTAATGGGCTGGTTTGCAGTAAGGTCAACATTGGACTGGGAATTACTCCTGCTGTGCATTTTAATTGCAGTGTGGCTGCCTTCTCATATCTGGAGCATCATGGCAGTCCACCGGGAAGACTACTGGCAAGCCGGGATCACCTATTTCCCGGTCAACAGCAGTCTTAAAACGGTATCCCGGATATTGTTTATTTTCTGTATTCTGCTTTACGGAGCTTCGCTGGGGCTTTATTTTGCGGGTGATTTCGGCTGGCTATACCTCATCGCGGCCAACCTGGCAGGTATGACGGTAATTTATGCCGGCCTGAGATTAATGTTGTCCGGAAACACCGGAGATGCCTGGAAAATGTATAAGCTTTCGGCTTTTCCCTATCTGGGCGTAATGTTTTTAATGATGGGCCTGGATATCTGGCTGCGGATGTTATTTTAGTACCGGGTAAAATGAACCTCGAACAAGGTATTGAATTCTGCTGATGTGTAAGCATTTATTTACCGCTTGAAGGGTATTTAGCTTCCGGAAGAACTATTGAAAAGTATATATTTTGAGACATTTCTTGCATCGCAGTTTAAGGAATATTATAATATTGCTACCCTGTAAGCTTTCCTTAGAACAAAGCTCACGATTTTGGAGCCGACTCGAAATAATATACCAGGTAAATATATTATGGAGGAAAGAACAATCGAAGTTCGTGCCAGTCATTCAGTAGACCGAATGATATTCAGAGGGCCAGCGGTTAAAGCCTTAAGGTTACCTCTATTGATAATACCCAAAGCGAATACACCCTGGTCTTCGACGATATTCCTGGCTTACGGTTTTGCCGGGCTGATCATAATAGGGGCCATTTTATTGATGCTGCCGATATCCAATAATAGCGGCAGCTTTACGTCTGTAATAACCGCTTTTTTTACAGCTACATCAGCAGTTAGCCTGGCCGGGCTAGCGGTAGTAGATACGGGGACATACTGGAGTGCTTTCGGCCAATATGTGATTTTTGCGCTTATCCAAATTGGCGGAGTGGGGTTTATTGTAGGAGCCACTCTGCTGATATTAGCAATTAACGGCCGGTTCGGACTGAAGGATAGATTGCTTATCAGCGAGTCACTGGGGGTGGATCAGCTAAGCGGAGTCCTCAGCCTGGTATTACGGGTGGCGCTTTTTGCGCTAATATTAGAAGCGGCCGGGGCGGCTATCTTCTATTTCCGGTGGGCTTCAACCGGCGATCCGGGAGGTTCACTCTGGAATGCAATATTTCTGGCGGCTTCGGCTTTCAACAACTGCGGGATGGACCTGTTCGGCGGCTTCAAGAGCCTGGCAGCTTACCAGGAAGACTGGGTTACGCTGCTGACAACGGCCGTACTGATTCTATTCGGCAGCACCGGCTATATAGTAATTGCGAATTTATGCCGGGGATTCAGCTTGAAGAAATTATCTCTGGACAGCAAGATAGTCATCTTTATAAGCGTATTCCTGCTAATCGGAGGCACGCTGTTCTACTTTATTGCGGAGTATACCAATCCGGCGACAATGGCACAGTACCCCTTGCCGCATAAAATCATGGTCTCCTTCTTTCAAGCGGTGGTACCGCGTACTGCTGGTTTCTCGGTGGTGGACACGGGGAGTCTCAGACAAATATCCGTTTTATTTACAGTGTTGTTAATGTTTATCGGCGGAACCACGGGCTCCACGGCGGGAGGCGTGAAAGTCAATACCATCGGAGTGCTGGCGATAGCCGTTTATAATATTCTGCGGGGACGGGAAAATATCAATGCCTTCGGCAGGCAAATTACCCGGCCGACGGTATACCGGGCCATGACACTATTTATGACTTACCTGGGAATGGCCTTTTTAATTGTGATTTTACTTTCCATCACAGAAGCATTTCCACTGGAAGATATTCTCTTTGAGTCATTCTCGGCGCTAGGCACAGTAGGGCTGAGCATGGGAATAACACCCAGTCTCTCCATGGCGGGCAAATGGATTATCATAGCGACCATGTTTATCGGCCGTCTAGGACCTCTGGCGATTATGGCGTATATTGTGCGTCACCAGAAGTCAGAAGATATAGATTATCCACATGAAAGCGTAAGACTGGGATAGGAGCAGGAAAATGGGCAAACAAGTAGCGATAATCGGTCTGGGCAGATTTGGCACCAGTCTGGCAACCACGCTATATAAAACCGGCTATGAGGTGCTGGCAATAGATAAGGCCTCCGATCTGGTGGAAAATATTGGGCCACTGGTGACGCATGCCGTCCGGTTGAACGCCACTAATGAAGCCGCCTTGATGAAACTGGGAATTAATAAATTCGATGTGGCGGTGGTAACGATCGGGGCTTCGATCCAGGATAGCGTTATGATCACAATCTTGTTAAAAAAGCTGGGGGTAGGCTATATTGTAGCCCGCGCGGATAATGAATTGCATGGCTCAATACTGGAGAGCATCGGGGCAGACAAGGTGATCTTCCCGGAAAGGGATACTGCCGATAGGACAGGTCCGATATTGACCATGAGAGGAGTAGCGGACTTTATTCCGCTGGAGAATGGCTCCGGTATTATCAAGGCGAAAGCTACGCCGTATTTTGTTGGAAAGACGCTGGAGGATATTGGTTTTGGCTCTGTGACGAAAAGCGGGGGATCCGTAGTCCTGATGATACAGAGGGGTAAAGAAGGGATAGTTAATCCCAGCGTACAGGAAGTAGTCAGCCATATCGATATTCTGATCATGGCCGGGAATAATATGGAGATAGAAAGGCTTCTAGAGAAAACCGATCCTCCTAATAAAGAAAATGGAGACAAAAAACGGGGTAGCGGGTCCGGTAAGTCTTGAAGATCATGATGCAAAAACATTAAGGCGGCTCTTCAAGCTGTTTGAAAAGAGACTTGACCTCGGTGAGAGATTGTACCAGGGTATGCCCGAGAGCCCTGATCTCCGGGGCAGGTTCCAGGATATCCTGGACCTGGATCACCGCCAGGCCGGCATTATGAGCGGCCAGAACTCCGTTATCGGAATCTTCCAGCGCCAGGCAGCCGGAGGGATCTTCACTGAACCTTTGACAGGCGGTCAGGTAAATATCGGGTGCGGGTTTGCCACGGGCAACCTGATCGCCGCCGATGACAAATTCGAAGTAAGATAAAATGTGATTCGCCGAAAGCTCCCTGACCGCAATCTCATGGCGAGTGGATGTGACAACCGCTTTTTTTAAACCTCTCTGATTCAAATATTGCAGCAGACTCAGAACGCCCTCTTTGAGCGGAATGGTCTTGGCTAAGGTGGCAACCTGGAATTTGTGACTCCAGAGGGCTGAAATATCTTCAAAAGGGAAATCCCGACCGTAGCCTTCCGTGAGAATTTTTCGGGTTTGAGATGAAGTGGTACCGATGCAGCGATAATAAATTTCCAAATCCGGCTCGAAGTGGCAGTCCCGGCAGGATTCAATAAAAGTGGTGAGAGCGATTTTTTCGGAGTCCAGGAGAAGGCCGTCCATATCAAAAATCACAACCCGGATATTTGGCATAGTTTTAACCTTCTTGAATATCAGTCGGGCGGAGCTGGAGATTACCCCAGACCCCCATCTCCTCATCTTTGATGATAACGATGCCTCTAACCCCCCGGATGTATTGGGCTTTGGCGATTCCCTGAGGAATGTCGGCCGGGGTAAGGATCAAGTTGCCGATCCCGGTGGCAACGGCATCTGAGAGAGTGGCGGTATCCGCCAGCACGACCACTGCATCGGCTTTCCCGAAGCTCAGGGAGTGGCCGACGGTCCCTGAGGAGGTGCTGATACCGAGGGGCGTCTCTTTCCCTTTGACTGCAAGACCAATTTTTCCGCTCAAGGGAGATTGCCCGGCATAAATTCCGATAAGCCGGTCTTGCCGGCTGCGCAAATAGATATCGCCTCCGTTTTCAATAATGATGTCCGGGGAGAACCGGGCCAGTTCCTCTCCCACGAAATGTGCGATCGCTCCAGCTACGGCAGCCATGGGGCCTACCGAGGCCTGCTGGCCTGTTTCAGACATGGCCTGGACTATTAAAGGTGAGTCTTTTTCCGGGAAGAAAGGTTCCAGAGTCGTGAGGAAGACCGGGTGAGTGGAAATATATTTTTCCAAAATAGAGCGGTATTTTTGAATCAGCTTGCGGGCTTTGCTTTCGAGGTTAGAGACAGCACTGACATAACAATCGGTCTCTCCAACGATAACGTTGAAGGTGACCAGGTCTTTATTTTTAACCCAATGGCGGTATGTTCTGGGCTGATACATTTTTTATATTCAGGCAGTGTTTTAATTTGCTGAAATCTTTGGGCATCAAATAGTCTTGCAATGATGAGATGAAAACGCAGTCCAGGAATGGAATCGGTTTAAAAATGCAACTCCATAGCTCTGGGAGGGCAGGCTTTGATACAGAGCCCGCAGGCCACACACTTACTGCCGTTAAAACGGACGATCATCGTTCCCGGCTCATATTCGAAAGCCCTGGCAGGGCAGACTGTGACGCAAGCGCCGCAGGAGGTGCACCGATCTTCGTTGCGGGTGACATCCTGACTGAGAGACTGAATCCTGACTCCGCTATCGATCAAATATTGTACACCCTGGTCGTAATTCTTTTGCTCGCCTTTGAGTTCAACTACCATCAGGCCTTCGGCCTCCGGGGTGATAGAGGCCTTTAAAATATTAAATTCCAGGTCATAATCTTTGATAAGCCGGAAGAGAATGGGCTCATCTACCATGCGCTTGGGGAAGTGCAGGACAACTCTCTTAGAAATTAATTTTTTAGTAACTTTTTCCTTATCTGCCATCAAACACCTCGTGGAAGGGGAAATACGGGTGAATAGAATCAAAATATAAATAAATGGGGCCTTAAACCCCCGATTTAAATTAATATTCTTTGACCGGTCTTTCGTTCAAAGGCTTAAACGTGATTGCGGACTCAGCGCCGGGGAGAGAAGCCACCGGTTCGGTCAGCAGGAATTTTCCGGCCAGTACCCATTCTTTCAGGGTAGTGGCAATCTCGAGAGCTCTAGGGTAGCTGCTTAGAGAAGCAGTGGGCACGGTTTTCCCCCGAAGCTGGATTTTACCGCTGCGAAGCTCAGCATAGCTGACTTCTCCGACGACATCCGGTTCACGGTTAGGATAAGGCCCGGAATAATCGATGACCTGAGCGAAAATTTCAGCATCCGTAATGGCAGTATAGCGAAGAATTTCTTCATTAAGGATGGGGATAGGTACGCCAATACCTACCGCCAGAGAGCATCCATATCCCAGCATACTGGTGCCAACCAGGTAGCGAGGGCTCATTTGCTTGAGATCCCCGATAACACAGAGAGTAGCGGCGCCGCCTCGGGGTGTCCCATTTTCAGAACGAGGCACGCCCGGGTTGTATTGGGTGCCGGGCCAGGCAACGTAGCCGATACCGCCACCCAGGAAAATCCGGGTACCGATGCCGATAGTTTTATAATAAGGGTCTTTCATGAGAGGAGAAAGCTGCCCGGCGCAGGAATATCCGGCACTGCCCAGATGAGGCTTTAACACTCCCATATAAGTATAAATAGTTTTATCAGAAAGATTGACCGCGACATTATAGTTTTGATAGGCGTTGCGCATATTGAAGAGCACGGCTTCATTAAGGTCTTTGATATTAATCCAGGTATCCAATTTCTTACGGGGATAACAGTCCGTACCGTAAGCTGTGGCCGTCAGCCGGACATCGTGACCGGCTACCAGTTCTTCGATGACATGCCCGCCGCCGTAATTAAAATCGCCGGGGTGATTGCGGTTACGGGGATCGTCATCAGGCAAGGCATTCGCGCCGATGAAGAGGTCTACCGCCGCAAAGGCTGCGTAAGCCGGGACATCGTTAAGGTAGGCCTTCCCGCCTCCCAGTTTCATGCGTGGCTTGGTATGGCCGATATTAAAATAAGCCCCGGAAGAACACATCGGACCGAAAGTGCCGGTAGTAACCACATCTACCTTTTGAGCGGCCTTACTAATGCCGTCTTTTCGGGCAATTTCGATTACTTCTGCCGCGGTAACGACGACGGCTTGGCCCTGGCGGATCTTTTCATTGATTTCAGCAATAGTTTTTGACATAGCCTTACCCTGATAATAGTATTAATGGTCTCAAGTTGTCAATGAGGAGGGAGAGTAGGGGCTATAGTTTTTAGTAGTTAGTAATTAGTTTGGGAGAAGGAGACGGAAGGAGAGAAAGAGATATTGGGTAATTCTGATTGAATAGTCCCAAAGGAAAGGTTGCGGTGCGCGTGTTGAAAGGATAATGCATAATACGATATAATTTGGAAAGGGTCTTAGTTCCTACTATGCCTTAATAGGAGGCCATTTTTTTTGCTTAAAACAAATAATTGCGGAGAATTAACGAAAAAAGATTTAGGGAAAAAAGTCAAGCTGGCGGGTTGGGTTGACCGCCGGAGGGATCACGGACAGTTGATTTTTATCGATTTAAGGGACCGCTCCGGCATTATACAGCTTAATTTTAATCCGGAGGTCTCCAAGTCCAGTCATGAAATTGCCAGCCAATTACGCAGCGAATACGTAGTGCAGGTTACCGGAGAGGTAATTGCCAGACCGGCGGGAACCGAAAATATGAAAATGCCCACCGGGGAAATCGAAATCAGTGTGAGCGAGATAGTAATTTTAAACATTTCCAAGACACCTCCTTTTTATATCAACGAGGATGTCGAGGTGAATGAGAATGTCCGTTTGAAATACCGCTATCTCGACCTGCGCCGAGAGAGGATGAAAAATAATATCATACTCCGTCATGAAGTAGTCCGGTTTATGCGGGAGTATCTTTATGACCGAGGATTTCTGGATATTGAGACTCCGATATTGATGAAAAGTACCCCGGAGGGTGCCCGTGATTATCTGGTACCCAGCCGTTTATATCCGGGTAAGTTTTATGCTTTACCGCAATCTCCTCAGCAATTCAAGCAATTACTGATGGTAGGAGGCATTGAGAAATATTTTCAGATTGCCAAATGCTTCCGGGATGAGGATACCCGGAAAGACCGGCAGCCGGAGTTTACGCAATTAGATATCGAGATGAGTTTTGTCGAGGAAGAAGATATTCTTAATTTGCTGGAAGGTCTTTTTACCTCGTTGATGGAGAAAATTAAACCGGAGTTAAAGATTAACAAGCCGTTTTTACGGATGCCGTATGCCGAAGCCATGGAAAAATATGGTTCGGATAAGCCGGACTTACGCTTTGGGATGGAGATCGGTGATATCTCGGATATTGCCGGAAAGACAGAATTCGGGGTGTTTAAATCGGTAGTTGCGGCCGGCGGCAAGGTGAAGGGCATTGTAGCACCCGGATGCAGTGCTTATACTCGCAGTCAACAGGATGAATTGAATGCGCTGGTGCAGAAATTGGGAGCCCAGGGCTTACTCACCATTGCGCTAGGCAACGGACCGGGAGACCTGAAAGATTTAACCATGGAAATGGTCAAATCACGGGCGGCGAAATTCCTGAATCTTGAGCAGGTCAAGCAGATGGCTGAACGCCTGGGCGCCAAGATGGGAGACCTTTTGCTGATTGTGGCTGCCAAGCCTGAAGTGGCCTCTGCGGTGCTGGGTGAGCTTCGCAAAGAAATGGGAAAGCGTTTAAATTTAATTGATCCCAAAGAGCTAAAGTTTGCCTTTATCGTGGACTTCCCTCTCCTCAACTGGAACCAGGAAGAAAACCGCTGGGAAGCCATGCATCATCCGTTTACCCAGGCCAAAGAAGCTGACTTACCGCTTCTGGACAGCGCTCCTGAGAAAGTCCATGGCAGGCATTATGACATGGTCTGCAACGGCTACGAACTGGGCGGCGGCAGCATCAGAATTCATAACACCGAACTACAGCGCCGGATTTTCCAATTATTCGGGCATTCTGAAGAGAAGATCCAGAAGCTTTTTGGTCACCTCCTGGAAGCCTTCCAATACGGCGCTCCTCCGCATGGCGGAGTGGCAATTGGCGTAGACCGCTTTTTGATGATTCTAACCGGTGAGGAAACTATCCGCGATGTGATTGCTTTCCCCAAAAACCAGAGCGCTTATGATATGATGTTCGAGGCGCCGGCTGAGGTCAGCCAGAAACAAATCGACGAGTTACATATCAAACTTGATATTGACGATATAATTCAGTCAAAATAATAATATAGACTATATTTATCGGTGGGAGGAACAGTGAAAGTTACTTTAGACAAAACGGAAAATCGCCAGGCATACCTGACAATTGAGATGGAAACGGCAGAGGTAGATGAAGGTTTAAAGAAAGCCTACAACCGCCTGGTACAGAAATATGCAATTCCCGGTTTCCGCAAAGGGAAAGCGCCCCGTCCTATACTGGAGCAATATCTAGGGAGAGCGGCTTTGTTGGAAGATGCCATTGACCATATGGCTCCTGAGGCCTATGAGAAAGCCGTTAAGGAGCAGAATTTCCAACCGATAGCCAGACCGGAAGTGAATTTGGAGAAAACCGAACCTGTAACTTACAAGATGGTAGTGCCCCTGAAACCAACGGTGAAACCGGGTGACTACCATTCGATAAAGATGCAGCCGGAAAATATCGAAGTCAAAGATGAAGATATCAATAATGCTCTCGAGCAGATCCGGAAGCAGCATGGCACCTGGGAACCGGTCGACCGGCAGATCAATTCGCGGGACATGGTAAACCTGGATATTGAGAGTACGGTGGAAAATCAACCCTATATCAATCAAAAAGATGCCCAATATGAAGTCCAGAAAGATTCGGAATTCCCGATGAAAGGATTTGCGGAGCAACTGATTGGAATGAAATCAGGAGAGTCCAAAGAATTCAAGCTGAGTTTTCCGGCGGACTATGGAAGAGCCGAGCTAGCGGGGAAAGAGGCTTCTTTTAAGATTACTGTCAAAGAAATAAAGCAGCAAAAATTACCGGAACTTAACGATGATCTAGCGAAACAGGTCAATCCCGAGATCAAGACCGTGGATGAATTGAAGGCCAAGGTTATCGAGAATTTGAAACATGTGGCCGAAGACCAGTCCAGGAAAAACTTCGAGCAAAAGGTTATCGATGAAGCTGTGAAGGTCTCAGAGGTGGAATATCCGGTAGTGATGGAAGAGCAAGAAATCGATGACTTGATGCAGCAACAGATGCAACGCTGGCAGATGGATGACAAGGGGATGGATGAATACCTGAAGAGCATCAATAAGACACCGGAGGCGTTACGCGATGAGTTCAGACCGGTAGCGATTAGATCTCTCAAACAGGCGCTGGTATTAACAGAGATAGCCCGGGCGGAAAATATCCAGGTCAATGAGGAAGATTTGAAGAAAGAAGTCGAGAATATGACCCGGGGTATGAACGATGAGAGAAAGGACAAGCTGATAGAGCTATTTAATGTACCCCAAACGCAGCTCAACCTGGCGTCCTCGATAGCTACCCGGAGAACCATTGAGAAGCTAACTGAAATTGCGAAATCTTCAGGTGGAACGGTAGAAAAATCTGAAACGGCCGAGGTTAAACCGGCGGCTGCCACAGAGGAAAAGGAGGTTAAAGAATGATGGATCCTAAGAACGTTATTCCGATGGTGGTCGAAACGGGATCGAGAGGAGAGCGAGCGTTTGATATTTACTCGCTGCTGCTCAAAGAACGCATCGTCATGTTAAACATGCCGATCAATGATCAGGTGGCTAACGTTATCATCTCGCAGCTATTATATCTGGATAGAGAAGATCCGGATAAGGATATCAGTTTATATATCCATTCACCCGGTGGCGTCGTGACCGCCGGACTGGCCATTTATGATACCATGCAACTCATTCGTCCGGACGTTTCGACAATTTGTCTGGGTCTGGCTGCCAGCATGGCGACGATACTTTTAACAGCCGGAACCAAGGGTAAACGGTATGCGTTGCCGCACTCTACGATTCATATGCACCAGGTGCTGGGCGGAGCCCAGGGCCAGGCGTCCGATGTGGTAATTGCGGCCAAAGAAATCATGAGACTCAATGATTTGATTCATAATATTCTGGCCAAACATACCGGACAGCCGGTGGAAAAGGTCTCTCATGATTCCGACCGTGATTTTTACCTGAATGCGGAGCAGGCGATAGAATATGGCCTGATCGATCAGGTATTAGTCAAACAGCAAACCGGTAAAAAATAACCCGGAACAGTCTAAACCAAATGAATTAGAACACCCCGAATTTTAGCCAGGTATAGCCTGGTGAATCGGGGTGTTTGGCTATCGGCCTTCAAAGAACGGGTGATTGATTCAGGGCTTTAGTTTTCCTATCCGTTATTTTGTCTTTGCTAACCGCTAATGCTGGGGTTGAAAAAGACGACTTGTCCGTTTTGCCATTGGCTGCGTAGGGTGCCTTCTCCCTCAAGATATTTCAGGTGAGCGATGACTTCTCCTAAGGCGAAAAACTTTTGGGGTGTGGGGAACTGATCCCAGGAACTACAGCTAATATCCCAGGTCACCAGCGGCGCAATTTGATAAGCGGTTTTCGCGTCTTTACCCAGAGCAGTGAGAATTTCGGCGGCTCTGGCTCGATGGTGTTCTTTTAGCTCCAGAATGCGACGGCGGTGATTGCTCTCGATTCTTCTATGTCCGGGCAAGACGAGTGTGACATCCAGGGGATACACTTTATCCAGGTTGATCAAATACTCCCTAAGGGCATTTTCCAGAGACGGCCAACTGGTAATATTGGGAGTAATGTCGAAAAGGACATGGTCTCCTGAGATGAGGATTTTTTTATCTGGCTCATAAAGACAAAGATGGCCTGGGGAATGTCCTGGTGTGGCGATACAACGAAAGGAGTAATCTGCGATTTGTAGAACGTCATTTTCCGCCAGGCCCACAAAATCTATCTGCAATTGGCCATCCTGATAGCTTTGCGTCATATGGTGTTGCTCCATGGTTTGCCATTCATTCTCAGAGAGACCATGAGCCAGATAAAAGGAGCGATAGGTTTCCCAGCTGAGCGGGTTGTTCAGCATCTCGGCTTCCTTTTGGTTCAGATAAATTTTAGTGTTCCGAGTTGCCAGATAAGGAGCAAGCGCTACGTGATCGACATGGAAGTGGGTAATGAAAAAGTCAGTCCGGTTTAAATCAATCTCTAATTTGGCCATGGCTGACAAGAGAGCCTCCCGGCATTCCGGTAAATTCATGCCTGTATCAATAATCAGGTTACGGTCACGGCCTTTGATGAAATAAGAATTTAGCGTTTTCAGAGGGTTATGGGGAAGGGGAACTTCAACTCGATAAAGGGAGGTGGTGATTTCTTCTATCATGGTTTATTCCTTGGGATAAATATTGATAGCTAAACAGGGATTTTCCGGAATGTACCGATTTGCCGTCATTAAATTTAGTATAGGATTAAAACGAGTTATAAAGCAAGCCCGAACAGCTGTCACCAGATCAGGTTATAACAGGTGTGGCCAATCCGTGATCTACTTTTAGCCAGACAGCGGTGTTCGAGGGAGATTATCTGAAGGTGGAACTCAGGAGACTGATCTGAGTTAATACAGGCGGGCTCAAAAGAGATACCCCGAATAAGGTAATAGAGGTATTATCGATTTGTGCAAATCTCGAATTTTCGGTATGATAATAGTGAAGAAAAAACGGGCCCCTGTAACTCAGGTGGATAGAGTACCAGCCTCCGAAGCTGGGTGCGAGAGTTCGAGTCTCTCCAGGGGCATTTGTGAAACGCCAACTGGTTAGACTCTACCTTTTATAGAGTTAAGGGATAGTGATGCGGGTCAGGGTGGCGGAGGGATTTTTCGAAGGGACCGCCTCTTTCATTCAGTTCCCAAATTAAAATAGCCTCCCGGGTTAACAGGAGAGGCGTAATAATAGGAGGGCAGCTTGGAACAACCTGGAAAAATGATAGAAATTCGGTGGCACGGGCGGGGTGGACAGGGTGCTGTTACCTCAGCGGAGATTTTGGCTGAGGCAGCGATCAGTGAAGGCAAATATGCTCAAGCTTTCCCCAGCTTTGGACCGGAAAGAAGAGGGGCCCCTGTACTTGCCTTTGTCAGAATCAGCGCCGGTCAACCTATTAGGATCAGGTCTTCCATTACTGATCCGGATGTAGTTGCAGTACTGGATCCCGGATTATTACGTGTGGTAAACGTGACCGCCGGGCTGAAACCGGGCGGCATCGTGATCATCAATACTACCAAAACTGTGGAACAAATTCGCCAGGAATTTAATATTACAGCTACCGTCGGCACGGTAGGGGCAAATAAGATCGCCATGGAATTGCTGGGTGTGCCTATTGTCAATACCACCATGATAGGAGCAGTTCTGAAAGCAACCGGCGCCGTCGATGTGGCATCGATTGAGGAACCTATCAAAAAGCGCTTCGGTCGACTGGCTGATAAAAACTTTGCGGCTATGAAGAGAGCTTATGCTGAGATTATTATTGAGGAGTTTGCCAGTGACAAAGCCAGAAGATAAATTAACGTGGAAAGATATTGAAGTGGGGGCTATTGCCACCGAGCCGGGAAGCGCCAGCCAGAATAGAACCGGGGATTGGCGGTCCCGCCGGCCGACTTATGATCAAACCAAATGCAATAAATGCGGTCTATGTCAGACCTATTGTCCCGAGGGGTGCATTCTAAAGAATGAGGATGGATTCTATGAGGCAGATTTATACTACTGCAAGGGATGCGGCATTTGTGCCAAGGAATGTCCTAAGAAAGTAATTACGATGGTTGAGGAGAAAGAATAGTGGCTAAGCGAACTGGAATGGAGGTCTCCATAGCGGTAAGCGAAGCAGTCAAAATGGCCAAAGCCGATGTGATTGCCGCTTATCCCATAACCCCGCAAACTCATATTGTAGAGCATCTGGCGGAATTGGTGGCCCAGGGTGAGCTGGATGCAGAATATATACCGGTAGAATCCGAACATTCGGCCATGAGTGCTTGTCTGGGTTCATCCGCAGTCGGAGCCAGGACTTTTACCGCTACTGCCGGTCAGGGCCTGGAATTAATGCATGAAGTGGTTTATGTCGCTTCATCGATGCGTTTGCCCATCGTGATGGCGGTGGCTAACCGGGCTCTCTCAGCGCCTTTAAGCGTCTGGGGAGACCATTCGGATGTGATGGCTGTCAGAGATGTGGGCTGGATCCAGATCTTTGTAGAGAATGGACAGGAAGCCGTGGATAATACGCTCTGTGCTTTCCGTATAGCGGAGGACAGGCGGGTATTGTTACCGGTAATGGTGCATCTGGATGGATTCCATCTATCTCATATGGTAGAGCCATTATTATTCCCCGATCAGAAAGAAGTCGATGAATTTCTGCCGCCGAACAATTATCCTTATCCTTTGAATCCGAATAAACCCGTGACGATGGGGGATTTTGCACCTCCGGTTGTCTATACTGAGGCCAAGTGGGCCCAGGAAATTAACGTTGAGAAATCCAAAGATACGATCCTGGATGTCTGGAAGCAATTTGGAGACAAATTCGGCCGGTATTACAAGCCGGTAGAGACTTACCGGGCAGAGGATTGTGATACTTTATTAATGACTATGGGCAGCTTCAGCGAGACTGCCATGATGGCGATCGATAAAATGCGAGAAGCCGGTAAAAAGATTGGTCTATTCCGTATCCGGCTTTGGCGTCCCTTCCCTTATGAGGAAGTCCGCCAGACAGCGAAAAACGCCCAGACCCTGATTGTGTTGGACAGGGCGATTTCTTTGGGTGGCGTCGGCGGACCGGTAGCTTCAGAAATGAGAAATGCTTTGTACCCTCTAGCCCAGAGGCCCAAGGTAGTGGGTTTTGTAGGCGGACTAGGTGGCAGGGATATTTCTCCAGCAGATTTTGAAACTATCGTTAATCGCGGTATCGAAATTGCCAAGAAAGGCAGCGATAGAGAATTTGAGATTTTTGGGGTAAGAGAAGAATGAGTAAGCAGATGACTATTGAAAGCAAAGAAAGATTTGCTCCCGGACATCGCGCCTGTATCGGCTGTGGTGAAGCCCTGGCGGTCAGAATGGCCTGCAAGGTTCTGGGAGATAACGTAATTATAGTAAATGCTACCGGCTGCATGGAAATTGTATCCAGCCAGCTACCCTACACTTCCTGGACCGTGCCGTGGATCCATACCCTGTTTGAGAATACCGCCGCCGTAGCCTCCGGCATTGAAGCCGGCTTAAAAGTTCTGAGCCGAAAGGGTATCCGGGATACATCCAATACCAAGGTGGTAGCCATGGGTGGAGACGGTGCGACGCTGGATATCGGCCTGCAAGCCTTATCCGGCGCTCTGGAAAGGCGCCATAATTTCATGTATATCTGCTTTGATAATGAAGCTTATATGAATACCGGCATCCAGCGTTCATCAGCCACACCTTACGGTGCTTCTACGACAACATCTCCTGCCGGGAAAACCAGCATCGGCCAGTTTACGTGGAAGAAGAACTTACCGGCGATTGCCGCGGCCCATGATATTCCCTATGTGGCGACCGCCTGCCCCAGCCATTATAAGGACCTAGCTAATAAGGTCAAGAAGGCGATGGAAGTGAATGGTCCGGCCTATATCCAGATACTTTCACCCTGTCCGACCGGCTGGCGCTGTCCGACCGATAATGCGATCGAAGTAGGGCGGCTGGCAGTCCAAACCGGTATGTTCCCTTTGTATGAAGTTGAGAACGGGAAGTATAAATTAACCTACAACCCGGAGTCTCTCAAACCGGTAACTGATTATTTAAAAGCTCAGGGCAGGTTCAGACATCTTTCCGAGACTGAAATGGGCAAGATACAGGAAAAAGTCAACCTGGAATGGGCGAAGCTCAAAGATCTGGCTAAATAACATTTAACTCGGATTGTGCCGGGTGCGAAATCAAGGCAAAGAACTCCCCCTGATTAGGATCAGGGGGAGTTTTAGTCTATTCAAGACAAACAAGATTGAGGCTATCTCAGATGAGATAATTCCTGACTTGGGA
>Ga0153915_10002873_pt1 | contig 15738 bp, 8 predicted proteins | sample Opewatmetagenome_2_FD_107003 | JGI IMG/M metagenome (GOLD analysis project Ga0153915, IMG submission 107003) | Freshwater wetland microbial communities from Ohio, USA - Open water 3 Core 3 Depth 3 metaG | ecosystem: Environmental > Aquatic > Freshwater > Wetlands | place: USA: Ohio, Lake Erie...
CGCGGGCGGCGGAGCGCCACAGTTGCCTGTCAGGGATTAAGATCCAGCGAGATCTGACGGTTCCTCTCCGCCCGCTTTATGGCGTCTTATGCCGGAACATTGCATTTAAGCCATTTCATCTTTTAAAAAAGGGCCTCCCATGCCTTGAGGATCCGTTTATGCAAGATCCTAACCGGACATTGCTGAGAAATATTCAATGAATGGCATGAATTCAGGTTTTTAAAACGGCCGAGATATGGTCTGGATTTTATGCAAAGGAAAAATAAGCTACTACACCTACTCCCGGCATAATTATTTTACCGGGGATTTATTTTATTAGGAATGATATGAAATCATTAGTTGTCCTGGAAGACGGGACTGTTTTTCACGGAAGGTCATTCACAGGCCCCTTTGAGACTACAGGGGAAGTAGTCTTTAATACAAGCATGACCGGATATCAGGAGATATTGACCGATCCTTCCTACTGCGGCCAGATGGTGACGATGACCTATCCTTTAATAGGCAATTATGGCGTTAATGATGAGGATATCGAATCCGACAGGATTCAGGCAAGGGCATTGATCATCAAAGAATATCAGCAGGTTTTCAGCAACTGGCGGTCAAAGATCAGCCTTATGGATTATCTTTCGGAAAATCATATCCCCGGCATTGAAGGCATTGATACCAGGGCGCTTACCAAGCATATCAGGCTCCAGGGCGCCATGAAGGCAATTATATCAACCGAGGATATGGATCAACGATCCCTGGTTGAAAAGGCAAGGCAATCCCAAGGCATGATAGGCATTGACCTTGTGAAAGAAGTAACATGCAAGAGGCCGATGCTCTGGAGAAATAATCGTCCCGTTGAACTCAAGGAAGAACTTGACGGGTTTAAATGGCCGGACAGCGATAAAAAGCGGCGCGTCGTGGCGATTGATTACGGGATCAAATATAATATCCTCAGGTCCCTTGAAAAGAAGGGTTGCGATATACTGCTGGTACCGGCAAATACTGATTCAGAGACGATTGATATGCTGAATCCTCATGGTCTTTTTTTAAGCAATGGGCCCGGTGATCCTGCGGCCGTCCCATATGCCGTGGATGTTATCAGGCGTCAGATAGGGAAAAGACCGATTTTCGGGATTTGTCTCGGACATCAGCTTATAGGTCTCGCCCTCGGAGGCAAGACCTTTAAACTCAAATTCGGCCATAGGGGCGGCAATCAGCCGGTCAAAGATCTCTCGACAGGCAAGGTGGAGATTACATCCCAGAACCACGGTTTTTGCGTCGACATGGAATCGTTTACTGATCCGGACATTGAATTGAGCCATATTAATCTCAACGACAAGACTGTGGAAGGACTTAATCATAAAAGGTTGCCGTTGTTTTCAGTGCAATACCATCCTGAGGCATCTCCGGGACCCCATGACGCGGGTTATCTCTTTGATAGATTCACGGAGATGATGGACAGGTTTAGGAATTAATAATATGCCAAAACGCACAGACATTAAAAAGATACTTATCATCGGTTCCGGCCCTATAGTTATCGGCCAGGCCTGTGAATTCGACTATTCCGGAACTCAGGCATGCAAGGCATTGAAGGAAGAAGGATATGAAGTCGTACTCATTAACAGTAACCCGGCTACTATAATGACCGACCCTGAGACGGCGCACCGCACTTATATTGAACCTATAACGCCGGAGATAGTTGTGAAGATTATTGAGAGGGAGATGCCTCAGGCAGTTCTTCCCACTCTGGGTGGTCAAACAGGACTGAACACCGCGGTAAAGGTCGCCGAGACAGGGATCTTTGAAAGATTGGGTGTAGAGATGATAGGGGCGTCAATACCTGTTATCCGCAAGGCAGAGGACAGGGAGCAGTTCAAGGAGGCCATGAATAAAATCAATCTCAGGGTCCCTAAAAGCGGTATAGTCAGAAACATGCAGCAGGCCGAAGAGGCAGCCGAAACCATAGGCTATCCGCTCATCATCAGGGCGAGTTTTACATTAGGCGGCATAGGAAGCGGAATTGCCTACAACAGGGAAGAGATGCAGGAACTGGCTAAGACCGGCCTTGATGCCAGCATGATTTCCGAAATTATTATGGAGGAATCTTTAATAGGCTGGAAAGAGTATGAACTGGAGGTTATGAGGGACTTCAAGGATAATGTTGTAATTATCTGCTCCATCGAAAATTTCGATCCCATGGGCGTCCACACCGGAGACAGCATAACTGTCGCTCCCGCACAGACTCTGACGGATAAGGAATACCAGACCATGAGGGACGCTGCTATCGATATTATAAGGGAGATAGGCGTTGAGACAGGCGGTTCAAACATCCAGTTTGCCGTCCATCCGGATAACGGCGAGATGGTTGTGATTGAGATGAACCCGAGGGTTTCGAGAAGTTCCGCCCTTGCATCCAAGGCGACAGGATTTCCTATCGCAAAGATAGCCGCGAAACTCGCGATAGGATATACCCTTGATGAGATATTCAATGACATTACCCGTGAGACCCTTGCCTCCTTTGAGCCTACTATAGATTATTGCGTTGTAAAGATACCTCGATGGACCTTTGAAAAATTCCCGGGCGCTCAGGACAGGCTGACGACATCCATGAAATCCGTCGGAGAGACCATGGCCATAGGAAGGACCTTTAAAGAGGCCCTCCAAAAGGCAATAAGATCCCTTGAGATAGGAAGATTCGGCCTTGGATCGGATATATCGGTCGCCAATGAAGAATATAATGATATACATGATATTGAGGAGGGATTGAGTAATCCAAATTCAAAAAGGATTTTTTATATCCGGGAGGCATTTAAGAAGAATCTATCCATCGAAAGGATTCATGAACTGTCCATGATTGATCCATGGTTCCTTTCTAACATGAAGCAGATACATGAGATGGAGGAGCAACTTAAAGAATTGGCAAGAAAGGGCGAAGGTCCCGAATCATGGGATGCCGATTTCTTTAAACAGGTTAAGGAGTACGGATTTTCGGATATACAGCTTGCCATCCTGTTTCAAAAAAAGGAACAGGATATAAGAGACCTGCGAAAATCAAAGAATGTCACTCCTGTTTACAAGCTTGTAGATACATGCGCTGCTGAGTTCGAGGCATATACCCCCTATTATTATTCAACCTATGAGCAGGAAAATGAGATAAGATTAACGGACAAGAAGAAGGTGATTATCCTTGGCGGAGGCCCTAATAGGATAGGGCAGGGCATCGAGTTCGACTATTGCTGCGTCCATGCCTCTTTTGCCCTGAGGGAAATGGGCATAGAGAGTATCATGGTAAACAGCAACCCTGAGACTGTCAGCACGGATTATGATATATCCGACAAGCTTTTTTTTGAGCCCCTCACCAGGGAAGATGTCTTGAATATTATTGATCAGGAAAAACCTGAAGGCGTCATTGTACAATTCGGCGGCCAGACGCCTCTTAATATATCCGTCCCGCTTGCAGAGGCAGGGGTCAGGATCCTCGGCACCAGCCCTGACAGCATTGACTGCGCCGAAGACAGGGAGCGTTTTCAGCAACTGATTAAAAAACTGAATATAAGGCAGCCTGATAACGGGATAGCTGTAAACACTGAAGAGGCTGTCGAAGTGGCCAACAGGGTAGGCTATCCTGTAGTCGTAAGACCTTCATTTGTACTGGGCGGCAGGGCAATGGAGATTGTATATGACGATGAAGACCTGAAGTTGTACATGGAAAGGGCCGTAAAGGTCTCTCCAGGAAAACCGATCCTGATTGACCGGTTTCTGGAAGATGCCACAGAGATTGATGTAGACGCTATTTCCGACGGTGATGTCACGATAATAGGCGGTATAATGGAACATATAGAAGAGGCAGGGATACATTCCGGGGACAGCGCCTGCGTCCTCCCTCCTATCTCTTTAAGCCCCGGGATTATTGAAGAGATTACAAAGAATACCAAGGCCATCGCAAAGGAATTAAACGTAATAGGATTGATGAATATTCAATATGCCATCCAGAAGGGCGTGATCTATATCCTTGAGGTGAACCCCAGGGCCTCAAGGACAATACCCTTTGTAAGCAAGGCTACAGGCGTGCCTTGGGCAAAACTTGCCACTAAGGTCATCATGGGAATGAAATTGAAGGATCTGGGCTATAACGGCGAGGTGCTGCCTGCTCATATTTCCTGCAAGGAGTCGGTCTTTCCTTTCTCGCGTTTCCAGGGAGTGGATACAATCCTGGGGCCTGAGATGAAATCCACCGGCGAGGTAATGGGGATTGGAAGCACCTTCGGACTTGCCTTTGCCAAATCTCAGTTAGCTGCCGGTCAGGGGTTGCCTCTTAAAGGCACCGTATTTATAAGTGTCAAGAATACGGATAGAAAGGCCATCGTGAAACCGGCAAAGATATTCCATGAGCTGGGTTTCAGGATTGTGGCAACAAAGGGAACCTCATTATTTCTGTCCGGAGAAGGCATCCCGTCGGAGACAGTTAAAAAAGTGAGGGAAGGAAGACCAAACATAGTTGATATGATTAAAAACAAGGAAATCGCTCTTGTAATAAATACTACAAGCAATAAAAAGGCCATTTCCGAATCCTTTCCCATACGCAGGACCGCTCTTGTCTTTGGGATTCCTTATACGACAACCGTAGCAGGGGCAAAGGCTACAGCTATGGCAATAAAGGCATTGATTGAAGGGAAACTGGATGTGAAGACAATACAGGAATATCATAGTGTAAGCTGAATAATCGACGTTATCTTTTTTGGCAACTAACAGAGGTGTGACGAGTCCTTGCAGCTTATTGCCGGGAGGATGTGTAGGATAATAAGAAATGAATATTCAAAACAATTTTGAGAATAATATCACATTTTCCGATGACGAACGTCCCAGGGACGAATGCGGTATATTTGCTGTTTATCGGCATGAAGAGGCTGCAAAGCTGGCCTATTTCGGGCTGTATGCATTGCAGCACAGGGGCCAGGAAAGCGCCGGCATTATTGTCTCTGACGGTAAGAGGGTTGTCGGACATAAGGCAATGGGGCTTGTACCTGATATATTCAACGAAGAAGTGCTCGATAGTCTCAAGGGTGATATTGCCCTCGGTCATGTAAGATATTCCACAACAGGATCATCACTTCTTGTTAACGCCCAACCTTTTAAGGTTCAATATGCAGGGAAATGCCTTGCCATCGCCCATAACGGGAATCTCGTTAATGCCAGGGCGCTTAGAACGGAATTGGAAAACGAAGGCTCTATCTTTCAGACCACAATGGATACCGAGATTGTCCTGCACCTTGCCGCTAAGGAAATTAAAAACGGCATGGAAAAGGCAATGGTCAGCGTTATGAACAGGATCAAAGGCGCCTATTCAATGGTTATTATGACCGAAGACACTATGGTAGCCGTCAGGGATCCAAACGGGTTCAGGCCTCTTTGCCTTGGCCGATTGCACTCCGGGTATGTAATAGCGTCGGAGACCTGTGCCTTTGATCTTATTGAGGCGGAATATATCAGGGATATCGAACCGGGAGAGATACTTATTATAAACAGGGATGGTCTAAAAAGCATTAAATCTGAGATACCATCCAGAAGGACGCAATGCATCTTCGAACTGATATATTTTGCCAGACCGGACAGCAATATCTTCGGACAGAATGTCTATCTCTTCAGAAAAAAGCAGGGAGAACTTCTGGCAAAAGAGTTTTCCGTTGATGCGGATCTGGTTATGCCCTTCCCTGACTCCGGCAACTATGCTGCAATAGGCTTTGCACAAGCATCGTCCATCCCCCTGGAGATGGGTGTTATAAGGAATCATTATGTGGGCAGGACATTTATCCAGCCATCGCAGTCCATGCGCGATTTTGGTGTGAAGGTAAAACTCAATCCGGTGAAGGAACTTTTAAAGGGTCGCAGGGTCTTGATTATAGAGGATTCAATAATCCGCGGGACCACTTCAAAAACAAGGATAAAGACATTGCGTGATATCGGGGCTAAGGAGATCCACATGCTTGTCTCCTGTCCTCCACATCGATTTCCATGTCATTATGGAATAGATTTTTCAACCAAAGGGGAATTAATAGCGGCACAAAAGAGTGTGGAAGAAATTCGGAAATTTATAGGGCTTGACAGCCTTGGTTATCTGAGCATGGATAATCTTGTAAATTCAACATGCATTCCCAGGGAGGATTTATGTCTGGCCTGCTTTGACGGAAATTATCCTATCCCTGCAGAGAGAGAGACGGGAAAATATTCCCTTGAATAGGATCAAATAACTGTAGATCTTAATCACCTTATATCAAGGATCTCCCTTAATTTTTTTGATAATTCCATTATATTAAAAGGTTTCTGGATAAAACCGTTGCATCCGCGCTTTAGTATATCATTGGCCTCTCCGTCCTGGCTGTATCCGCTTAACAAAAGGACCTTTACATCGGGATTAATCTCTTTTATCCTGTCATAAACCTTTCCCCCGCCGATTTCGGGCATTACCATGTCTAAAAGCACAACATCAATCTTATCCTGAAACTCCTTATATAATTTTAATGCCTCACTTCCGCCTGTAGCCGCAATGACCATATAACCCAATCTGACAAGGATCTGTTCCCCTGTATCAAGAACCATTGCATCATCATCAACTAATAAAATAGTCTCTTTACCTGTTAGGAATTTATCTGAGGAGATTGTCCCTTCATTTTGTAAAGAGCCTATTTCCGGTAAAAATATATTAAAGGTGGTTCCGTGACCGATTTCCGATTCAACCTCTATATAACCTCCATGTCCCTTTATAATCCCATAGGCGGCAGCCAAACCAAGGCCCGTTACCTTGGCAAGACCCTTTGTAGTAAAGAAAGGTTCAAATATCCGGGCCATGACTTCTTGGCTCATTCCTGTACCGGTATCCTTGACGGATAACATTGCGTATTCTCCGGGTATCGGTTCATATTGTCTTCCGGCCATATTCATATGCGTGATATTTTCAGTTTTAAGAAAAAGCTCTCCCCCTTTCGGCATGGCGTCAGCGGCATTGCTGTATAAATTCAGCAATACTTGTTCGATCTTGCCCTCGTCGATTTTTATACCTGCCAAATTGTTAGCCAGATCAAGATGTATTTGAATATCTTTTCTGGTCTTTAAAAAAGCAGTTATGGTCTCTGTTACAAGCTTATTCAGGTCGCATGCTTTTATAGAAGGCATGTCTTCCCTTGCATATCCGATAAGCTGGCCGGTTAATCTTGCGCCATTATCTATAAGTTTCTGTATATTATTAAGTCTGGAGTAATCGGGATCTTCCGGTTTTTTATCAAGCAGCATCAGGGAGACATTTCCCTGAATACCCATAAGGAGGTTATTGAAATTGTGTGCTATCCCTCCCGCGAGGGTGCCTATGGATTGCATCTTCTGGGAAAAAAGAAACTGTGCTTCAAGCTTCTTCCTTTCTTCTTCCTCACGCTTGCGTTCCGTAATATCACGCACCAGGGCAAGCATCAGTTCTTCTTCACCGGATTCAAATATCCATAAGCGTACCTCAACAGGAAAGCGAGAGCCGTCTTTGCACTTCTGCATTCCCTCAAAGGTGACAGGGACGCCGCGTGCCGATTGTCTTAATTTCTCATGGTGTTCAGTTATTCTCTCTTCTATGTCCTTAATGGATAATTTCAATAGTTCTTCACGCGTGTACCCAAGGGTTTCACAGGCAAGCTGATTGATATCGATTATATTTCCGTTGCTGTCATTTAACAATAGGATGTCCGGAGTGTATTCCATCAAAAGACGAAATTTCTTTTCACTTTTACGCAATGCCTTTTCAGCTTTTTTGCGGTCAGCAATCTCCTGGCGGAGTTCTTTATTGGTTTTTATTAAATCAGCCGTTTGTTCAGCGATAATTTGCTCAAGGATATTATTATCTCTTATGTTCGAATCATTTATATCCATCATTAAAATATCTCCAACGCATCTGTACAGATGTTCATTACAAATCAGGATGTTTTATATCATAAATATGCAATTTAGAAAACCATATATTTTTTTCTTAAGTCATTACATAATTTCATATAAAGGATCGATATCCAAAAGATTTCTTAATCGGCATGATAAAATGTTTGCAAATTTTGCTACATTTTTGTATTTTTGGCTTAGCTGGATCTTTTGAGATCTATTTAAACAGTAACCGGTTGCCGTTTTAGTTTTTCGACAAACATTTTTATTCCATGAGATAAATGTATGACTTCTAAGATTCCATTGCCCAAACCGGCTGAAATTGAATGCCTCTATGAAATCACAAAGGCGATTCACGGGACACTTGACCTCAGAAAGGCACTCTATAAGGTTCTTGATCTGTTATCGGAATACTTAGGAATGAACCGTGGTTCTATCTCCCTTTTAAACCCTGAGACATCCGAGATACATATTGAAGTGGCACATGGTATTTCATCCACAGAAAAGACTAAGGGGCGTTATAAACTTGGTGAAGGGGTTACCGGCCGGGTGATTGAAACCGGTCGTCCCATGGCTATTGCAAGGCTCAACGATGAACCTCTTTTTCTTGACAGGACCGGCGCGAGAAGCAGTATCGATAAATCGAAGATAGCCTTTATTTGCGTGCCTATTAAAGAGGGAGGCAGGGTGATAGGCGCACTCAGCGTTGACCGTGTATTGGAGGGCAATTATCCGCCCCAGGAAGATGTGAGGTTGTTGTCTATCATAAGCAGCCTGATCGCCCAGCAGGTGGCGTTGTTGGAGAAGATAAGCCTGGAAAAAGAACAACTCAATAAAGAGAATATAAGACTAAAAAAGGAACTCAGCAAAAAATATAGTTTTGCCAATATCTTAGGGAACAGCCGTAAGATGCAGGAGGTCTTTTATCTTATAAGCCAGGTGGCAAAAAGTAATGCGAATGTATTGCTGTTAGGTGAGAGCGGGACAGGGAAAGAGCTTGTTGCAAATGCCATACATTATAACAGTCTGCGCTCTTCCAAGCCCTTTGTTAAGGTGAACTGCGCCGCATTGCCGGGGAATCTCGTTGAGGCGGAACTTTTCGGATATGAGAAAGGAGCTTTTACAGGGGCCATAAAACAAAAAGAAGGTAAGTTTGAAGTGGCTAACAACGGCACTATTTTTCTGGATGAGATTGGGGCGCTTATTATTGAGAGTCAAGGAAAGCTTTTAAGAGTCCTACAGGAAAAGGAGCTTGAGAGATTAGGAGGAAACAGGGTCATAAAGGTTAATGTGAGGTTGATAGCCGCAACCAATATAAATCTGGCGGAGGCGGTTGAAAAAGGCGCCTTCCGCGAGGACCTTTTTTATCGACTGAATGTCTATCCCATTTATCTGCCGCCATTGAGGGAGAGAGAAGCGGACCTGCTCTTGCTTGCGGATTATTTTCTGGAAAAATATTCAAAAGAGTATGAAAAGGACATCCGCAGGATATCTACTCCGGCTATAGATGCGTTAACAAGATATCACTGGCCCGGGAATGTAAGAGAACTGGAGAATTGCATCGAAAGGGCGGTTCTTCTTTGTGATGAGCAGGTTATTCATAGCTACCATCTGCCGCTTACCCTTCAGACAGCGGAAGATACCGGTACGCAGCAGTCAAGATCATTGGATGACATGATTGAGAGATTTGAGAAAGATATTTTGATTGATACACTGAAGAGCAGCAGGGGAAATATGAGGCAGGCCGCGAAGGTTCTTGAAACTACAGAGAGGATATTTGGTTATAAGATTAAAAAATACGGTATTAATCCAAAACAGTATAAGTAACTGGACAGTCCGAAGTTCTGTCATTCCCGCGAAGGCTGGAATCCATAACTTATTGATTTTCCTGGATTACAGCCTTCGCGGGAATGACGGTTCAGGAATTTAAAATGCTATTAAAAACAGAATGTTATAAAGAACTTCAGACTCTCAAGTAAGTAATAACCGCCTTCTAAAACCGATGCTTGAGTGGTTGAGGATTCGAGGCGCCCAGGGTTCGAGTGAAACCCGGTTAGAATGTGGATTTTTTACCTGTGAGCTTCTTTTTAGATGTCAGACTTGCAAAAAAAAGGGCTGATATTCCTCCAAGGACAACAATAATCTTCTGATAGCCCCAGATATTCTGGGCAGATATATTGAGGTCAGGCAGAATGAAGTTCAGGTAATGAGTCGTTATTGGAAATACGATCAGGGCAATAATCAAGTTTGCCGATTGAAATATAATATTTTTTTTCATGAATCGCGCGGCATATTTCAGCAAAGGCCCCATGCCTTCAAGCCGATTCAATTTTGCTTCAATGCGTGATAATTCATATGAGATTTTATCATAATTTTTTAGCAATATTTTAAATTTTTCCGGATCATGCAGATCATTGCTATTCGATGTCTGATTAAACCTCTCATGGATATGTCCAAATTGTTCCGATACTGATCTTGCCAGAAACGGATAAAGCAGACCCTTAATCCTCTTCCTGCAGTAGGTTAAACGTTGTTTTAAAGTATTAGATATTGTCGATAGTCCTGTTTCACGACGCATGATAATCCTGCTGCTCATGTGAGCAATTGATTCACCATAATGAATTATATCAAGATATCCGAAATAGCTATCCTTGCTTAAGAGGTCTTTTATCTTAATTAACAATGATTTTGTCTCTGAAAATTCCTTTGAATCATTACCAATAATATCCTTTAGCTTATTCAACTCATGGTCTGCCTCAGGGATTATCCTGCTTGCCTCTTCACGGATTTCAATAAGCAATTTATCAAGTTGAGGATGTATGTCTATACTGTAGTCAGAAAGATCCGGGTCAATCAAAGCGATCACATAGTAATCTCTATTTAATTTAATAAGCTTCAGTAAATGTTGCAGAGCCAACGCCTTGTTGCCGTACCTAAATGTGTACAATATATCCTGATACAGTGCCTCATGACAGAATGGACTGAGTCTGGCAATCCTCTTTATCATCTCTCTTGCCTTTAGGGGTTCCTTGCTAAGATGATAGATCCTTGAGCGAAGAAAAAGAATCAATATCCTTTGCGGGGTAGTCCTTGTAAGCTTAAATGCCTTTTTAAAAAAATAATTAGCTTGCTTAAGATTATTGGTTTCAATATTAAGGAATGCAGCCGTACAAAACACTTTATAATCACCGGGTTGTTTTGACATAACGTCTGATAGGATAGATTCTGCCTGGGTGAAATTTGAGACACGAAGACAATCGAGTGCCAGCCATAAAAGGCCGCCTCTATCCCTGGTCTCTCTTTTTTCTTTTATATCTTTCCAGTTTTCTTCCTGAAGATTCCATAGGGTCTTGAAAAACCTTAATTGAAACACGCTATTCAACTCATAAAAACAATGGTGGGCCCATTGTGGGGATATATCATCTTTATTCCATGAACCCGGGTCAAAATTTTTGATACTATCGTTTCCGGTCTCATAAAAATAATTAAAAAAAAGATTATTTATTTCATGAATATTTAAATATCCTAAGCTATTTATAAATTGTGTTAATTCGATAAGATTTTTTGAAGGACAAGATCTGGTCAAGTGTGTCCTGGCCCCGCAATAGAAACAGGGAGGATTGTCTCCTTGAACTAGTGCATTTTGATAGAGAAAAAGGTATGGTTCATCCTTTTCAAGGGTGTTCATGACAATTTTGGAATAGGGATTATTTTGATCGGAATCATTATTCTGGGCTACTGAGAAGCTTTTGTTATCTGCTTTAATCAATTTAAGGGCTGAAGCAGAGGCATATATCTCTCCAGGCTCAATCTTTTTCCAATTTACCGAAAGATCTCCAAGATATAATCTGCCGGCCCTCAGATATGGCCCGGAATCTATAATAGCCTGAAGAGGAAGGGATAAAGTTCCGTTTTTTCTCAAATTGGTTTTAATAAAATTGATGATTTTATTGGCAATAACCATGGAATAGGGAGCATCTTTTAAGATCAGGCAGACTGATTTGTCCGGCAGTATCTCCTTTTTAATGATCTTATCTTTCTGCCATATATTATCCCTGTCAAGGAGCATGTTTTCCCAGACGTTGGAGAAATGTTTTTCTCCAAGCTTCCAATTGGGTTTCAGGTAGAGCAGGGTGCTTAAGATGGGGTCAAAATCTATAGATTCATTCCAAACTACATTGTAAATAATAAGTTCATTCAAGACCCTTTTTTCTGATGAGATATCAACTCTCAGGAAATTTACGAAAGATAAATCTTTGACGTGTATATATACTTCTTGAGAGATAAGTATCTGATCGCTGCCCGCATAGGGGAGAAATTTGGCTGCCATGTTGACGACGTCGCCGAATATATCCTTATCTTCGACTATGCCTTCGCCATAATGGACACATAGCTTTATATGTATCTGATCTTTCTTTTCCCTTCCTTTATTATGTTTTTTAAATTTCTGCTGTATCTTAATGGCAGATTTAAAGGCATCTCCAGGGTCAAGAAAATAGGCCATAACAGAATCGCCTAGAAGTTTTACCACGGCCCCGCCGAATTCAGCAATCAGGGGGGAGACTATATCCTGATGCAACCGGAGCATAGTTCTCCCGGAGGAATTGCCGTGTTTTTTAAAAAAATTTGATGAGCCTACTATATCGGTAAACAGCACAGCTATATTTTTATTTGAGTCTTTATGGTGATTATTCATGGTCATTTAGAATAAGAGCCTGATAATATTTAATTTTGTGTAAGCAATATCCAATAGTACCCCCGGATATTATTTCCCACTGTAATATCGACATGATTCATATAAAACTTAAGATGTAATATTTTCTGATATTCTTTTACTGTATGAAAAACGTAGATCATCTCTAAATTGATCGATGATAAGGATTCAAGGGGTCGAGTGAAAAATTGATAAAATGTAATTAGCGAGGGGTATAGACTGAAGGTGGAAGGCTTGAGTGAGATTGGAAAGGAAGCAGGACTTGGAAAGAAAAAAGGCCGGTCATCATGACCGGCCTTTGGAATATTCAATGGTGGAGCTGATCAGGATCGAACTGACGACCTCTTGACTGCCAGTCAAGCGCTCTCCCAGCTGAGCTACAGCCCCGGAATTTTGTGGAATATAACAACATGACAGTATGATGTCAATAACATATTGACAAGACAATCATAGAAAAACTATAATCGCTCCAATTTAAAAATGTGCCGGAGTGGTGAAATTGGTAGACGCACTGGACTCAAAATCCAGCGGGCCTCGCGCCCATGTCGGTTCGATTCCGACCTTCGGCACCATCAGATCATAACCTGCTTTTTTACGGCGGTTTTTTTATTTGTAAGCCCTGAGGCCCGTCAATTCCATCTCTTGATAAGAGAATCTCTCCTTTATGCACTATCTCCGGACCTGTCCTGGGGACACTGGTGATGATGGCCGTCCTATCTCGGCGCATAGATGAATAGTAACGAAAGAGATACTGGAATAAAAGGGGCCACCTTCATTTAATTATTAGCTGTCGGGTACAGCGGTCTCGATTTTTACTAAATCTTTCCACCGTTGAGCGCCGATTTCAACAGAGATGCAATGCGCTCCAGTTCATTAACCTTCTCAGGCACACTCCCATGCCCGAACTGAAGAAGCACCGTATCGCCCTTATAGCGGGGAACGATATGAAGGTGGAAGTGGGGAATTGTCTGTCCCGCCGCTGCTTCATTTGCTTGAATAAGATTTAGTCCGTCGGGGGAGAGCTTCTCTTTGATCGCCTTTGCCGCCAATACGGCTGTGGTCATAATACGCGCACCTAAATCAGCAGGGACTTCATATATGGTTTCAATGTGCTTCTTTGGAAGAACCAGCAGATGGCCTGGCGTGGCTGGGTAGAGATCCATAACAACCAGGATATCCGTGTCCTCCAGCACTACTGTATAATCCGACTTATCTTTGCTCATCTTGCAGAACGGGCAATCCTTTTTGGTTCGGCAGTTCATTGTCTTCACCTCAAATGTTATATTTCGAGTTATTGTTTCCCTAGAACACAGGAAACAATCCATGACGCGGTGCAGAGGTCGCGCCAATCGTCAACCGCTTCCATTTGGGTGGTTTTGTCACCACGTTCGGATTGCAGCAGTTCGCTGTAGGATATCCGTCCCATATCATAAAGTCTTGCCGCGGTCTTGCTGTTTTTTTCTGCCAGGTTGCTTGAACCTCTGGCATATTGCTCCCACTTCCAGGCAAGGGCGCGATATGATTCCCACTTGGTTGTTATTCCTGCAATGGCATCACGTCTGGCCTTTTCCTCATCTGCCCGGGCGTTCAAGAGATCCGCATAGGCGCTCTGAATCCCGGCCTTGTTCCAGTTGAACAGGGGGATTGGGATTTCCAGGGAATAGGCGCTGCTGTCTCCTTCAGGCGAGTCTTTTTGACTCGCGGAACCGGCAGCGTCCACGAATGGAATGGCGTTCAGTTTTTCAATGTGCAGTTTCGCGGCCGCATAATCGGCTGCCAATTGTTTCACCATATAGTCAGGATCTTTCTGTACAGCGGCATTCAGGGCCTCATCGGTCAGGTTTTCATTTTCAGCAGAGATCCCTTCCGGGTGAAGATATCTGTCTTCACAATCAACCACTGCCGGGTAAAAGGGACGGTCCGCGCCAAGGGCAAAGGCGAAGGATATTTGGTCGGCGCGCAGGGTATTTTGTGCGTTCTTAAAATCGCTTTCCGCCTTGAGCTTTTCCAATTTGATTTGATCCAGACTGAAACCGGATATGTCGTTAAGCTGGTTCTGTTTCTGTGCCAGGCGCAATAATTCGCTGTAACTTTTCGCAATATCTTCAGTGAGCGCTGCCTTCCTCTGATCTGCGACCAGGTTGAAGTAGGCTGATGCGACCTCTATCTCCAGTTGCTGTTGTTCAGCCTTGACAGCCGCTTCTTCAGCGAGTTGATTGATCTTTGCTGCCTTTATCTTTGCCGCCCGGGGCCACCAGAAGAAGATGGGGTATGATACGCCATAGGTGACACTGGAAATGCTTTCGCCGGCATCATCTTTTAATCCTATGTCTTCCCAGGAAATGCCTGCGGCGGGGTTAGGGATGGCCCTGGACTGACTGAGTCCAGCGTGCGCAGCCTCCAGTCTGGCTTTCCATTGAACAGCGCGGATATCATTCTTCTTTGCCAATTCCAGACATTTTGTGAGGGATAACGGTCCATCAATGGACGATGTGTCCAGGGGAGTCCATTTTGGAGCAGGCGTACTTGCGCAACCTGTCATCCAAAGGCAAAATAACAGGCAACTAAGGAGTAGACTGTATGCATATTTTAATCTCAGCATGATTTTTCCTCTTCTATCCGGTTCGGACGACGATGTTCCGGTTCATCAACCAGTAAATAGGCGACAGGTATAACAACCAGTGTAAACAGCGTGGAAAGTGAAAGGCCTCCGATAACTGCGATGGCCAGGGGCCTCTGCAATTCCGCCCCTGAACCCATATTCAGTGCAAGGGGAAGAAGCGCGATAATGGCAGTCATGGATGTCATCAATACAGGACGCAACCTGGTGCGTCCCGCAAGTGCAAGGGCCTCGGACAGCGTCGCGATCCCCTGATCGCGCAGTTGAGCCGTATATTCGATAAGTATAATGCCGTTTTTTACAACCAGTCCAACCAGCATGATCAAACCCATGAAGGAAGCGATGTTCAGTTCGGTATTAGTCAACCGGAGCGCCAGCAGGGCGCCTATCTGGGAAAAAGGCACAGTAAAAAAGATAACAAGCGGCAGACGATAGGACCGGAATTGTATGATCAGCAAAAGAAAAACCAGTCCGACGGCAAAAACAGCCACCATCATCATGTTCC
>Ga0153915_10002874_pt1 | contig 15737 bp, 12 predicted proteins | sample Opewatmetagenome_2_FD_107003 | JGI IMG/M metagenome (GOLD analysis project Ga0153915, IMG submission 107003) | Freshwater wetland microbial communities from Ohio, USA - Open water 3 Core 3 Depth 3 metaG | ecosystem: Environmental > Aquatic > Freshwater > Wetlands | place: USA: Ohio, Lake Erie...
GAGCACGCGGCCGGCGGTTGGCCGACCATTCCCACCGGGAGGGGGGCCACAAAGGCCTGGGGAGCGCTCAGGGGCCGCTTCCTCGCCGGCGTCACCGAGCTGGAGGAGGTCGCCCGGACACGCGACCTGGAAGCTCGGGTCGGAGGAGACGCCAAATCGACGCTCGGTGAGCTGCTCCTGATGATCGCCAACCACAACTCGTACCACCTCGGCCAGATCGTCTCGCTTCGCCGTCTCATAGACGCGTGGCCGCCGCCGTCTGGCGGTGCGACCTGGTGACCCTCGCGATCGGCAGGCCGGAGTCTGCCGGGTCCGCAACCCGAACCACACAACTCGGGACACGGCCAATGCGCTCGAAGACCCAGCGGGGGGGTAACGCGCGTCCGGCCCCTTGCGCCGAGGGCCGACTTCAGAGACACTTCGCCATGGCTGATCAAGATCTCCCGCTGGCGCTCACATTTGACGACGTGTTGCTGATGCCGGGACGTTCGGCGGTGCATCCGGCGCAGGTCGACGTCACCTCCCGTCTCACGCGCGCAATCCGCCTGAATATCCCGATCCTCTCGGCGGCCATGGACACCGTCACCGAGGCCCCGCTGGCCATTGCCATGGCGCAGCACGGCGGGCTGGGGGTGATCCACCGCAACATGCCCATCTCACGGCAGGCCGAAGAGGTGGACATGGTTAAGCGCTCCGAGTCCGGGATGATTGTGGACCCGGTCACCATCCGCCCCGACCGGCTGGTGCGCGAAGCGCTGGACCAGATGGCCCGTTTCCGCATCTCGGGCCTTCCCGTCGTGGACGAGCACGGCCAGCTCAAGGGGATCCTCACCAACCGCGACCTCCGCTTTTGCACGGAGGTCGACCGCCCGATCGCCGACTTCATGACCAAGGAGCACCTCGTGACCGCGCCCGTCGGCACCACCCTGGAGGCCGCCAAGGCGCTGCTGCACAGGCACCGCATCGAGAAGCTCCTCGTGGTGGACGACGAGGGGAACCTCAAGGGACTGATCACGGTCAAGGACATCAAGAAGGCGCAGGAGTACCCGAACGCCTGCAAAGACGCGCTCGGCCGGCTGCGAGTGGCCGCTGCCGTGGGCGCAGGGACGGACCTCGACCAGCGTTGCGCCGCACTGGTCGCCGCCAAGGTGGACCTCCTGTGCCTCGACTCGTCCCACGGTCACAGCGAGAAGGTCATGACGGCCGCCAAGCGGATCAAAGATCGTTTCCCCGAGGTGCCGCTGATGGCGGGAAACGTCGCGACGTTCGAGGGCGCCCGGGATCTGATCGCCCTCGGGGTGGACGCGGTCAAGGTGGGCGTCGGGCCGGGCTCGATCTGCACGACCCGCGTGGTGACTGGCGCCGGCGTGCCGCAGATCACCGCGATCCTGGAGTGCGCGCGCGCCTGCCGCAGTGCCGACGTCCCGCTGATCGCCGACGGCGGCGTCAAGTACTCCGGCGACATCACCAAGGCGCTCGCCGCTGGCGCCGACACGGTCATGATCGGGTCGCTGTTCGCAGGGGTGGACGAGTCCCCTGGCGAACAGATCCTCTACCAGGGGCGAACCTTCAAGGCGTATCGCGGCATGGGCTCCCTGGGCGCGATGAAGAGCGGCGAGGGAGGGCGCGAACGGTATTTCCAGGACGACGAGGAGCCCTCCAAGTTGGTGCCGGAGGGGATCGAGGGCATGGTGCCGTACAAGGGGCCCCTTTCTGCGCAGCTCACCCAGTTGGTTGGAGGGCTGCGCTCGGGGATGGGACTCGCGGGGTGCGCCACCATCGCGCAGCTCTGGGAGCGGGCTCGCTTCATGCGCATCACCTCTGCGGGGCTCAAGGAGTCCCACGCCCACGACGTCGTCATCACCAAGGAAGCACCCAACTACAGGGTCGAGCGTTGAGCTGCCACGCCGGGGCACGTCACCCGGCCAGACGCGGATTCACGCCCTAGGGGAACGCGGCCGGGTCGAACGTCTCCCACGGGCGCGGGACGAGGATGACCGGCAGCCGAGCGCCCTTGCCCGGCGGAGGACCGGTCGGGAACTCCCGGGCAAGGAAGGCCCCAGTCTCGTGGACAAAGCCCATCGCGGACCGTCCCGGCGGAAGCTTCTCCACCCTCTCCAGAACGAACCCCTCCCGGTACGTCTGCCAGGAGAGCAGCGCAGACAATGAGACCGCACCGTAGGGATCGTCGGGACGCGGGAAGTAGAGCTTGAGCTGCCCGCGCGGCGACTCCAGCAACCGACGCAACGGGCCGCCATCGTCTCCCCGAACCACGACCACGGCGCCGCCCGCCCGGGCGTGTTGCACGAGAGGCGCGGCTTCCGTTTTCAGGGTCCGAGCGATGGCCGCAAAGCGCACCCAGTCCGTGCAGTCGGCCCGGACCCGCACTGCATCGCCGGCGAGCAGCACGACCCCGAGCACCACGAACGCCGCATCGAGCTGGTGGCTCATTCGTACCGTGCGGCCGACCTCCCGCAGCGTCAGGGCGCATGCGGCCAGAAAGAAGAACCACGGCAGCAGCAGGTAGCGCCCCGCCTGCCCAGCCCCCGGCAGCGTTGGCAGCGCGGTGAGGGCGGAGGCCACCAGGCAGAACAGCGCGCGCCGCTCGCGGCGGACCACGGCGAACGCGACCAGGGCCAGCGTCAGCGCCACCGCGAGGGCCGCTCCCAGCGGGCGGTCGGACAGGAGTGCCCCGAACTCCCAGGGCACCGGCGGCAGGACGTGGAAGAGCGCTCCCACCGTCGCGACCGCCTTGGCCGCCACGTTGGCCGGTCCCTGCCCGTAGAACCACCCCGCCTGGAAGCGCACCAGCGCCCAGTACGCGGCAAGGTACACAGCAACAGCCGCCGCCCACGGTGCGGCGCGCCGCAGGGCACGGCGCCACGGGACCGAGCGCAGCAGGAGGTCCTGCGCCAGCACGAGTGCGGGCAGAATGACCCACTCCTCCTTGGCAGCGGCGGCCAGCACCGCTGAACCGACTATCCCGAGCCGCCGTGCCGGTGTGGGTGAGCCCTCGCGCAGGAGCAGCGCGCCCACGACGCCCAGCGCGAGAAGCACCTGCTTGACCTGGTTGGTGATGAAGACCACGTCGTCGGAGAGTGGCGAGATCAGCCAGAGCGCGACGATCAAGGCGGCACCCGGAGGCGGTAATGCCAGGGTGCGCCGCGTCAGGCTCCACGCCAGCACGGCCAGTGCGACCACGAGCACGAGCTGCACCACACGGTAGGCGACCCACCGCCCTCCAAAAAGGGCCACCGACGCCGCGAAGAACAGGTTTCCTGCCGGCCGCAGGTGCTGGTGGAACGGCTTGAGGAGGCTTTCCGGGTGGAGCGGGGTGGTCGCTCCCTTGAGCGCCCACTGCAGGTCCTCCGCCACCGGTCCGAGGCTCAGCGCCGGCAGGTAGACCAGCACGACCGCGGCACAGACCGCCACTAACTGCAGGGCGGCCAGCCACCGGCGGTCCCTTCTACCGCTGGCCTCGCTCGAGCTCATCCTCTCCCGAGCGTAGCCCACGACCCCCATTTTGGCGAGCGGACCGCCGTGACAACGACGCGCGTGGGACAATGGCCGCGTGCGGTGGCTGCGAGTCGTCCTACCGGGTTCGGTGGTCGTCGTCGCGACCCTGTGGTTGTACGCACCCGCGTTGCGTTTCGAGCTCGCCGGCGACGACTACCAGTGGGTCCAGCACGCTCATCTGGCGATGCATCGCCCGGCGCTGCTCCTCGCCGACCTCGACACGTTTTACCGGCCGGCAAGCACATGGGCGTTGGTGCTCGATCGCATCCTCTGGGGTTACCGCCCGCCGGGGTATCACCTCACCAACCTGCTCCTCCACGGCCTAGCAGGCGTGGGTCTCGCCCTCGTTGGACGGAGGCTGGGGCTACCATGGGCCGTCGGCTGGGCGCTCGGGCTGATCTGGGCCACCTCGCCGTTCTCCGAGGAGCCCGCGGCCTCCGTGGCCATTCGTTTCGAGGACCTGCTGCTCCTCGCATGGCTGGGGATGATCCTGGCCTGGCCCCGACCCGGGCAGCGCTGGAGCACCGGGAGGGGTGTCGTGGCGGCGGGGTTCACGGCGCTGGCGCTGTTCTCCAAGGAGACCTGGGTGATCACACCGGGGCTGGTGTGCGCCCTCGAGTTTGGGTTCCACAAGACCGATCTCAGGCGCGCGCTGCGCACCGTTCTGCCATTCCTAGCCCTCGCCCTGGCGTACGCGGTGATCTACTTCCTCGCCTTCCCGGGCAGCAAGAACTACTACGAGAGTTCGCTGCGCCCGCTCTTGAAGGTTCCGCACCAGCTTGCCGCCTTTCTGGTCCTCGAGGGGCTCGCTCCGGTGGCCTTTTCGTTCTCGGCAGCCGGGGTCGTGGCGGTGGTGGCGATAGTGTTCGTGGTGGTCTTTGCCCTGCGGCGGCACAACCCGGCTGCGATCGTCGGGGCGGCGTTGCTTCTGCTTCCGATGCTGCCCACGCTGCTCGTACCGTACCTGCCCACCCGCTACACCTCCATTCCCTATGCCGGGTTCCTGCTGCTGCTCGCCGGCGCGACTCAGGAGCTCGTGAGGGAGACCCGCCCGGGCTGGCGAGCCGTCGAAGCGGTGGCGGCCGTTGTCGTTCTCGCCCTCGTGCTCGTCGCGGGTGTCCTCGCGGTGCGTGCCGATCTCAACGATCTGAGGCGGGTTTCGGAGGCACACCGCGCGCTGCTTGCAGAGGCGCGCGCTTGCCTTGACCAGTTCCCACTCCAGCAACCGATCCTCGTCGTGCGCGAGGAGAACGACAACCCGCTCCGGGACATCACCACGAGCCCGCTGGGCATGCCCAAGCTCCTCTTTGTGCGGCACTCGGACCCCTATGGGCTGGCGGATGCCGCTGCGCTTTTCGAGTGGGTGTTCGGGCGAGAGGACGTGTCGGTCCGCCGATTCGACGACGGCGAGCAGCGCTTTCGTGAGAGCGCGGGCGCCGTACTCGTCCACCGTACCGGGGGTTTCTCCTGGCTTTTGCTCGAGGCGCCCCGGCTTGGCGAGTTGGCCCGCACGACGCGGGAGGCCGGGTCGCGCACGCGCATCATCTACGGCACGCACCTGCCCTAGGGCCACCCTGCGGCATCGGCCGGGGCGCTACGGCACACCTGCGAGACGGGCCAACCGGCGCTCTAGCGGCTCGTCTGAAGGTGTGGAGCCTCGCCACCATAATGATCACGGTGGGCACAGTGACCACGGCCGTCGTGATCAGACGAGAGGCTCGCCCGACTCCGTGAAGAGGAGGCGGCGCTGCTTCGAGACCCGAAGTCACCGAGCGGTGCTCTTCACCAACGCCCCTCGATGGTACCGCGCAAGGCAGGGTCGGACTGGCGCGCCGCAGCCTGAGCCGCGTATCCTTGAGGGAGGATGAAGAGCGCGGAGCCCTTGCCGCTCGTGGTAATCGAGCCGACGCGACGTCTGGCCGCGCTCCGCCTTGGGGAGCTGTGGGAATACCGCGAGCTGCTCTACTTCCTGGTCTGGCGGGACATCAAGGTGCGGTACAAGCAGACCGCGCTCGGAGCCGCCTGGGCGATCCTGCAGCCTCTGATGACGGCGGCCGTGTTCACGATCTTCTTTGGCCGGCTGGCGAAAATCGCATCCGACGGTCTGCCCTACCCGCTTTTTTCCTACGGTGGCCTGCTCGTGTGGACGTTCTTTGCGCAGGGGCTCTCGCAGTCTTCCAACAGCGTCGTCGGCTCCGCGCAGCTTATCACCAAGGTCTACTTCCCGAGGTTGGTCATTCCGATCGCCGCGGTGCTCTCGGGACTCGTGGACTTCGCGGTGGCGTTGCCCGTGCTGGCCATCATGATGTGGTATTACGGCATCTGGCCAGGGGTGGCCGTGCTGGCGGTGCCACTCCTCGCATTGCTGGCCCTCGTGGCGGCGACCGGCGTGGGACTGTGGCTGTCCGCCCTCAACGTCGAGTATCGCGACGTCCGCTACGTCGTGCCGTTCCTCGTCCAGTTGTGGCTGTTCGTGACGCCCGTCATCTACCCCGCGAGCGTTCTGGCGCCCCGCCTTCAACGGCTGGGGTTGCCGGCGTGGTTGTGGGGCATCAACCCGATGGCGGGGGTGGTGGAGGGGTTCCGGTGGGCGATGCTCGATGCCCCGACAAGCCCGGGCCCGCTCATCGCTGCCAGCACCGTGACCGGCTTCACCCTTCTGCTCTCGGGTGCTTACTACTTCCGAAGGGTCGAGAGGTCGTTCGCCGATGTGGTCTGACGCGGCCCCCGCGACGCTCGTCAAGCTCAATGCCCGGAGGGGCCGATGACCGACATTGCCATCCGGGCCCAGGGGCTTTCGAAGCTGTATCGCATCGGCGAGCGTCAGCCGTACAAGTCGCTCCGCGAGAGCATCATGAAGGGTCTTTCGGCACCGTTCCGCGGTGAACGATCATGCGCCGAGACGATATGGGCGCTCCGCGATGTCTCAGTGGAGATCGGGCTGGGCGAGGTGGTCGGTGTCATTGGCCGCAACGGAGCTGGAAAGAGCACGCTGCTAAGAATCCTCTCGCGTATCACCGAACCGACGGCGGGACGGGCGGAGGTGCACGGGCGGGTCGGCAGTCTGCTTGAGGTCGGCACCGGGTTCCACCTCGAGTTGACGGGTCGGGAGAACATCTACCTGAACGGTGCGATCCTCGGCATGAAACGGGCCGAGATCCAGCGCAAGTTCGACGAGATCGTCGCGTTCGCCGAAATCGAGAGATTCCTCGACACCCCGGTCAAGCACTACTCGACCGGGATGTACCTCCGCCTCGCGTTTGCCGTGGCGGCCCATCTTGAGCCCGAGATCCTGCTCGTGGACGAGGTGCTCGCAGTGGGGGACGCGGCGTTCCAGAAGAAGTGCATGGGCAAGATGGGCGACGTGGCCAGGGGCGGGCGCACGGTGCTCTTCGTGAGCCACAACCTGGCCGCCGTGCAGGCGCTCTGCTCGCGGGCCCTACTCCTCCAGGCAGGGACGCTGGTTGCGGTCGGCACGGTACAGTCCACGGTGGCGCGCTACCTCGCCGAGACGGGAGGAAGGCCCGCTTCGATGGAGGATCTCCGCGACCATCCGGGGCGCACCCGGAGCCGGGAGAAGGCCCTCAAGCGTGTCTGGCTCGAGGATGGGGCGGGGCGGAGCTGCAGCGCCGTCCCCATGGGTGCCCCCCTCCACGTGCGCTTCTCCTTCGGGTCCAGCCGACCGATCCGCAACCCGGGTTTCGGCTTTGGCATCGAGGATGGGACCGGGCGGCGCGTCTTCTCGCTCAACAACTACATGGTTCCGAGCGACGCCAACACGTTTGCCACGCTTGCCAGTGGCGAGGCCCTTCTCGAGGTTCCCGCCCTCCCGCTCCTCCCCGACACGTACTACATCTCGGTGTCGGTCGTCGAGGATCAGCGCGAGTGGGTCGACTTCGTCGAGCGCGCCATCGCCTTTCAGGTCCATCCGAGCGACTGCTACGGCTCCGGGAAGATCCCCGAGCCGTCGCACGGTGTCGTGTTCGTCCACGGCTCGGTCGTCGTCGAGCCGGCGGCGCGCGATCGCGACGCCGTGACCGGAGGGGGCGGCTATGGCTGACGCCCCCCAGCCGTTCCGCGGATGGCTCTACGCCGAGCGGGGTGACTATCACCGCGACCCGCACCCGGACTGGTCGTACACGCCGACCTACCTTCGGAAGATGGCGCTGGTCTCGGCGTTCCTCTCCTCGCTGCCGGCCTCGGAGCGCGTCCTCGATGCAGGGTGCGGCGAGGGTGTTCTCGTCGAGGCTCTCCGCTCGGCGGGTCGCCAAGCCGAAGGGATTGACCTCAACTACGAGGCGGAGCACGTGCACCGCGGCGACGTCCGCGCCCTGCCGTACAACCCCGGGTCTTTCGAGGTCGTGGTCCTGCTCGACGTGCTTGAGCACCTCCCCTACGCAGACCAGGGCAAGGCCCTCGCCGAGGCCAACCGGGTGCTGAAGGGCGGCGGCCATCTGGTACTCTCCGTACCAAACCTGGCCCACCTGAACTCTCGCGTGCGGTTCCTCTTGCGCGGGCAACTCGACCGCGCCGACAACGAGCTCGACCATCCAGGGGAGAGGCCCGTCGCCGAGGTCGAACGGCTCCTGACGGCGCACGGGTTCACCGTCGATCGCAGGCTCGGGGTGACCCTCACGGTGCCTCTGCTGTACCGGCGGCTCATTTGCCGACGGCCGCGCAAGATGCGTTGGCTTCACGATCTCCTCGACCCGCTGGCGCGGGCGCTGCCGTCGCTGTCCCTGGTCGTGGTCTTCTTCTGCACCAGCGCGGCAGGCGGAGAGGCGGCGCCAAATGGCTCGTGACGTCGGTGCGCCGGTGCATTTGAATCGGCATGCGTCCCCCCTGGGCCAGCCGGCCTCGCCGCTGGTCTCCGTGGTCGTTCCCAGCGTGCGCTCGTCCTACCTCGAGGACTGCGTTCGCTCCCTCACGCAACAGTGCCTTGCCTACGGTGGCCACGAGGTGCTGGTCGTTGACAACACCGCGGCGGGCACCTTGCGGCGGGTCGTAGAACACGCAGAGTTTCCGGGTTTCGCCTACGTCCACGAGCCCAGCCCGGGCCTGCACCGGGCCCGCCACACCGGGGCGAGGGCCGCGAGGGGCGAGATCGTTGTCTACGTGGACGACGACGTGATCGCCCTGCCCGGTTGGCTGGCCGCCATCGTTGCGCCTTTTGCGGACCCCTCCGTCGGCTGTGCGGGCGGGAGGGTGCTGCCACTCTGGGAGGCCGAACCCCCGCCGTGGTGGAAGAACGTGCCTCAGTACTTTCTGAGCCTGCTCGATCTCGGGGAAGAGGCCCGCGATTTTGGGCCCGAGGAGGGCGCTCATGGCTGCAACATGGCCGTCAGGAAGGAAGCCCTTTTCGCGTGTGGGGGCTTCAACCCGGATGCGATGGGTGATCCGCGCCTGATCTGGCTGCGCGGCGACGGTGAGATCGGCCTGCAGGCGAAGCTCCGTGAGGCCGGCTACCGCACCGTCTACGCTCCCGGCGCGGTCGTGCAGCATCGGATTCCGGCGGCCAGGCTTACCCGAACCTCCGCGCACAGGCGGGCGTTCTCGGAGGGCATCATGGACTCGTACAGAGAGGTCCGGCGCAACCCCGCCCGCTGGCTTCTCCTGCGTCACGGGGTCGGTTGCAGCGTTCGCGCCCTCCGTGACGCGGCCCGCTCGCTTCTCCGCCGGCCAGACGCCTCGGTGACGGCTCGGATTGGGATGTGGTACTGGTACGGGCGAGCCATGCACCAGTTCAGGGTTTTTGCAAGCGCGCGTCTCCGGGCCCATGTCATCCGGCACGACTACCTCGCCTGGGATGGCCCATGAACCTCGGTGTCGTGCCCTACCTCGACCCCCACGGGGGCGGCGTCTACCAGCACACCCTCGTTTTCATGGAAGCGCTGGCCAGGCGGGCCGACCGGGGCGTGGACAACGTCACGGTCTTCCTGCGTGACGCCTCGGAGCGGGACCGCGTTCCCGGGACGTGGATCACCCAAATGCTGTCTCCCGCGGCAGGCTTCCGGCACGTCCTCCGGAGGCTCGGCGGTTCATGGGGCCGACGCGTGTGGCGCGCGTTGCGGCCGGCGCGCGGCACCCCGGTTGCACCGGACGCGATCCGCGACGACGCACCCGCACGTGCCAGGCTGCTCGCGGCCGGCACCGAGCTGATGCTTTTCCCCACGGTGGACCCGCTGTCGTTCGAGGCAGGCCTCCCGTACGTCATGACCGTGCACGACCTCCAGTTCAAGCTGCAACCCCACTGGCCGGAGTTCGCCGACGTTTGGAACCATTGGGACTACCTCCTGCGGTTCGGCGTGCGGTGGGCGACGCTCCTGATCGTGGACTCCGAGGTCGGCCGGGAGGACGTCCTCCAGCTCTACGACGGCCAAATTGCGGCCGATCGCATCAAGGTCCTCCCATACCTCCCGGCCGCGGACCTCTCGCACGTCCCTCTCCCCAAGGACGCCACCAGGGTGAGGACCACGTACGACCTGCCCGAACGGTACCTCTTCTACCCGGCGCAGTTTTGGCCTCACAAGAACCACGCCCGGATCGTCAAGGCAATCGCCGTGCTGCGCGACCGTTACAACCTCACGGCGCCGATCGCCCTTGCCGGGACATGGACCGGCGGGGTGCGGGCCCGGACCCACGAGGACGTCATGGCGCTCGCGTCGCACCTTGGCGTTGACAGCCTGGTCCACTGTCTCGGTTACGTGCCGGACGAGGATCTCGCGGCGCTCTACGCCGGGGCGGTGGCGCTCGTCATGCCGACCTTCTTCGGCCCAACCAACATCCCGGTGCTGGAAGCGTGGTCGTTACACTGCCCGGTCCTCACGTCGGGCATCCGCGGCATTCGCGAGCAGGTCGGCGAGGCAGCCATCCTCGTCGACGCGACCGATGTCGAGAGTATTGCCGAGGGCATCAGTCGACTGTGCACCGAGGACGCGCTGCGGAGGACCCTCGTGCAGAGAGGTCGCGAGCGCATCGCCGCCTACCCTCCGCAGGAGTTCCGCAGGAGGTTCGACGCGATCGTCGACGAGGCGATTGACCGCGTCCGATCCGGCGACGCCCCCCGCCGGGCGTAAGATGATATGTCAAGGGATACCATGGAAAACGTCGAGGAGATCAGGAACGGCGCACAAACTTTGGTCTACATCATCCGTGCCGCCGTGGATTCGGCGAGCACAACGTTTGTGACGCAGCCGTCCGCAAACCTCCAGGTGGGCTTCGTGGTCTACCCGCGCGGAGGTGAGATCGCACCTCACGTGCATCTCCCTCTGCAACGCACCACCACCGGCACGGCGGAGTTCCTCCTGGTCAAGAAGGGCCGGTGCCTCATCGACGTCTACGATTCAGAAAAGCGCCTCGTCGCGACGCGCGAGTTGCACACGGGCGACGTGATGCTCATGCTCGCGGGCGGCCACGCGTTCCGGATGCTCGATGACACCGTCCTTCTCGAGGTCAAGCAAGGCCCGTACACCGGGCTCCAGGAAAAGGAGCGTTTCTGACCGATGATCCCGGTCAATGAGCCCCGCCTCGGAGAGAGGGAGCGGGATTATGTAGATGAGTGTCTGCGTACCGGCTGGGTCTCATCGACGGGACGGTTCATCACCGAGTTCGAGGCGGGATGGGCGGAGTACTGCGGCCGGAAGCACGGTGTTGCAGTGAGCAACGGGACCACGGCACTCCAGCTCGCGGTCGCTTGCCTCGACCTTGAGAAGGGCGACGAAGTGATCGTCCCGACCTTCACGATCATCTCGTGCATCACCGCGATTCTGGCCAGCGGAGGCGTGCCCGTGCTCGTCGACGCTGACCCGACGACCTGGTGCATGGACGTGTCCCAGCTCGAGGGCCGTGTGACCTCGCGGACCAGGGCGATCATGGCCGTGCACATCTATGGCCACCCCGTTGACATGGACAAGCTGCTTGCGGTGGCCGACAAGCACGGCCTCGCGGTCATCGAGGACGCCGCCGAGGCCCACGGCGCCGAGTACCTCTGCCGCCGCGGCCTTCCAGGGGAGCGCTGGATGCGCTGCGGCTCGTTCGGAGCGATGAGTTGCTTCAGCTTCTACGCGAACAAGCTCATCACCACCGGCGAGGGCGGCATGGTCCTGATGGACGACCCAGCGCTGGTCGAGCGTGTGCGGTCGCTTCGCAACCTCTGCTTCCGGAGCGACCGGCGTTTCTATCACGAGGAGCTCGGCTTCAACTTCCGGCTGACCAACCTCCAGGCGGCGCTCGGACTTGGCCAGCTCGAGCGGTTCGAACGAATCGTCGCGCGCAAGCGCGCGGTCGGTCAAGCCTACGTTCAGCAGCTCGGCGGGCTCGGCTGCCTGCAGGTCGCCCACGAGGCGCCATGGGCCCGTAGCGTTTACTGGATGAACGGCGTGGTTTTGGACGAGAGTATCGGCCTCGACGCATCCGGGTTCGCGACCCGTCTGCTTGCGCGTGGCGTCGAGACGAGGCCCTTCTTCCTCGGCATGCACGAGCAACCCGTGTTGCGAGACCGTGGCCTGTTCTCTGGCGAGGGCTACCCCGTCGCGGGGCACCTCGCACGCAAGGGGCTCTACCTGCCGTCCGGACTCGCGTTGACGGACCAACAACTTGAGCGCGTGTGCGAGGCGGTTCGCGAGGTGCTGCGGTGACTGAGGTGTTCGGCCACGACTACTCGGCAAACTATGACATCCAGTACAACAACAAGGACTACAAGGGCGAGTGTGACAGGATTGAGGCGGCGTTCCGCCGTTTCCTGAAGCGGCCGGTGGGCTCGGTCCTGGACCTCGGATGTGGCACCGGTAACCACGCACTCCCGCTCGCGGAGCGCGGCTACTCGGTGGTCGGCGTTGACCGGTCGGAGGACATGCTGCAGCGTGCGCGGGAGAAGGCCCTGCACAACAGAGGATCGCTTTCGCCTGAGTTCGTCCTGGGGGACGTGCGCACCATCGACCTCGACCGCACCTTCGATGCTGTGCTCATGATGTTCGCGGTCCTCGGCTACCAGCCGGGCAACGACGATGTTGCCGCGGCGCTGGCCACGGTGCGGCGTCACCTGAGGTCCGGAGGGTTGTTCATCTTCGATGTGTGGTACGGACCCGCCGTGCTTCATCAGGGACCCTCGCCTCGGTTCAAGATCATTGAGGTGCCCTCGGGCGAACTCATCAAGTCGTCGCGCGGCGAGCTCCTCACCTCACGGAACTCGTGCCTGGTCTCGTTCCACCTCTGGCACATCGCCGAGAACAGGCTCGTCCAGGAAGTGTGCGAGGACCACGAGATGCGGTACTTCTTTCGCCCAGAACTGGACCTCTTCCTGCACCAGGCGGGCCTGGTTCTCGAGCGCCTTTCGGGGTTCCCGGACCTCGACGGGGACGCAGACGAGACGACCTGGAACGTGCTCGGGGTGGCCCGCGCCACCTGACGTTCAGACGCATTTAGCGCAATGCTCGATACTGTCGGCAAAGCGTGGTTGTAACCGGACCGCGCGCCAGCTAGCATTCTCAGCTCGGAGGCGACCGTGAAGCTCGTCGAGTGCGTTCCCAACATCTCGGAAGGGCGGCGGCCGGAGGTCTACGAGGCGGCGGCGAAGGCCGCGGCGTCCGTTCCTGGGGTCACGGTGCTCAACGTGGACCCCGGCGCGGAGACCAACCGCACGGTGATCACGTTCGTCGGCGAGCCCGAGGCGGTGCTCGAGGGAGCGTTCCGGCTGACCGCAAGAGCGGTCGAGCTCATCGATATGAGCACCCACCACGGGGCTCACCCCCGGATGGGGGCGGTGGACGTGGTTCCCTTCGTGCCGATCTCCGGGGTCACGATGGACGACTGCGTGGCGCTTGCGCGCCGCCTCGGCCAACGCGTGGGCAGCGAGTTGGGCATCCCCGTCTACCTCTACGAGTCCGCGGCCTCGAGCCCCGCCCGCCGAAACCTGGCGGACGTCCGCGCCGGCGAGTACGAGGGACTCACCGAGAAGCTCAAGGACCGCGCCTGGAAGCCGGACTTCGGTCCCGCGTCCCCTGTTGCACGCTCCGGGGCGACCGTGATCGGCGCCCGGAAGTTCCTCGTCGCTTTCAACGTCAACCTCAACACGCTGGACAAGCGCCTTGCCACCCGAGTCGCCCTCGACGTGCGCGAGAAAGGGCGCATGCGGCGCGACGAGCACGGCCAGCCGGTCCTGGACGGCGGGGGCAACCCGCTGTGGGACCCCGGCCTCCTCAAGTCCGTGAAGGCGGTGGGGTGGGTGATCCCGGAGTTCGGGTGTGCCCAGATCTCGATGAATCTCACCGACCTGGACGTGACGCCGCTGCACGTGGCGTTCGACACCTGCGACGAACGTGCCCGCGAGCGCGGGCTGCGCGTGACCGGCTCCGAGTTGGTCGGCCTCGTTCCCAAGTCGGCACTGGAGGTGGCCGGTCGGTACTACCTCAGGCAGATGGGCGGTTCCGCCGGGGTGCCCGAGCGCTCCCTCATCCACGTGGCGATGCGGACCCTTGGGCTTTCCGAGGTGAAGGCCTTCGACCCCGCCGTGCGCGTCATCGAGTATCGTCTGGGAACCTTGGGGCGCCTGGTCTCGATGACGCTGCGGGCTTTCACGGACGAGCTCTCTACCGACTCGCCCGCACCCGGCGGCGGCTCGGTCGCGGCGCTGGCAGGTGCGCTGGGTGCCGCCCTCGCCTCCATGGTTGCCAGTCTCTCGCACTCCAAGAAGGGCTTTGAGGCGCATCGGGACAGGCTCGACGCGATCGCGGTGCGCGGGCAGGAGATCAAGGACCGCATGCTGGCGGCCGTGGATGCCGACACCGAGGCGTTCGACTCCCTCCTCGGGGCCATGCGCCTCGCGAAGGGAACACCGGGGGAGCAGGCGGCGCGTGAGCGCGCGATTGCCGAGGCCACCGTCGCGGCCATCGAGGTCCCCCTCGGGGTGTTGGAAGCGTGCCCGGAGATGATCGGGCTCTGCCGCGAGGTGGCCCGCATCGGCCTCGAGGTCTCCCGCTCCGATGCCGGAACCGGGGCTCAGGTGGGGCGCGCAGCGGCCGCCGGTGCCTACCAGAACGTGTGCACCAACCTGCCCGGACTCACCGACCCGGTGCGGGCAAAGGCGCTCCTCGCCCGAGCGGACGCAGCGTGGGGCGAGGCCCTGAACGCACACGCCCTCGCCGAGAAGGAGATCCTCGAGGAGCTGCGCTCCGCCGCTCGTCGCTAACTCTTTCTTTGCCGGTCCCGCTGGAAGCTATTCCAATCTCTTCCACTCCGTGGGCTTTTTCTTGCCCGGCGGGTGCGCGGTCTCTCGGCGCTGGCTCGCCCCCGCTCGCTGCGCGCCAAGGCTCCTCCGGCCACGCCCCAGCAGTGCGGCCCTGGGTGGGGCCCCTCGGTGTCCGCAAGAGACAGCGTCACCGACACCCCACCCCGGATCCGCACGCTGGGGACCCCGTGGCCTCCGGAGAAATCGCCGCTCGCACCCGTCGGGCGGAATCTCTCCACCCACCCAAAGACACTGCTCACACCTCTCGATCAGGACTATGGCGAACGGGAGTGTGGTCGCGAGATCCGCCCCGCGGGCCACAGGAGCGATCTCGCCCGTGCGTGCGGGTCCCGAGCGGGTGTCCCACGGTGGGGTGTCGCTGGCGTTGCTTCATACGAACAGCGAGGGGCCCCGCCGCGGGACGTCCTTGCTCGGTCGCACGCGCAGGCGGGTCGGAGGGCTGGGCTTGATGCCCAGCCCGAGCGACTGATCCCGGCCCGCGAGGCAAAATAAAACCGCGCAGTGAAATCGAGAGAAGGGAATCGGGGCAGAGCCCCGGGCAAAAAATTGGTGGTGCGGGGCACCACCGGAAGGAGCGGCCAGCTTCCACCTTGCTCGACCACTCTCGAACGGCACCCCCCCCAACGCAATCCCACGAAAGTGGGATATCCGAACGGCAGGCGCAGGGCATGAGGCGAAAGGTAGGAGTAAAGCTCACTAACTCCAGGGAGACAGGGTATCAAGAACAAGGGCCCGGGAGCTACCCCGAGCTTTCATGCATGACGCCTCGTGGCTCATGCCTCGTGCCTGCCTTCTACGTCTCGGCTTTGAGCTTCTTGATCTCCTCGATGAGCGGGGGAACGACCTGGAAGAGATCGCCCACGATCCCGTAGTCCGCGACCTTGAAGATCGGTGCCTCGGGGTCCTTGTTGATCGCCACGATGACCTTCGAGGACGACATCCCGGCCAGGTGCTGGATCGCCCCCGAAATGCCGCA
>Ga0153915_10002875_pt1 | contig 15737 bp, 6 predicted proteins | sample Opewatmetagenome_2_FD_107003 | JGI IMG/M metagenome (GOLD analysis project Ga0153915, IMG submission 107003) | Freshwater wetland microbial communities from Ohio, USA - Open water 3 Core 3 Depth 3 metaG | ecosystem: Environmental > Aquatic > Freshwater > Wetlands | place: USA: Ohio, Lake Erie...
TAATCCTTTGGTCAACTGGGTCCGTGATGGTTATTGTTAGAGAGTCCCAGATGCAATACGTGGCATCATTTGTGCTAATCACGGTGATCCCATAGGAGTCGTCACCTATAGCTGTCGCGACTCTATAGCCTTGCTTCTGTGCAGTAGGATACATGAACATCGTATTGTTGAGAGTAAGAGTCCCATCATAACTCGAACCATCGTAGTCATAGATAGCTGATACCACGATGCCAGACGCATTGGTGTTGATGTTGATCCGCTGGTCAGTCGGCCCTGCTATCAGAATGGTCAGGCTATCCCAGATGCATGACTCAATATCATTGGTGCCAATCACTGTGATGCCATAGATGAAGTCGCCTGCGGCACTCGATACGGTGTACCACTGTATCTGCGCAGTTGGATAGCTGAACTGAGTGTTGTTGAGAGTCAGGGACCCCTCGTAGATAGTCCCATCATAGGCATAAGTGGCACTTGCCTGAACGGAGGCAACTTGATTGATGTTTATTCGATTGTCCACAATTGCGATACTGATAGTCAGCGCATCCCATATGATGGCGGGGCGGGCTGTAGTCTGAAAGACACTAATGCCATGATATGTGTCAGTGATTGCCGACACACCGAACACGAGGCGTCCCACCACGGAGGAGGTTCTCTCCTGGCTCCATCGATATGCAACTCCATCCCAGACCATTGCGGAACCATTGAGGTACACCGTCCCTCTTGCACCCGAGAAGAGGGTGGAGTCATACTCGTACACTACTATCGCTGTAACATTCTGAATAGAACCTACATCACACCGAGAATCAGTGACTGAATAACCGATCACTCTCAGCTGGTCCCATATCTGGCTCGCACTCTGCCCGTTCTGGTTGACGGAGGTTATTCCATGGGTGTTTCCAGATGCTACAACACTGTTGTATGTAAAGAGCTGAACTGCTCCTCTTGCCTCAGCAAAGTCCCAGATACCGTTTGAACCTGAATACGTTGCGACTACGCCGTTTACAGTAATTGCCCCATCCGCTACGTATGTGCTATCATAGGTGTATTGAAGAACCACATGACCGGAACATGCTGTGCCAACATTGATGCGGGTATCGTCCGAATAGAGCGCAATCACAATTATCCGATCCCAGATGATGGTCGTGGACTGCGAACTCTGGTCAACAACAGTAATTCCTAAAGTATTCCCGGATACTGCAACATTGTTGTAGGTGTTATCTCCCACAGATACCTCGGAGTCGGTGATTCTCCAGATGCCGGACCCTTGATTCGCGGCAAGGATTCCGTTGATGGTCACTGTGCCATCAATCAGCGGTGAGTTATCAAAGTCATAATAGAGTGTCACATCAACGGTCACACTATCGCCGACATTGACACGGGAATCCGATACAAGATAGGACTGGACCTGAACCCTGTCCCATATGATTATGATAGCTTGCGCATTCTGATTCACGGAAGTGATTCCATGAGTGTTCCCAGATACTGTCACAGAATCATAGGTTTCCGAGGTGACAGCGGCTTGAATCCTAGTTACAGACCACTGACCACTAGAGCCCGTGTAGGTGAATGTAACGCCATCTACTACGACTATACCATTGATCACATCAGAGTCGTCATACTCGTATTCGAGCACAACGTAGACTATGATTGAGTCCCCTACATTATCACGGGTATCCGATGCAGAATAGCTCCTCACGGTCACTTGGTCCCATATGACCTCCTGCATCTGTCCATTCTGGTTCACATTCGTTATGCCATATGAATTGCCAGAGCACACCACTGCGTTGTATACGTTGGAAATCACAATGATCTCTGTGTCTGTTACTCGCCAGACACCAGATCCTATGTGGCTTGCACTCAATCCATTTATCGCGACTGCACCATCAGTCACGGGACTGTCATCGTACTCGTATTCCAGCGCTACGTCGACGTTGACACCGGTGCCCAGATTCACTCTGCTGTCTGCAACCGAATAGCCTCTCACGGCCACTTGGTCCCACACAACAAGCTGGGTCTGCCCGTTCTGGTACACAGCAGTGATCCCTTGGCCGTTCCCTGCGCAACTAACGGAGTTGTATGTGCTTCCAGTCACAGAGGCCTCTGCAACTGTTATTCGCCATATGCCAAGTCCCTGATAGGTGGCGGAGACACCGTTCACGCTCACAGAACCATCCATAAGGTCAGTGCTGTCGTATTCGTATTCCAGTTCAACGTCAATGTTGACTATGTCATTCAAGTTGACTCTCGCATCGACGACAGTGAATCCTCTCACGATGATGCGATCCCAGACGACCTGTTGCGACTGGCTGTTCTGATCTACAACAGAGATACCGTTAGAATTGCCTGACACCATTACCAAGTTGTAGGTGTTCGACACAACTGATGACTCAGAATCGACAGCTCTCCAGACCCCCAACCCTTGATATGTGGCTGCCAGACCGTTGATGGCCACACTTCCATCAGTCACAAATGAGTCATCATAGTCGTAGCGCAAGATCACGTCAATGTTTACGTTATTACCCACGTTGACGCGAGAGTCCGTCACAGTATATGACTGCACTTGCACCCTGTCCCAGATCTGGCCGAGACTCCGCCCATTCTGGTCAGCCGTATCTATGCCATACGTATTACCTGACACTAGAACACTGTCGTATGTAAAGAGCTGGACTGCTACCTTAATCTCACTGAAGTCCCACACTCCACTCGAACCTGAATAGGTCGCACCAACACCATTGACAGTCACAGTGCCATCAACCACTATTGCTTCGTCATAGTCATAATGTAGGATGACATGGCACGAACTGGATGCGCCCACATTGATACGTGAGTCATCTGAGGAATATGAAACGACCACGACTTGATCCCATATACACCAGGTCTGGTCGTTGACGCGTATGACTGTGATCCCATAGGCGTCATTACCAGCTGCACTCGCGGCTGCGTACCCCTGTCTGCCCACGACAGCATAGGTGAATACTGTATTGTTGAGGGTGAGTGTGCCATCATAGGGAGTGGAGTCGTAGTCATAGAGAGCTGTGACGACGATTCCAGATGCGTTTTCACCTATGTTTATGCGCTGGTCTGTGGGATTGGTTATTGTAACCGTAAGGCTGTCCCAGATGCACCAAGTGACATCGAATGATGAGATTGCAGTGATAGCATAAGCATCATCTCCGTTCACAGATGTGACATAGTACGCCTGTTTCTGCGCTGTGGCATACTGAAACACTGTGTTATTCAAGTTGAATGATCCTTCATAGATTGCGGAATCGTAGTCGTACGTGATGACAATCACGATACCAGACGCATTGCTGTTGACGTTGATTCGCTGGTCTGAAGGGTCGGTTATCGAGATGCTCAGACTGTCCCAGATGACTAATTGAGTCTGAGAATTCTGATTGACGGAGGTTATTCCATGGACGTTTCCACTGCAGACAACGCTGCCGTAGGCGACTCCTTGGGCGGGACTACGCGATTGTGTTATTCTCCAGACTCCCGCTCCCTGATGTGAAGCTATGAATCCATTGATTGCTACAGTTCCAGTTGTAACGTCAGAATCATCATATTCGAACTCAAGGGTGACGTAGATGTATACATCTGTGTTAATATCCACCCTGTCATCAATAACCGAATAGCCCCTGACAACAATCTCATCCCAGATGACACTCTGAGACAGACCATTCTGGTCAACCTGACTTATCCCATAGAGGTTCGCGGAGCATGCCACAGTGTCATAGGTGACTGATTGTGCCGTGAGCCTGTTCTCAACTATCGTCCAGACTCCTGACCCGAGATGACCTGCACTAATATCGTTGATAGTGACTGCTCCATCAGTGACAGGAGAATTGTCGTAATCGTACACCAGAGTGACATCGATGTTGACATCATCGTTGATATTCGCGTGTGCGTCGTCAACAACATAGGATTGCACTTGCACTCTGTCCCAGATCTGGTCCAGTGTCATCCCATTCTGATTGACAGAGGTTATTCCGTGTATGTTGCCCGAAGCCACAACACTGTTGTAGGTCAACAGCTGGACTGCTAGTCTGACCTCACCAAAGTTCCAGACTCCGTTTGAACCTGAATATGTTGCACTGATACCATTGACGGTGACGGCCCCATCGACGACAAAGGATCCATCGTATTCATACTCTAGAGTGACATGGAGGGTGCTTGGGGTGCCTACATTGATCCGTGAGTCATCAGTGGAGTATGAAACGACGACGACTTGGTCCCAGATACACCACGTCAAATCGTTCTGGCGTATGGCTGCAATGCCATAGGGATCATCACCGACCGCACTGGCTACTGTGTATCCCCTTCGACCTACTGTTGAATACTGGAAGATCGTGTCATTCAGATTGAGTGTGCCATCATAGGGTGTGAAGTCATAGTCGTACATCGCGATGACAACTATTCCTGACGCGTTGGTGTTGATATTCACTCTTTGGTCCAAAGGATCACTGATGGCGATTGTCAGGGAGTCCCAAATACAATATGTCTCATCGTTCAACCTGATAGCACTAATTCCATACGTTCCGCCTGATGCAGACAGAACTCTATAACCCTGCTTCTGAGCAATAGCATAATTGAAGACCGTGTTGTTGAGGGTGAGTGTGCCATCAAAGGGAGTGGAGTCATAATCATATACCGCTGTGACAATGATTCCTGTTGCATTCTCATTTATGTTGATTCTCTGATCTGGTGGCCCAGATATGGTGATCGTCAGGCTATCCCAGACGACCTGTTGTGACTGTCCGTTTTGGTTGACCAAGCTTATCCCATTAGTGTTTCCGCTACATGCTATGCTGCTGTATGTAACACCTTGTGCGACGCTCCTTGATTGCACCAACCTCCAGACTCCCGCACCTTGGTGAGTGGCCAGGAGGGTGTTGATTAGTACCGTACCATCTATAATTGGTGCGCTGTCATACGCATACACGAGAGTCACATCTACATTTACGCTGGTGCCGATATTCACCCGAGCGTCGGCTACCACGTATCCTTGTACTACAACCTGGTCCCAAATCACAAGCTGCGTCTGACTGTTCTGGTCAACGGCTGCTATTCCATAGGAGTTCCCGGACACTGCAACTGTATCATAGGTGTTTCCCACCACAGACAGCTCGCTGACGGATATCCTCCAGATGCCTGATCCCCGATTGGTTGCCACTATCGAGTCTATTGTGACTATGCCATCAGTCACTTGAGAATTGTCGTAGTCATAATAGAGTGTGACATCAACATTCACCGAATCGCCAACGTTTACTCGGGAGTCCGTCACAGTATATGACTGCACTTGCACTCTGTCCCAGATTTGGGACTGTGTCTGACCGTTCTGATTGACGACACTGATTCCGTGTTGATTTCCTGAAGTGACCACATTATCATATGTGAGCATCTGTACACTCACGCGGGTCTCACCGAAGTTCCAGATGCCACTAGCTCCAGAGTAGGTGGCACTTAGTCCATTGACAGTGACTATGCCGTCTATTACATAGCTGTAGTCGTATGCATACCGGAGTTCAGCATGGCACGTGGAAGCCGTATTGATATCAATCCGGGAGTCATCGCTTGAATACGAAAGAACAATCACCTGATCCCATATACACCACGTCTCGTCATTGACTGAGATGGCAGTAATTCCATATGCATCGTCGCCAGTCGCACTGATCACAGTGTATCCTCGATGTCCAACAGATGAATCACTGTATATCGTGTCATTCAGAACTAGAGTGCCACCATAGGGAGTCAAGTCATAGTCATACGTGGCTGACACAACTATCCCGGTCGCATTAACATTGATATTGATACGTTGATCCACCGGGTCGGTCATTGTGATGGTTAGCGAGTCCCAGATGCACCAAGTCATGTCATTTGAAGAGATAGCTGTTATCCCATGAGTGCCGCCACTGACTGTGTCCACTGTATACCACTGGATCTGTGCTACAGAGTAGGTGAATTGAGTGTTGTTTAGAGTGAGAGTTCCATCGAATGCAGCACCATCGTAATCATAGACTGCGGTTGCCACGATGCCAGTCGCCGCCATGTTGATGTTGATGCGTTGATCGGCAGGATTCGAGATCATGATGGTCAGCGAGTCCCAGATGCACCAGGTAACATCATTGGTGTTGATGGCGGATACTCCGTGTATTCCGCCACTTGCAGACCCGACTGTATACCATTGAATCTGCGCAGTGGAATAGGTAAACTGAGTGTTGTTAAGAGTGAGTGTGCCATCAAAGGCAGTTCCGTCATAATCGTATACTGCTGTAGCAGTGACTCCTGATGCTGCAGTGTTTACATTGATACGCTGATCAGCTGGGTCTGTGATTAGAATGGTCAGTGAATCCCAGATAAAGTAGGTCGCGTCATTTGTTGAGATTGCTGTGATTCCATGAGCCCCACCACTGACAGATTGAACAGTGTAACCTTGCCGTTGTGCAGTAGGATAACTGAATTGAGTGTTATTCAGGGTGAGCGTCCCATCAAATGATGATCCGTCATAGTCATAGACTGCAGAAACAAAGATGCCTGTGGCGTTGACATTTACATTCTGTCGTTGGTCGACAGGATCAGTGATTGTTATCGTTAATGAGTCCCAGATACACCACGTCACGTCATTTGATGAGACTGCTGTGATGCCATGAATCCCACCTGTCACAGATTGAACCGTATAGTATTGGATTTGAGCCGTACCGTACTGAAATTCAGTGCTGTTCAGGGTGAGCGTCCCATCAAATGCTGTTCCATCATAATCGTATATCGCTGTTGCAACGATTCCTGTAGCTGCTGCGCCTATGTTGATTCGTTGATCTGGCGGATCGGTGATTGTGATTGTCAAGGAGTCCCAAATAAACCAGGTCACATCATTTGCGGAGATAGCGGTGATTCCGTGAGTCCCACCACTGACCAGATTAACCGTATAGTCCTGCCTCTGGGCTGTGCTGTAAATGTACTGAGTGTTATTCAAGCTGAGAGTGCCATCAAAGACTGAACCATCGTAGTCGTATATTGCAGTTACAAAGATACCTGTCGCGTTCACATTCACGTTCTGCCTTTGGTCTGCGGGATCGGTGATTGTGATTGTCAGGGAGTCCCAAATACACCACGTTATATCATTAGAGGAGATGGCAGTGATTCCGTGAATACCTCCATTCACTGAGCCCACTGTATACCACTGAATCTGCGCCGAGGGGTAATCATACTGAGTGTTGTTTAGGGTGAGCATCCCTTCAAAAGAGGTTCCGTCGTAGTCATATATTGCTGTAACGACAATTCCTGTTGCATTCGCGTTTATGTCGATTCGTTGGTCTGATGGACCAGCAATCGCGATAGTCAATGAGTCCCAGATGAACCACGTCACATCATTACTCGAGATGATTGTGATACCATAGATTCCTCCGGTGACGGATTGCACGGTGTAGTATTGTATCTGAGCAGTACTATATTGAAACTGAGTGTTGTTTAGAGTAAGAGTCCCATCAAACGGAGAACCATCATAATCATAGGTCGCTGAAGCTCTAATCCCTGTCGCATTCACATTGACATTTTGCCTCTGGTCTGCAGGATCAGTAATCGTGACAGTCAATGAGTCCCAGATACACCACGTCACATCATTACTCGAGATGATAGTGACGCCATAGATTCCTCCGGAGACAGATTGTACAGTATAGTATTGTATCTGAGCAGTACTATACTGAAATTGGGTGTTGTTCAGAGTAAGGGTCCCATCGAACGTAGATCCATCATAGTCATAGATAGCTGTAACTATGATTCCAGTTGCATTCGTGTTTATGTTGGTTCGCTGATCTGCAGGGTCCGTGATTGTAACTGTCAAAGAATCCCAGATACAGTATGTGGCGTCATCTATCCCGATGAATGACACTCCATGAGTGTCTCCAGAAGCTGATGAGACACTGTATCCTCTCAGTCCAGCTGTCCCATAATTATAAGTCGTGTCATTGAGAGTCAATGTCCCATCAAACGGAGAATCATCATAGTCATAGATTGCTGATACAAGAATACCTGTTGCATTCTCTCCAATGTTGATTCTCTGGTCCACTGGATCTGTAATGGAGATGATCAATTGGTCTGCGATGTAGGTATCTGTGAAGCTACTTGAGAAGTACAAATCAGAACCATCAGAACCTGCACCTTCTTCCACAATCTTTACTGTGTATGTATTTGGAGTTAGTCCGACTTCATCATCAGCATAGCAGGTGACATCGAATGCACCAGAGTCGAGAGTCAGGGCGCTCCAAGGACCGACACCTGTCCCGTATTCAGAGGCGGAAACCCAGACATCGACTGCTGAGGAAGAAGGATAGTCATCCACAGAATCATAGTAGATGACCGTGCCAGTCAATGAAAATGAACCGTCAAGGTTTCCTCTGTCTGCAGTCCCAGAGCCATCATCGATACTCGGAGTAACCGAATAGCCAAGACGGGTTTCAACATCCCAATCGACCTCATACCATGTAGTTGCAGACTCCCCCTGGGTATCTATCGCAGAGCAATTAGCATCTAGGTCAGTTGAGTCAGGAAAGTCCCAGTCCACTGTGAGATAGAAGGTCGCATCTATATCATTGCCGCTCTCTGTTGCAGTGGAGCTTCCTGTGTTTAGAGTAACATATGTCCCAGCGTCATATTCCTCAGTGAAAGTGTTCGTGTCCTCATCGTACCTGAATCTGCAGTACTCTGTGGTCGAAGTATCATCCCATAGTCCAATCTCAAGGTAGTCAATGTCCCCGAAACCATTCTGATCGGATACATAGACCGTAACTTGATACTCCAGGTATTGTGCATATAGGTTGTCCGTGTCGCTTGGATTGTCCAAGGTAGGTGCTTGATCTATTGCTGGAGTGTAAATCGGAGTCCATGTGTGTATTAGGACCGCATCTATCTCCCAAGTGGACTGTGCCGTGTCACCAGTTTCTGTGCCACCAAGGAATCGAATCTCAAAAGCAGAGCCAGTCAAATAACTACTGATGCTCATATTGTTCCAGGCGTCAGGTGTGAGATCCGAAAACACAGCCACCCAAGCGCCATTCCAGACATCTACTATGATGTCCTCGGTAGGCCATCCACCCCCGGTCACAGGATAGATACACAATTCTTCGTTAGTTTCATCATAGCCAAGAGCAGTCCATGCAACCTCAAGGTCCAATTGGTGGTTAGATGCTGCGGTCCGGTTTATGCCAATACGAGCGGCGTCTATACTACATTGGTCGGGTTGGGCTCCGCCCTTATCATAGGTAAATCTTATTCTGGCAGCATCAATCTCCGTCTGTGTGTCAAGTCCAGAGATTGTTCCTAAGTCTGACCAGCCCCAGGTTGTCTGTGTCGTAATAACACCACCGCTGGCATCAGCTGTATCATCACCTGTCCAGTCTATCTCCCATGAGAAACTTGAGTCAGTGACCGCTACCCAATAGACTGAGCAGTTTGCGGCAAAACCTGTACCTGTGCCGGAGGTTTCAGCAAACTCGAACCATCCAGATACAAGAGAGTTGGTGATTGTGTAGATATAGTTCGTAGGTTGATCTTGAGCATCGAGATATGGCGCTGAACCGTTCGTACTCCAAGCTGGCGTCCCGGGTGCTGTATCAACATATCTGTATTCGTTGATACCAGATCCGCCAATGTCTTCCTCGGTCATGGCATCATTATTAGATCCATGGTCCTGAAGATCAGCAAAGACATCATGAGTGCCCAAATCTGCAGGAGCGTGAAGGTCCGATAGCAGGTCGACAAAATCCTCGGTGTTTGCTGCGGGAACTGCTTGATTGTGTGGTGAGGACGGGTTAGTAACGAGGATGATCTCCTGAGGATTCTCTGCGTGTATGGAGAGCATCACGAATAGAACGAACGTGCATATGAGGAAGATGATACTTCTCCGCCGGTTCACTCCATTGTTCCCTCCTAGTGCAGGTCAGATACAGTCATCACTTGCAAGTCTTTCATGTGCAGGCTGAGATTTGTTGGCTGATTCTCCTCATAATCATCCGTGAGAATCGCTTGCACCCCTTTAGCGTTTCTAGCGAATATCCGTAAGCGTGACTACTAACTTGCCCTTTTTGCATATGGAGCCTTATTTGATTATTGATAAAATAAACAGCAAGGGGTCTAATGAAAGGACACATTATCACATTGCAAATCATAGTCGCTCTCGTCATTGAAACGACAAGTTTGACGAAAAAAGGAGTATTAGGGTGACTAGGGCTTCTTCTGAGATTGCACATCTGCTTGCTGATCTTCATCATCTTCTGCGCGTGGCTCTGTCAGCCATAGAGGAATTGCCAGATTCCGTCCATAGCCAAGTGAAACCAGAATGATGCTAAGAGTGAGAGAAACCAGCAGAAGCACCAGTGAACTGTGGATAGGTCTGCCATACCAACCCGTAAAGTTGAATGGTTCCTCGAAGCCAAAATACTTCCAAGAATGATCCAAGTCAACAAGAGCACTAGTAATGCCACAAATCCCGAAGACAAGAAATGCACGAAAAAGAAACTCATCCCTACTCACACCCTGTGATTTATCAGTGGTAGCCATTTCCAATCGCCTGCCATCATGACTCAGGTATAGCATACGTAAGTCTGATTCAATGAAGGACAGCCTGCCATCTTTTAGTATCTAGACAATAGCCTGCCATTCAGGTCTCAATTTAAGTCCTTTTTGTTACCGGGTCTCTGTCATCCTAGCCTCAGACCTTAGTCTAAGGATTCTCAAGAAATCCATTGATGCTCCGATGAGAAAAAGCACTGAGAATACCAGCGCAGCCGAAAGGATCAGGGGTTCGGAGGGAAAGAGACGTCGTATAAGCATGGCAACTTGGAACATGGTTGCTGCTAATGCAAGAAGGATGAAAAAACGAATCAACAAGAGGCACCGGCTACGGCTGAATCGATTTGGGTACGCCAAGGTTCCGGACTGAGGATTGACATCTGAACTCAAGACGCCATACGACAGATTCCTCGGCATTCGATTCATCACAGTTTGACTCCGCCAGCCCATTACATCCATTCTCATAGCACCGTCAACATGCTCTGCGATTATTCGCTAAAAAGCAATTGCCCGGGCAGAGCTATCAAGGCTACTCTTGCCAAGATGACTGGCTGATAGCCCGGCGGCTTCTGAGGACTTCATCTATGCAGGTATTCTTGAGGGAGATCTCGGTCAGATACAGCCTAAACCAGTCGCACCGGATGAATGATGGTCTGCTTCTGCTCATAGCATCTAAGCAGTCGTTCTGAGCTGCGCTAGTCTCCCAAATGCCTTCGCATATCCATCGTTCTTTCTTGACCAGTCGACTAGCCTATCGCATGGGAAATCAGTGCACTCATGGCAGTGATGTAGATTCTTATCATCGACGCAGCACTTCAGAATCCAGCAATCTGCGCTCCAATGCTTCGCGCGATCACCATGGCAGCCTGTGCATATCAAATTCCTCGCGATGGCTTCTTTCACGCCCTCATTCTTCTTCAGCCAGCCCTTCTCTCGATACCAGTCAATTGTCACTCTAGCGGCTTCATCGTCAAAGGGCATTCTGCGTATATCACAACTTTCACAGAGCAGTCCGCACACTGCCATCATTGTATCACCAACAGGCATGTTTTCCGTCTCCAACAGACAAGGCATGACGGATTATACATTTCTCTGGTCGTCATATGAGTTCTTTGATGGTCTGACCAAAGCGCTTAACTATGGTTAATCATGTGTAGTATGATGGAGGCCTCCAACATGAGTGAGCTAGATGTGCGCTCGGAAGCAGAACGGGCAGAAGAAACTGAAGGATACAGGTCTCTGAGGTTATTGGTATACTTCTTATTTGCCATGGGACCACTAGTTGGCAATGCGGTTCTTGCGTTGCTGGGCGCAATAGCGACCGATTTTGCTGTTGATCCAACCGCTGTGTTGATTGCTATCCCCGCGTTCATGCTTCCCTTTGCATCGATTCAGCTCTTCTCGGGAGCAATGAGCGACATCTATGGGAGGGTCCGCGTGATGCTTGTCGGGTTGGGTGCCTTTGCAGCAGGACTCCTTGTCACAGCAAATGCAACATCCCTGATAATCCTTGTACTCGGAAACGTCCTCTCCGGAACGGGATTTGGGTTTGTGAACCCAGTCGTGCTGGCCTTGCTGTCAGACCTATCAGCACCAGAAGACATCCCAAGGCGAATGGGAATAGCTTCTGCCCTTGCATCACTCAGCGCAGGGCTGGGACCCTTCCTTGCTGGACAAATGGCCTCACTTCGTTGGCAGTCGTACTATCTTTTGTTTCTCATCGTAGTGGTCATAGGTTTGATTGCCATGTCAGTGGCTAATCATCCAGCAAGGAGAATGCATGGTGACTCAGAACTGCATATGCTCATTGTGAATCTGGGTACTGAGCTCAGGAAGCCTGTGGTGTTATTGATGCTCGGAACTACATTCCTGGTTGCGCTCACCTACCTTGGAGCACTTGTTTGGACCGCCCGTGCGCTCACCGGGGCCCTAGATGAGTATCTCATAGGTCTGGTTCTCCTGTGGGGAGGAGTCGCAGGAGCCACCGCAGGTTCTCTGTTAGGTCGAATGATACGAAGATGGGGTTTTGGACGTCCAATCGTTCTTGGTCTTCTGTCTAACTTCATCGGACTGTCCATACTCATGCTTGTGGGCAACAACACTCTGATTAGCGCACTTCCCCTTGTCGTACTGGGACTTGCAGCTGTGGGGTGGGCAGGTGGTGTGCTTTATCCGATGACGATAACATTTGGTCAAATAATCTCGCCGACACGGCGTGGGGTTCTCGCGGGAGCAGTAACATCATCCTTCTTCTTCGGATCTGCGCTCATCTTGACACTGTATGAACCACTATTCGAAGTCGGCATAGGCGCAGTCTACGCGGGTATGCTCGTCGTGTCTGCGATTCTAGCACTCTTATACTATATCCTCTACCGACGTCTGAGATTTGTGTATCATGAAACAATGTCAGGCCGTGACCCATCAGCACCTTCGTTCGAGAGGCAATCGTCCATCAGGGATCGAAGTGAAATGCTTGATATGGAACAGTGAGAATGAGAATGTGATGCATATGAACAGGCAGAACACACTCGCTATCTCACTTCTTGTTATCATGGTAGTAGTGTCCCTACCTGCCTTCTTTGGCCTGCCCCTGCCGATCATCATTCTCATGCTCGCGCTCTACGTGGCGACACTCATTGCCTTCAGCTTTGTTCATGGTGCTCAGACACTTGGTCTCAGAGGAGTCTCTGCCCTCTTCTGCATCACAGTAATTGTGACTTATCTCATGGAGTGGCTTGGTACTCATTTTGGTATCCCCTTTGGTCATTACTACTACACAGACCAACTGGGACCCCTGCTCCTAGAAGTGCCTGTCGTGATTCCTCTACAATGGTTCAACATGATGTATGCATGCTACATCATGACTAACATCATTCTCTCTAGAGCAAGTAGAGGAGGCGAAGAAAGCCATGGCAAGGCCGAGAAATTGGCACTGGCCGCGGTATTCCCAAGAGTGGTGATCACCTCAATCATTGTCGGACTCCTCATGGTTTCATGGGACTTCATCAACGATCCGTATATGGTCGGCCTCGGTTCGTGGGTATGGACGAGTCCGAACGAGTTCTTTGGGTTGATGTTGTTTGGAATACCACTGTCTAACTTCTTGGGATGGGTGTTCACCAGCGCAGTGACAATTCTGTTGTTCGAGCTATTCAGGCATCGAAGCATAAAGATGCTGCCGAGGGCAAAGAATGATACTCAGGCACCTGCACTCCTTCTGGTCCTTGTGCCGTATCTGTATGCACTCATCTATCAGGTGACGAGTGGAGTTCTCGCAGGAGTTTTCTCACTCGCTTCCGTCAATGGCTGGGGACCGATTGTACTGGCAGCTGTGTGCATGGGCATTGCTGCCGCAGTCACTGTGCTGAATCGACGCAGGACTCGTTCCTAGGGCAGAGCGAGGTATGACGACCACAGCCATCTTCGACTCTGAATCTAGTGTGGTCACAATCTCATACTACGCATATCGTGAGATGTAGGGTGCTGTCAGAGAAACCTCAAGGAGAAGCAGCTCAACATTCCCCATTGCTCTAATCCTGAGGGCTTCCACATTCTCAATCCTTGCTGCGCCTCTCTCTGGAATCCTTTCTCCGTTGACTTCTAGACTTCCTCCTTCAAGCGCCGCAAGATATACTCCCCAGCCCTTTTGAACATCAAACACAATACTGTGACTGTCCTCTAGATAGGAAACGTAGGCATTTGCATCAGACATGATTTTCAGTGGAGCATCCTTATTCATACTGGCCAATAGCAGGAGCCTGTTCGTCCTGTCTTTCTTGACAGGATTCACCTGGGAATAGGAGGGCGTCAAGCCCTCTTCAACAGGAAAGAACCACATCTGAATGAACCGCATCTCCTCGCTTTTGCGGCCGTTGATCTCATTGTGCCACATCCCAGTACCGACTGTGGTGTGCTGCATGGCACCTTTCATCATAGTTCCTCCAACACCGTGTTCGTCCTCATGAGTGAACTCCCCTTTCATGACATAAGTGAGAACTTCATTCCGGCGGTGAGGGTGGATGCCCCATTCGCCTCCTGGGGAGATCGTGTCATCATTGAACACCCGCAGTGTTCCGAAGTTGACCCACTTAGGATCTCTGTACATGTCGAACGAGAAGTGCCAGAGTCCCTCAAAGGAACCTCGTTTCGTAGGTCCGCCTGCACGGTAGAGTTTACTTGGTCCTCGAATCGTAATCATTGTCTTCTCCAACATGAATTGTTATTTATTATAGTTAAGACTTTGCGTCCGGTCAAGACGCATCGCAGGTGGACAGTGGACATAGGTTCCTTCCTTACAAAGAGAGATACTGCCTCCCTCCTCATGAGGCCTGGAGAATCGGAACTATAGGAATGGATATCATTCCTGCCGATTGCCAACAGCCCGAATCCAAAAGACAGATATGAAAGTTGAGCAATAGAGATGTTGCATGGAGAGGAAACGACTACAGAGAAATGAGGGGAATATGCAGTACAATATACTGACTTGTGCTCCTCTTATCATCGTAGCGCTAGCTATTGGCGGGATTGTCGGTCTGTGGTATCCAGAGGCAGCAGCTCTTGTCTTCGGAGCAGCCGTCATTCCAATGGGTTGTGTCTACCTTTGGCTGATCGGAGCGCTCATGAAGGGGCGCTGGTACCTCGAGGTTGACGACGATGGCCTCACGTATCGGGCATTCATGTTTCGGTCGCATTACTCATGGAAGGACATCGTCAGCGTGCGAAGTGAGAAGACCGAGGGATTCGTAGGAAAGTACGATGACAACCTTGTCATCGAGGCTCCTGATAGGACCATGAAGTTCTTCCTGCATGACTACGGACTTACTTCTAAGAAACCCACGGTAGCGTTCATTGAAGACGTCACCGAGCAATGGGCAAAGGAGAATCCATCGGAGGCCAAGGATGTAAAGGCACGAAAGAAACCCAGTGAGAGTGACGAAGAAGACATCTATGATGATGAGCTCTAGCCAGTAGTATCACGATTGCCAAACCGATGAGACCTTCATACCAGTCCGTGTTCTAAAAGGATCTCTACATGTATGGACATGGCCTAGTAGATATGCGGTAGCAATCGCCAAGTCCGTCGCGTATACTCTCGATACTCATCTCCGAATGCAGCAAGCAGAAGCTCTTCTTCGAGTCTGATTCGACTCCTGAAGATAGCAAGAAGACAA
>Ga0153915_10002876_pt1 | contig 15736 bp, 13 predicted proteins | sample Opewatmetagenome_2_FD_107003 | JGI IMG/M metagenome (GOLD analysis project Ga0153915, IMG submission 107003) | Freshwater wetland microbial communities from Ohio, USA - Open water 3 Core 3 Depth 3 metaG | ecosystem: Environmental > Aquatic > Freshwater > Wetlands | place: USA: Ohio, Lake Erie...
GCATAGGGGGGAAGGTCGGGGAGGTATTTCTTGACGGGGTCGGCGGCCGAGATCTTGCCCTGATCTTCGAGCATGGCCACCGCCATTCCGGTGACGGCTTCAGCCAGCTGGCCGACGTCGAAGGCGGTCTGCGGTCCAATGGGGAGCTGATATTCCACGTTGGCTTGGCCGAAGCATCTCTTAAAAACGACCTGTCCCTTATCGACGACAGCCACAACACCGCCCGGACGGTCGGGCCGCTCCCATTCCTGGAAAACACGGGCCAGCTTCTCCTGGATCGTCGGCGGCTGAGCCGGGGCCTGAGCCTGTTGAGGCAGGGAATAAATGGCAAACAAAACAAGAATTGTCGCCCCAGACAAAAACTTATGTTTCAACTGCGATCTCCTTTTCCGACCATCATAGGGAAAAAACGCCGGACAGGCAACAGGATTTAAGGGCGCAAGATAGGAGGTCTTTCGCTAAGGTGATGAACAACGCGGGAATGGAGAAGCGACCTCGAAGGTTCAGCCTTCCCGAGGCATTTTTCGGGGGGAGCCGCTCTCGTTAGCTGAGGCGAGGGGTAGTGGCAGGAGAAACCCGTATGAGGAGTGAGCGGGCACGGTTTCTCGACCGAAGGGAGAGAAGAGCGAACGACGAATCGAGTCTGTTTTCCGCGCTGGGAGAAAACGGGCGCGGTTTCGATGCCACTACCCCGAGCCTTCCTTTTTGACTTTTGGCGGGACGTTTGTTATTCCTACTTAGTTATGAAGCAGCGAACTGCGGTCTGCGCTCCGGCTTGCCCGAAATTGCGCCTGCTCGCTCTCCTGCTGGTTCTGATATCATCTTCCGCGGGGGTGGCCATGGCTCAATCCCTCGAAAACCTCTATTCCATCCTCCCGGCCGAAGTGAACGGCTGGAAGAAAGCCGCACCGCCGGAAACCTACGATAAGAGCAACCTCTTCGATTACATCGACGGCGGGGCGGAGCTCTACATCTCCTATAATTTCCAGAAGCTCCTGGCCGTCCGCTATAGGGCCGCAGGCGACGAGGAGATCGTCATCGACACCTTCGACATGGGAAACTCCTACAATGCCTATGGCCTCTTCTCCCATGGCCGGGAGCGCGAGGACGGCCTCACGGGACAGGGGTCGGAGTACAACGCAGGCCTGCTGACGTTCTGGAAAGACAGGTTCTATGTCTCCATCCTGGCCTACCCTGAGACCGAGGGGAAGAAGGAGATCGTCCTCGGTTTGGGGCGGAAGCTGTCGCAAGCCATCCCGCAGGAAGGCCCGCTGCCGCCCGTCATCAACCTGCTCCCTCAGCCGGACCTTGTCCCGGAAAGCGTCCGCTATTTCCATCATTATATCTGGCTCAACAGCCACTTCTTCATTGCCAACCAGAACATCCTGCTGATCGACGATGACACCCAGGCGGTTCTGGCCAAGTACAAGACGGCCGACAAGCCGCTTCACATGCTGATCGCCCTTTATCCTGACGAAACGAAGGCCGAGAAGGCCGCTCAGAGTTTTCTGAAAAACTACCTGCCTGATGCCCGCGGGGGGATGGCCCAGCTGCCCGACGGCCGCTGGACCGGCTGCCGGCTCGCGGGAAACAGGTTGAGCGTTGTCCTCAACGCCCCGTCGCGGGAGGTCGCCGTTTCCTATCTCGAGAGCATAGGGACTGGACGACCGCCAGGGAAATGAGGAGTACGAAAGGAGAAGCGATGAAAAAAACAAAGATGATCACCCGGCGCGAGTTTATCAGACGGACGTCTTTGGCAGCTGTCGGCGGAGCCGTGTTCCTGACGAAGCCGGAGTGGGCCGCCTGGAACGCGGAGGGTCCGGCCCAAGCCGCCCAGGAGGCTAAGAAGTCAAAGGTCGTCTTGATCAGGAATAAGGATGTTCTCGATGAGCGCGGCCGGCCGGTCGCCGCGGTCGTCCAGGAGATGCTGGACACAGCCGTGAAGGAGCTCACCGGAAAGCCGGATGCCGTCGCCTCCTGGAAGACCCTCATCAAGCCGAACGATATCGTGGGCATCAAGAGCAACGTCTGGAATTACATCCCGACGACGGCCGAGGTCGAGAACGCCCTGAAAAAGCGTGTCCTGGACGCCGGCGTCAAAGAATCCAATATCGCCATCGACGACAGGGGGGTTATCCAAAACCCGGTATTCCGAAAGGCCACGGCCCTGATCAACGCCAGACCGATGCGGGCTCACCACTGGTCGGGCGTGGGCACTTTAATCAAGAACTACATCATGTTCATTCCCGACCCCGACAATTACCACGGAGACAGCTGCTCGACTCTGGCCTCGATCTGGGATCTGCCTCACGTCAAAGGCAAAACGCGCTTGAACGTCCTGGTCATGCTCACGCCCCAGTTCCACGTCGTCGGCCCGCACAGCTTCAACCCCAAGTATGTCTGGTCCTATTACGGATTCCTGGTGGGGTTCGACCCGGTGGCCTTGGACGCCACAGGACTGCGCGTCATCCAGGCCAAGCGCCAGGAATTCTTCGGCGAGGAGCGGCCGCTCAGCCCGCCGGCAAAGCACATCTTCACGGCCGATACCCAGTACCACCTGGGCACCGCAGACCCGAATAGGATCGACCTGGTCAAGATCGGCTACGACCAGGACACCTTCATCTAAATTTAGACCGGCGGCGAGTTCCGGTTTTCGCGGATAATAATAAGGGAGAGGAGATCCATCCATGAGAAATCGAAGGGGATGCCGTTGGGTTTGCGGATTGATCATCTTGGCGGCCTTTGGGATCTATGGGCTCAGCTCTCAGCAGCCGCCGGAGAAAAAGGCCCCCGCCCAGCCGGGCGTGCCCGCGGGGCAGGCCGCGCCTCCCGGCCAGCCGGCGACACCTCCGCCACCGCCTGAGAAGCCTCTCTCGGTCACGCATCACACCATAAGCCTGAACGGCCGCCCTCATCCCTATACGGCCACCGTCGGAACTCTTACCGTCAACAAGACGGACGAGCAGCCGGGAGCACGGGTCTTCTTCTCCTCCTACACCCTGGACGGCGTCAAGGACATCTCCGCCCGTCCTCTTACCTTCGTCTTCAACGGCGGGCCCGGATCGTCATCCGTCTGGCTCCACCTGGGAGCCTGGGGACCCCGGCGCGTGGCCATGACCGAGGACGGCTACTCCGTCAAGCCGCCCTTCGGCCTGGTTGACAACGACAATTCGCTGCTGGATGTGTCCGACCTCGTCTTCATCGACCCCGTGTCCACCGGGTACAGTCGCCCGCTCCCGGGCGAAGATAAGAGCCAGTTTCACGGCGTCGGCGAAGACGTCGCCTCGGTGGGGGAATTCATCCGGCTCTATATCACTCGCTATGAGCGCTGGGCCTCTCCCAAGTTCATCCTGGGCGAGAGCTACGGAACGACGCGGGCGGCCGGGCTGGCCGGTTTCCTCCAGGGACGCACCCACGGCATGTATCTCAACGGGATCGTGCTCGTTTCGAGCGTCCTCGATTTTCAGACGATCATGTTTCCGGCGGGAAACAATTTGTCCTACGTTCTCTTCCTTCCCCACTATACGGCCACGGCCTGGTTCCATAAGAAATTGGACCCCAAACTGCAGGAGAAGGCGCTTAGAGACGTCCTCAAAGAGGCCGAAGACTTCGCCCTCAACGAATACTCAGCGGCCCTTCTTAAGGGGAACCGACTGGGGCGGGAGGACGCGGAGAGGATCGCAGACAAGCTGGCCGCCTATACCGGATTGAGCCGCGAGTACGTGAAACAGAGCAACATGCGCGTCCGCCACGACCGCTTCGTCAAGGAGCTCCTGAGGGCCAACTTCGAGACCGTCGGCCGGCTGGACAGCCGGTTCAAGGGCCGGGACGAAGATGCCGCGGGCGAGAACTACGATTTCGATCCGGCGAGCGCGGCCATCCAGGGCGCCTTCTCGACGATGCTCAATCATTATGTCCGGACCGAGCTCGGGTACAAGGAGGACATGCCGTATGCCATCTACGGCAATGTCTATCCCTGGAATTTCCTGAGCAGTCCCGAGGACGCCGAGCCCTTCCCCGGGCCCAGCCGCGGCCGCTTCGGCGGCCTGACTCTCAACGTGGCTGATGTTCTGCGCCGGGCCATGAGCGAAAACCCGTATCTCCAGGTTTTCTGCGCCAATGGCTTCTACGATGGGGCGACGCCCTATTTCGGGACCGAGTACACCTTCAGCCAGATGGGGCTCAACGGCGAGTTCCGGGACCGGGTGCACATGGGTTACTATGAGGCCGGCCACATGATGTACATCCACAGGCCGTCGCACCTCAAGCTCAAGAGCGACGTGGCTGAGTTCATTAAGCGGGCCGCCGCAAAATAGAGGAAGACATGCACATCGCCTACCTCGAGCCTTTTGGACGCGCCTGGGAACGGATGAAGCTGGCCCTTTTCAAGCCTTTTGACCTGCACAAATGGTTTGTCGTCGGGTTCAACGCCTTCCTGGCCGGGTTGGCCGAGAGCCGGAACGTGTCGGCCGGAGGAAGGGGCCGCAGCGATATGTCCTTCCGCGAATTCCTCGACCTGCCGAACAAGGCCTGGGCCTGGCTAACGAGTCATCCGGGGTGGTTCATCGCCATCGGGTTCCTCGCTGCCCTCGCGATCGCCATCGGGATCGTCCTCCTCTGGCTGAGCTCCCGGGGAAAATTCATGCTCCTGGACAGCGTGGTCCATAACCGCGCCGAGGTGGCCAAGCCTTGGCGCGAGTTCCGAAAGGAAGGCGACTCGCTCTTTCTCTGGCGCCTGGTATTTGGGCTTGTGGCCGTTGCCATATTCGCAGCCTTTATGGTCTTTTTCTTCGTGGGGGCGAGGCAGCTTTACGACCTCGGCCTTGGCCGCCGGATGCCGGTTCTGTTTCTCGCCGGACTGGGGCTGACCTTCCTGGTGCTCCTCATCATCATCGGCTACATCTCCCTATTCCTCAATGATTTTGTCGTCCCGATCATGGCCAGGGACCGTATTTCTGCGGTGGCCGGCTGGCGCCGGTTCCTCCGGCTCCTGGGGCATCATCCGCTTCGCTTCGTGCTCTATGGCCTGCTCATTTTCGTCCTCTATTTGCTCTTTGTGGTCCTGGTCATCTTCGCCGGACTCGTGACCTGCTGCATCGGCTGGCTGGTCCTGGTCATCCCCTACATCGGGACGGTCGTGACGCTTCCCATGTGGTATACGTTGCGGACTTTCAGCCTGGAGTTCCTGGCCCAGTTTGGTCCCGAGTATGCGGTTTTTCCGGGTCCCGCCGCGCAACCCGAGATCCCGCCCGCCTAGGCATCCGGCACCAGGAAACCGGAAGAAGGGGGTTTTCTTTTTGAGGCGTGAACGGTCGCCGGCTATCCGATAGAGATGTCGTCCCGGATATAAGTGACGCCCGGCTGGCGGATCAGTCTCTTGATGTCCGCGTCGGCCAGGTCATCCTTGATCTCCACCGTCACCGGTTTGCCGAAGAACAGGCTTGAATTGAGGGACTCGACCTGACTGTTGATGCGAAGGTAGCTCTTGGCCGGTGCCTTGTCGAGGATGACGGTAACCCGGTCTTCCTGGATGATGACGGCCTTGACTTCCGGGGACTTCGAGAGTTTCTTGGCCAGGTCCGACAGCTTGCGGCGCTTCCGGTTCCGGATAAACCGGTACCCGAACAGCGCCAAGAAAGCCGGCCCTATAAGGCTCCCCCACTGCACCCGGGTGAAGAGCAAAGCGAAGGCCAGGACAAGGACCGCCGCCAGGATGATCAGCCCCTTGTTCCCGAGGGGAACCGAAGCCTTGACGGATTCCAGCCAGACTTTGACGCGTTCTCCGGCGGGGAGGATAAGGCTCGTCCCGGTTTCCAAGCTCTGCTCCAGGCGCTTGAGGTCGTCCGCCAGACGGCTGGCGTCCGGGTACCGGTCCTCAGGGCGCTTGCGCAGACACCGGGAGATAATCTGGTGGATCTGCGCCGGGAGGTTCCGGCGCACAGCGGTCACCGGCTTAGCCTCCTCGAAAACGATGGCATGCATGGTGTCCAGCGCCGTCTCCCGGCTGAAAGGAAGCTCTCCGGTCACCATCTCGTAAAGGACGACGCCAAGGGAGAAGATATCGCTCTTCGAATCGACCTGCCGGCCCCGAGCCTGCTCCGGGCTCATGTAATTGGTCGTGCCCATCACCGTTCCGGCGATCGTGTGCACGCGCTCCTTCGTCAGGGTGCGGCTGACCTCCGCGGGGATCTCGTCTTCCGTGAAGCCGGGGTCGAGGAGCTTCGCCAGCCCGAAATCGAGCAGCTTGGCATGGCCGTCCCGGGTGACCATGATGTTGTCGGACTTGATGTCCCGGTGGACGATCTTCGCCTCGTGCGCCCGGGCCAGGCCTTCGGCGATCTGGTGGCCGATCTCGACGGCCCCCTGGAGGTCGAGCTCGCCCTCGGCGATCAGGCGGCCCACGGTCCGGCCCTCGATGTATTCCATGGCGATGAACATCGTGCCGTCGGCCTCGTCGATGTCATAGATGGAGGCGATGGCGGGATGGGTAACGGCCGCGGCGGACTGGGCCTCTACGATAAACCGGCTCTTGCGCCCGGGGTCGGCGACGAGCTCGGGCTTGAGGATCTTCAAAGCGACGGGCCTCTGAAGCTTGGTATCGCGCGCCCGGTAGACGACACCCATGCCGCCCATCCCGAGCAACTCCTCGAACTTGAAGTGTTTTAAGGTCTGCCCGATCATCGGGTACGTCTCCCGTCTTCCCTATTTAATAACACACCCTCATTCAGGGCACAATACCCAGGCCGCGATTTTTCCACCTTGACGCGGACGGCCGCTCGGGCTATCTATATTCCTAAGGCCGTAATCCTCAGACAAACCGCTTTGGATCACAGGAGGGCGCGCCGATGAAGAGATTGAGTTGGACTGTTTTCCTTGCCGCGGTCCTTGGTCTTATCTCGATATCCAGCCAAGAGATCAAGCCCAGGACCGGTTATATCGACGTCGGAAACTGCCAGGTCTATTATGAAGAGAGGGGCGCCGGCAGTCCTTTGGTCATGATCCATGGCGGGCTGCTCGACCGGCGGATGTGGGACGACCAGTTCACCGTCTTCGCCAGGACGCAGCGCGTCATCCGGTATGATGCCCGGGGACACGGACTGTCGAAGGCTCAGGCCGGGACCTTCTCTCATCACGAAGACTTGAAAAAGCTGCTCGACGGGCTCAAGGTCGAAAAGGCGGCGATCATGGGTCTCTCCATGGGCGGTTATATCGCCATCGATTTCGCCCTGGCCTACCCCGGCCGGGTCAGCGCGCTCGTCCTGGCTGCGCCCGGGCTGACCGGATACGAATTCGAGAGCGAGGTCCTGAAGAAGAACAGCGAATTGCTCAACAAGGCCGCCCAGGAAAACGATCTCAAGATGCTCATCGAGTATTTCCAGAGGTCCTGGACGGACGGACCTTCCCGGACCCCGGAAAAAGTGGACCCGGCTGTCCGCGAGAAAGTCAGGCAGATGGCCGTGGGGACGCTCGAGATCTGGAATGATGAAAGCCGGGAAGTCCGGCTCGAACCGGCGGCGATCGGCAGATTGGCCGAGATCCGGGTACCGATACTGGCCGTCGTCGGCGATCTCGACATGCCGGATATCCTGGAGATCGTGGGCTTGATCGAGAAGAACATCAAGGGGGCGCGGAAGGAGGTCATCCCGGGCGCCGCCCATATGGTCAATATGGAGCGTCCCCAGGAATTCAACCGGATCGTCCTCGATTTCCTGTCCGGCCTCTAGGCGGCGAAATGAGGGCTTAGAGCGCGAACTATTTTTCAACACAAATGGCGGTCTTTGAGTATAGATATAATGAGAAACAAAAGAGCTTGCCTGGAGGTTAAGGTCAACATGAAAAAACCCGTCACCATTCTTCTATTCGTCCTCTTTACTCTCATCTCTTCCTTGTCGACTCTCCCCTCTTTGGCCCAAACCAAAGAGGAAGCGGCCAAACCGCCGGCCCTCGACGCCAAGATGCGGGCCGAGGTGGTCAAAGGCGTCGGAGAGCTGATGGTGAAGCTCTACATCTTCGCCGACAAGGCCAAGGAGATGGAGGCCCTGATCACCAAGAAGCTCCAGGAGGGGCAATACGACAAGATCGACGACGTCCAGGCTTTCGCCCGTGTCCTGACCGAGGACCTTCGCAGCGTAACCAAGGACCGGCACATCCGGGTTATTTACGGCCCCGAGATCGTGAAACGGATCAGGGCCCGGGAGAGCCAGAGCGCCGGCGAACGGGAGAAATGGCGGCAGCAGGCCATCAAGGAAGAGCGCAAGGGAAACTTCGGCTTCCAGGAGGTCAAGCTTCTTGACGGGAATATCGGCTACCTCGACCTCCGCGGCTTCTCCGGATTCAGTGAGGCGGCCGAGACATGTATCGCGGCCATGAACTTCCTGGCCAACGCCGATGCCGTCATCATCGACCTCCGCCGCAACGGCGGCGGCAGCCCGGAGATGATCCAACTGATCAGCAGCTATTTCCTCAAGGACAGGACCCACCTCAATAGCTTCGAGAACCGCGGCGAAGACACGCTGGAGCAGTATTGGAGCTTCCACTTCGTCCCAGGGAGGCCGATGTTTGACACCGACCTCTATATTCTCACCAACCGGACGACCTTCTCCGCGGCCGAGGAATTCACCTACAACATGAAGAACCTGAAGAGGGCGACCATCGTCGGCGAGACCACCGGCGGTGGCGCCCACCCCGGCGGAACGAAAATCGTCAACGACAGCTTCCTGGTCTGGGTGCCGACCGGCCGGGCGGTGAATCCGATCACCAAGACGAATTGGGAGGGCACGGGCATCGCGCCCGATATCGCCGTCGAGAGCGACAAAGCCCTGGAAAAGGCCCGGACCAGCGCTTTGGAAAAGATGATGAAGGCAGCCCAGGATGAAGAGACCAAAGCCCGACTGCAATGGGCGCTCAACGACGTGAGGGCCAAGGCGGAACCGGCGAAGGTCGAGGAGGCCGTCCTGAAAAGATACGTGGGTCGATATAGCGAGGGCGAGATCGCGCTCGAGAACGGCCAGCTCTATGTCCTGGCTCAAGGCAGAAAGCTCAGGCTGATCCCGCTCAGCCCGACCTATTTTGTCCCCGAGGACGACAGCGAATTGCAGGTCGAGTTCGTGCTCGACCCCGAGGGCAAGGAATACGAGGCCGTCGGTTATTTCCGCGACGGGGAAAAAGAACGAATGAGGCGGGTCAAGGAAAAGAAGTGAGGAGGGGATCATGAAACGCAGGCTTTTTGCGGCTGTTGTCATTTGTTTCGTCATCGTCCAGGGCGGCTGGGCGCAGACGCCGGCCGAAACCTACAGCGACACCCCGGCCCTTCCGGAAGGAGTGAAGGGAGCGCGCATCCAGGCCCTCATCGCCGCCCTCAATTCAGGAAACCCGGAGCAGATCAAGGAATTCCTCACCACGCACTGCACCGAACGTTTCCGGACCTTCGTCCCGATGGAAGACCATATCGAAGTCTTCCAGGGGTTTCTCCAGGAGACCGGAGGGATCGATTTCTCCGGGGTCCGCAACTATGTGCCCGAGCGCAAGGGACAGACAGTCGTCATCGTTAAAGACAAGAATTATGAGAGCTTCCGCGGCCTCAGCCTCCGTTTCACCGATCCGCCCGAATATCTCATCGGAGGGGCCGGCTTCAGCCCGGCCCGGCCGCCGGCGGGTATGGAAGAGCCGCCGCTCACCGGGGAACAGGCGATCGCCGAGACCAAGGCCTTCATGGCCAAGATCATCGACAAAGGGCTGTTTTCCGGGACGCTCCTCGTCGCCAAGGGAGACAAGGTCCTCCTGACCATGGCCGCCGGAGAAGCGAGCAGGGCCTTCCATGTCCCCAACAACATCGACACCAAGTTCAACCTCGGGTCGATGAACAAGATGTTCACGTCGACGGCGGTCGTCCAGCTGGCGGAGAGGGGGAGACTCTCGCTCGACGACCCGATCGGCAAGTCTATCGACGAATCCTGGCTTCCCAAGGAGGTAACGGGCAAGATCACGGTCCGCCACCTCCTCACCCATTCTTCCGGGTTGGGGAGCTACTTCAACGAGACCTATTCCAAAAGCTCACGGGCTCTCTTCCGCAAGCTCGACGATTACAAGCCCCTGATCAAGGACGACCGTCCCGCCTTCGAACCGGGAAGCCGGTACCAGTACAGCAACACCGGGATGTTCCTGCTGGGTGTCATCATCGAGAAAGTCACGGGCGAGGATTACTTCAATTACATCCGAAAGACGATCTACGAGCCGGCCGGCATGACGAACACCGACTGCTACGAAATGGACTACCCGGTCGAGAATCTGGCCATCGGCTACAGCCCCGACCCGAAGAGCCCCTACGGCTGGCAGAACAACCTCTATAAGCACGTCATCAAGGGCGGTCCGGCAGGGGGCGGATTCTCGACGGTCAAGGACCTCCATAAATTTGCCCTCGCCCTCCTCGGCGGAAAATACCTCTCCAAGGAATCCCTGAAGGAGATGTGGACGGACCACTTGGGAGCGAACTACGGCTACGGGTTCAATGTCAGTGAAGGTCCGGAAGGGAAGGTCGTCGGTCACGCCGGCGGGTTTGACGGCATCAATTCCGACCTCAGCATCTACCTGGACTCCGGCTATATCGTCGCCGTCATGTCCAACACGGACCGGGGCGCAAGCCCGGTGGCGGTGAAGATCGGCCGGCTTCTGGCAAGGATCAAATAGTCTGCTCGACCACGATGGACTTATTGGTCCTTGAAGCGGACGACGGCTGAGTTTATCGCCCTTCGAACGCCCTCTTGAGTTCACTGATGTCGAACTTCTTCATCTTCAGGAACGCCGTGGTAACGCGCTCGACCTTCTCCTTGTCGCGGTCCTGCAGCATCTCTTCAAGGCTGGCGGGTGTGACCTGCCAGGAGAGGCCGAATCTATCCTTGAGCCAACCGCACTGCTGTGCTTTCGGGTCCCCTCCTTCTATGAGCTTATACCAATAGTGATCGATCTCAGCCTGCGTCTCGCAGCGCACCAGTAACGAGATGGCTTCGGTAAAAGAAAATTCGTGCTTATGAGCGCTGTCCATGGCGGCAAACTCCTGGCCTTCGAGCGTGAACGCGGCATGCCTTATCGTTCCCTCTTTATCGGGTTTCTCTCCTTTGCCGTAGCGGAGGATGTCGCCGATCCTGGCATTCCGAAAGACGGAGGCATAAAACTTGATGGCCTCTTCCGCCCGCCCGCTCACGTCGCCGACGAACATAAGGGTCGGAGTGATCTTCTGCGTGCTATTGCGGTCGCCCATGGCCATCACCTGCCAGGAAAGCCCGTACCTGTCCTGCGTCCACCCGTATTTCTCACTGAACGGATATTCGCCGAGCTCCATGAGCACCGTTCCACCGGCGGACAGTCTCTCCCATAAGGCGTCCACTTCCCCCTTGGTCTTGCAGGCAATAAGGAACGAAACAGCCGGCGTGAACTTGAATATTGGTCCGGCGTTGAGCCCGATGAATTCCTGCCCCGCGAGCTCAAAATCAATGGTCATCAGGGCGCCCTCCGGCTGGTGGTGGAATTCAAAACCGGCTTTCCCGTAGCGGGCCGTCTTCAAGATCCTGGAATTCTTAAAGAGAGAAATGTAAAGCTTCGCCGCCTCCTCGGCCTGGCTGTCGAACCACAGATGCGGAGTGATTCTTTGCATATTGATCTCCTTACGCGTGATGAGTTGCTTTCTTGACGGTGATCCTTGCCACGTTGTCCCCATCACTTTTTATTTTAGCAGACATTTGATTTTCTGTAACCCTCCCCCCAGAGTGCGGGATGAAAGTTCAGGGTGGCGTCGGAAGTCGATAGGGTTTGGACCGGAGATTAAATCATCTGCCGGGAGCCGGACTTCGGGCGCTTGCCCTTTCGTTAGCATCCCGGTTCAATAGCCGATAAGAAGGAGGCCGGCTCTCGGTCTATTTCAAAAAGCCTTTGCGTTTGAGCAGGGGTTCGACCTTAGGCTCCCGTCCACGGAACCGCTTGTAGAGCTCCATGGCATCCTCGGAGCCGCCCTTGGACAGGATGTTCTCCCGGAAGCTCTTGGCCGTCGCCTGGTCGAAAAGGCTCGTCTCCTTAAAGGCTTGGAAGGCGTCGGCGTCGAGCACTTCGCTCCAGATGTAGCTGTAGTATCCTGCCGAATAGCCGCCGCTGAAGATATGCTGGAAATAGGGACTCCGGTAGCGGACGACGATCTGCGGGATCAGGCCGATCTTCTTCATGGCGGCATTTTCGAAAGCGGTGGCATCCTCTTCCACCGGTTCGGAGAGCGTGTGCCAGTCCATGTCCAGGTAGCAGGCGGCCATGTACTCGACAGTGGAAAACCCCAGGTTGAAGAGGTCCGCCTTCTTGATCTTGTCCACAAGCTCCTGCGCGATGGGTTCGCCCGTTTGGTAGTGCTTAGCGTAGGTCTTGATAACTTCTGGGTAGCCGGCACAGTTCTCCATGATCTGGGAGCCGAGTTCGACAAAGTCGCGCGCCACGTTGGTCCCGGAGAGCGACTCGTAGGTCACGTTTGAAAGCAGGTCGTGGAGGGCGTGGCCGAGCTCGTGGAAGAGCGTCAGCGCCTCCTCGAACGTTATAAGGGAAGGCTTCTCCGCCGTCGGCTTGGTGAAATTTCCGACGTTGAAGTTGATGGGTGTCACTTTCCGGCCGTCCCGAACCGATTGCTCCCTGATGGAGCCCGACCAGGCGCCCCCGCGCTTTGAGGGCCGCGGGAAATAATCCGTGTAGAGGATCCCGACGTGAGTCCCGTCGGCTTCCTTGACTTCAAAGACCTCGACGTCAGGATGATAGACGGGGATATCGCTTCGCGGCTCGAACTTGAGCCCGTAAAGCTTCCCGGCCACATCAAAGGCGCCCTGGCGAACAGCCTTTAGCTCGAAGTAGGGCCGCAGGGCCTCGTCATCCAGGTCGTACTTCGCCTTTTTCAGCTTTTCGGCGTAATACCACCAATCCCAGGGCTCGAGCTTGAAGCCGCCGCCTTCTTTGTCGATCAAGGCCTGGAGGTCTTTTGCCTCGGTCTTAGCCGTGGCCAGGGCCGGCTTCCAGAGCTGGTCGAGGAGCTTATAAACACCGGCCGGATTCTTAGCCATATTCTCCTCGAGCACATAGTCGGCGTGCGTTTTGTAGCCGAGAAGAGCCGCCCTCTGGACGCGCAGGGCGGCGATCTTCGCGAGAATGGCTTTATTGTCAAACTCGTTGCCGTTGTCCCCGCGGCTGATGAAGGCCTTGAACAGCTTCTCGCGGAGGTCCCGGCGCGCGGAATACTGGAAGAAAGGAATGCAGCTCGGCTTGTGGAGGGTGAAAACCCACTTGCCTTCGAGGCCCTTCGATTTCGCCGTTTCGGCCGCGGAGGTGGCGACATCCGGCGGCAAGCCGGCCAGGTCCTCAGGCCTCTCCAGGACAAGCATGAACCCGTTGTCTTCCTTGAGCACGTTCTCGCCGAACTTGACGGTGAGCACGGCGAGTTCCTCGTTGATCTTGCGGAGCTCGGCCTTCTTGGCGTCATCGAGCGCCGCGCCGTTCCGGACAAACCTCTTGTAGGTCTTTTCTAGAAGCTTGGCCCGCTCGGGGGCCAGGCCGAGCGTATCCCGCCCGTCCCAAACCGCCTTGACCCTTTGGAACAATTGGGCGTTGAGGGCGATATCGTCGTCGTGCTTGGCCAGCAGCGGCGCGACTTCGGTTTCGATCTTCTGGAGTTCCTCGTTGGTATTGTTGTCTGTCAGGGCATAGAAGACGTTGTTCACCTTGGTCAGAAGCTCGCCCGTCTGCTCGAGGGCCTCGATGGTGTTGGCGAAATCCGGCGCCGCGGAGCTCGAGGCGATGGCTTCGACCTCTTTCTTCTGCCGGGCCATGCCTTCTTGAAAAGCGGGCCTGAAGTGCGCTTCCTTGATCTCCGGGAACGGCGGGGTCCCGAACGGAGCCGTCCATTCCGTGAAGAACGGATTCGTCTCGACCGCCGCTGCCGGCTTCGGCTCCTGCTTTTTTGCGCAAGAGAATGAACCGAGCACCAAGATGAAAGCAAGGACCAGATAATAAAACGTCTTCTTTCCCACTGTTGATCTCCTTTCTATTCAATGCCCTCCGGCAACTTGAGGACTGCGGCCGCTTGGGAAGAGTAGATATATTGCCCTAAAAGGCGGGCTCTTGACAACTCAAAGAACCTGCCCAGCGCTACCGCTTTTCATGTAGAGGGCCAGGATCCGGAAGAGGATTAGGATGATCCCGCCGGCCATGGCCAGGGCGTAGAGGGTTAAAAAGGCAATTTGAAGAAGCGACTTTTTCCGGGAAGTGTCGAGAGGGAAAAAGAGGTCGGTCACGGTCTTGCCGAAGAGGATGATCAGCAGGATGATGCCTAGAGCGGAGCGATAGAAATATTTCGAAGCCTCTTGAAGGGTGACGGTCTTCATGAAGACCAACGGGAAGATGAGCCAGGCCGTCAGAGCCCAGACAAAAACGAGGAGAGCGATGTTCCTGAATTTTGGCGATGCCAAGATCGAAGGAACCGACATAGGGCCAGCATACCGCTCTCTTTTGGCCGGGTCAAGGATTGTGCCGGGCCGGCCGGGTGAAGAGAATAGTCAGGGCAAAAACAAGCAGGACGGCGTCCGTCAGGATGAGGGAGAAGTCCGCCCTGCGGCTGAGGCTTCCGAAACAGCCGCAAGATGTATCAATCCCCCGGGCCAGGGCCAGGCCGACCAGCCCGATGAAGCCGATGAGCAGGAGGGAGATAAGAAGGGCGCTCGAACGCTTGAACACCCCGATTATGAGGAAGGCGCCGCTTATCACCTCCACCCAGGGAAGCACAATGGCCATGAGGAACGCCAGTCCGTGCGGAAAGACCTGATAATTCTTGATGCTTTGGGCAAACTCGAGGGGGTCGGCGATCTTCAGGGCTCCCGCCCAGATGAAGACACCGCCTACGATCAGCCGGAAAAGAAAGAGCAGCCAACGGCGCCGGATCATGGCCTTCTCTCCTCCGGCAGTCCGGCAGCGGACCATTCAGACCAGCCCCCGCTGAAGATCCGGACATCCTTGTATCCCTTGTCATGGATGAGCTTGGCCAGGGCAATGCTCGTCTGGCAGTCCCCGCCTTCGCAATAGACAACAAGGGTTTGCGCACCTGGGAAATCGAGGGTCCAGGGAAATTCCGGCCCGGCCTGCTTTTTTTCAGGGCGCTGGACTTCGTCCAAGGGAACAGCCTGGGCGCCGGGGATGTGCCCGGCCGCAAAATCGTCACGGCTGCGGCTGTCGATGAACAAGAGTCCTGCGTCCCCCTGCATTTTTTGAGCGAACAGATCCTGCGTCTCGCCCAGGGAGATGAACCGGATGCCTGCATATTCCCGGCGATCAATAAAACTCTGCCGGAACTCGCCGGCAGCGAACCGGCGGAGCAGCGGGAAATGGAAGACGGCGCCGAGGACGATGCCAAGGCCGATGATCGCCGCGACCCCGCGGACAAGGCTCCCTAGGGTAGTCGTTCGTTCTCTTATTCGGATCATTCGCGGCCTGCCCTTCGCTCAACCCGACGCTTGGGAAACCCGATCCTTCTCAATCCGGGATCAGGGAAACAGGGTCTTATACTTGGCTAAGCCGGCGCGCAGGATCTCGAGCCCTCGCTTGATCTTGTCGACCTCGATGACATGGGCCAGCCGGACCTCATTCAGCCCTTTCCCCGGCGTCGCATAGAAGCCGGCGGCAGGCGCCACCATAACGGTCTCGCCGTCCAGGTTGAATTCGGTCA
>Ga0153915_10002877_pt1 | contig 15734 bp, 9 predicted proteins | sample Opewatmetagenome_2_FD_107003 | JGI IMG/M metagenome (GOLD analysis project Ga0153915, IMG submission 107003) | Freshwater wetland microbial communities from Ohio, USA - Open water 3 Core 3 Depth 3 metaG | ecosystem: Environmental > Aquatic > Freshwater > Wetlands | place: USA: Ohio, Lake Erie...
ATTATCGCAACATCGTCTGGGACCGCGGCGAGACGCTCTACGCCGCCGTGAGCGCGCCGACGCCCGACGGGCGTCTCTGGAACCTTACGCCGTGGGCGATGCCGCCGGCGCTGCCATCGTGGACCTGGCCGGGCAGCGAGTGGAGGAGCCTCGCGGTCGAGGTCTATTCAAGGAACGACGCGGTGCTCGCCTTTCCCAACTGCAGCCTGGATCCCGCGACGCCCACCAACCGTGCCGAGCAGTTCAAGGCGGTCTTCTCCGTCCCCTACGCACCCGGAACGCTCAAGGCCGTGGGGCTGCGCAACGGCCGCGAGGCGGAGACCTTCGCGATCGAGACCGCCGACCGCGCCTCGCGCATCCGGCTTGCCGCCGACCGCACCGCGGTGAACGCCGATGGCCAGGATCTGGCCTTCGTCACGGTCGAGGTGACCGACAGGCAGGGCCGGCTCCGACCCGATGCGGACCAGGCGCTGCGCTTCGCGGTGACCGGTCCGGCCGCCATCGTCGCGATCGGCACGGGCGACATGGTCTCGCGGGAGACCTACCAGGCCAATCCACACCGCGTCTTCCAGGGCCGGGCTGTCGTCGTCCTCCGCGCCACCCGCGCTCCCGGGGCGATCAAGCTCACCGCGGAGAGTCCCGACATCGGATCGGCAACCCTGAAGTTGAAATCGGTTCCGGTGAAATGACCGGCCGGAGCCCGGCCGGCGCTCAGCGCTTCGCCACCCGCACCTTTACCGCCTCGCCCGTGTAGCGCAGCTTCCGGGTCTGGCGGCCGCGCGGCGAGACGAACACGAGCGCGAGATCGCGCGACGCCACCATCCCCGGGAAACCGCCTTTGCGGGCTCCGATCGTCAGCTCGCCACGGGCATCGTCCCAGGCGAACCTCACGGTGGCGCAGGCGCCCGACTCGTAATCGTATCCGTCGCCGGCATCCTCATAGAGCGTGAACGCGCCGTCCGCCCCGCGATAGACGCGGATCTCGTAGGGCGCGCCAGGGATCTCATCCACGTGCTGCATGACCGGCGAGAGCGGCACGACAGCGCCCGCCGGCACGAACAGGGGCATCGTCTTCAGCGGAGCAGCTGTGGTGATCGTGTGCCCGCCCTCGTAGGCCCGCTCCGTCCAGAAGTCGTACCACTTCCCTCCCCACGGGAGGTAAACCCGCCGGCTTTTCTCGACGCCTCGGAGGGGCTCCGAGCCCCGCCCGTAGTACATCGGCCGGGTCACCGGGCAGACCAGGAACGACGGGCCGAACAGGTACTGGTCGTCGATGTTGTGCGTCGCGGCGTCATCCGGGAAGTCGAGGGCGACGGCGCGCATCATCGCCCGCGCGTCGAGGGTGACCTGCGCCGCGAGCGAGTAGATATAGGGAATCAGCCGGTAGCGGAGACGGATGTACTTCGCGATCGCGTCGTAAAAAGGCGTGCCCTCCTCGCCGAAACGCCAGATCTCGCGCGCGGCATCGGTCCCATGGGAGCGGAACATCGGCAGGAATGCCGCGTACTGCAGCCAGCGCGCGTAGAGCTCCGCGAAGCCGAGATCGGTGCAGCCGGTGTCCCTGGGGTCCGGCTCCAGCGCATTGCCGTCGGTCAGCCCCCGGCAGCCGGCGTCGTAGTCGCCCCGCCAGAACCAGAGCGAGGGATCGTTCCGGATGAAGAAGCCCCCGATGTCGAGAGTCCAGTACGGCTCGCCCGTCGCGCAGAAGTTCAGCCCCTCCGGGATGGACCTGCGCAGCGTCTCCCACGTGGCGCAGATGTCGCCCGACCAGGTGACGGTCGCGTAGCGGTGCTGGCCCGCATACGAGGAGCGCGTCAGGTTGAGGACGCGCTTGGCCGCGGTCGCCCGGCGCTGGCCGGCGTAGATGCCCTCCGAGTGCAGGAGCGAATACGCGTTGATCAGGCCCGCGTCGATGTAGCGCTTCGACGCCTCGGTGTTGATCGCCAGCCGCAGGTGGGGCTCGGGCTTGACCGCGCCGCACCAGTCGGCCTCGAAGGGCTCCGTGCAGTCGCACCACCAGGCGTCGATCCCGTTGGCGAACAGCCCGCGCTCGGCCTGCGCCCAGTAGCAGCGCCGCGCCTCCTCCCGGAAGGCGTCGTACGTCGACTGGTTGCCGAGCATCAGGCCGCGGTCCAGGAGTTCGCGCTGGTCGGGGCAGCCGCCGGTCATGATCGGCCAGATCGAGATCATCAGCTTCGCGCCCAGGTCGTGGAGCGCGCCGGTGAACGCCTTCGGATCGGCGAAGCGCACGGGATCGAACGATTTCTGCCCCCAGGCATCGCCCGCCGGCCACGACTTCCAGTCGAGGACGATCAGGTCGAGCGGGATGCGCCGCCGCCGATATTCGCGCACGACGTCGACCATCTCGCGTTCGTTGACGTAGCGCTCCTTCGACTGCGCATAGCCGAAGGCCCACTTCGGGAGCATCGGCGCCCGGCCGGTGAGCGCGTGGAAGCCACGCGTCACGTCGTCGAACCGCGCCCCGCGGATGAAGTAGAAATCCAGTTCGTCGACGACGTCGGCCCAGAGGTAGGAGCCGTGCGCGTCGTCGTGGAAGGCCATGAGCGAGCAGCAGTCGAGCAGCAGCCCCCATCCCCGGGTCGAGACGAGGCAGGGCACGACGGCCTTCATGTTCTGCTGGTAGAGCTCACGGGACCGCCCGCGCAGGTTGCCGCAGCCCTCCTCATGCGATCCAAGCCCGAAGAGCGCCTCTCCCTCCGAGAAGACGAACTCCAGCTTCGCCTCAAACGCGGTGCGGTCGTGCACGCGCTCGCAGTCCGCGGCGGCGGCGCGGACCCCGTCCACGCTCTGCCCGGCGGTCACGGCGGAATCCCGGCGGTGGACGTTCCGGAAGATCTCCTTGCCGGTGAGCCATTTTCCGCCCCGCTCCGGCTCGCGCACAAGCAGGCGGCCGGCGGCGTCGAGGTAGCGGATCGCCCCGGTCGCCCTGTTCACCACCAGCCGGAGCGCTGCCGTCGCCACGGTGAATTCGCCCGCCGACTCCGTCAGGCGGAAATCCCGGCATGAAGCGCCGGCGGTGACGATCAGGCTCGGCTTCGCGCCGAAGGGCCTGCCCTCGGCGAGGGTCACGCGGGCGATCGACTCGTTGACAAAGGCGATGCGAAGGCGGCGCTTGCCGTCGGCGAGGATCACCGTGCCATCCCGGTTCTCGATGGTGAACATGGTTCAGCTGGCGTCGGAGGTCTGGCCGGCAGCGCGGGCCCGACGGGCCTCGAGCGCGGCATGAATTTCGGGCTCCAGTTTCTCGAAACGACCGTAGAAGAGGACGGGGACCGCGGCGAGGGCGAAGCAGAGCGCGGGCAGCCAGATGATGCCGAACTCGATGGCCTTGATCGCGGCCGGGGTCTGCTCGGTGTTGGCCGCGAAGCCGGCCGCATCCATGATCCACATCGGAATCGCACCGCCGAGACCGGCGCCGGCCTTGAGGCAGAACGCGGCGCCCACGGCGGTCAGAAGCCCCGCGGCGCGCACGCCCGTCTTCCACTCGCCGTAGTCCACGCTGTCAGCGAGCACCGAGAAGGGCATCGCCATCGCGGCCCCGCTGGCGACGAAGACGACGGCCCAGCCGGCGATGATCACTCCCACCGAGTGGTTGTGGCTGACTCCGATCCAGACGACCAGCTGCCCAGCCACCATGCCGAGCAGACCGAGCGCCCAGACCCTGGCCTTCGAGGTGATCCGGCAGAACCACGGCAGCAGGAAGGCCGCCGCGAGCGAGATGAAGTCAAGGCTGTTGAGCAGCTTGATGAGGTCCGGCCGGTGCAGCGCATACTTCAGGAAGTGGGGCGTGACAGTCACTCGGGAGATGAAGCCGATCCAGAAAAGGAAGCTGCTCGCGAAGATGATGAACCACGGCCAGTTCCCCCGCAGCGCACCGAAGGTGCCGCGGATGGGCTGCGGCTTCGTCTCGACCGGCACCGTCTCCTCCAGGTTGCGGAACGCGGTGAGGAAGAGCAGCACCGAGACGGCGGCGAAGATCGGCACCGCCAGCATGAAGCCCCTGCGGTCGTCGCCCCCGCCGAGCCAGGCGACGCACGCGAGCCCGGTCAGGTTCACGATGAGCACGCCGAACTTCGACCCGAACATCCGGAAGGCGGTCAGGGTGACGCGCTCGTGGGGATCGGGGGTCAGCGCGGAGAGGATCGACGTCACCGGCGTGTTGATGCCGGTGTAGAGGATGTTGCAGACGATGTAGGTGACGGCTCCGTAGGCGATCTTGGCGGCGGGGCTCAGGCTGGGGCTGAGGAACGAGAGGACGCCGAAGGTGGCGAAGGGCACGCACAGCCACAGGAACCACGGGCGGCTCTTGCCCCAGCGGCTGCGGGTGTGGTCGAAGATGATCCCCCAGACGGGGGCGTCGACGGCGTCGATGAGGCGGGCCGCGAGGAGGATCCACGCGACGGCGCCCGCCGAGATGCCGTAGGTGTCGGTGTAGAAGGCCGGCAGGTACCACATGATCCAGCAGAACAGGAGCTGCCCGGCGATGTCGCTGGCCGCGTAGCTGAACCGGGTGGTGTATGAGGTTTTGTTCATGAACGGTGGCAGGTAGACCGGCGCTTTCGGGGCGTATTCAGGCGCAATAGGGCTCGACGAGCTTCCGGACCTGGTCGGCCTCGCGCTCGTCCTTGAACTGGATCATGAGGTAGACGCCCTTCGGCCCGAGGGTGTCGAGGATCGGCTGGATCTCGGGGATCTCGACGTTGACGATCTGCACGCACTTCCCCGCGGCGAGGATGCGGCGGTACATCTCGTGCCAGCGCTTGTGCCCGCCGGTCTCGATGCCGGCCTGCGGCGTGTATTCGATCGCGTCGAGCGGCTCGATCGAGAGCAGGGCGTCGAGGTGGCAGACCGCCTGCGTGCCGTCGAGGTGGTACAGGGAATGGTCGAGCCAGTCGCACTGGGCGGTCAGCGCCGGCACGACGAACCGCCGGTACATCTTTGGCGAGAACATCGCCGAGGCGTCGCACTGGACCTTGGCGACCTTGCCCGGGCCCCAGATGTAGAACGCGCCGAACGCCGAGCTGCCGTCCTCCATCTTGATGATGTCGTAAATGCGCTGATAGGCTGCAAACCAGACCTCGTTGATCTCCCAGATCTTCCGCTCCACCCACTCCGGCCGCTCGACGAGGTCGAAAAGAAGCGTCTGGGCGCCCCTGAGCGATGACAGGGTGTCCATGTTCTCGATGAGGTCGGGGCAGCCGACGAAGTACTTTCCCCTCCCCGCCTCGGCGCAGGCGCGGAGGATCTCCTCGGTCTTGCGCCACCACGGATGCTCCGGGTCGAAGCGCAGCGGCGGCAGCTTCTCGGGCTCGGGATCCGCCTCGAACACCGGGTGAAACCAGACCGTGTCCTCGGCGAAGTCCGGCTTGGATCCCAGGAAGAGCGCCAGCGAACCCGGACCGAGATCGGCCGTCGCCGACGGGAGAACGTCCAGCGGATAAATCGACCGCGAGAGCCGGTAATGATTCTCCGCGGCGCGGAAGGCGGCGTCGGTGTACCGCTCGTCGATCGTGGCGGGTCTCGCCGGCGACGCCACCGTCTCATGCAGGCAGCGACCCGTCTCGGGCGCTCCCCACATGCCGACCATCATTCCCTGCCGGTCCCACCATTCGAGGAACCTGTTCTGGGTGTCGGTCCAGTTGGATTTCCACGAAGCGGCGGCACGGCCCGCAGGTGGGTTCGTTGAGTCGGTATTCGGATTCAAGGGATGCATGGAAGGGGAGTCGGCGAAAAGTGGTTCCGGGTCATTTTCTCCTGGGCGCTCCGGAGCCGAGCGTCTGGAGCCAGCGGCCGCTGTATTGCTTGTAAGCGCCGAGGCCCCGCTGGCCGAGGGTCGTCGCGATCCGGGATTCCGCCTCGTCGGCGAGTGCGGCCAGCCGCGACGATCGCTGTTCCGCCGTGAGCGTCGCATCCGCACGGATCTCATCGGCTCGGCCGGTGATGTCCTTCTGCACGCCAGCCACCTGCGTCGCGGCCGAGAGCGGCAGGCCGAGACGACTGACGATGCTGTTCAGTTTCTTCGACCCCGGGTCTGTCGACTGCAGGTAGTCCGCATAACGATCCGGGCCGAGCACGGCCTTGATCTGCTCGCGCGCCTGTTCGAGGGCCGCTTTCATCGCGGTGCTCTGGCTGGCGGGATCGGCGGCCGTCTGGCTCGCCCGTTCATAGCAGGCCTGGTAGATCTGCCAGAGTCCGCGATACTCGGACTCCGTTCCCTGGAAGGCTGTCAGCGTGGCGCGCAATCCGAGCGCGACAGGGCCGCTGCGCATCTGGTATCCGAGGTATTCCTCCGGAGTCAGCAGAGCAGCGATGTCCGCCTCCTGCTTCCTCTCGAGCGCACTGACCTCGCTGAGAATCAGGCTGCTTGGCGAAGCATCCCCTTGCGCTCCCTGAAAGATCCGTGACCGCTGTTCCGAGTAGTTGAATTCAAGGCTCCCCAGCGCCCTGATCTTCTCGTCGGACAGGTCGCCATAACGACGCCGGTACGTCGCGAGGGCTCCCGTCTGGCCGGAGAGAAGGTCGAAGCCGAGCACACTCCTGATCAGCCTGCCCCGCTCTTCGGAGAGCTTTCGCCACTCGGGATTGTCGTAGGGGCTCGGCTCGACCTTCCAATACGCCGTTTCACGCGGCGGCCCCGTCAGTTCCCGAAAGCGGGGAGCGAATCGTTCTCCTATAAGCTCCATGACGGCCGCCCTCACCATGACCGGAGGGAATCCCGCCGCGCGCAACCGCCGGGTGAACTCGGCCAGGTCGTCGGTGTACAGGCGATCCCAGCGCAGGGTGTCACCGGCCGGGCCTGCGGCCAAACGGTTTGAGGACGCCGCGAGGCTTCCCGACACGGACTCGTCGCGGGAAGGACCGCTCCGCTCACGGATCGGAACCCGGGAGCGGACAGCTGCGGGCGACCGGACCGCAAGAGCCGCCAGGAGACCGACATTGGCGGCCAGCGAAACGACGAGGAGGGTCGGCAGCAGTCTCATTGGCGGCGGGTCTGCGACGGCATCGGCTTCACGGCGTGGTCGCCGTCGGATACCGCGGCGCCAGTTGATTGAAGAGCCAGACCGAAGAGCCGGTCTGCTGGTATCTGGTAAATCCATTCTTCCCAAAAACCTCCCCGAGCTTCGCCTTCGCCTCCTCCGCGAGCGACGCCAGCTGCGCGTTGCGCTGATCCGTGGTCAGCGCGGAATCGCTGCGCACCGAATCGGCCCGGCCGGCGTAGTCGCGCTGGAGCATGATGACCTGCCCGATCGTCGCGGTCGGAAGCTTCAGTTCGGTCATCAGGTCCCGCATCTCGCGGTAAGAGCCCGAGGTGGTCACCACGTACTCGGCAAAGCGTTCGGGGCCCAGGGCGGCCTGGATCTGCACCTCCCGGAGGCGGCTTGTCTCCGTGGAGGTCAGCGGCGTCGAGCCATACTGCCGCAGGAAATCCTGCTGCGCCCGGAAGAGCGCGCGGTACTCCTCCTCGGTCGGATTGAAATTGGCCAGCTGGTTCCGGAGTTCGCGGGCCGTGCTGCTCGACCGGAGATCGTAGGCCTCGAGTTCCTCCGGCGAGAGGATCTGCTCGAGATCGGCGCGCTGCTCCTTCTCGATGAGCTCCAGCCTCTCCCGGTCCTCCGGCAGGGTGATGCCCTGCATCGAATCGCGTACTTCCGACCGAAGTTCTCCGTAGTCGCGGTTGACCGCCTCAATCTGCCGGATCTTCGAGCGCGGGAGATCGCCGTACTGGCGGAGGTAGCGCGCGCTCATCTCGTCCGGAAGCTGGTCCTCGAACGGGCCGAACGCCGATTCCATCGCCTGCTCCATCTCCCGATCGAGGGCGCGGAGCCGCGCGCGGACCTTCGCATCCTCGAGCGGCAGCGGAGTGTCGTAGGGATTGACGCGCCAGTATGGCGCCTCCCGACCGCCCTCCAGCGCCCGGCGCCGCTGCATGTAGCGCTCGGTCAGCCGGGCCGATGTGAGGGCGCGCGCGACGCGGACCGGGAATCCCAAAGCCTTCAGCCGTCCAAAAAGCCCCCTGTCATCACACCGGGCAAGGTCGCCCCACGCACGAGGCTCCGACCGGGCATGCGCGCCGGAGCCCGCGCTCGCGCGGCTCATTCGGCTTTCGCCAGCCGGGGAACGGTCGGCGGCAGCCGGCGACCGCGCGATGAACACCACCGCCAAAGCGGCGTTGAGCGCCAGCGACCCGGCCAGGAACAGCGGCCACAGCTTCATGGGGTATCCGGCCCGCACCGCGCGGTCAGGCCGCCTCCTTCCCGCCCGCGGCATCCGCCGGAGGGCGGCGTCGCCAGTAGTTGGCCAGAATCGAGCCCGAGATGTTCATCCAGGGGCTGAAGATGGCCGCCGCAAGCCCGACGGTGCCGAGCTTGCCCATCGCGCCCGCCAGGCCGGACGCCATGCCGCCATTTTGGAGCCCGACCTCGAAGGCGACCGAGCGCGCGGAGTTCCTGTCAAGTCCCGCGCCGCGGCTCAGCCAGTAGCCGAAGAAGTACCCGGCGGCGTTGTGCATTGCCGCCGCGAGGAAGAGCAGGCCGCCGACCCGCAGCAGGTTGTCCCGCCCCGCCGCTGTCGTCACCGTCGTGAAATAAACGATCCCCGCCATCGAGGCAACCGGCGCCCAGCCGTCCAGCCGCGGCAGGAGCCGCGTGAAGCCGTGATAGACCGTCCCGAACACGATCGCGCCCGGAATGAAATTGACAGTGCCGATCCAAAGCAGGGCGTCCGGGGACAGCCGGGCGGCGCACCACGCCCACCCGCCCAGGGCCATCATCGCCAGCCAGAGGACGCCCGCCACAGACAAAGCGCACACAAGGCGGCGCCGGCCGGGCGACGTCGTCTTCAGGTGGTCGTGAAGGAGCGCCGCGCCGATCGGCACAATGACGATCTTCACGATTTCCACCATCATCGCGACGAAGCTCACCTGCACCATTGTTCCCGCGAGCAGCTTCATCCAGAGCGGAGTCATCAGCGGCGCCACCATTGTCGTGATGGCGGTGACCGTCACCGAAAGGCCGAGGTTGGACCGGGCGATGTAGGCCATCACGTTCGAAGCGAGCCCGCTCGAGCAGGAGCCGATGAGGATGATGCCGGCGGCGATCTCAGGCTCGAAGCCGAAGATCTTCGTCAGCGCCAGGCCCACCATGGGCATCACCGAGAAGTGGCAGATGATCCCGACGAGCACCCCGCGCGGCGACTTTGCCACCCCGGCAAAATCGCGGAGGCTCATCTGCGTGCCCATGCCGAACATCACCGTCTGGACGACGACCAGGATCACCCACCGATTGCGAAGGTCGATGCTGCCCCACCTCAGGAACGCACCCGGGCAGACCATGGCCGCCGCGACGGCCACCACGATCCACGCGGTGAACTGGTAGCCCTTCAGCGCCGGCACCGCGCCAAGGCCCACCGCGAGCCCGACTGCCGCCGCTACCGCGGCGGGCTGCCAGATGCCGGCGCGGCCGGCTCCCAGCCCGGCAAGGAGGAGGACCATGGCGGCACCCGCCAGGATGAGACAGAGTTTCCGGATGCGAAGCATTGGGTTTTGGGGCTGGCTGGAGAGAGACGAACGCGGGAGTCCCGCTGCTAGGCCAGGATCCCGGCGAGGTACTCGATCGCGATGGGCGGGCTGGCGAGAATCGGCTTCTTGCGGTCGGCGGCGGGCAACCCCTCGACGACCCGGGCCATCGAGGCCTGGGCGAGCAGGATGACGTCGACCTGAGCGGCGAGGTCGTGCAGCGCGGCGGCGACCATCGCATCGTGCCGGGCGCCGTCGCCGCTCATCAACGCCTCGAAGGCGCCTTCGCACAGCCGGGACGTCAGCTCGATCGTCCGGCCCGCCACGGCGGCGCGGCGGCGGACGAGATCGGAGGTCGGGTTGAGGGTCGTCGGCAGGGTCGCGATGACGCCGATCCGGCTGCCGGTCTGGACGGCCTTGTCGGCCATCGGCTGGTCGACGCGCAGCACGGGCACCGCGCAGAACGGGGCCGCCGCCTCAACGGCGGGGCCGATCGACGAGCAGGTGACGAGGATGTGGTCGGCCCCGCCGGCCTCGGCCGACGCAATGTAGGCTGCGACGCGGCGCGCGATGTCGGCGGTGAGCGAGCCGCGGGCGCCGATGGCGCGCACGAGGCTGTCGTCGACGATGTTGAACGTCGCGACCCCGGGCAGCTTCTCCCTGCAGAGCTGGGCGAAGACGGGGACGAGCGTCGCGGAGGTGTGGATCAGGGCGAGGGTTTTCTGCTTCATGATCGCAATCGGGATTCCGGGTTCTCAGAGCCGGCCGCGGACAACGGCGCCGAAGTAATCCTCCGCACCGACCTGGCCGCCCTTGAAATTGGCCTCCAGCCCGTCCGCGGGAGAACCGGGGGCATGCGCCCGGCACAGGGGCGCCCCCGGCGTCAGCGGCGCGAGCATCTCGACCGCCTCGAGGCCGAGCGCACGCACGGCGTAGCTCGATGAGTCGCCTCCGGCAAACAGGAGCCGCCGCACGCGGACCCGCTCCAGCACAAGCCGCACGAGGCCGCCCAGCGCGCCGCCGACGACGGCTCCCGGCGCGGCCTTGAAACCCGGCGACGACGGATCGACACCTCCCTGGCACGTGCAAACGACGACATTGCGGCCCTCGCGGAGATGCGCCACCGCCTTCGCGGCGGTCCGGGCCGCAGAATCCGGCACCGATCCCCGTCCTCCCCTCCGCCGACCCGCCTTTCCGGGAAGCGCAGCCACATCGAGCCGGATGACAACGAACCCGTTCCTCGATGCCCAGGCGATCTGCCCTGCGGTGACCGGCGAGCAGCTGCCCGAGACGACGAGGAGCGGGTCCGCCCGGCCGGGCGCCGCCCATTGCCTCGCAGGCCGCAGCCTGCCTTCTTCGGTCCAGCGCGCCCCGAGAGCCATCTCCACCCCCGAAGAGCCGACCGAGAACAGCGGCTTTCCACGTCCGGCAAAGCCATCGATGAGCCCGCCCAGCAGGGCCAGCTGGCGCGCGTAGATGACGTCGAAGAGCACGATTTCCGCCCCGCCTGCGACGATCGTGTCGAGCGCGGCCCGCGCCTCGGGCTCTGGCAGACCGACCTTGAGAATGTCGAAAAGCCCGATGCGGCGCGACGTCTGCCTTGCCAGATGCCTCCGCAGGTCGGCCTCGTTAGCCGGAGTCACCGGGTGCCGACTCATCGACGGATGCCGGTCGAGCCGGTGGATCTCGCCCGCGCTGCCGATGCCCAGCCGGGCAAAGAGATTCCCGAAGACACAATGCCGCCCGAGCGCCGGCGCGCCGACAAGCAAGGGCACAAACGGACCGCCGAAGACCTCGGCCCCGACGTCGATCGCACGGCCGATGCTTCCGATCCTTGGCGAGGAGTCAAAGGTCGAGCAGACCTTGTAGTGGACGTGCCGCGCGCCGAGCCCGCGAAGAGCCATGAATGCCGGGCGCAGTTCGGCCTCCATGGCCGCAGGGGCGAGCGAGCGCGTCAGCCCGGCAACGCCGACCGCCTGCAGCCCCGGATAGCGCGCGAGCGTTCCCGGGGCCGGCGGTTCCAGGAACAGAGCGGATCGAAGCCCGGCGCGGGAGAGGAACTCCAGCGCGTCGGTCGAGCCGGTCAGGTCATCGCCATAGTACGCGAGCAGAAGCTCCCGTTTCCCGGGCATGGAAGAAGTCCTCGGCATCAGTCGCGCTTCCCGAATTTCGCCAGCGATTGCGCAAGCTCTGGATACTTCGCGGCGGCCTGCCCGACGGTCAGGCCCTCGACCGCGGCCTCCCACCAGCGGCGCAGGGCGCGAACGCCGGCCGCGGGGCCTTCGGGATGCCCGAGGATGCCGCCGCCGGCCATGTAGAGCAGATCGATCGTGCGCGTCCGCCGCCAGGTCTCCGGAGCCTGCCCTCCCCACTGGCCCGCCGAGACGACCGGCAGGACGTTCCTGCCGCCGAGCAGCGGAGTGCCGCAGGCCCTGATCGACCGGACCACCGAGTCGTCGGGCTCCCAGAACTTGCCGGAGAACCCGCCCGAGAGCCCGTTGACGTGGATCTGATCGACGCCCGCCAGCCTCCAAAGCTTCTGGTAGGCGGTGAAATCCATGCCGAGCAGCGGATCGCGGGTGAGCATGCCCCAGCCGTTGCGATGGCCGTGGATCGCCAGGGCCCCGCGGTCGCAGATCTTCTTGGCGGCCGAGAGGCCGACGCTGTTGATGCTGAGCAGGGCGCAGGTGCCCCCGGCGGCGACAACCTTGTCGTAGTGCCGCATCATCGCGTCGGATTCGTCGGAGATGTTGAAGGCGTACATCACCTTCCGACCGGTGCGGTCGGCATGGTCGCGCACCACCCGCATGACGGCGTCGACGCGCTCGTCGAAGGGCGAATGCGGCGGATCGGCCATCAGCTCGTCGTCCTTGATGAAGTCGATCTCGGCGCCCGCCAGCGCGTCCACGAGCGCGGCGGTCTGGCCCGGCGCCAGCCCCGTGTTCGGCTTGATGATCGTGCCGATGAGGGGCCGGCCGTCCACGCCGGCGAGCCTGCGGCACCCCTCGACGCCGAAGGCCGGCCCGCGGAAACGCGAGGCAAACGACGGCGGGAACTCGATGTCGAGCAGCCGCAACCCCGAGAACTGGGCGTACTCGTAGCAGCCGCCCGCGACTGCGGAGATGATCGCCGGCAGGTTGTATCCGAAATTCTCGATCGACCAGGAGATCACGGCCTCGGCCCGGCGGAACGGTCCGGCGAAGGGCTTCCCCGCCGGCAGCGAAGGGGCGGCCGCGGAGCCGACCTCGGTCACCTGCTCCACCCGGGCGGTGAAGCGCTCCTTGAGCTCCCGCGTCTCCCCGGCAACGTTTACGAACGTGCTCGACGACTGGCCCCCGGCCAGCAGGGCGACGGCCGCCTCGGGAGCGAGGGGCGATTCGATCAGATAGCGGGCGGAAAGGCGCTCCATGGCGGGTCCTTCAGGCACGGCAGATGCTTTCGAACGCGTAGCGGCCGGGGACCGCCGCGCAGACGCGGAAGCCGCCCTCGCGTCCTATCGGTCGCAGGCCGGGCACGCGCGCGAGCGGCGCGCCCGACGCGGTGACCACGGTGTGGGGCTCGCTGGGAATGAACACCCTCGCCTCCGTGTTCGGCGGAATCCGGATCTCCCATCTGAACGCCTCGCCCTCGCGGCGCCAGGAGCTGACGATCTCGCCGTGCATGGTGCGGTGGCTCGCGCGCACGCGATCAAGCCCCTGGCCGGGGAACGGACGGAGCACGAAATGTCTGAAGCCCGGCGCCTCGGGATCGAGCTCGATGCCCGCGGCGTGCCGGAACAGCCATTCGCCGATCGATCCCAGCGAATAGTGATTGAAGGAGTTCATGTGGGGGTTGAAGAACCCTTCCGCCTCGGTCCACCCGTTCCACCGCTCCCAGATCGTCGTGGCCCCGTGCTTCACGGGATACAGCCACGAAGGATAGTCCTCCTGCAGGAGCAGCCGGTACGCCACATCGGCGTGCCCGGTCAGCGTCAGCATGGGGTTGAGGTGGCTGATGCCGATGAAACCGGTGCTGAGATGCCAGCCGAGCAACGCGATGTCCTCGACCAGGCGCTCGGCCGCGCGCGCCCGCGCGTACCGCGGAAGCAGGTCGAAGGCGAGCGCAAGCAGGTACGCCGTCTGCGTCCCGACCGTCAGCCTGCCGTCCTCGCCGACGAATTCCCGCTGGAACGCGCTGCGCACCCGGGCGCGCATCGCCTGGAAACGCTGCTCGTCGTCGGGGCGGCCGAGCTCGCGCGCCATCCGGGCCATCTTCGCCGCATCGTCCGCCCAGTAGGCGGTCGCGAGCAGGTTCTTCATCGGCGAATGGGTGCGGAAGCTCGTGTCGGACGGGATGCACAGCCAGTCTCCGTAGTTGTTGCCGAGCTCGTTGACGCGCAGTCCGCGCGGGTTCGCCCGCTCGATGTGGTCCAGCCAGGCCACCATCGAACCCCAATGCCGCTCGATGATGCGCCGGTCGCCGTACACGCGCCAGATCGTCCAGGGGACGATGATCCCGGCGTCGGCCCAGCCGGCCCCGCCGCCGAGCCCGTCGAGCCCGACGAAGTTCCCTCCCTCGCGCAGACGCGGCGCCGTGTCGGGGAAGACGCCGTCCGCCGTTTGCGCGTCGGCGACATCGGTCATCCATTTCGTGAAGAACGCCGCGACGTCCATGTTGCAGGTCGCCGTGCGCAGGAAAACCTGGGCGTCGCCCATCCAGCCGAGGCGCTCGTCGCGCTGCGGGCAGTCGGTCGGCACGCTCAGGAAATTGTCCTTCTGCGACCAGAGTCCGTTCAGCCAGAGCCGGTTCACGCCCGGGTGCGAGCACTCGAAGCTTCCCGCGGGGGCCGTGCCCGAGCGGACGACGCATCCAGTGACTGTCCCCTCCGGCGGCGTGCCGGGGAACCCGCTCAGCTCGACGTACTGGAACCCATGGAAAGTGAAGTGCGGTTCCCAGGTCTCGCCGATCTCTTCGGCTTCATCCTCGTGGCCCGCCGCGGGAGCGGCGGGATATGCACCTTCCCTGCGCTCCCGCACAGGGCCACGGCATACATAAACATCCGTCGCCTTCGCGCGCCGGAGATTCTCCGTATAGAGAGTGCCATCGGGGCTGAGCCGCTCGCCGTGCCTGAGCACCAGCCGGGTTCCGGCGGGCAGATTAGGCAGCCGCAGGCGCACCCAGCCGGCAATGTTCTGGCCCAGATCGTAGATGAATACGCCCGGCCTGACTTCGCGGCGAGAAACCGGCGCCAGGGTCTCGGTGACGCGGATCGGCTCGGACCGCTGGGCGACGAGCGGCACCGACGGCGCCGCGACCTCCCGCGCCGGAAGCCAGTCCGGAAAGTCCCTGTGCTCCCGCGCAGGGGCGCTCCCGGGAGAAGGCTGATCCCAGCCGGGGCGATCGCGGCGGGCGTCGTAAACCTCCCCCATCATGAAGTCGGAGCTGACGAGCGGGCCGGTGTTGCAGCGCCAGGCAGCATCGCTGCCCACGGAGACAGTCCGGCCATCCGCTAGCTCGATCTCAAGCTGGACCAGCAGGCTGTTCTCAAGGCTGCCATACCGGCAGCGCGTCTCCTGCCATCCCACGTAGCCGCTCCACCATCCGTCGCCGAGGAGCGCCCCGAGCGCGTTGGCCCCCGGCCGGACGAGATTGGTGACGTCATACGTGCGAAAGTGGATGCGCTTGTCGTAGTCGGTCCATTCCGGCGCGAAGACGTCGTCGCCCACCCGCCGGCCATTCGCCCGCAGTTCGAACAGCCCGCGGGCGCTCGCATAAAGGGTCGCGCGGCGGACCGATCCGGGGACCTCGAACTCGCGGCGGAACAGGGCGGGCGTCCCAGGCTCGGTGAGCGTCGGCGCCACGGCGGCGGGATCGCGGCGGACGATTTCCGGATCCGCGGCGATCCAGCGCGCCCGCCAGTCGGCCGGCTTGAGAAGTCCCATCGTCCAGAAGGCGGGCGCCGAGACCGCGGGAGCCTCCGCGCGGTCGCCGGAATCGAGAAATGCCGGCCAGACCTCGACCTGCCAGTGGCAGCGATCGCGCGAACGCAACGGCCGGCCGGCGTACCCGATGTGCGTGGTCTCGGCCGACTCGACGCGTCCGCTGTCCCAGAGGTCGGTGGCGCCGCCTTTGAGCAGCGCCTCCGACGAAGCGACGCGGACGCGGTAGGCCGCCTGGCGCGCACCCAGGCGGTCCGATTCGAGCGCCCAGCTCAGCCGCG
>Ga0153915_10002878_pt1 | contig 15733 bp, 11 predicted proteins | sample Opewatmetagenome_2_FD_107003 | JGI IMG/M metagenome (GOLD analysis project Ga0153915, IMG submission 107003) | Freshwater wetland microbial communities from Ohio, USA - Open water 3 Core 3 Depth 3 metaG | ecosystem: Environmental > Aquatic > Freshwater > Wetlands | place: USA: Ohio, Lake Erie...
CGTTTAAGGATATTTAAAAAATATTCTTTTTGTTTTCCTTCTTTTAGTGTCATCCCACCAAAGATGATAAAATCAATTCCAACATCCTGCGCATCCTGAATTGTTTTTTCCATCACATCAGGTTTGTCCGTGATAAAAGGAATGACCGGTAACAAAAACATCCCACAGGCGATACCGTTCTTCTTAAAAAACGAGATTGCATCAAGGCGTTTCTGGGGCGAAGGAACACCGGGTTCAAATATTGCACTAATTGTTTCATTTGTAGAAGAAAAACTAAAACTCACAATCGCGTTATTTTCTTTGTTGATTTTTTTGAGGACATCCACGTCCCTTTTCACGAGTGTTGACTTTGTGAGGATGTGAACCGGGAGTTTTTTTTCCGAAAGAAGCAGGAGTGTTTTCCTGGTTAACTGGTATTTCTCCTCGATAGGTTGATAGCTGTCACCGACACCCCCACCGACCATTATGTATCCGGATTTGAAAGGGGTGCGTTTTCGTTTTGGATCTAACTCCCGACGGAGCACCTCCAAAGCATTCACTTTCACAGAAACATCTCTCCCAAACTCACCATCAACATAGTATCCCTCTGACCGTCCGTCACAATAAACACAATTATGGGTGCATCCCCGATATAGATTCATGCTGTAGGCTGAGAGAAACCATGAATCGATTTTCTTATGTTTCCGAAGAATCGATTTTGCTTCTATCTCGTTCACAACCAAGGCTATCACCCGGTCAATGATAATGCCTAATAGTGCTTACAATCTTATTGTTTGCAGGTCTATACAATGGAACTGCATTGCAATGACGATTTCTTCCCCTTTTTTAGGATGCCAATAAAGAAATTTACACCTTCATTGACTGTCTCAGTGTGTTGATTCGGTCACGCAAAGCGATTGCTTTTTCAAAATCGAGATTATCAGCCGCTTTCCGCATCTCCATCTCCAGATTGACGATAATTGCAGGGAGTTCTTTTTTTGGGATATGCTTCGTATCCTTGATTTCCACGATTTTTTCTTTGATCGGTTTGATAACGGTGGTTGGGATAATGCCATGCGTTGTATTGTACTCCAATTGCACGGTACGTCTCCGATTGGTTTCTGCAAGCGCCTTCGAAATAGAATTAGTCAACACGTCAGCGTATAAAACAACCTTTGAATTCACGTTACGAGCCGCACGGCCGATGATCTGGATCAAACTGCGCTCATCGCGCAAGAATCCTTCCTTATCAGCATCAAGTATCCCGATGAATCCTACCTCCGGGATATCAATCCCTTCCCGAAGAAGGTTAATCCCGACCAGCACATCGAACTTCCCAAGGCGGAGTTCACGGATGATCTCCGAACGCTCAAGGGTATCGATCTCTGAGTGCAAGTACCGTGTTTTTATCCCTTTTTCTGCAAGATACTCAGACAACTCCTCCGCAAGCTTTTTTGTCAGCGTATTGACCAGAACTCGATCACCCCGCTTCACCGTTGTTTGAATCTCGCCGATTAAATCCTTAATCTGCCCTTCGATTCTCCTCACTTCCACAGGTGGATCGACGAGACCGGTGGGTCGAATAATCTGCTCAACAACCTGCTGTGATTTACTGAGCTCATATGCCCCCGGTGTCGCTGAAACAAACACAACGGTATGCATGTACTGCTCGAATTCTTGAAACGTCAACGGCCGATTGTCCATCGCACTTGGCAAACGAAACCCGTAATCAATAAGGGTTTGCTTCCGTGAGAACTCCCCGTGGTACATCCCATGAACCTGCGGGATCGTCCGATGGCTCTCGTCGATAAACATCAAAAAATCGGAGGGAAAATAATCAAGCAGGCAGTACGGTTTCTCCCCTGGTTTGCGTCCATCAAGATGCCGTGAATAATTCTCGATACCTTTACAAAATCCGGTCTCCTGAATCATCTCAAGATCATACAATGTCCGCTGTTTCAAGCGATGGGCCTCCAAGTCAGGAAGCTGGGGAAGACGTTCTTCCAGTTCGTGTGTAATGGACTCGATTGCACGGCTCTGACTACTTTCAGGGATTACGAAATGCTTCGCGGGAAAAACGAAGAGGTATTTCAGCTCCTCAACAGTTTCAGCGGTGTTCTTCTGCAGCTCTCTGATCGACTCAATCGTATCACCGCACATCTCAATCCGAAAGATGTTCTGATAGTACCCCAGGATAAGGTCGATGGTATCGCCAGTGACACGGAAACGACCCGGCAGTAGCTCGATATCGTTTCGCTCATACTGAATGTCGAGCAACCGGTGGAGAAGCGCATTTCTTGGAAGACGCTGCCCTTTCCGTATTTCAAAACCAAGCCTTTGGTAATCAAGCGGGTTACCGACATTATAGATACAAGAGACAGAGGCAACAATAATGGTGTCTCGCCGTGATGACAATGAAGCAGTCGCAGCGAGGCGCATCTGTTCGAGCTTCGGGTTGACATCCGCATCCTTCTCGATGTAGAGGTCTCTCTGAGGGAGATAGGACTCCGGCTGATAATAATCATAGTAGGAGACGAAGTATTCAACACGGTTGTCTGGAAAGAATTCTTTGAACTCGCCGTAGAGTTGGGCCGCAAGTGTCTTATTATGCGCGATCACAATCGCCGGTCGTTGTACCTGTTGGATGATATGCGCCATGGTGAAAGTTTTTCCGGATCCGGTGACACCGAGTAATGTTTGCGCAGAAAAATTTTTATTGATGCCGTCAACGAGTTGTTTGATTGCATCAGGTTGTGATCCTTTCGGAGTGAAATTTGTTGTAAGGTTAAATGCCGTCATGCTCTCAATTCTTTTTTCCGTAATAAACGATTATACGCTATCGCGAAACGATGTGCTTCGTCACGGATTTCTCTGATAAACAGCAACGCTTTTTCTTTTTTGTTTGGATGGAGTGGTTGTGGTTGACCGGGGAGGTAGATTTCTTCGAATTGTTTTGCGATAGAAATAATAGGGATGGTCATGTTAAGATGATGAAGTTCTTGTACAGCCCCGTTGAGTTGACCAACTCCGCCGTCAATGATGATTAGCTGTGGTAATGGCTCGTGATTCTGTTGTACTCTTGTGTAGCGTCGCCGTACCACCTCGGCAATCGCGGCGACATCATCAATGCCTTCCACCGTCCGTATGCGGAATCTCCGGTAATTGGTTTTATCTGGTTTGCCATTCCTGAATTGCACCAGAGAGCCAACCATGGAGGTTCCAGACAGATGGGAGATGTCGAAACATTCGATGACCTGAGGCGGTTCTTGGAGATTTAACGTTCGTTGCAGTTCCTCGACCTTTGATACGTCTCCGAAGAAGGTAATCTCTATATTCTTTAACACGAGGTCAAGCAGCTGTTTTTTTGTTGCTTTTTTTGGAACGATAATTCGTACATTTCTTCTGCGTTTATTAGACAGAAACACCGCAAGAGACTCGGAGAGATTCTGAGGGACAATGACCTCTGCAGGAACTGGGTTTTCCGAGTAATACTGCACGATAAATTCCTCTAAAAAATCAGGGGTGAAACCAAAGACGAACTCGTTTTTTGTTGATAAGGTTCCTCTGTAAATATTGAATAACATAAGATAGACCATCCCATCCTTGATAACGTAGTTAATGATATCTTCATCGAACGCCTGCTGTCGTTGCATTTTTTGGTGGTCCTGGAGATGCTGGATCGCTGTTATTTGATCGCGAAGGACTAATGCTTTTTCGAAATCGTAGCACTGGGATTTTGCTGTCATTTCTTGTGTTAGTTTTTTTATCAGCTCCTTGGATTTTCCGGAGAGTATGAAACGTACGTTTCGTATTTTCTTGTCGTACTCCTCTTTTGTGATCAATCCGATACAGGGAGCATCACAGAGCTTCAGATGAAAGCGAAGACAGGATTTTTTCGGCAATTTTTTGCAGGTCCGCAAGGCGAACGTCCTATTGAGGAACTGCAACACATGGTCGCGTTCAACAGCTGAGACGAAGGGGCCGAAGTAAGTCCCCTGCGCTTGTTTTTGTCGCGCTATAAGAAGTCGCGGGTATTCCTCGTCAGTGAGTTGGATGAATGCATAGGTTTTCGCATCCTTCAGGTTAATGTTATATTTCGGTTGATGTTTCTTAATGAGCGTGTTCTCCAAGATGAGTGCTTCAACCTCTGTATCTGTTACAAAAAATGAAACCGAGTCAACGCTCCTAATAAGACTACGAGTTTTCTGGTCTGTCCCATTTTTTTGAAAATAGCTGTTCACCCGTTTTTTGAGGTTTTTTGCCTTCCCAACATAAATTATCTTTTTCTTGGCATCTCGAAAGAGATAGCATCCTGGATTCGTTGGGATTGTCGCAAAATCTACCATATCTTCTTCTTTTGCAGTAATGGTCGAAGAATTTGACCGGTATAACTCTGTTTATCGCATGCCACCTTTTCAGGTGTTCCTACTGAGACGATTTCTCCCCCTAAATCACCACCCTCCGGGCCGAGATCGATGATATAATCCGCGCATTTGATTACTTCCATGTTGTGCTCGATGACGACGATCGTGTTGCCCATGCTCACCAGGTTGTTCAGAACATCGATGAGTTTCTTCACATCATGAAAATGGAGGCCGGTTGTCGGTTCATCAAGAAGATATAAGGTCCGCCCTGTACTTTTCTTTGACAACTCCCGCGTCAGTTTAATGCGCTGCGCCTCCCCACCAGAAAGGGTCGTGGAACTCTGTCCTAATTTTATATAATTCAATCCCACCCGTGTAAGCGTCTCGAGTTTCTTACGGATATAGGGGATATTCTCAAAAAGAGCCGATGCTTCCTCCACACTCATTGCAAGAACATCAGCAATCGACTTTCCTTTATACTGCACCTCTAATGTTTCCTTGTTATACCGTTTCCCTTTGCATTCCTCACACTCAACATAAATGTCAGGAAGGAAGTTCATCTCTATCTTAATAAGACCATTACCTTGACACGCTTCGCACCGTCCCCCTCGAACGTTAAATGAAAATCGACCGGACCGGTATCCTCGGAGTTTTGCCTCGGTCGTTTTTGCGAAAATGCTCCTGATCTCATCAAACACTTTCGTGTAGGTCGCTGGATTACTTCGAGGAGTCTTCCCAATAGGATTTTGATCGATCACAATGACCTTGTCAATCTCAGAGTCAAAGACGATGCTGTCATGTTTTCCAGGGAAGTCCCGTGATTCATGAAGCTGCCTCATCAACCCTTTGTAGAGAATCTCATAGACAAGTGTTGATTTCCCGCTCCCTGATACCCCGGTAATAACCGTAAAAACACCAATCGGGATGTTGACGTCGATGTTTTTAAGGTTGTTCTCCCGGCACCCGTTCACATGGATATACTTTTCTGCGTGCCGTCTTGCGTCTGGAATTTCGATGGCAAGTTTACCTGATAGGTACTGTCCGGTGAGTGAACGAGGATGGTGTTCTATTTGCTTCGGTGTCCCCTGAGCTATGATCCTACCACCGTGGATACCGGCTCCAGGTCCCATGTCAATGATATAATCAGCATGGCGTATGGTTTCCTCATCGTGCTCCACGACAACAAGAGTATTTCCGAGATCGCGTAATCGCTGTAATGTCGAAATAAGCTTCTTGTTATCTCGCTGGTGCAATCCCACCGATGGTTCATCGAGAATGTAGAGGACACCCATTAGGTTTGATCCAATTTGGGTGGCAAGTCGTATCCGTTGAGCTTCTCCACCTGAAAGGGTTCCTGCGTTTCGGGAGAGAGTAAGATAGTTCAACCCTACGTTGTCTAAGAATTTTAATCGTACTTTTATTTCTTTTAAAATTAAATGTGCTATCTCCTCTTGTTTTTTTGTGAGCTTCAGAGTATCAAAGAAATGAAGAGACTGTGTAATAGACATATTGGTGATGTCGATGATTGACTTGTTGACGATTTTTACTGAGAGTATCTTTTGTTTTAATCGTTTCCCTTGGCATGCTGGGCATGGGGAGATACGCATGAACCGTTCCATGTCTTGTCTGCGGTATTCTGACTCGGTTTGCCGATAGAGTCGTTCCGATTGTGGGATGAGACCTTCCCAGGTCCCGATATGGGAGTAATGTGCGTCACCATTTTTCATAACAAAATTAAACCGGATTGGTTCTGATGACCCGAACATAATCGCGTTGTACTGTCGTTGGTTGAGATTTTTTATCGGGGTGAAGATATCAAACCCATAATGTTTTGCCACCGCTCCTAAATAGTTGTTTCTCCAGCTATCTCTGATGGTTTTATATAAGGCAATCGCCCCATCTGCGATGCTGAGTTCTTTATCTGGTATGATAAGATCAGGATCAAACTCCATGTTAATGCCAAGTCCATGACATGCTTCACAGGCACCGAACGGGCTGTTAAAAGAAAACATACGTGGTTGAAGCTCTTCAAAGACCATGCCGCACACCGGGCAGGCCATGGTCGATGAGTAGATATGGTCTGAACCGGATTTATCTACCGCGATGAGAAGTCCTTCTGATTTCTTTAAGGCCTGTTCGCAGGCTTCGGTTAGTCGGGACGTGTCGGTTGATTCAACACGGTCGATTACGACTTCGATGTCATGTTTCTTGTATCGCTCTAGATTGATTTTTTCATCGGTTCGATAGAAAGATTTGTTTACGCGTATCTTTGTGTATCCATGCTTATTTAAATCCTTAAACAATTGTTCGTATGTTCCTTTTTTTTGACGAATGATTGGTGAAAGTATGATGATTGTACCTTTCAGGTCGGTCGCAATTCGTTTTGAGATTTTCTCTGGTGACTGCGATTCGATTTTGATGTTGTGTATCGGACAATAAGGGGCTCCGATACGTGCGTATAATAATCGAAGGTAATCATAAATCTCTGTGGTTGTTCCCACCGTGCTTCGTGGGTTTTTACTTGTTGTCTTCTGTTCTATGGAGATGGCAGGGGAAAGCCCCTCAATGCTATCGACATCAGGTTTATTCATCAAACCTAGGAATTGACGTGCGTACGCCGAGAGCGATTCGACATATCGTCGTTGCCCTTCAGCATATAATGTATCAAACGCAAGAGTGGATTTTCCTGAACCCGAGATTCCTGTTATGACAATGAATTTATCGCGCGGGAGGTTCACATTGATGTTTTGAAGGTTGTGCTCTCGTGCTCCTTTGATGATGATGTTTTTCAACGGAAATCCCTCTTGAAAACAAGAAAAATATATACAAATATATATCTTATTCTTGCGGTTTGTTTCTCTCTAGTAAGATTTTGACAAACACAATCACATATTCAAGGTTTTCTACAGGATTACTGAAAGTATTGAATAAGGAATTTATGGGATATACTTTCATGGAGGACCATAAAAAAAGATTTTCTCGAATAATGCTGAGGAATAGGTATAATTTACCTTTTCTCTACATATTCAAATTCGTTTCTAAAAAAATAAAAAAAAAAAAGATTAGCCGATTACGCCGGTGGTGTTGTGACCACGGATTATCCGAAGGATTATCAGGAGTATAATTCCGCCGATGATTACAACGCCCCATCGCATGAGTTTCAAGAACAAGATCAATAGCGTTATTAGGATAATTTGGGGTGTCGGCCCATTCAAATATTGGTCTTTAAGGGACTCAATAAATTCTGGTTGAATCTTTAGTAAATTCGAAGATTGAACAACGTTAGCCTCTTCTGCAGCCACTGCTGGCAACATCATCATTAGAAACACTGCCAACAGACTACCACCAATTAGTGTTTTTCTCATTTTTAAATCCTCCTATATATTTGTTATACACCTTTAGGATTTAAATGTTTTCTCTACTATATTAGTAATTCGTAATAGTTATAATCATATTTTTTTAAGGGGAAAACCCAACCGAAAACTATTTTTAGATAAGAACTGTAAAGACCCCCGGTAATAGTTGAACAACAAGAGGTTTTAAATAAAACAGATAAAACACACAACGAGGAGCAAAAAAGCATGATGATCGTTGGTGTCATATCAAGCCCTGAAGAGGCTACCGAAATAGAATTTATTGTGAAATCCTTTGTTGTCGCAAACCGAGCAAAAGCACTTGCACATCACCTCTCAACAACCTAACAAGGACATCGTAGGGCATTCTACGGGGGACGCATAATGGCTGAATATATCATTGATATCGACTCATTAACAAAAATCTATAAAACTGGAAAAACAGAGTTTAAAGCATTAGATAATATTACCTTGAAAATTCAAAAAGGGGATTTTGTCGCCATCATGGGTCCTTCTGGTTCAGGAAAAAGCACGCTCATGAATATCATTGGGTGTTTGGATCGACCGACCTCAGGGACAGTCATCGTCGATGGAGAAAACATCTCAAAAGTAAGTGATAATGTCCTCGCAGAAATTAGAGGCAGAAAAATTGGTTTTATCTTTCAGAAATTTAATCTGATACCCACAATGAACGCACTGAAAAATATTTCACTCCCTATGGTTTTTCTTGGTGCTTCAAAGACTGACAGAGACCAACGTGCCGCTGAGCTTCTGGCAAAGGTAGGGCTAACCAAGTGGGCGACCCACCGCCCTTCTGAGCTTTCAGGTGGACAGCAGCAACGGGTTGCCATTGCACGATCGCTCAGTAACAATCCCTCAATTATACTTGCAGATGAGCCAACCGGAAATCTTGATACAAAAACCGGTGAGCAGATTTTGGAATTACTTGTCACGTTAAACAAGGAAGGGAAAACCATCTTGCTCGTCACCCATGCTGTTGCGTTAAAACGATTTGCAGACCGAGTTGTGAACATGCTTGACGGAGAAATCAGTGAGGAGACATGATACGAGATATCTTCGTAATGGGCTTAGACACAATGAAGTCCTATAAAATACGGACATTTCTTACCCTTATCGGAGTCATCATAGGCGTTGCTTCAGTAATCATGGTCACAACCGCCGGGAACTCCGTGAGTAATTTTATTGCAGAACAGTGGAATCTCTTTAATCCAACAGGGATGGTCATTGGGACAGGAACTGGTGGAGCGACACCACAACTTTCAATCCGATCCGTGGCGTTCACAACCAATGATGTCGATAACATTCAGCGTTTACCATCCGTAAAAAAAGTTGCACCCCTTGGGATTATTCCCCTGAATAAAATATTGAAACGGGATGGTTTCCTAAAATGGGAATCCAGACCCGGGGAAGCGATGTACGCCAGTACTCCAGCACTTCTTGAAATCCTTAATGTTGAGCTTGAAGAAGGAACGATGTTTGAGGAGGGAAAAAATGAGGTTGTTATTAGTAAAAACGTCGCTGAAATATTCGGGAAAGATAAACCATTGAAAGTAGGCGACACGATTTTCCTTCGACGAGTCGATGGGAAAACTCTTGAGGCAAAAGTCGTCGGTATATTAAAAGGAAGTTCAATTGCGAATATGTTCAATACCCTTGCCACCCCAAGTATTATCTGCCCGGCAAAACCGTATTATTCAAGCTATTTTGGATCAAACGTCGGCACAATCCTCAAACGGGTTGTCGCCTATTCAGTTCTGCTTGCAGAAGCAACAGACACGAAACATGTGGAAGATGCGCAAAATGAGATTTTAAATTACTTAAACAGTGCCCAATCTGATGCAAATCAGTATAAAGACCAAAGCTCCGATTTTGTGGTCATCACCCAACAGTACATCCTTGTCAGAATCGATCAGGTCATGAGTGTTATCCGGACTTATATCACTGCTATCGCACTGATCTCATTGCTTATCGGTGGGATTGGTATAGCGAACATCATGTTTGCGACTGTAACCGAACGAACCAGGGAGATTGGTACAATGATGGCAATCGGTGCGAAACGACGGGATATCCTGCAGTTATTTTTATATCAATCCATGATCATCGGCTTCTTAGGCGGTCTGACAGGGTGCATCCTTGGTGCCAGTGGAAGCTGGTTTGTTGTTGACCTCTTAAATAATAACATACAAAATCTCGGTGGGGCATTTAGTATGGGTTCCATTACCTTAACCTACGCCCCAGAATGGTTCCTTATCGCAAGTATTGTCGGAATTGTAATTGGTATCGCGGCTGGGGTTTTACCTGCACGGAAGGCCGCAAAGATGGATCCTGTGGTCGCACTGCGGTACGAATAAAGGATTTTTCACTGAGTCGATGGGGTTTGTTCTTTCTCCATCGCCTCCAGCTTTTCCAATTCTTCTCTAATATAACGTAACGCCTGTTCCTTATCAGGACCCAACCCAATTGCATCAGAGCTGATTTCACCCTTTTTGAGTTGTCTGAGCCAGCGCTCTAAAACCTGTTTTTGATTTATTGTTTCACACCTCTTCTGGTCCTATATTGCAACAGACATATATTAAGCCATAGAACCGGGGATAAAAAAAAGTTAAATACAGAAAAACAATATCATGAATAGGAGGAATGGAGAATGTCCTATTATTGGAAGAAAAACGGCACTCTTTATCATTGGCATCTTCACTGTACATCTGTCCCCATATATGTGCGAACAAACCCTGATTGGGAAATCAGCGAACAACGGCCTGCCAATAAAGAACGCTGTAAAGAATGTCTCGAGAAAGATATTGCCCAGAAAATGAAAACAAAGGGGTAAATTCTACTTGAGAAAAAGCACGTCGGTAATGAATTTATGCTGACGTTTTCTCCGGGAGATCCAGCATGATTCTTTTTAACTTTTTCTTCGTATGATAATCATATACCACGTCGATTTTTTTTCCGGTTCGTGGATCGTACCCCGTCCAATACATACATGATGAGAGCGTCATCGGGGTCGGGGTAAACAATTGAAACTGCTCAATGTTGTTAAGATGCCTTTTTTTAATAAAATCATGTAAGTATGCCACTTCTTGCACTGTATCACCAGGGTGCCCAATCATAAAATAGTATCGCAATGCTTGTTTTTTCTGTTTATTAATCGCGGTAAAATACGAGAAAAACTCATCGAATCGTGCATTGTCCTTCCCCATTAATGTGAGGACAGTGTTTGAAAAATGCTCTGGGGCGATTTTCAGGCATCCCGAGATATGATAGTCAGAGATTTCTTTGACATATTCCCTGCTTTCCATCGCAAGATCGTAGCGGATACCGCTTCTAATAAATATTTTTTTTATTCCTTTTATCTTCCGCGCTTTTCGTAACAGTGAAATAAGGCGTCGATGCGTTTTATCCAATTGGGGGCAGGTGATGCATATTCTGTGGCATGTCGCAGTCGTCATTTCTGGGCGCGTACACACCATTGCATACATATTTGAGGAGGGACCAACCAGATCATCGATATACCCTTTAAATCCAGGGTGGTGCGTCAATTTCCTCATCTCTTCGAGAATATTTTCCTCTGATCGTGAAATAATACGATCCCCTTGGTGAAGGGAGAGGGAACAAAAATTACACGCCCCGATACACCCCCGATGTATCACCACAGAAAATTTTCCCATCTTTAACAATGATTTCGGATGAAGTTTCCTTGAATACTCAAGCGAATAGATCCAATCCAAATCCTTAGACGTGTAGGTGGGGTATTTGTATTGCAGGACATAGCTGTTTGTATATTCTTGTGCGAGGTTCTTCCAATTTGAGAATTTCATTTGCATCTCACAGAACTTTTTTTTATCTTGGAGAACCTCTGTAAAAGAGGGTATCTGTTCAAATGATGGATCAAGGTCTTTGCTCAGGATACAGGTCCCTTCAATTCCGTTCAGTTCTTTTCCCTGGGTAAGGCGTTCAGCAATCTCGATAATTTGCTTCTCCCCATTTCCATAGACGAGAATGTTTGCACGAGAATCAAGTAAGATACTTCGTCGAACGTTATTATCCCAATAATCATAATGAGCGAAGCGTCGCAGGGAGGCTTCAATCCCACCGATGACAATGACACACGATTTGAAATATTGTCTTAATTTATTACAATAAAAAATCACGGCACGGTCAGGTAATTTTGTCACATCGCTGTGCCTATCTTCGATTCGTTTTCGTTTTAAGGGAGTATAGTTGTGAACCATGCTGTCAATAGAACCGGATGTGACACCGAAACACAAACGCGGGGCTCCTAATTTTGTAAACTGTTCTTTGGTTTCCGGTTTTTCGATGATGCCGACTCGATACCCTTTTGCATCAATTACCTTTGCGATGATACCCACCGGCGAAAGAGGATGATCATCGTAATACTCCCCAGTGATAAGGATGATATCCAGATTGTTTTCTGTCTTTGTAATCATAGGTCGGTAACTCATAGAATGCTCCTATATAAATATTCAACAATCGTCGTTTTTTACCGGAAAGATTCATTAATCACCTGCTTTTTCCGGGTGCAATGACCGATATCCTTGTGACAAACGATGATGGCTATACTTCTGCAGGATTTATAACGCTCATGAAAGAGCTTTCCAAACACTATTCAGTGACCGCGGTTGTCCCTGATCGAGGACGAAGCTGGATTGGCAAAGCAATCACAACGAAAAAGGAACTAAAAATTAAGAAAATAACGTACGATAATGTGGAAATGTTCCTCCTGAATGGGACTCCTGCTGATTGTGTACAAATCGGATTATATGATATTGTCTCCACCCGGCCAAAAATGGTAATCTCCGGCATCAACATTGGCCTGAACATCGGGCAAGCTCGGACATTGAGTTCAGGGACGATAGGGGCAGCAATCGAAGGAGCTATCGATGGGGTGAGGGCGATTGCCTCATCACTGTCTATTCCCCTTGCTTTACGGGAGAAAAAAACCGATTTTTATAATCCAAAAAGATACCCCTTGTTTGAAAACGCAGCAAAGATTACCACAAAAGTAGCTACTATCGTTATGGATAAAGCCTTTTCCGGTGTCGATCTTTTTTCTCTTAATATCCCCTTTGATGCTACGGTTGAAACACCTTTAGAGATTACCACACTTTTTAAAACACGCTATGGCAGGCTCTTCCATAAAAAGGGAAATAAATTCCTTCATCAGACTCCTCCTATTCAATTTAAAAACATGGAGGAAAAATCTGATCTTAAGGCATTGAGTGAAAACAAAATCTCAATGACACCGATGAGTATCTCTTTTGCTGACCATCATTCATTGAAAAACGTAAAGCACATTTTTCAACAAGAGTGGTGAAACAAATATTTAGTTACGCCACAAAAAAGAATGCTATTGCAATAATCATATAGACGCTGATTAACTGAGCTCCTTCTAACCAATTACATCTTCCATCGGCAGAAAGATAGTTAACAATTAAGACTGCGAGGATGACTGCAAGGATTTCGAAAGGGGTAAATACAAGTGAAAAACCGAAATTAAAGACAAAACTGACGAGCATGAGGATTGGTACAACGAACAATGCGATCTGAATCGCACTGCTCAACCCGATCTCGATCGACACATCTAATTTATTCTCAACGGAGAAATGGACTGCGGTTGATATTTCTGCGATGTTTGTAATAATCGCAATGACAACGATTCCAATGAACATCTGAGAAATCCCTATGGTTACTGCAGCATCTTCAATAGTTCTGACAAGTAGTTCAGATTCGATAGAAACAACACCTATGACAATGAGTAAAATCAACGCTGCGAGTCGGCGGCTCATTGTTGGTCTTTCGGACGTGGCTTTCATCTCGTCGCTGGCGTCAAAAAGATCCTTATGCGTGCGTAATGAAAATACGAGTCCTGCGAGATAAATAATCGCCATCACAGCCGCGACTGCACCGCTTAGCACCTGTTCATGTGGGCCTCCTGGCTTCAGCATCGCATAGATACTTGGTATTGATAATCCAGCAACCACGATAATAAGCATAGTTGACGAAACAGCAATCGTCTGGTTATTGAACCGTTGAGTTTTATACCGTAGACCACCAGTAAAAATACTAATCCCAACCAACAGTAAAATATTCCCGATGATACTGCCAATGAGAGATGCTTGTACTACTTGTATCAATCCAGCACTGAGTGCAATAACTGCAATAATTAATTCAATCGCGTTGCCAAACGTCGCTGAAAAAAGGCCACTTACCGTTGGATTCGATTGCAATGAGATTTCCTTGGTTGTATATCCTAGGATACGTGCGAGAGGAACAATAGCTAAAATGCTCATTGTAAATGTCAATGTGTCATTCTTGATGACCAATGCACAGAAAAGACTTCCGGGAATAAACAGGAGAAGCCAATAGAAAAACCTGCCGATTCGTAACCGTTGAATAATCGTTCCTTTCAGAGGAGGTGCATAGAATGCTCTCTTTATCTCTCTGCGTCCTACAACGAAAGGTAACATTGCAGCCTACATCGATGAAACGTGCAATAAATCTTTCGAAAGTGAAAAGTTAATGTATCTCTGTCTGATGTTGAAAATTGATGAATTACGAGGTCATCCTTCTACGATACGGTGAGCTTTCGCTCAAAAGTACCTATGTCCGTAAGTACTTCGAATCAATGTTACAAAGAAATATAAAAAAAGCTCTTCAACTAGAAAACATACCTCATAATATCAGAAGTGAACCTGGCAGAATCTATCTCATAACAGCTGATATCTCCAAGTGTGTCGAGATATTGCCTCGAATTTTTGGTATCGTTTCCTTCAGTCCGGCTCTTCAAACAACCTCAGCAATGGATGATATCTCTAGAAATGCTCTCCGACTTGTTAATAACAAACTGACAAAACAAAAAAGTTTTGCAATACGACCGACGAGAGTTGGAAGCCATCCATTTTCCAGTCAAGAGGTAGCGGTTCGTATAGGAAATGATCTTGTGAACGCAACGCAAGCTCGAGTAAACCTTACCCATCCTGACATAGAACTCTTCATTGAAATACGTGATAAGAGGTCATTTCTCTTCACTGAAAAAATTCATGGAGTCGGGGGTCTTCCCTCAGGAACACAGGGGAGGATGATTTCACTTATTGAGAATCCCTCCTCTTTACTGGCAACGTGGTATCTGATGCGGAGGGGATGCAACGTTATCATTGTGAACACGAAGAAATCGAATGAACATGCAATACAGCCATTCCTTCGTCATTGGTATGCAGATGCAGAAACGATCTTCGTTGATCCAACGACAGATGAGTTCTACCAGAATATCAACACCATTGCATCTCAAAACGAATGTGATGCATTAGTTACGGGCCACACACTTGAGGAACCTGTTTCCTCGCTATCTACCATTGCGTACCTCAAGAAAACCTGTAATCTTCCGATACTCTGCCCACTCATCGCTCTGACATCAGAGGAAATACAGCAACAATGCAGAAAGAGAGGGATACTCACATGAACATCGTTGTGATGGGGGCTGGGGCAATTGGTTCGTTGTACGGGGGATTACTTGCCAAACATAATACAATCATTCTGATTGGTCGAAGGCCGCACATCACTGCCGTACAGCAAAATGGTTTAACGATTATAGGGAAAACTCACTTTTCTGTTAAGATTCTTGCGGTAGAATCTCCACTTGATGTTCCTTTTACTCCAGATCTCATTCTTCTGACTGTAAAATCATTTGACACCGAGTCTGCAACCACCCAAATACTTCCAATAGTCGATGAGAAGACCATAGTCGTGTCCCTCCAGAACGGGTTAGACAACATAGAAAAAATAGATCAAATCATTGAAAAAAACCATCTTCTGGCTGGTGTCTCCACGCACGGTGCTTTTTTATCAAAACCAGGTATAATCACCCATACAGGGAAAGGGAAAACCATTCTTGGTGAGCTCGATGGACATCGGTCAACACGCCTCGAAACCCTCGTTCGGCTATTCAATGAAGCAGGAATTGAAACTCAGGGCAGCGATGACATCATCAAGGAAATC
>Ga0153915_10002879_pt1 | contig 15730 bp, 25 predicted proteins | sample Opewatmetagenome_2_FD_107003 | JGI IMG/M metagenome (GOLD analysis project Ga0153915, IMG submission 107003) | Freshwater wetland microbial communities from Ohio, USA - Open water 3 Core 3 Depth 3 metaG | ecosystem: Environmental > Aquatic > Freshwater > Wetlands | place: USA: Ohio, Lake Erie...
CAAGAAGATGTTTACGATCCAAAGACAGACGAAGTGTTGATTAATTCGGGTGAATTAATTACCGAAGAGATTGCAGAAAAAATTGACGAAGCAAGCATCGATCAAGTTTATATTAGAACTGTACTGACCTGTGAATCTAAACGCGGAGTTTGTGCAAAATGTTATGGAAGAAATTTAACAACTGGTGACTTGGTTGAAAATGGTGAATCGGTTGGAATTATTGCTGCACAATCAATCGGTGAGCCTGGTACACAGCTTACTCTTCGTACATTCCATTTAGGTGGTACATCGTCGCGTATCGCAAGTCAATCTCAAGTTGAAGCGAACATAGATGGTAAGATCGGATTTGAAAAGATTACATATGTTGAGAAAGTTGATGCATTTGGAAAAGTAAAAGTTGTTATCGGCCGTCGTGGTTCAATAGGAATTTATGATGATGATGATCGCCAGATGAAAAGATTTGAAATTCCATATGGTGCCGAATTAATGGTTGAAGAAGATCAAAAAGTTAAGAAAGGACAGCCATTATATAATCACGATCCATATAACTCCGTTATTGTTACGGATATTACGGGCAAAGTTTCATTTGTGGATCTCGTTGATAATGTTACATATCAACAAGTTGCCGATGAACAAACAGGTCACGTACAGAAAGTTGTTATAGAAACTAAGGATAAAAATTTAACGCCGAGTATTTGTATAAACGACGGAAAAGGTAACGAGAAAGTATTTAATATTCCAACAAGAGCATATTTATCTGTTGAAGAAGGTGAAACTATTCAAGCCGGTACTATTCTTGCAAAAATTTCTAAAGCTACTGCAAAAACACGTGATATTACGGGTGGTCTTCCTAGAGTGACTGAACTTTTTGAAGCAAGAAGTCCACATGATCCGGCAGTTGTTTCTGAAATTGAAGGACGTGTTAAATTCGGCGCCAGAAAAAAAGGTTCTCGAGAAATAATTGTTGAATCGTATGATGGAACCGTGCAAAAAGTATATGGTGTTCCTTATGGAAAACATATTCTTGTTCAAGAAGGTGATGAAATCCCCGCAGGTGAAAAAATTACTGATGGACCAATTGATCCTCACGATATTCTGAAGATTAAAGGTACGAATGCTGTTCAAGAATACTTAGTAAATGAAATTCAAGATGTATATCGTCTACAAGGTGTAAAAATAAATGATAAACACATCGAAGTGATAGTAAAACAGATGTTGCAAAAACTTCAAATTATATCTGCTGGAGATACTAATTTTATTGAAGAAGATTTAGTTGATCGTAATAAATTGCTTGATGAAAATGAAAAAATAAAAAATTTGGCATTTATTACTGATCCTGGACAATCAAAATTCAAAACCGGGCAATTGATAACTAAAACCAAATTAAGAGAAGTTAATGCTGATTTGACAAGAAAAAGTAAGAAGGTAATCCAAAGTCGAGATGCCGAACCTGCAACATTTGATAATATTCTTTTAGGCATTACTCATGCTGCGTTATCAACTGAAAGCTTTATTTCAGCTGCTTCATTCCAAGAGACGACTAAAGTTTTAACTAATGCTGCAACCGAAGCTAGAGTAGATACATTGGTTGGATTAAAAGAAAACGTTGTTATGGGTCATTTAATCCCAGCTGGAACCGGGTTGAAAAAGTATAGAGGGATCATTCTCTCTGGTGAAGAAATTGAAGTTCCATTACCGCAAGTAGAAACGCAAGTAGAGGAAAAAGAATCTGTTTAATGTATTTATTAAAAATATAAGTGTACATGCTTGACAATTGGATTGATAATCAATAAATTTCAAGTCTGAATTTTTATCTAAATATAATATTTTGGAGGTAGTTACGTGCCAACAATAAACCAGTTGGTTAGAAAAGGTAGAGTAGTAGTCACATCAAAGAATAAAGCACCTGCTTTAGATGCTTGTCCTCAGAAACGTGGCGTTTGTACAAGAGTATATACAACGACTCCTAAAAAACCTAATTCTGCTCTTAGAAAAGTTGCAAGAGTTAGACTTACTAATGGAATTGAAGTAACTGCTTATATCCCTGGAGAAGGGCATAATCTTCAAGAACATTCTATTGTATTAATTCGCGGTGGAAGAGTTAAAGATTTGCCTGGTGTTCGTTATCATATTATTCGAGGTACATTAGATACGAGTGGTGTTGAAGATAGAAAAAAAAGCCGATCTAAATACGGAACTAAAAAACCAAAAGCTAAATAGAATATGAGAAAGAAAAGAGCTGAGAAAAGATATTTAAAACCTGATCCAAAATTTAATGACATTTTGGTTTCAAAATTTATAAACTATATGATGTGGGATGGGAAAAAATCTGTTGCACGTCGTGTCATTTATGACAGTTTTGATTTAATCGAACAAAAAACCAAAAAACCTGCTTTGGAGGTTTTTAAAAAAGCTGTTCAAAATGTTCAGCCGTTAGTTGAGGTTCGTAGTCGAAGAGTTGGTGGTGCTACTTACCAAGTGCCGATGGAAGTTCGAGCAGAAAGAAGAGTTGCTTTGGCTTTTAGATGGATTAGAGTTTATTCTCGTGATAGAAAAGATAAATCGATGGCTCTCAAAATTGCATCGGAATTAATGGCGGCAGCTAATGGCGAAGGTTCGTCGGTTAAAAAGAAAGATGATACGCATAGAATGGCTGAAGCAAATAAAGCTTTTGCACATTTCAAGTGGTAATAAAGAAAGGAAATTTGATTTTTAATGGCTACAAAAAGAGTTGAAATAAATAAAGTAAGAAATATCGGTATCATGGCTCATATCGATGCCGGTAAAACTACAACTACGGAAAGAATATTATTCTATACAGGAAAAGTTCATCGTATTGGTGAGGTTCATGATGGCGCTGCTACTATGGATTGGATGGAACAAGAAAAAGAACGTGGTATAACGATTACAAGTGCAGCAACAACTACGGAATGGAGAGATCATCAGATTAATATTATTGATACTCCAGGCCACGTTGATTTTACTGTTGAAGTTGAAAGATCTCTTAGAGTTTTAGATGGTGCAATAGCTTTGTTTTGCGCTGTTGGCGGTGTTGAACCTCAATCGGAAACAGTTTGGAGACAGGCGGATAAATATTCTGTTCCAAGAATTGCTTTTGTGAATAAGATGGATAGAATTGGTGCTGATTTTTATAGTGCCGTCCAAATGATGAAAGAAAAACTTGGTGCGAATGCAATACCTATAACATTACCGGTTGGTGAAGGTGATCTGTTTAGTGGTATTATTAATTTGATGACAATGAAAGCCCGGATGTTTAATGAAGATACTTTAGGGACAACATTTGAAGATGTCGAAATTCCAGTTGCTTTAAAAACAATTGCTCAAAAATACCGTACACAAATGCTCGAAGCTGTATCAGATGTTGACGATACTTTACTTGAGAAATATTTGGAAGGAAAAGAAATCTCTGAAGAAGAAGTTAAAAGAGTCTTAAGACAAGCAACAGTTCAGTCGAAAATAATACCTGTCATTTGTGGTTCTTCGTTTAAAAACAAAGGTATTCAGATATTGCTTGATTCTGTTGTCGATTTCCTTCCGTCTCCATTGGACGCGGGAAATTTAATAGCGCATCACATTCATAAAAATGATCACGTTGAACGGAAAATTGATCCCAAAGAAAAATTCACGGCACTTGCTTTCAAAATTATGACGGATCCATACGTAGGGAAACTTACGTTTATTAGAGTGTATACTGGTACTTTAGATGCCGGTTCTTATGTCCATAATTCAGTAAGTGATAAAAAGGAAAGAGTTGGGCGTGTTCTTCAAATGCATGCAAATCATAGAGAAGATCTCGATGAAATTCGTTGCGGTGATATTGCTGCAATTGTAGGTTTAAAATATACTAGAACCGGTGATACTCTTTGCGGAGAAGACGATGAGGTTGTTCTAGAAAGAATGGTTTTTCCAGAACCTGTAATTCAGATTGCAATTGAGCCAAAAACAAAGGCGGACCAAGACAAACTTTCTGACGCGCTTGGAAAATTATCGGATGAGGATCCAACATTTAAAGTTAAAGTTGATGACGAAACCGGTCAAACATTGATCAGCGGTATGGGGGAGCTTCATCTTGAAATTCTTGTTGATAGAATGAAAAGAGAATTCAAAGTTGAAGCTAATGTTGGTAAACCTCAGGTTGCATATAGAGAAACTATTACCAAGACAGTGAATGCCGAAGGAAAATTTATAAAACAATCTGGTGGTCGTGGAAAATATGGACATGTATGGATTGAGCTAGGGCCAAATGAAACAGGGAAGGGTTTTGAATTTGAAAATGCAATTGTTGGTGGAGTTGTTCCGAAAGAGTATATCAATCCGGTTATGCATGGTTTAGAAGAAGCATTAAGAAACGGTGTGTTGGCAGGATATCCTGTCGTAGATATAAAAGCAAAATTGTATGATGGTTCATATCATGATGTTGACTCAGATGAAATCTCATTTAAAGTTGCTGCATCGATGGCGTTCAAACAAGGCGCTTTAAAAGCAGGACCGGTTTTATTGGAACCTATGATGAGTGTTGAGGTTACTACGCCTGAAGAATATCTTGGTGATGTAATGGGCGATTTGAACTCAAGAAGAGGAAAGATAGAAGGATTTACATCACGTAAAGATGCTCAGATTATTAAAGCAATGGTGCCTCTAGCGCAGATGTTTGGCTATGCAACAATATTACGTTCGATGACACAGGGACGTGCGATTTATTCAATGCAGTTTTCCCATTATTCACAAGTTCCGAAACAGGTTGCGGAAGAGATTACTGAAAAGTCACAAGCAAAGAAAAATAATTAATCAGTTTAGAAAATAAATTCAATTTAATAAGAAAATAAAATTAAGGAGAGTAACTCGATGGCAAAAGAAAAATTTGATCGTAGTAAACCTCACGTTAATATTGGTACAATTGGACACGTCGACCATGGCAAAACTACTCTTACAGCTGCCATCACCATGGCATTAGCTGCAAAGGGTTTATCCCAAGTAAGAACGTTCGATAGTATTGATAACGCTCCTGAAGAAAGAGAAAGAGGTATTACAATTGCAACAGCTCACGTAGAATATTCTACAGCTAACAGACATTATGCACACGTAGATTGTCCTGGTCACGCTGATTATGTAAAGAACATGATCACTGGTGCAGCACAAATGGACGGTGCAATTCTCGTTGTTGCTGCAACAGACGGTCCTATGCCTCAAACAAGAGAACACATTCTTCTCGCTCGTCAGGTTGGTGTGCCAAGAATAGTTGTGTTCCTTAATAAAGTTGATATGATGGACGATCCGGAATTGATCGATCTTGTTGAAATGGAATTGAGAGAATTATTAACAAAATATGAATTCCCTGGAAATGATATTCCGATTATTCGTGGTTCTGCATTACATGCTTTAGATGCTGGCGCTGCCGGTGTTCCAACTACAGATGAAAGATATAATTGTATTTGGGAACTCATGGATGCAGTTGATTCTTACATTCCGGTGCCAGAAAGAAACTCTGACAAACCATTCTTAATGCCTGTTGAAGATGTATTCTCAATTACGGGACGTGGTACAGTTGCTACTGGTAGAGTTGAAAGAGGAACAGTTAAATTAAACGAAGAAGTTGAATTAATTGGTCTTGGCATGCACAAGAAAACAGTTGTTACAGGTATCGAAATGTTCCGTAAAGAACTTGATATTGCAATGGCTGGTGATAATGCAGGTCTTCTTTTAAGAGGCGTAGACAAAACTGAAATTGAAAGAGGAATGGTTCTTGCAAAAACAGGTTCTATTACTCCCCATAAAGTATTTATGGGAAAAGTTCTTATTCTATCTAAAGAAGAAGGCGGACGTCATACACCGTTCTTCAACGGTTACAGACCACAGTTTTATTTCAGAACAACAGACGTAACTGGTATTGCTACATTACCGGAAGGAACAGAAATGGTTATGCCTGGTGATAGTGTTGAACTTAAAATTGATTTGATTTCTGAAATTGCTATGGAAGAAGGATTAAAGTTCGCTATCCGCGAAGGTGGTAGAACAGTTGGTGCTGGTTTAGTGACAAAGATTATCCAATAATATTTAGAATAGACCGAAGGGAAAGAAAATTCTTTCCCTTCTTTATGTTTGAACAAGGAGATTAGTAAAAGTGGCCGGTCAAAAAATTAGAATTAAGCTTAAGTCATACGATCATATTTTGATTGACAAGTCAACTGAAAAAATTATCAAGACGGTTAAGAGTACCGGCGCAGTTGTTTCTGGACCAATTCCGTTGCCGACTAAAAGAACTGTTTTCACGGTTCTCAGATCTCCGCACGTTGACAAAAAATCCAGAGAGCAATTTGAGATTAGAGCTCATAAAAGAATTATAGATATTCATAATTCGAATAATAAAACGGTAGACGCATTGAGCAAGTTGGATATTCCTGCCGGCGTTGACATTGAGATTAAGTTATAGGAAAAACGAAATGCCTGGTTTGATAGCAAAAAAATTAGGAATGACAAACATATATTCTGAAGACGGACGGATTATTCCGGTAACAGTTCTTGAAGCTGGTCCGTGTACGGTATATCAAGTTAAAACAAAAGATAAAGACGGTTATGAATCTCTTCAACTTGGTTTCGGCGAAAAGAAAGAGAAGAAAGCAAGCAAGCCACAGTTGGAAGTTTATAAAAAGCATGGTTTGAAGGCGCCGTTTAGAATAAAAGAATTCAGAAATTTTGAAATTGGCCAGTATAAAATTGGCGATGAAATCAAAGTTGATGTTTTCCAAATTGGTGAAAAAGTAAAAGTTTCCGGAAAAAGCAAAGGTAAAGGTTTCCAAGGTGTCGTTAGAAGACACGGCTTTGCAGGTGTTGGTCAATCCACGCACGGTCAAAGTGATAGACAGCGAGCTCCCGGATCAATTGGTGCATCTTCTTATCCATCAAGAGTTTTTAAAGGTCAGAAAATGGCTGGTAGAATGGGATATGAAAGCACAACAATTAGTAACTTAAAGGTTGTAAAGATTATTGCGGATAAAAACGTGATAATGGTTAAAGGAGCTGTTCCCGGCTCTATTAATTCAATTGTTGAAATCAATAAATAACGTTGATCGAAAATGAAATTAGAAGTTTATAAAACAGATGGAACAAAATCAGGCGAGACGGTAGATCTTTCAAAAGATATTTTTGAAATAAAACCAAATGATCACGTAATCTATCTTGCCGTAAAAACATATCTTGCGAACCAAAGACAAGGTACACACAAAGCTAAAGAAAGAGGCGAAGTTAACGGCGGCGGAAAGAAGCCTTGGAAACAAAAAGGCCGTGGCGGTGCTCGCGCAGGTACAACGCGTTCTCCTCTTTGGGTTGGCGGTGGATCTATATTTGGTCCTAAACCTCACAGCTATAGAAAAAAAATTAATAAAAAGGTTAATGCTCTTGCCCGCAAGTCTGCGCTTTCTTACAAAGCAAAAGCAAATCAAATAGTTATTGTTGAAGATTTCAACTTTGATGCACCAAAAACAAAAAACTTTATAGATATTCTCAGTAAGCTTCAATTGAAAGGAAAAAAAGCATTACTCCTTACAAATGGCACACAAGAGAATGTATATAAATCCGGGCGCAATATCGAAAAAGTTAATGTGCTCGAAGCGAACAAAGCATCGGCTTACGATCTTTTGAACAATCAAGTTCTAGTTTTACAGAAAAGTGCAGTTAACATTTTAGAAAGTACATTAAATTAATCTGGTTAGAAAATGAAAAGTGTTTTAATAAGACCTTTAATAACAGAGAAGATGACAGGCATTAGCGAAAAAAATTCGAAAAAATTCGGCTTTGTTGTTTCAAGAGAAGCGAATAAAATTGAAATCGCAAAATCTGTTAAAGAAAAATTCAATGTTGATGTTGTTTCTGTTAATACAATAAATCATCAAGGAAAAGCTAAAACTCAGTTTACAAAAAAAGGTCGCTTTAGCGGAAGAACACCAAAGTATAAGAAAGCAATCGTAACATTAAAAGAAGGTCAAACGATAGATATTCTCGGTCAAGCATAAGACTGTTAGAATTCTGGAGCTTATTTAAAAATGGCAATTAGAAAATTAAAACCAAATACCCCCGGAACAAGATTTATGAGTATTTCTTCTTTTGAAGAAATAACGAAAACAACGCCGGAAAAAACTTTAACGGCAACAATTAAAAAATCCGGTGGAAGAAATAATCTGGGAAGAGTTACGTCACGTCATAGAGGCGGCGGTCACAAAAGAAGATATAGAATTGTTGACTTCAAGCGTGATAAAAATGGAATTCCGGCAAAAGTATTTTCAATAGAGTACGATCCGAACCGTTCATCAAGAATTGCATTATTACATTATGCTGATGGTGAAAAAAGATATATCATAGCTCCCGACGGTTTAAAAATTGGCGAGAAGATAGTATCTGGTCCCGGTTCCGAAATTAAAGTTGGAAATGCATTACCGTTGAAAGAAATTCCTTTAGCAAGTTTTGTTCATAATGTTGAATTAAAACCTGGTAAAGGCGGACAGCTTGGACGTTCAGCCGGTACTTCGTTGCAATTGATGGCAAAAGAAGGAAAGATGGCGCAATTAAAAATGCCATCCGGCGAAGTTAGAATGGTTAGCGTTGATTGTATGGCAACATACGGTAGTGTAGGAAACGGCGACCATGAAAATATAAGTCTCGGTAAAGCCGGCAGATCAAGATGGATGGGTATTCGTCCTCATGTTCGCGGTGTTGTAATGAACCCGGTAGATCACCCGATGGGCGGTGGCGAAGGTAAAACTTCAGGCGGCGGTCATCCTGTTTCTCCCTGGGGACAAAGATCTAAAGGTCTTAAAACAAGAAAAAGAAAGAATACTTCTAATAAATACATTGTAAAGAGAAGAAAATAATCGGGTAAGATATGCCAAGATCAATAAAGAAGGGTCCTTTTATTGACGTCAAGTTAATAAAGAAAGTTAGAAAACTTAACGATAACAACCAGAAGAAAATTATTAAAACTTGGTCGCGTACAAGTACAATTTCTCCTGAATTTATCGGACACACAATTGCAGTACACAACGGTAACAAAATGATTCCGGTTTATGTTTCTGAAAATATGGTCGGTCATAAACTTGGTGAATTTGCACCGACAAGAATTTTCCGAGGTCATCCCGGAACGAAAGCAGAAAAAGCAACTAAAGTTAAGTAAGCTAGAAAATTGAGGTAAAAGATAATGGAAGCTAAAGCGACACACAGATATATCGGTTCATCTCCAAGAAAGATGCGTTTGGTAATTGATACGATTCGCGGAAAATCTGTTGATAAAGCAATTGAAATGTTACACTTCTCTCCCAAACACGCTTCAAAACCGGCGGAGAAAGTTTTAAGATCAGCAATTTCTAACTTAATGAACAAAGATGAAAACACTAAACACGACGTAGGCGAACTTTTTGTTAAAGAAGTTTTTGTTAATCAGGGTCCAACAATAAAAAGAATTTCACCCGCTCCTATGGGCAGGGCATATAGAATAAGAAAAAGATCTAATCACTTAACAATTATTGTAGCTACAAAACAAAAGTAATCGGAGGAAGTTTTGGGTCAGAAGACTAATCCAACCGGTTTTAGGGTTGGAGTAATAAAAGGATGGGAATCGAACTGGTATGAAAATAAGAGTTATGCTCAAAAATTAGTTGAGGATAAAAAACTTAGAACATACGTCAGAAAAAGATTACAGAATGCCGGAATATCATCAATTAAAATCGACAGAACTTCGAAAAATGTTATTCTGACAATTCATACATCACGTCCCGGTGTAGTAATTGGAAAAAGCGGTAAAGAAATTGCTCAGATTGAAGAGGAATTGAAAAAAGTTACCGATAAAGAAGTTAAAGTCCAGATCACCGAGATTAAAAGACCTGAACTCGATGCTTACTTGGTAGCGGAAAATATTGCTAAGCAGATCGAAGGAAGAATTTCGTTCAGAAGAGCTATGAAACAAGCCATTACTTCGGCAATGAGAATGGGCGCCGAAGGTATAAGAATTATGTGCGCAGGAAGATTGGGCGGCGCAGAAATGGCTCGTACTGAACAATATAAAGAAGGTAGAATTCCGTTACATACGATTCGTGCAGATATCGATTATGCTAATGGTAGAGCTGAAACCATATATGGTTCAATAGGTATAAAAGTATGGGTTTGCCGCGGTGAAATTCTCGGTAAACGTTCAACAGAATAATTGAGTTTGAGGAGTTTTCCCAATGTTAATGCCAAAAAGAGTAAAATTTCGTAAAGCACATAGAGGTAGAAGAAAAGGAATTGCAACACGCGGGCATCTGGTTAATTTTGGAGATTACGGTTTAAAATCAGTTGAACCGGCGTGGATTACAAGCAGACAAATTGAAGCGTGCCGTGTTGCTATATCAAGACAAATGAAAAGAGATGGAAAGGTTTGGATAAGAATATTCCCCGACAAACCGGTTTCCAAAAAGCCTCTTGAAACAAGAATGGGTAAAGGTAAAGGCGCTCCGGAATTTTGGGTAGCGGTTGTTTTACCTGGTAGAATCATGTTTGAAGTTGGCGGAGTTGATAAAGCAACTGCACATGCAGCTTTGACAATTGCTTCGCACAAATTGCCGATTAAAACAAGAATTGTTCAACGTCCGGACTTAGAATCATAAAAAGGTTTAAGAAAAAATGAAGATCTACGAAATCAAAGAAATGGCCACCGAAGAGATCAAGAAAAGAGTTCTTGAAGACCAAAAAAACTTGGTGGATTTGAGATTCCAAAAGGAATTGAAAAACCTAACTAATACAGCTAAGCTGCGTCTCGTAAAGAAAGACATTGCAAAGATGAAAACTATTCTTAGGCAACGTGAGATGCAGGAAGCAAAAATCTCAAAGGCAAATAAATAAGGAGTAATTGTTTTTCCATGGAGACACGCAACTTAAGAAAAGTTAGGATCGGCACTGTAGTCAGCAATAAAATGAAGAAAAGTATTTTAGTGGCAATTGAAAGACGTGTAGCGCATCCGATCTATAAAAAATATTTTAAGAAAACAACCAAATTGATGGCGCACGATGAAAACGCTGAATGCGGATTAGGAGACGTTGTGAAGATTATGGAAACACGTCCTTTGAGCAAAAGAAAAAAATGGCGCTTGGTTGAAATTGTTGAAAAAGCCAAGTAATAAAGTTTGAGGAGCTGTTAATCATGATACAAGAAGAAACCAACTTAGTTGTGGCGGACAATTCCGGAGCGAAAAAAGTTCGCTGCATCCGCGTATTAGGCGGAAGCAACAGACGTTATGCCAGTGTTGGCGACGTTATTGTTGTTAGTGTTAAAACAGCTATCCCGGGCGGCGGCGTCAAAAAAGGCGAAGTTTCCAAAGCTGTTATTGTTAGAACTAAAAAAGAAGTCAGAAGAAACGACGGTTCATACATTCGCTTCGATGAAAATGCGGCTGTTCTTTTAAATGCTCAAGGCGAACCTAGAGGAACCCGTATCTTTGGACCTGTTGCAAGAGAATTAAGAGATAAAAAATTTATGAAAATCATTTCTCTGGCTCCAGAGGTTCTTTAATAAGGATAGAAAAATGAAAATTAAAAAGAACGATACAGTTACTGTCATTACCGGAAATTCTAAAGGAAAAACCGGAAAAGTTTTGAAAGTTTATCCGTCGGTTAATCGGGTGATTATTGAAGGTGTTAACCTTCGAAAACGCCATACTAAACCGAATCAAAAAAATCCGCAAGGCGGAATCATTGAAAAAGAAGCTCCGATTAACGTTTCAAACGTTATGTTGATTGATCCCAAAAGTAGCGAAGCAACTAGAATCGGCGCAAAAATTATTATCGATGAAAAAACCGGTAAAAAGAAATCGGTTAGAATAAGCAGAAAAAGCGGCGAAATGCTCGCATAAAAATTCAAGGATTCTAAAAAAAGATGGCAAAGCAAAAAGAACAAAAAGAACAACCGGTAGAAAAAGCGGTTAAAAAAGCCAAAGGCGGCGAAGAAAAAAAGACTGAAAAAGTCGTTGATGAAAAAGTACCTGCCCGGCTTAAAGAAAAGTACATTAAAGAAATTGTTCCGAAATTAAAAGAACAATTTAATTATAAAAGTGTGATGCAGGTTCCTAAGCTCAGCAAAATAGTTGTGAACATGGGTGTTGGGCAGGCAACACAGGATCAGAAAATATTGGAAGAAGCAGTTAAAGAAATGGAGACCATAACCGGTCAAAAAGTTTCTGTACGTACTGCTAAAAAAGCTATCTCGAATTTTAAATTGCGGGAAGGAATGAAAATTGGCGCTAAGGTTACTTTGAGAAGAGAAATTATGTATGAATTTCTTGATCGCCTTGTAGCAATTGCTCTTCCGCGTGTACGAGATTTCCGTGGTGTTTCCGATAAATCTTTCGATGGAAGAGGAAACTATACTTTGGGAATTAAAGAACAGATTATATTCCCAGAGATTAACGTTGATAAAGTAACAAAAGTTCTTGGTATGGATATAACTTTTGTAACAACGGCAAAAACCGATAAAGAAGCTTATGAATTATTGGCTGCATTTGGTGTACCGTTTAGAAAAAAAGAAATAAATTAAAAAGGTAAATCATGGCAAGAAAAAGTTTATTAGCACGCGAAGTAAAGAAAGTTAGATTATATAAAAAATTCGCAGAGAAGAGAAAAGAATTAAAAGCTAATGGTGATTATGAAGGTTTACAGTTGTTGCCAAGAAATTCTTCTTTGGTAAGGCAACATAACAGATGTCAAATTACAGGAAGACCACGCGCATATTATAGAAAATTCGGAATCTCACGTCTTGTTCTTCGTGAGATGGCTTTGCGCGGTGAAATTCCCGGATTAAAAAAATCAAGTTGGTAATAGAAGGAGAAATTTAATGCCTGTAACCGATCCGATTGCAGATTTCTTAACAAGAATAAGAAATGCAGTTAAAGCCAAAAAGAAATATGTAAATATTCCTTCGTCGAAGATGAAAGTAAGTTTGGCTGAAATATTAAAAACAAATAAGTTTATCAGAGATTACAATGTAATTGAAGATAATAAACAAAATATTTTGAGAGTACATTTACAGTACATTAATGGTACTCCTTCAATCAACGGGTTGGAGAGAATCAGCACCCCTGGTCTTCGTCAATATGTTGATAAAGACAAAGCACCGCGAGTACTTGGTGGTTTAGGTATCTCGATTTTATCTACACCAAAAGGATTGTTAACAGACAGACAAGCTAAAAAAGAATCTGTTGGCGGTGAAGTAATCTGCCACGTTTGGTAAAAATTTTAGAGAGGTAATTAAGTGTCACGTATTGGAAAAAAACCGGTAAATCTCAAAGGCGTTACGGTTACAAAAACCGACGATAAAATAAAAGTCAAAGGAAAACTTGGCGAGTTGGAAATGAGTGTTCATCCCAACATTGGTGTTGATATCCAAGGAGAAGAAATAATTGTTACGCGTCCAAACGACGAAAAACAAAACAGAGCTCTTCATGGTTTAACGCGTGCATTATTAAACAATATGGTTGTAGGCGTTGCCGAAGGTTTCTCAAAAACTTTAGATATCGTTGGCGTTGGTTACAAAGCTGAATTTAAAGGAGAAGGAATTCTATTCACAATTGGATACTCGCATCCGATATATTTCTTTCAGCCGGCAGGTATTAAACTAGAGGTTGTTACTCCTACTCAGGTTAAAATAACCGGAGCCGATAAAGAATTGGTTGGAATGATAGCCGCTAAAATAAGATCATTAAGAAAACCTGAACCGTACAAAGGAAAAGGTATAAAATATTCTAACGAAGTTATCATCCGCAAGGCTGGTAAAACCGCTGGCAAGTAAAAGATAGCAGGAGACAGAAGAAAATGTTTTTGAAGGATAATAAAAAAAGAACGCGTAAGAAAGAAAGAGTAAGAAAGAAAATTTTCGGAACACCCGAAACACCAAGATTAAGTGTTTTCAGAAGCTTGACAAGTGTATATGCTCAGATTATTGACGATACAAAAGGTATTACACTTGCGGAAGCATCAACTCTTTCAAAAGAAGTTGCTGAAGAAATAAAAAGTGTAAAAGGAAAAGTTTCGAAGAGTAAATTTGTTGGAAAATTGCTTGCAAAAAAAGCAATTGAAAAAGGGATTACATCGGTTGTTTTTGATAGAAACGGTTATGAATACCACGGACGCATCCAATCCGTTGCAGAAGGCGCCCGCGAAGGTGGTTTGAAATTTTAGTTTTTTGTAAACGACTTGATTGCCGGGTCGTCTAATGGCAGGACAACGCCCTTTGGAGGCGTCTGTGGAGGTTCGAATCCTCCCTCGGCAGCCAAATGTTGAATGTTGTTTATTTTGAAATAAAAAAAATTTTGATGTCGACTTAAAGTTGACGAATAAAAAAGTAAAGATTGTAAACAGAGGAGTTAGCCTTGAATTTTAAGAGCAAAAAAGTCTCAGGACTCGAAAACTTAAAAGAGAAAATTGTTCACATTAACAGAGTTGCAAAAGTTGTTAAAGGTGGTAGAAGATTCAGCTTTAACGCTATCGTTGTAGTTGGTGATGGCAACGGTCATGTTGGCGTTGGCTTAGGAAAAGCAAACGAAGTAACGGATGCGATTTCTAAAGGAATTGACGATGCAAAGAAAAATGTATATAAAGTAACAGTGGTCAAAGGAACAGTTCCTCATACGATCATTGGAAAGTTCGGGGCTGGTGAAGTTCTTCTTAAACCGGCATCTCCCGGTACAGGTTTAATTGCAGGCGGCGGTGTTCGCGCTGTTCTAGAAGCTGCCGGAGTGCAGGATATTTTAACTAAATCGCTTGGTTCTTCAAATCCACATAACCAAGTTAAAGCTACATTGAATGCTCTTTTAACAGTTATGGATGCTAGAACAATGGCATACAAACGTGGTATGAAAGTAAAAGAACTTTTTGGCTTGACGGAAAATAGTAATGTTGTAAGCGAGGTAGTAAATGGCTAAGAAAATAAAAATTATACAAACTGGCAGTGTAATTGATAGACCGGTCATACAGAAAAGAACCATAAAAGCATTGGGATTAGCTAGACCAATGCACTTTGTAATTAAAAACGATACTCCTCAGATAAGAGGTATGGTAGAAAAAGTATCGCATCTTGTTAAAGTAGAAGAAGTGGAAGCTTAAGAGGAACTAATGGATATACTAAGTAATTTAAAACCGGCAAAGGGATCACATAAAAAAGTAAAAAGAATCGGACGCGGTGAAGGTTCAGGTCACGGAGGAACAGCAACACGCGGTGAAAACGGTCAACGTTCACGCGCTGGTGCAAAATATCCTGCATGGTTTGAAGGCGGTCAAATGCCATTGCAAAGAAGAGTACCAAAAAGAGGTTTCCATAGCCCATTCCGCGTTGAATACCAGGCTGTTAATCTCAGTACCTTACAAAGATTGGTTGATAATAAGAAAATTGAAGACGGCGTAATAAATGCTGTCTCGTTATATAAAAGCGGTGCAATATCAAAAGCTGCAGCACCATTTAAGATTTTAGGCAGCGGTGAATTAAAAGCAAAATTAACTGTTGAAGCTCATGCTGTAAGTGCTTCGGCAAAAGAAAAAATTGAATCACTTGGCGGAACTATTAAAGAGATCAAAATTTAATGGCAACTATTCAAGAAACATTTCGAAATATTTTCAAGATTCACGAATTAAGGCAGAGAATACTTTACACTGTAGCTTTGCTTGTTATCGTAAGACTTGGCGCTCACATAACTTTGCC
>Ga0153915_10002880_pt1 | contig 15727 bp, 12 predicted proteins | sample Opewatmetagenome_2_FD_107003 | JGI IMG/M metagenome (GOLD analysis project Ga0153915, IMG submission 107003) | Freshwater wetland microbial communities from Ohio, USA - Open water 3 Core 3 Depth 3 metaG | ecosystem: Environmental > Aquatic > Freshwater > Wetlands | place: USA: Ohio, Lake Erie...
GCCCTGGCCCGGAGCTACCGCCTGCGGGTTCTCGCCGTGTACGTGGTGGACACGGCCACGCTGCGCGAGCTGCTGCTCTCCCGGATCTTCATCGAGGAAGAGAGCGCCGACTACGAGAAGAGCCTCGAGCAGAACGGCCACCGCTACCTGAACTACGTCGAGGAGCTGGCGTCCAAGAAAGGCGTCGAGGTGGAGAAGATCCTGCGCCGGGGGGCCGTGTCCACGGAAATCGTCGAGGCGGCGGAAGACGCGAGGGCGGACCTCATTCTCGTAGGCGGGCTGGAGGAGAAGGGAGTCCTGCGGGACGCGCTGAGCCGGCAGCAGCGGGAGATCATGCGCAACGCGCGCTGCTCGGTCCTCGTCGTCAAGGAGCCCGAGATCGACGCCATCTATCGAAAGCTGTAGAAGTCGCAGACGTCGTCAGGGGGAGAGGGGGATCCTCAGGAGCCTCAGGTTTCCCTGCGACACCAGCACGTACAGGGCATCGGCCGTCCTCGCGGCTGCGAACCCGTCGATGCGCGGCTCTCCCGCGGCGATCACCGCCTTGCGGTAGCGTGCGCCGTGCGCGCCCAGGAGTGATCCCGGGGCGATGAGGGACAGCTGGTAGACGGTCCTGCCCGCACCCACGGTCCGGGTCTCGTTGAACAGGAACAGGAAGCTGGAATCCGACGCGCCGGGGAGAATGGCCACGCCGGAAGTTCCGTCGCAGACCGTCACGGTCACGGTGGAAAAGGTCTCTGACGGCTCCCTCTCCTGGTGCAGGAGCAACCTGCGGGCCTTCGGGCTGTAGGAGATGACGCTGAGCCTCCCTGACGGGGATCTCAGCGAGGCGCTTACCGGGTCCCCGTCGGGAACCGGTTGGGCGGTGAAGCCGGTGCCGTTCCACCGAAGCCAGAGCAGCACCGACGCAAGCCCGTCGTACGCGGAAAACCCGCCCTGTCCGTCCGGGCTGGATCTGCCCTCCAACCGCAGCGGCAGGGGAGGGAGGGCGGGAACGACGTGGCCGTCCGCGTCGCGGTACGCAAGCAGCCCCGATGACCAGGCGGCCGCGAAGCCGCCCCTCCCGTCGGGCTCCAGGGCGAGCGGGTCCCCCGCCGGCTCGAGCACCTCCAGGTCCCACGGCGAGCCGGCGAGCGGCCGTGAGGCGAGCTTGAGGACGTTCTTCGTGTCGGTCTCCCGGTCGAGGTAGAGAACGGCCATCTTCCCGCCGCCCGTGGCGAACACGTGCTCTCCGAAGAACGGGGAAAGGGGAGGGGCGACGTCCACCTTGTCGATGAGCTGCAGGGCGGGGGCGGAGTTCGGAAGGTGCGGCCCCGCCGGGATGGTCACCATCTCCAGGCCGGTCGTGGCCCGGTCCGCGAACACCGCGTACAGGGTCCCGGAGTCCACAGCGAGGGACAGCGAGGGGCCCGTCGGCCCGGAAGAAAGCTGCAGGGATTCGGGCTGCAGCGCCACGGGCCGTCCGCCGGCGGAGCAGCCACCCACCGCCGCGGCGACTGCCAGCGGGAGAAGCAGGCCGAAAAGAGTCCTCGTCTTGACCATGGTTTTCCGCGGCCCCATACTACGGGAATGCGCGGAGAGTGTACAGAGAACCATCTCGCCACGCTCCGTCGGCGATACGGGGAAAAGCGCCTGTGCGAGGCCGCGGCGCGGCGGGAGCACCTGAACTACCACCGCCTGTCCATCGGGGACGGCCCCGGCAGCGGGCGCGTGAAGTCGCTCCTCCAGCAGATGCACCAGACCTACTACTTCGGCTTCGCGGAAGGAGCCTGCATCCTCGCCGGGACGCTGCTGGAGCAGGGTCTCATCTACCGGCTGGGTGTCGCACTGGACGAGCGCGGCCCGCTGGCGTTCACGCACGGCGGGGAGCGGCGCTGGCTGCAGACGCGCCACGACCTGCTGGAGCTGGAGCTCGTGGACATGCTGGACCTGGCCCGGGACCAGGGCATCATTACCGAGGGGCGCACGCTGCTGCTTGCGCACGAGATCCGCTGGATTCGAAACATGGTGGTGCACGAGAAGATCCCAGTATTCCGGGTGAAGGATGACGCGCACCTGGAGATGACCGTGACCAAGAGCCGCAGGGGGAGGGTGAGGTACGCACGGGTTCTCCTGGACCGCGCCGAGGTGGCGGACCTCGTGGAGGGGCGCAAGCCGTCCGCCGGCGAGCTGACTGCGTATTTTTGCGTGAGCCGCACACGGATGGTGCTGCGGACGCTGTTCAAACCGAGCACGGAGGCGAAAAAGCGAGATGAGAGTGGCGGTAGTCTTCTTCTCTGGGAAGAATCGTGACGGGATGCTGCGGCTGGCCCAGGCCGTGGCGCGCGGGATAGAGAAGCAGGGCAACCAGGTGGACACCTTCGAGGGGTCGAAAGACCCGAACGCGAAGCTCACGATCTACCAGTACATCGCCGTGGGCGCCGAGCCGTCGGGGACCCTGGGCGGGAAGATACCGGATTCCGTGAAGACGTTTCTCGCCGGAGCAGGGGCGGTATCCGGGAAGAAGAGCTACGCGTTCGTTTCCAAGTCCACGTTTGGCGCGGGCAAGTCCCTGGCGTTTCTGATGAAGGTCATGGAAGGCGAGGGGATGATGATCAAGACCTCGGACATCCTGCGTTCGCCGGCAGAGGCGGAGGAGATCGGCCGCAGGCTGCACGTGAGCTAGGCGCGGCCCCCGAGCTCCGGCCGCCGAGCTCCCCAGGGCTTCGGGCCGTACGGGTGAGGCGCGCGCGGCGGGTACACCGCGCGCCATACCCCGCTCGACGCGAACGTCGTCGAGCGCCGCCCGGGGGCCGGTACGGGGGCACCGGTGCTGCGAGTACGCAGTCGCTTTGCGCCCTGGGGCCCCTTTCGCACCCCCTTCGGGGGTGCTGCTATTCCTTCCAGGGAAAGATCATCCCCTTCAGCGTCCGCTTGCCCACCCGCTCGCGGTCTTCCACCAGCAAGGCGTCCCAGGGAATGGCCTTGCGGTTGCCCCCCGGGTTCTGCTCGATCCAGTCGTACTTGTACAGCCGCAGCTTGAACGCGACGTTCCACAGCAGGAAGATCGTGGAGATTCCCGGCAGGAGCAGCGCGGTAAAAACCGACGCCACGAACACGATGAAGGCGCAGATGAGCAGCCCGATGGTGAACAGCGGGTTGTCGAAGAACACGAGGAAGATCTTGCGGAAGATCTTGCGGAACTTTCGGTCCAGCCGGGACTGGATGGGGAAGAAGTACTGGCTGGACAACAGCCACCCCACGGTCACCCAGAACAGCAGCGCCACGGCGATAGCCCCGACGGCGGACTTCAGCCCGCCGTAGAACGGTATGGCCACCGAGACCACGAAGACGTACGCTCCCAGCGCCGCGGCCAGGAGGAGGCTCGATCCGAAGCTCTCTCGCAGGAACCGGGGGATGTCGGAGAACCCGGGCTGCTTGTAGTCGGCGATCTCGGCGCACATCCTGCTCACGACGCCCGTGTACACGGCGGCCACGGCGATGCCCAAAACGATCGTGGCGAAGAAGAGGGCCGGAACGGAGAGGAACACGGGCGCGAGCAGGAAGAAGATCGCCAGAACCAGGATGTACCCGAGGTTCATGAGCAGGATGCGGAACATGTTGTCCCACATATCGAAAAACGTCTTCTTGATGAGGAAGCCGAACATGGCCAGACTGTATCTTCTTTCGCCGTGAATGCCTATCGCCCGGGCGCGGGGACCGTGCCAGCGGTTGACATCCCGGGCCGCAGCTTACTATCATAAAGACAGTATTCGCCCATGATCAATTACTACGAGGTACTTGGCATCGCGCAGGACTCCACCGCGCAGGAGATCAAGAAATCTTTCCGTCGGCGCGCGAAGGAGCTCCACCCGGACATGCGGCCGGACAACGACGGGCGCACCGAGGAAGAAATGCGCCTGCTGCTGTCCGCCTACGAGGTCCTCAGCGATTTCGAGAAGAGGAGCGAATACGACCGTTCGCTGCACGTTCACGTGCGGGGATTCGACTACCGGGAGTTCCTGCGCCGGCGCGTCGACGATCCCCGCAGCCAGTCCAAGCTGATCTTCCACGACCTGCTGGCCAACCACCAGGAAGAGGCGGTGGACCTGTACGAGCGGCTGACCGCCGGGCGGCAGTTCGAGCTGGAACGCTACCTTTCCCGCGAGGACTACATGGACTGCGCCTTCCTGCTCGCGGAAGTCTTCGAAGCGCGCCACCGCTACGCCGAGGCGTACGACCTGTACCGCAAGCTGTACTACTACGAGTGCGACAAGCCCTATTTCCACCACTTTATTGACGAGGTGGTGGATCGCCTGCGCACGCTGCTGTGCTTCAAGATGCTCCCCCACCTGGAGCCCGTAGATGCCATCGACCGGCTGAAGGAGATCCTCGGACTGGGCTTTTCCCGGAAAGACAACGCGTTCTTCTGCAAGAAGCTCGCCGAGGTCTATGCCGCGCTCGGGCAGCAGCAGTCCGCGTTGTATTACCTGCAGAAGGGGCTACAATTGGACCGGAAGCTCTCCGGGGTCAAGAAACTGATGGAAAGGATCGGGTGCCCCGTGTGCCTTGACAATCCATGACGCCGTCGATTTACTGGGCCTCGCTGCCGCCGGCGCCGAAGGCACTCCACCCCGTGCCGCAGCCGGTAGTCCGGGTTTCCTGACCGTCGCATACAGAGGAGCGTGTTTCACGATGAAAAGAATCATTCTCGCCGCGGTCCTGGCCAGCGCAATAATTCCCCTGCTCGCCGCCCAGGTGCTGGACAAGCCGGCCGCGACGGTTCGCCTCACGAAGACGGAATCGATCACGGTGAGCATGCTCCAGAAGACCGTCGCGGCGATGGAAGCCCAGGCCAAGCGCGCCCTCGCGACGGAAGAGCGCAAGCAGCTGCTGGACGCGCTGATCGGCAACGCCCTGATCCTGCAGGCCGCAGCGCGGGACAACGTGGTGGTGTCCGAGGCAGAGATGCGCACCGCCATTGCCGAGTACCAGCGCCAGATGGGGGCGATGGCCGGGCTGGCGCGTCCCATGAACGACCAGGAGCTGCAGTCGTACATCAAGGGCAACGGCCTGACGTACGACGCGTTCCAGAAGCAGATCCGAGAGCAGCAGACCGTCCTTGACTACCTGCGCAAGAGGAAGCCCAACGTGTTCGACCTTCCGAGGACGGTACCGGACCAGGATATCCAGGACTTCTACGACCAGAACAAGGCCAACTTCTTCATGAACGACATGGTGACGGTGAGGCATATCTTCATCGACACCCGCCAGCTGACCAGCAAGGATGACCGCGACAAGGCCGCCCGCCACGCGGACGACGTGCTGAAGGAGCTGAAGGCGGGGGCCACGTTCGACAGCCTCGTGCTGAAATACTCGGAGGACAACAAGTCGAAGTACAGCGGCGGCGTGTTCAACTCCTTCTTCCGCAACGACGCGCAAAACCGCCAGTTCCTGGGGGCTGCGTTCTTCGACGCGATCTTCAAGCTGAAGAAGGGGGAGACGAGCGCGGTCCTGCAGTCCAACCTCGGTTTCCACATCGTCCAGGTAGTGGACAAGATGGACGCTCGCCTCCTGGGCCTGAGCGACAAGATCCCCCCGCAGAATACCGTGACGGTGAAGGAAGCCATCAACCAGCAGCTCGTCGCGCAGCGCCAGGCGGATGCCTACAAGAACGCGCTGAACGACCTTGTCGTCGAGCTGAAGAAGCAGGCCGAGATCAGGATCTTCGACGACAACATCAGCGGGCAGTAGGGGTGCGGCCGCGGGTCGGGGCAGGCCATGGGCGCTCGCCGAAAAGCCAGGATAATCGCCTTCCAGTCCCTGTATCGATACGACCTATCCGGCGCGGCTCTTGCTGACCTCCTGGATTTCTCCTGGATGGAGGGGGAAAAGTCCGCCCGCGCAGCCGAGGACACGCTGGCCTTTGCCCGCCTGCTGATCACGGGCGTCCTGGAAAACCTCCAGAAGGTGGACACCACCATCCGCGATCAGCTGGAGAACTGGGATTTCGGGCGCCTGAACAAGGTGGACCTCGCCATCCTGCGCATGAGCGTGTACTGCCTTCTGTACCAGGCCGACATCCCTCCCACGGTGACCATCGACGAGGCGGTGGACATCTCCAAGAGCTACGGCACCGCGGACTCCTACCGGTTCGTCAACGGCGTCCTGGACGGGGTGCGCAAGAAGCTCCTCCTCCCCCGGGGTTGATCCCGAGCGAGGATCGGCGACGTGCGCAGAATCGCCCTGGCAGCAATCCCCCTCGTCGTCCTGGCGGCCGTGGCAGCCGTCCTCGTGGTCTACCTTCGCCGGCCGGTCGCCTCCCAGGGGCATGCGCTGAAGGACCTCCTGGCCTCGGTGGACGCCTCGATCTCGGGCGGATACCTGTCCACGGCCTCCGACGCCCTGGTTTCCCTGCGAGAAGTCCCGAGAGGGGAGCCTGACCAGCTGCGGCTCCTGAAGCGCGCGTACCAGGTAGGCGCGGGCTCAGGGGACTTTTCCCTCCTGGCGAACCTCTCGCACCGGATGCTTGCCGCCGGCGGCGGCGCCCGGGTGAGGGCCGTCGCCGCATACGCCAGCCTGCGGTCCGGGAGGGTCTCGGACGCCCAGCGAATCCTCGGTGGCCGGAGCTCGGCCGGGGCAGCCACCGACGTTCTTCGAGGCGAGGCGGTGCTGAGAAGCGGCGGGCACTGGCAGGGATCAGACGAGCTGACCCGAGAAGTCCTGGCCCTCGAAGGCTCGCGCGACTCCGAAGCCTTCATGCAGGCCGCGCTTCGGGCGGATGACCGACGATTCGCCCTGGATGCGGCGCTGGTGGCGATGGAGAACGGCAGCCCTGCCGCCGCGTCGGCGATCGCCCGCTCGGAGCTGGGCGAGTCACGGTTCGACGAGCCGGCGGGTGTGCTGCTGTACGACGCCGGTGCATTCGACGAGGCCGCGGTTCGCCTCAAGCGCCGGGAGCTGGAAAAGCCCGGCATCCCCAGCATCGGGTTCCTGATTGCGGACGTTGCCTTCGCGGCGGGAAACCAGCCCGGAGCCGACGCCTGGCTGCTGCGGACTCTCCCGCTCGCCCCGTCCATGTCCTGGACGCCCTACGCGAACCTCGCGAGGTCGGCGCTGTCAGGGGGAGACACCGCCGGGGCGCTGCGCAGGCTGGACGACGGGCTTGCCTTCTTCCCCCGGTCCCGTGAGCTGCGGGTGATGAAGGCCCGTGTGCTGATCCGCGCGGGAGACTCCGCCGGCGCTTCGGACGTTCTGGGCGAGCTCGTGACGGAGCGGCCCTCGGACGTCGAGTCGGCGCTGCTCCTGCTTTCCGTCCAGGGACCCGGGCTGTCGCCCGAGGCCTCCCGCGGCCGGCTGTGGAAGCTCTTCGATCTCGTCCCGGCGGATGCCCTGGCCTTCGACGCGCTGAGCACCGCGCTCATCGCTGCCCGGGACTGGGAAGGGATGAAGATCGCGCTCACGCAGCACGAGGGAGCCGGGGGGCAGACCGACGCGCGCGGGCTCGTGCTCAAGGGATTTGCGGCGGCAATGAGCGCAGACCGTGACGGGGCGATAGCCGCATTCCGCCGGGCCGACCTCGAAGCCCGGGACGGGACGGCGAGATTCGACCTTGCCCTGGTCATGATCCAGAAGGGCTCCACGCGCCCGGCGCGCGACGAGCTGGAGGCCGCGGCAGACGAGGTGCGCGCCACGGCCCCCCCGCAGACGAGGAACGCGCTTCTCTCCCGCATCGAGACGCTGCGGGCGGCCGCGTTGATGCTGGAGGGCAGCACCGAGGGCGCCGCCGGGGCGCTCGCACGCGCGCGTTCACTGGACCCGGGCAACCTCCGGGCCGCGCTCCTGGCTCAGAAACTTGAAGCAGGGTATCAATAATGTTATCCTTCATGCCATGCCGAGCAAGAACGACACGACGAACTGCATCATCGGGGAGGGCTCGATTTTCGACGGCCGGTTCTACGTCAACGGCTCGATCATGATCGAGGGAAAGTTCCAGGGCGACATCCGCACCGACGACCAGCTCGTCGTGGGACCCACGGGGAAGGTGAAGACGGACATCCAGGCGCGCAAGGTGACGATCGCGGGCACGCTCATCGGCAATATTCTGGCCTCGGAAGAGGTGACGCTCCTGCACACCGGCAAGGTGCTGGGCAACATCACCACGCCGAAGCTCACGGTGGAGCCCGGGGTCATCACGGAGGGCAAGGTGACCATCACCTCCGGTCAGACCGACGAGGCGCGGCGGATCATCGAGGACTCGTTCGGCACGGAGACCGAGGAAGCGTTCACCTCGATCATCAAGGAAAAGAAGAAGGAAAAAGCAAAGGAGAAGGAATCGAAGGAAGACTCCGGAAAATAGTGCCCATGATCCGACTCAAGAACGAAAAGGAAATCGCCGGCATCCGGGCATCCGGTGCGCTTCTTTCTGAGACCCTGCAGGAGGCGTTGAAGCTCGTCCAGGAGGGCATCACCACGAGAGAGATCGACGCCTTCGTGCGCTCCCGGATCCAGAGCAACGGCGGGAAGCCGGCATTCCTCGGCTACATGAACTACCCCGCCTCCATCTGTATCTCGCTCAACGACGAGGTCATTCACGGGATCCCGGGCCCGCGCAAGCTCCGCCAGGGAGACCTGGTGAGCATCGATCTGGGCGTGGATCTCAACGGGTACTTTTCCGATTCCGCCGTCAGCGTCGGGGTCGGGGCAACCAGCCCGGCCCGGGAGCGGCTCATGCGCGTGACGCGCGAGTGCCTCGAGCGGGCCATCTCCAGGGCGATGCCCGGGAACCGCATCAGCGACATCTCTCGCGCCGTCTACGACCATGCGACGGCCAACGGGTGCGGGGTCGTGCGGGAGTACTGCGGGCATGGCACGGGCTTCGCGATGCACGAGGACCCGCAGATTCCCAACTACGTCGGCGCCGGCCCCAACCCGCGGCTGAAGGAAGGCATGGTCCTCGCCATCGAGCCGATGGTCAACGCCGGCACCGGCGACATCGAGCTGCTGGAGGACGGGTGGACGGTGGTCACGGCGGACGGCCGGGACGCGGCGCACTTCGAGCACACGGTGGTAGTGCTCCGCGACCGCGTGGAAATCCTCACCCTTTTCCATTAGACTATCGGGTACATGAGAAAGGAATTTCTCTCGTACCAGACCGTGCGCAACAACGCCATCAAGCTGGGCCACCGCATCCACGGAGAAGGATTCTTTCCCGACGTGATCTACGTCTCCCTGCGGGGAGGCGCGTACATGGGCAATGTGCTCAGCGAATACTTCAAGCTGAAGCGCCGGGACCGCCGTCCCGTGTACTACGCGGCGGTCGTGGCCCGGTCGTACCGCGATATCGGGCTGCAGGACCGCGTGCGCGTGGACGGCTGGACGTACGACCCGGAATACCTTCGCAGCGGGGACCGGGTGCTCCTCGTGGACGACATATTCGACACCGGTCGTACGGTGAATCACCTCGTGGAGATCATCATGGACCAGGGCATCCCCCGCGAGGACGTGAAGGTCGCCGTGCACGACTACAAGATCCGCAAGTACCTGGGCAAGCAGCTGCCCGTGCAGCCCGATTACTGGTGCCGCATGCACGAGCTCACTACCCCGGAAGACGACTTCTGGATCCACTACACGAGCCACGAGCTGGTCGGCCTCACGGAACGAGAGAAAAAGGAGCACTACTACGAGGAAGATCCCGAGCTCTCCGGAATCTTCTAGGCGAGCCGCCGCATCCATCCTCCTCGCGCTTCTGCTTCTCCTCTCTGCCGCTTCGGGAGAAGGCCAGGCAATGCTGGTCTCCCCCGTATCCGGCGTGTACGGGCAGAGCCAGCTGCTCACCGTGGAGGCGGCGGGGCCAGGCCTCGGCCTGCGCTATTCTTTCCGTGACCAGTCCGGGGCCGAGGGCCCCTGGATTCCGCTGCGGGGCCCCCTGGAGTTGACGGCTGCGCCCGGAGAGCAGCGGGACTATCGGATCATTGTCCGCGCGGATTCCGCCGGAGGAGGCCCGAGCGAGCGCCGGGAGCTTTCCTACCGCATCGACCGGCGGGTTCCGACCGCGCCCAGCGTGCAGCCGGAAGCCGGAACCTACTGGGACCCCGTTTCCGTCCGCTTCGAGGCATCCCCCGGAAGCACGGTGTACTACTCCGTCCAGGGAGACGTCGTTCGAAACCCGCTGACCTGGGACGGGAAGGACGTGCCGATCGGGGCGCAGGACGAGAAGGCGGAGTACGTCGTGCAGGCCTATGCCGTCAGCGCCGCCGGCAATCGCAGCGGGATCGTGACCGCGCGGTATGTCGTGGACGCGCGGGCGCCGGTCTTGGACCTGCTCAGCCCCGTTCCCGGAACCTTCGCCAACGCCCAGGCAGTCGCCGTGACTTTTCGCAACCTGCGCTGGGTGCGATACACCGTGGATGGGTCTGATCCCGCGGCCGGCGGGATCCCGTATACCGGCCCGGTGACGATCGACCGGCAGGGAACCACCACCGTCAGGGTCGCGGGAGCTCCGAGGTCTGGCAGGCGTGCAGTGCTCAGGAGGGAAGCCATCGTGACCTACACGCCCGCGGGCGGGTCCGGTCTGCGCCTGGACACCGAAAACGGCACGTACACCGCGGGGATTTCCCCGACGGTGCTCTCTTCTCCCGGCGGCAGCCTCTACTACACCCTGTGGGAAAAGACGCCAAGCGAGTCCGACCAGCCGGCCGCGGGGCAGATACCGGTGAGCTCCCGCACGGGAGGGCCGTCCCCGATCGCTCTGCGGCTTCGGGCGCTCTCGGATTCGGACCAGTGGGGGCCCGAGTACCGCTACTTCTATTTCGTCGGCCAGGGAACGCCGGCGGCCCCGGCGCTGGTGCTGAGCGCGGCGGAACCCCTGCGCGCGCCGGCCAGGGCGCAGGTCACGGGGCCGGAGGACGCCCTGGTTTCCATCACCGTGGACGGCCAGAAGCCCGATGCGCGGCAGCCGGCGTCCTCCTCGTGGGTGGACATCGATCCAAAGGCCGGGGCGCAGGCCGTGGTAGTGCGGGCGGTTTCCGTGGACGGGGCAGGCCTTCAGAGCCCGGTGCTGGAGCGCCGCCTGGCAGCCGCCGGCGGCTCCGGGCCTGCCCCTGCTCCCGCATTCACGTTTGGCGCGGGTCCGGTCCGTGGGACGGCCGTACTCAGCCCAGGGCAGGTGTCGAAGGGTCAGCTCGTCTACGAGCTGACTTCCGACGGAACGGAGCCGCCGATGCCCGGCCCGGGCTCTCCCCAGCTCTCGGCCCCCGTGAACGTGTCGGTCCCGTTCGGCATGAGCCGTACATTCAAGGCGCGCACGGCGGTGCTGGACGAGTCCGGAGGAGTCCTCTCGGTCTCCGCCGCGGTGTCGGTCTCGGTCAACCGCAAGCCTCCGGATCAGCCCACGCTCAGCCCGCCGCCGGGCGCCACGCTGGACGAGTCCACGGCCGTCTCACTTGCGTCCTCGGCGAAGGTCTATTTCTCCCTGACCTCGGACGGTGCCACGCCCGCGGATCCCGACCCCGCCTCGTCGCCTTCCAACCCGTTTATCGCCCTGCCCGGGGTCGAGGGAAGCGTCGTCACCTACCGGCTGAAGCTTGTGGCGGTGGACGAGTCGGGCAATTCGACGGAGGTATACGGCCCCTTCGCCTACACCGTGGACCTCAAGCCGCCGATTATTCCGCCGATCACCGGGATCTCGAATGGAGGCCGGTACGCGGCGCGCGAGATTTCTCCATCCATCGAGCCCAGCGCGTGGTACGTGCGCTACACCGCGACGAACGACGGGAGCGAGCCGCCGGAACCGGACCTGAAGTCCCCCGAGCTGACCAGCGCTTCCGTCTTTTCCGGTGAAGAGGGAGGTGTGACGCACTGGCGCCTCAAGCTCCTGGCGATTTCCCATAACGGAAAGCGGCTCGGGGAAAAGCGCAGCATGTCCTTTTACCTCGACCTGCAGCCTCCCGAGGTTCCCCGGCTCGTCGGAACCCCCGCTGCAGGGAGGGTGGCCCGGCCGGTGGTGCTCACCACGGACCCTGTCCCCGCGGACACGCACGTGATGTACAGCATCTCCACGGACGGCTCCGAGCCGGCGGACCCGCTGGCGTCCGGTACCAGGCTGCCACCCACGCTGACCCTGGACGTTCCGGACGGGGTGCGCCGGGACTTCACCATCCGGATCGCCGCGGTGGACGATGCGGGGAACAAGTCGCTGTTCGACCGGCGCTACCAGTTCACGATCGACCGCCTGCTTCCCGACGACCCCGTGGTACGGGGCGCGGAGGACGGGGCGGTTTCCGCCCGGCCCGTGACGCTGACCATGGAGTCCGGGCAGGCGCTCGCCGTGTTCGAAATGACAGACGACGGCTCCATCCCGAAGCTGCCGACGCCCGCTTCCCGCGCGTACTCCGGGCCTCTGCTGCTGGTTGGCAGGGCAGGGGCTTCCGTTACTTACCGGCTGCTGCCGCGTGCCTTCAACGACCTCGGCATGGCGAGCAGGGCCGCGCGGATGTTCTCGGTGACCGTGGACAGGGCCGTCCCGGTCCCTCCTCCTCCGCCCGGGATCCTGTTCTCTGCGGGCAACCCCGGAGTGGCCTACCTGACCTGGCCTGCGCCGCCGGCCGGCCGGATTCTCTACCGGCTGGGCCCGTCGTCTTCCGGCTCGAGCGCGTCGGATTTCGCCGAAGTCACCGGCCCGGTATCGGTGGAAGTGGATCCCGACCACGGCTCCACGATCACCGGTGAAGCCGTATCCGAGAATGCGGCCGGCTCGAGAAGCCTGCCGGTGCCGTTCTCCCTGGCCATCGGCAAGCGGCTTCTCCCGCCGGTCTTCCGCGGCGCCCGGGACGGGGCCGCGGCTACCCAGAAGATCGAGCTTCGCTGCGGGGCCCCCGAGGGCGAGGTCCGCTACGAGACTTCCACCGACGGCGGCTTCCCGCCCACGGTGGCGGCTTCTTCGGCGCCGTTCCCGGATACCCTCGTGCTGGACGCGGCGGACGGGCAGACAGTGGAGGTCAGGATCGCTGCCCGGGCGTTTGACCCCACGGGACGCGCGATCCCTTCGGAAGAGGTGACGCTCGCCGCGACAATAGACAGGACTCCTCCGGACCCGCCCGTGGCGTCCGGCATCGAAGACGGGGGTCACTACCAGGACGCACGGACGGTCCGCCTGCTGTCGGCGGAAGGAACGATCTACGATGCGGTCTCCACGGGATCGGATCCGGTGCTGCCGTCGCAGACCGACGCGGACCGCTACTCGAGCCCGCTGGTCCTCGACGCGAAGGCGGGACAGTCCGTCACGTACCGCATCGTGGCCTTCTCCGTTGACCCGGCCGGCAACCGCAGCAGGGAAACACGGTCGTGGACCGTCACCATCGACAAGATGATCGTGTACGCGTCTCCGGACGGCAACGACTACGCGGACGGATCCCGGGACGCGCCGGTGCGCAGCATTGGGCGCGCAGTGCAGATCGCCCGGTCGACCGAGAGGAAGACGGTCTTCGCGGCCGCGGGGAGCTACTCCGAAGACTCCCGGATCGAAATCGCCGGCGATCTGGCCCTGGTGGGAGGTCTCGACCCTGGCACCTGGGAGCCGCTCGGCCTCGAGCGATGGTCCTCCGTGGCAGCGGCCGGAGAATGGAAAACGGGTGCGTCGCTGCTGTCGATAGTCGCAGGGTCGGTCTCGGTCCGCGGATTCGAGCTTGCCAGCGGACCCTCGGCGCTGGACTCGCTGGTCTCGGTGTCCGGTGGATCGCTCTCCGTCACCCAGGGGGCCGTCCGCCTCGCCGGCGCCTCCGGCGGCGCTGCGATTTCCCAGGACGGCGGGAGCATTTCCCTGCTCGCCGTCAGGATGCAGGCGAGCGGCGCCTGGAAAGGCGCGTTCATCCAGGCGGCCGGCGGGTCACTGGACATCTCGGGATCCCAGTTCGTCGGCCCGTCGACGTCACCGGATTTCGCGGCGATCGATGTCCAGAACGGAGAACGTCTTGCCCTCAGAGGCACATCCATCGACCCGGGGGCGGGACAGCACACCCGGGGAATCCGCGCTTCGGGAAGCACGGTGACCATCAGCGCGAGCCGAATCACCTCGGGAGCGGGAACGATCGAAGCGGTTGCGCTGGACAGCCAGGACAGCACGGTCAGGGTGGACAACGCGGACATTGCTGCCTCCCCGGCCGCGCGGTTTCCCGCCGCGGTGCTTTCCACTGGAGGCTCGCTGCGGGTTTCCGCCAGCCGCGTCACGCTGGGCGGGACGTCAAGCGTCGTGGGAGTGAACGCCCGGGGAGGTGACGTGGTTCTATTGAGAAACACCTTCAAGGCTGCCTCCACCCGCGAATACCTCGCCCTCGTCCGCCTGGAAGATGCCCGGACGCTCGCTGCAGACAACCTGCTCGTCGGGGCGTCGGCGGGCGAGTCGGTAGGCTTTCAGATCCGGGGCGGGGCGGCCGACATCCTGAACAATACCATCGTCGCGGGCGCGGGCACGTCCATAACCACGGGAATCCTCGTCCAGGGCGACCTTCTTCCCCGGCTGGTCAACAACCTGGTGACCCGGGCGGGACCCGATCTGGGCAGCGCCATCACGGTGCTGGACGCGCGGGCACTGCTTTCCGGCGGGCCTGGCGCGCAGAGCCCGGTCATGCTCTCGAATTCGTTCGGGGGATGGAAGGAAATCCTTCATGTCGAATACGCCAGGGGCCTGGCCCGTCCTTCGCTGGAGCTCGGCGGGGTGGATTCCGTCAACCGGGCGGACGGGGACCCGTTCGGCGGGCCCGTCTCCGGCAACCTGGCGGAACCGGCAAGCGTGAGCTTCAGGACGCCGCCGGCGGACAGCTATCGCCTTGCGCGAGCCTCGGTCTGCCTGGACGCCGGAAGCGACCTGGCGGCCGCGAACGGTCCAGGAGGAACCGGCACCATCCTGCTCATGAGTGCGGCGGACATCTCCGCCGACATCCTGGGCAATCCGCGCCCCGGTCCGTTGCCGCTTGCCGTGCCGGGTCCTCCCAGGGGGTGGGACATCGGCGCCTACGAGTACGTGGAATAGCCGCGACTACTCGTTGATCCAGGACTGCCCGGAAGCCAACGCGCCTGTGCCGTCGAAGACCGCCCGCCACAAGCCCTTGGAGTTCGTACCCAGCAGGACGTTGGCCCCGTCAAGCGCGATATGGGAAACCGACGCCGAATAGAGGGCTATCGTGGAGTCGCCGAAACGGGACATCGTGCCCGCGCTGATCGACAGGGTGTAGTAGCCAAAGCCGTCCGACCCCACGAGGTACTTGTCGCCTCCGGAATCGACCGGCCCGGCGACCGTCAGGTAGCCTACCGTGGCGGTGCCCACGACGTCCGCGCCGATATGGGACGGCCAGGTGCTTCCGCCGTCCGTGGAATAGTAGATTCCGTTGGACTTGGTGACCACGAAGACACGGTTGTTCGCGGAGTCAGCGAATACGCCGTTGATCGTTCCCCAGCTCTGCGCGGTCACCGCCGTGAAAGTCGGAAGCCCCGTGCTTTCGTACAGGGTTGAGCCGGAAGCGGTCCAGTACTTTGTCAAGATATTGGCCACGCCGACGAATGGATAGGGCAGACCCGAGAGCGCCGTGGTCCACGCCACGCTCCCGGGACTGCTGGAATAGTCGAGCTGGTAGACGTAGTTGTTACCGGAAAGTGTCGCGCCGCCCAGGAAGAGATTGCCGCCGGCGGCACCCAGCATGGTTACCTGCTCGCCAGCACTGGCAGTGGCCAGCGCAGTCGCGCCGGTAGCGAA
>Ga0153915_10002881_pt1 | contig 15717 bp, 15 predicted proteins | sample Opewatmetagenome_2_FD_107003 | JGI IMG/M metagenome (GOLD analysis project Ga0153915, IMG submission 107003) | Freshwater wetland microbial communities from Ohio, USA - Open water 3 Core 3 Depth 3 metaG | ecosystem: Environmental > Aquatic > Freshwater > Wetlands | place: USA: Ohio, Lake Erie...
CGCTGGACCAGATCGCCCGACGACGCGATGTCGAGGCCGAAGGCGCGGAGCTGCTCAATCGTTCCCGCGTCGACGCGTCCGATGTAGGGAATCGCGCCGTTCGGCGAGTATTCCATCGCCACGCGATGAACGCCGCGGACCAGTTCGCGCAGGCCGCTCTCGAGCTGCTCGCGTCCGGCATAGCGCGCGATAGTTCCCGGCAGGTGCGCCAGCACGCGGCGCTCGATTGCATGCACAAGGCCGCGCGGCTCTCCGGTTGCCGGGATGAGGTAATACCAGCGGCGCGTCGCAAGATGCCCGCTGCGTCCGGCGCCGGTGACGTCGGCCGCGATGGGATTGCTGCCGTGGAAGTCGTACAGCAGCCAGGCATCGAAGCCGTCGGCCTTGAGCGCCGCCTGAACGGCGGCGACGTCGATACCTGCCGTTGCCTGCAGCATCTTCGTAAGTATAGCGTGCCGACTAAGGCATAATTCCGTCATGATTCGCCACTTACGCGTCGCCTCCTGGATCGGTGTCATGGTGCTGCTGGCCGCGGCGATCCTTCGCGCGGGACAGAGCGGCGCTGGGCAGGCGCAAGCTGGGCCGCAGACTCCGACGTTCCGCGTGGCCGTCGATTACGTCGAGGTCGACGTGCTCGTGACCGACGCGCAGGGCAATTACGTCCGCGATCTGAAGAAGGAAGACTTCCAGATTTTCGAGGACGGCAAACCGCAGACGCTGTCGAACTTCGTACCGATCGTCATTCCTGTCGAACGCGGCCAGCAGCCGCTGTTTACCAGCCAGCCGGTCGAGCCCGACGTGCAGTCGAACGAACAGGCGTTCGCGGGGCGCGTGTATGTCATGGTCCTCGACTCGGCGCACACGCTGCCGCAGAACACGAACCTCATGCGGCTCGCGGCGAAGAAGTTCATCAACGAGAAGCTGGGCGCGAACGATCTGATGGCCGTCGTGTCGGCGCGCGGCGCGGCCGGCGGCACCGACGACGGCCAGGAGTTCACCAGCAACCGGCGTCTGCTGACGGCCGCGGTCGACAAATTCCGTGGCGCGGCTCCACGCTCGGCGACGCTGAACAAGATCGACGACGTCATCAATCACGCGGCGCAGCGGGCCGCGGGCGCCGACGTTGGCGACCCGCAGGACCAGGACATGAAGGAACGCGAGTACAACGCGCGCGCCGTGCTCGACGAGCTGACGGCCGTCGCCGACTGGTTCTCCGTCGTACACGGCCGCAAGAAGTCGATTCTCTATTTCAGCGAAGGCATCAGCTATGACATCCACGACGTCTTCGCGAACGGCGGCAACAACTCAGCGGCGATGATTCAGCTTCGCATGCAGGATCTCGTCCGCGCCGCGACCAAAGCCAACGCGAGCATTTACGCGATCGACCCGCGCGGGCTGCAGGGGCTGTCGGACGCGAGCATCGAGCTTCAGAGCGTCGGCGTGGACGGGCTCGACGAGCGCGGCCTGCAGGCCGAAAGCCGCCTGGCGCGCGAAAGCCTGCAGGCGTTCGCCGCCGAGACCGGCGGCTTCGCGGTCGTCAACACCAACCGTCTCGCGAACGCGTTCGATCGCATCGTCGACGAGAACAGTTCGTACTACGTCCTCGCGTATTACCCGCCGAACCCGAAGCGCGACGGGAAATACCACAACATCAACGTCCGCGTGACGCGGCCGGGGCTGACGGTGCGGTTCCGCAAAGGCTACGCGAATCCAACAGGGAAGCCGCCTGCGCCGGTAAAGGGCGATCTCGCACCCGAACTGGTCGACGCGCTGCAGAGCCCGATTCCCATCAGCGGGCTCGGCATGAAAGTGTTCGCCGTGCCGTTCAAGGGCGCGGCGCCGAACGCGTCGGTGCTGATGGGCGTCGAACTGCGCGGCCGCGATCTGACGACGGCGGCGAACGGCAGGGTCGACCTCGCGTTTTCCGCCGTGGACGTCAAAGGCAAGGTCAAGGCGTCGAGCCACGACACGCTGACGCTCAATCTGCGTCCCGAAACGAAAGCGCGCGTCGAACAGAGCGGCATCCGGCTGCTGAACCGCATGAACGTGCCGCCCGGCCGCTATCAGCTGCGGATCGCGGCGTACGACATGGGGGGCGGCGCCGTCGGATCGGTCCTCTATGATCTCGACGTTCCGGATTTCAGCCGGGATCACATCGCGATGAGCGGCCTCGTGCTGACGTCGGCCGCCGCGTCGGCCGTCCCGACCGCGAGGCCCGACACGGAGCTTCGCATGGTGCTGCCGGGTCCGCCCGCGGCCGTACGGACGTTCGCGCAAAACGATCAGATCGCCATCTTCACGGACGTGTACGACAACGACGTGACGCCGGTCCACAAAGTCGACATCACGACGTCGCTGACGGCGGACGCCGGGCGCGTCGTCTTCAAGAACGAGGAAGAGCGGTCGACGGAGGACCTTGGCGGCAAGCCCGGCGGCTTCGGCGTCGGCACCACGTTGTCCCTGTCAGACTTCGAGCCGGGCCTTTACGTCCTAAAAGTAGAGGCGCGGTCACGGCTCGGCGCCAATGTCGCCGCGAGCCGCGAAGTGCAGATCCGCATCACGCCCCAGGAGGCGCAGCCCAGATGATGATTGCCGTCCTGCTTGCCGCGATTCTTCAGGCGACGCTTCCCATGCGCCCCATCGACAAAGGCGTGACCAGCCAGATGGACGATTCCCGTCAGGCGAGCGCGCGATCCGTGAGCGAGTGGTCGAAGCTGTGGACGCAGCACGCCGGCGAGCGCACGAGGCCCGACGTCGACTTCAGCAGGGAAGTGGTGGTCGCCGTCTTCATGGGCACGCGGCCGACCGCCGGATTTTCAACGGAGATTGTCCGCGTGAGAGAGGAAGGCGCCGCGCTCGTCGTCTCGTACAGAGAAACGCGGCCAGCGCCGGACAGCGTGGCCGCGCAGATTCTCACGTCGCCTTTTCACATCGTCGCCGTGCCGAGGGGCTCGACGACCAATGTGAAGTTCGAACGGGTGAACTAGCTCTTACTTCTTCTTCGCCGGTGCCGGCGCTGCCGCTTTGGCCGCGCCGTTCTTGCTCGTGTCCTCGAGCTTCGGCACGCGCTTCGGCTTGATGGTGCCGTTGGCGTGGCTGAACTGCCAGCTGTTCCCGTTCATCTTCGCGTTCCACGGCGTCTGAATCGTGACCGTGTCCACGGCGCCCGGGTCGAGCGCCTTGTCGAGCGCGCCCTGGCTGCTCGCGACCTGCGTCTGGCCCTTGTCGAACCAGGTTTCCGAAATCGACAGGCGCGCGATTGGGCCCGCCGACACGTTCTTCACTTTGATCGTCGTGGTGACGACGTCGCCGTTCCGCTTGGTCACCGGCTGCAGGAACTCGATTTCCGCCTGGCCCTTGATCGGCGGCTCGACTTTCCGTCCGGCGAGGATGGGCTTCATGTCCGGCGCCTTCTGCGCCAGCAGGGACGGGCCGGCAAGGCTGACGCCGACGAGCGTCGCGACAACCGCGATGCGCGCACGATTCATACGGATCCTCCTGGTTACCTTGCTGTAGTGTCCGCCTTCAGGCGGACCGGGGACCGGCTGAAGCCGGCCACTACGTACTCACAGAGCGGGCGCGATTATACAGGTATCTGCGCGGCCGATCACATCTCGCCGTTCCAGTCTTCCGGCTCCGGATTGACCGACCGGAAGATCTCCATGTGCCACTTGCCGCCGCCCCACGGCTCGATCACTTCGGCGGCGACGACGTCGACGAGGATCTCGGAGAAGATGCGCCCTTCGGGATCGTTCTCGAGGTGGTACGCCGGCTCGTCCCATCCGAAGTTCGGGTAGAGCATCAGCGTCAGAAACAGATCGTACCCGTCGTCGACGACGATGAGCTGGCCGCACGGGCGCTTCAGCGTCGAGTGGTAGATGAGATATTTCTCCGCGCTGTGCGCGCGGATGTAGCGCTTGAGCGCGAACTCGCGGGCGACGATCTCTTCGACCGCGATCTTCTTGTCCCAGCAGTCGCGACAGTACTTCTCCTCGCCTCTCGGCTCCGAGACGTCCTTCGCGCCGCACAGGGCGCACCGCGATTTGACAATGGTCTTGCGTGGCACTGGTGTCAATTTACCACTTACAATGGGAATCACAAATGGACAGACCTGCGCACGCCGGCCTGCGGCATCTCGCCCTGCACGCGCGGAATCTCGAGGCCATGACACGCTTCTACGTCGACGTGCTGGGGTTTGCCGTCGAGTGGGAGCCCGATCCCGACAACATCTATCTCTCGTCGGGCATCGACAACCTCGCGCTGCACCGGGCGAAGGGCGAGGTGGGGCGCGCGGGCGCGCTGGATCACCTGGGTGTCATCGTCCGCGCGCCGGACGACGTCGACAAGTGGGCGGCGTTTCTCGAGAGCCGGGGCATCGCGCTCGCGGCACAGCCGAGAACGCACCGCGATGGCGCCCGTTCGTGCTACCTGCACGATCCGGACGGGAATACCGTCCAGATCATCTTTCATCCGCCGATCAGCGGCGCGTAAGCGGCACGCGGTACATCCGCTCCACGTACTCTTTCACCATGCGGCGCGCGCAGAATCGCGGCGCGACCGTGCGGATCGATTCCTTCACGAAGGACAGCCACCGGCGGGGGACGTTGTCGGGGCCGCGATCGTAGAACGCCGGCACGATTTCTTCCTCGAGCAGCCGGTAGAGCGCGTTCGCGTCGGCGACGTCGACCGCGTCGGGATCGTCCGGGGGCGCGCCGCCGTCGATCACCCAGCCGTTGGTGCCGGTGGCGCCTTCGGCCCACCAGCCGTCGCCCACGCTCAGGTTCGGGACGCCGTTGATCGCGGCCTTCATGCCGCTCGTGCCGCTCGCCTCCATCGGCTTGCGCGGCGTGTTGAGCCAGAGGTCGCAGCCCTGCACGAGGAAGTGCGCGACGTGCAGGTCGTAGTCGTCGACGAACGCGACGCGCCCGCCAAAGGCGGGATCGAGGGCGCGCCGGAAGACACGCTGCAGGTGATGCTTGCCGATGTCGTCGGCCGGGTGCGATTTTCCCGCGAACACGATCTGCACGGGCCGGCCGGCGGCGTTGAGGATGGTCGCCAGCCGCTCGGCGTCGGTGAACACGAGCTCGGGCCGCTTGTATCCGGTGAAGCGGCGCGCGAAGCCGATCGTCAGCGCGGCGGGGTCGAGCAGCGTGCCCGCCGCGACGATGCGGGGCGTGCCGACGTGTTCTTCGATCCACCGTGTGCGGGCGCGCTCGCGCACGAAGGCGAAGAGGTGACCGCGCAGCGACTGGCGCACCGCCCAGAGCGCTTCGTCGGGGATGGCGAGGATCGCGTCCCAGAACTCGGGGTCGTCCTGGCGCTCCCGCCAGCCGGCGCCGAGGTACGTCGTGTACAGATCCACGAGCTCGGCCGCCATCCATGTCGGGACGTGCACGCCGTTGGTGACGTACGACACGGGCCGCTCGACGTCCGCGACGCCGGGCCAGATCGGTCCCCACATCTCGCGCGTGACGTCGCCGTGCAGCTTCGACACGGCGTTGACCTTCGACGCCGAGCGCAGCGCGAGCGCGGTCATGTTGAACTCCCCGCCGGCGCCGCTGTCGTGCGCGCCCAGCGCGAGAAACTTGTCGCGATGCGGCCCGAGCGTGCCCCAGCAGCCGGCCAGGTGTTTCTCGACGAGGTGAAAGGGGAACGCGTCGTGGCCGGCCGGCACCGGGGTGTGGGTCGTGAAGATCGTCGTCTCGCGGATTTCCTCGAGCGCGTCCTCGAACGTCCGGCCTGTTTCAATCAGATCGCGGATGCGCTGCAGCACGACGAAGCCCGCGTGCCCCTCGTTCAGGTGGAACGCGCCGGCGTTGATGCCGAGCGCCTTCAGCGCGCGCACGCCGCCGATGCCGAGAATGATTTCCTGCTGGATGCGCGTTTCGCGATCGCCGCCGTAGAGGCGCGCCGAGAGCTCGCGATCCCACGGCGCATTCTCCGGCAGGTCCGTGTCGAGCAGGTACAGCGTGACGCGGCCGACGAGCACGCGCCAGATCGCGACGAGCACCGACCGATCGCCGAGCGGCACGGCCGTGATGCCGGGTTGTCCGTCCGGCATCATCGCCTGTTCGATCGGCGCATCCGCCCAGTTCAGCCGCTCGTAGCTTTCTTCCTGCCAGCCTTCCGCGGACAGATGCTGGTGAAAGTAACCCTGCGGGTACATGAACCCGACGCCGATCAGCGGGACGCCGAGGTCGCTCGCTTCCTTGCAGTGATCGCCCGCGAGGACGCCGAGGCCGCCGGCATAGATTGGCAGCGACTGGTGCAGCGCGAACTCCGCGGAAAAGTACGCGATGGCGCGGTTGTCCGAGGCGTCCGCCGTCTTCGCCCACCACGTGTGTCGCGCCGCGCGGGCCGCGTCGAGGGCGGCCACGGCCCGATCGTAGATCGCGAGGAATTCCGGATCGATTGCCGCGGCGTCGAGGCGCTCGGGCGAAACCGTCCACAGCATCCGCACCGGGTTGTGCGCCGTCCATCGCCACACCGGGTAATCGAGATGTCGGAAGACGGCGCGCGCTTCGTTCCAGCTCCACCACAGATCGACGGCGAGCTCGTCGATGCGTGCGATCCGGGGCGGACGCGGCGGCAGGGAGGCGTATCGATTCATTTGAGGATTTGAGAATTTGAGGATTTGAGAATTTGAGGGTACAGAAGTTCGAGGAAGCGCGCGAGGTCGATGTTGCCGCCGGAGACGATGGCCGCGACTTTGCCCGTGCCCGCGCCGCCGCTGAGCGCTGCGGCGACCGCGCATCCCCCCGCGCCTTCGGCAATCACGTGCGCGCGCTCGGCGACGGCGCGAATCGCCCGGGCGACGTCGTCCAGCGTCACGACAATCGAGCCCGCGACCTGCCGCAGCAGCGGCCACATCGTCTCGAGCACGGATTTTCCGCCGGCGCCGTCGACAAACGACGCGCGCCAGTTGTCGAAATAGACCGGACGTCCGGCGCGAAGCGAGGCGGCGAGCGGCGCCGCGGTTTCCGGCTCCGCGGCGAAGACTTTTGTCTGCGGACGCAACGCCTTGACCGTGGACACGACCCCGGACAGCAGTCCGCCTCCGCCGACCGACCCCACGATGGCGTCGACGTCGGGAAGATCTTCGAGGATTTCCAGCGCGGCGGTCGCATTCCCGGCGATGAACCGATCGTCGTCGAAGGGATGGATGAAGTAGCCGCGCATGCGGTCGGCCCCGTGCCGCTCCACGGTCCGCCAGGCCTCGTCGTACGTCACCCGGACGATCGAGGCCCCGAGGCGGTTGATGGCATCGACCTTCGCTGCCGGTGCGGTGTCCATGACCATCACGGAGCAGGGCACGCCGGCCTGTTGAGCTGCATAAGCCACGCCAAGCGCGGCGTTGCCGGCACTCACCGTCCACACGCCGTCGGCAAGCTCCGACGGAGTCAGCTGGCGCATGACGTTCACCGCGCCGCGGATCTTGAACGACCCGATGGGCTGAAGCACTTCCAGCTTGAGATACAGCTCCAACCCGCCCGGCGCGCCGGGAATGTCGACCCTGACGAGCGGCGTGCGGATGGCCGCGCGATACACCGATGCGGCGGCATCCCGGATCGCGTCGAGCGAGATCTGCCGCGTCGACGCCGCCGTCACCGCGACGCCTTCAGCGCCGAGATCTGCGCGGCCATGGCGTCCAGCCGCTCGAGAAGCTCCTGATGGCGGGCGTCATCCGGAGACGGCCGCCTCGCGAAGAACGACACGGTACCCCCGGGATCGAGAATCGCGCGGTCGATTTCGTCGAGCGATCCGAACCCCTGCTTGTGCGCGGCCGCTTCGAGCTCGCTGCGCGTGATGAATTCCTTCTTCAGCCGATCCAGGCGGACGACGCCGCCGTCGATGAGGACGTCGGGCTCGCCTTCGATCAGCCGATCGAGCTTCTCGTGATTGTAGAGAAACCGCACGACGAGGTAGTTGACGATGAGCAGCGTGGACGCGCCGATGATGCCGCCCGTGACGCTGTTGTCTTCGCCGATGATCGCGTTCTGCACGGTGTTGGAGATCGTGAGCAGCACGACGAGGTCGAACGGGTTGAGCTGCGCCATCTCGCGCTTGCCGGCGAGCCGCAGGCCGACGATCAGGAACAGATACACGACGATCGGCCGGATCATTTTCTCCGCCACGGGCAGCGCAAGCACGAACATGTCCGACAGCGTCCTCATGGTCATGTCGCTCATGCTAACGGATGAGGCCGCGGTTTGGCGGTACAATTTCCAGACCCCGCATGCATCGTGTCGCGCTCGTGTTCGCTGCCGTCGTCGTCCTCGCAGGGCCGGCGGCGTACGCGCAGGATCCGCCGCCCCCGCTGCCTCACGTCGTCGTCGATCTGCAGGGCCTCGTGCCCATGTTCCCCAACGACTCGACGCAACTCGCGGACAGCCGCGCCTTGACCGTCACCGAACTTCCGGGCGCGGGTCTCGGCGGCCGCGCCGGGGCGCATGTCTACTTCGTCAAGTACAAGGGGATCACGTTCGGCATCGGCGGAGAAGTGGTCGTCGGGACATCCGGCAGCACGCCCGCGGACCCGTCCTCGGGGCTCGTGCCGGTTGACGAGCGGCTGATGACGATGGGGTCGCAGGTGTCGCTCAACTTCGGCTCGGGACACGGCTGGAGTTACCTGAGCGGGGGCATCGGACGTTCGCAGTGGTCCCTGCATCCGTCGGGCGCCGCCGAGACGAGCGCCGACACCGAATCGCTGCCGACCGTGAACTACGGCGGGGGCGCGCGCTGGTTCGCCAAATCACATCTCGCGTTCAGCCTCGACGTCAGGATCTACGAAATTCAGCCGGGCACGGCGATCGGGCCGCGTCCCGGCAGCCCGCGGACGCGCCTGTTCACCATCGGCGCCGGCATCTCGCTGAAGTAGCCGTATGCGCGTGCTTCTTGTTCTCGGGAAAGCGCTGCTCACCACGATCGTCTTCTTCCTGCTCGTCGAAGCCGCTCTGTACGGGGCCTACGCCGGACGCAGCGCGCTCGTGACCTACGTCCCGCTGCCGTACGTCGTCGGCGACGACTACGGCCCGATTCCGCCGTGGCTCGACAACCTGCTGATCCTGCGTCCAGACCCGGCGCTGATCTGGAAGAACATCCCGAACGCGCGTCGCGCGTACGTCGACATCTTCACGCCCGTCTGGTCCGACCGCGATCGCATCGCGCTGTTGCGGCGGTTTCTGCCGTGGCTGCCGCGCGAGTTCCGAGCCAATCCGGTCTGGCGCATTGCGCTCAACGACGAGGGCTTTCGCAGCGCGCCGTTTTCTCCCGGCAGGCGGCCGGGCGTGCTCCGCATCGCCTGCATCGGCGATTCGTGGACGTTCGGCATGAACGTCAATCAGGACCAGACATACCCGGCGCGTGTCGGCGCGCTGCTCACACAGCAGTCACCGCCCGCCGGCGTGGAAGTGATGAACTTCGGAATCCTCGGATACACGTCGTTTCAGGGTCTTCAGCTGCTCAAGACCCGCGTGCTCGATTTGCAGCCGGATGTCGTCATCATCGGCTTCGGCATGAACGACTCGGATGTCGCCGGTTATCGCGACAAGGACGTCCTCAAACCGGGCGACACGCACTGGCGCGACCGGGTGAAGGACATCACGGCGCACAGCGAGTTGCTGGCGCTGCTGAAGTACTTCGCGCTGACGCTGCGGTTTCATCCGCAGAACATGGGCGATTTCCTGAAGGCCGACGCGAAGGCCGACCAGGGCAAGAGCAACGCGACCGTGAACTACGACGACATGGAAGCGTGGACGCGCGTCTCTCCGCGCGACTACGACCGCAATCTGCGCGAGATGATTGCGCTTGCGCGCGGGCGCGGCGCACGCGTCATCCTGCTCGACAACGAGCTGTGGCCGGAAAGCCCGTACCGGGCCGTGCTCAGAGCGATGTCGCGCGATGAACACGTGCCGCTCGTCGACAGCCTTCAGCTGATCGCCGCCGAACGCGCGAAAATCGAGCGCGGCATGGAGACGCAGTTTCATCTCGCGTCCGCATCGGCGGCCGCGCCGCCAGCGGCGTCCACGTCGCCGGCAAGCGTACCGGTCGTGTTTCGCGTGTATCAGGGCAGCTATCCGGTGCCGAGGCAGCTCTCGATTGTCGGCAATCATCCGTCGCTCGGCGGCTTCTCGCCGAACACCGTCGCGATGCGCGACGATGGGACAAGCGGCGATGAGCATGCGGGCGATCGCGTGTGGTCCTACCGCGCGACGCTGCCCGCGGGCACCCGCATTCGCTATGTCTACACGAACAGCGGGGCGCCAGGGCAGTGGCAAGGCCTGGACTTGCCGCACGTGCGGGAAATGGAGGCTGCGGCGCAGAGCGACGGCGGTCCGATGTACCTGCCGGTTGAGACATTCGGCCGCCTCTACATGCAGGCCGACAACTGGCACACCGATGCGGCCGGCTACGATCTCATCGCGCACGCGATCGTCGACGTCCTGAAGTAGTGCAGGCCTTCAGGCCTGCACTACACCCAGGACACCATCCGCCAGCCGGAGCGTCCGAGAGGCGCAGAGCCGCGCGAAGTCTTCGTCGTGCGTCGCGACGACGAGCGTGCGGCCCTGGCGGGCGAGGTCGAGCAGCAGCGCGCCGAGCTCGGCGCGGCGATCCGGATCGAGCGAAGCGGTCGGCTCGTCGAGGAGCAGCACGTGCGGGTCGACCGCGAGCGCCCGTGCGATCGCGACACGCTGCGCCTCGCCGCCCGACAGCTCGCGCGGCAGCGCGCCGGCGCGATGCTCGACGCCGAAGGCCGCCAGCAGCTCGCGGCCACGCGCAATCGCGGCGTCTTTGCGAACGCCGTGCGCATGCACCGGCGCCAGGCAGACGTTCTCGAGCGCCGAGAGATGTTCGAACAGGCAGTGAAACTGAAACACCATGCCCGCGCGGCCGCCCTCGACGGCAATGCGCCCCGAGTCGTGGCGGTCGAGGCCGGCAATGGCGCGCAGAATCGTCGTCTTCCCCGAGCCGGACGGTCCCAGGATCACGACGATTTCGCCGCGGCCTGCCGTGAAGGTCACGCCGCGCAGAATCTCGCGCGTGCCGCGCCGGAGGCGGACGTCCCGCACGTCGAGCACGGGCGCCGTCATGACGTCGCCGCCTTCCACCGGCGTTCGAGACGCGAGGCGACGGCCGCAAGCGGCAGGGACATCGCGAGGTAGAGCGCGGCGCACAGCGTGCCGGGAATCACCCAGCTTCCCAGATTCGTGGCGAAGATCTGCGTCTGCTTCGTCAGCTCCATCACCGTCAGGACCGACACGAGCGACGAGTCCTTGAGCAGCGCGACGAAGTCGTTCGTCATCGGCGCCAGGGCCAGCCGGAACGCCTGGGGGCCGCGGACGAGCGTCAGAATCTGGACCTCGCTCAAGCCGAGCGTCCGGCCTGCTTCGAGCTGGCCGTTCGGCACCGCATGGAGGGCCCCGCGGTAGATCTCGCTTTCGTACGCGGCGTAGTTGAGCGCGAGACCCAGCAGGGCCGCCGCGAACGCCGGCAGCCGGATGGCGGCAGCGATGCCGTAGTAGAGGACGAAGAGCTGGAGCAGAATCGGCGTCCCGCGCATCAACTCGACGTAGGCCGTGAGTACCGCGCGAATCGTCCGGCCGCCGTACACGCGGCCCGTGGCGATGAGCACGCCGATCGCCACGGCGAGCGCCATCGACAGGAACGACAGGATGAGCGTGATGACCGAGGCTCGAAGGAGCGCCGGCAGATAGCGTCGGGTCGCGTCAACCGCCGACAGCGACGCGGTGCTGCCCGATGTGTCGAAACCGACGACCGGAGCCACCTGGTCCCCGGCCAGCAGCCGTGCATGGAGTTTCGGCTGCTCGTCGTTCCACACGTTCCATCGGCGGAAGATGCGCTCGAGCGTGCCGTCGCGCATGGCGGTGCGAAGAATCTCGTTGCAGGCGTCGCGCAGCGGCGCGTTGGCCGGCGACAGGACGCCGACGTAGTGGCCGACCGCGACGGTGCCGGGCTGGATCGTGAATCCGGAAATGAATCGTCGCCGTCGATCCGCGAGGACGTTGTCGAGCAGCACGGCATCGACGCGGCCGAGCACGAGATCGCTGTACGGGTGGACGTCGTCGTCGTACGACAGCGCGTCGATGCCGTGATCGCGCTCGGCCCGAAGCAGGATCTCGTACGCGATCGTGCCGCTCAGCGTCGCCACTTTGTGGCCGCGAAGGTCTTCGAGCGTGCGGAAACGCGCGGCGTCGGCGGTCCGCACGCTCAGGACTTCCCGGAATTCGTAGTAGGGAAGCGTCGTCGACAACGCGGCGCGGCGCGCCGGCGTGTCTTCGATGCCGCTCAGGCCGATCTCCGCGTCGCCCCGCGCGATGGACTGGTCGATCGAGCTGAACGTGATCATCACGAACCGCGGCGTCCGGTGGAGACCGCGTGCGAGCAGGGCCGCGATGTCCACGTCGAATCCCGAGACGACGTCAGGGCGGGACGGATCGGCTTCGACAAACGGCGCGCCGCCTTCTGCGTCCCCCGCCCAGCGGAAATCAGGCGGGGTCTGCGCGAACGCGGACGAACTGGACACGAACAGGGAAATCCCCAATCCGGCGGCCGCAAGCGGCCGGGCCCGCGCCGCGTTCAAAAGTTGTATGAAGCGTTTCGCAATCTGAGACACAAGCAGATGCTAAAGTGTGCATCGCCGGTCAACCCGAACCGGCATTGCAATTGCGGTAGCTTAGAGCAGTTTCCCCCATGGCAGCTGACGCAATTCCTCGTCTTCTGATCGTCGACGACGATGTGTCGACGACCGAGACGTTTGCGCAGATTCTGACGCTCGAGGGCTACGACGTGCGCACCGCGGTGACCGCGGAGTCGGGCCTGCGGGAATTCGAATCCGCGCACCCGGACGCGATCATCCTCGACCTGCGGATGCCGTTCATCAACGGTCTTGGACTGCTGTATCGCCTCCGCGCGGCCGAGCCTCACCGGCAGACGCCCGTCGTCATCGTCACCGGCGACCAGTGCCTGGACGACTCCGTCATCCGCGAACTGCACGATCTGGGCGCCGAGGTGAAGTTCAAGCCGCTCTGGCTCGAGGATCTCGTCGACGTCGTCCGCTCGCTCGTCCAGGCCCGCCGCCAGCAGCTGAACTAGGGGGCCCTGGCGGCGCTCCGCCGGCGCCAGCCGGCAGGGTAGAATACCTTCCGAGGTTTCCAACGTTATGAGCGTGAAACGTATCAATCCGGTGCTCGCGATTTCGACCGTACTAATGGCCGTCGTTGCGGCGGCGTTGTGGAACGTTTCGGCATCCGCGACGGCGAGCCCGGCGGCCGCGCAGGCGCCGGCCGCCCTGAGGGCCCTCGTCCCGCACAAGCAGGCGAACCTGCCGCCGCTGCCGTTCGGTCCGCGCGACCCGCTGCCGCGTCCGCCGCAGGTCGTCGCGCAGGTCTTCCAGTTCGCGGCCGAACATCCGGAGGTGCTGACGTACGTGCCGTGCTTCTGCGGCTGCGATCACATGGGGCACAAGGGCAATGAGGACTGCTTCGTGAAGCAGCGTGCCGCCAACGGCGACGTCGTCGCGTGGGAGCCGCACGGCACCGAGTGCCAGGTGTGCATCGACGTCGGCCAGCAGGCGATGCAGATGTACTCGTCGGGCGCATCGGTGGCAAGCATCCGCGACGCGATTGAAAAGAAGTACGCGGGCACGTATCAGAACCACACGCCCACGCCGCAGCCGCCGGCGAGGGCCGCCGGTCCCAAGAAGTAAGAAGTAAGAAGTTACGCCGGTGTCGGTACCAGCGAAATGAACGATCGCTGGGCCGGCGGCGGCGCAGCCGTGGCCGGCGGATCCGGAAGGTCTCCGCAGTCGGCACGGAGGAACTGGTGCTGGTGCGGCTTGATCGTCGCCAGCAGTTCCTTGCGCGTCTTGATGTTCAGCGGGCGGCCCAGGTGGATCTTGCCCATCTTCGCCATGAGCCATTCGGGCAGCGCGTTCGCGAACATGAACAGCGGCCACGTGAAGCCGGGTCCGTTCAGCTTGCGCAGCTTCCACGCCCACAGGCCGATCGCGCCCACGCGCCACGCTGTCGGCGCCCACCAGCTCGCCTGACCCGGACGCAGGTTCATCTTCCAGCACTTCATCATCAGCTGCCACTGGAGCGGCGTCAGCTCGCGCGTCTGCGACACGCCTTTCTGGTCTTCCATCCGCGTGTCGTGGAGCGGCGTGAAGATCGACGGGATGAAGAACGCGAACAGTCCGCGCCGCTCGACCTCGTAGATGAGATCCAGCGTCGCCCTCACGTCTTCGTCCGTTTCGCCCGGGTTGCCGACGATCAGCGTGGCCGCCGGGAACCAGTTGTGCTTGTTCATCACCTCGAGGCCGCGGACGAAGACGCTGGGCCATTCGTCGATGGGGAACGGCACGCCCTTGCTCGGCATGATCTGCTTCGCCATCCGTACCGATCCGGTCTCGAGGCCGACGAGCGGCACGAGCGCCTTGTTTTTCGGATGGGTGCTCAGATAGGGCAGGTGAATCGGGCTCTTGTCGATGCAGACCTCGGTGATCTGCTCGATCATGATCGGATCGACGACCGCCGGCGCGATGGTCGAGTGACTGAGCACGTGCTGTTCCACCCCCGGCGTCTCGCAGACTGATTTGTAGAGATCAACCAGCGCTTCACGGTTGGGGAAGTAGAACGGCGTGTTCGTGTGCACCTGGCCCCAGATGAACATGTCCTCGGTGGCCAGCGAGATCTGCTTGTTGCCGTCGCGGACATTCGCGCGGACGGCCGCCATCATCTTGTCCTTCGGCATGTCGATCTGCGGGTTGAGATCGGGCACGCAGAACTGGCAGCGACGCCCGCAGCCGGTCGTCATCTCGACGACGCCGAACGTCGTGCGCTTGTCGGGGAACAGGATCTCGTTGCGGTCCTTCGGGTGCGCGACGTCCATCTGCTTCGGCAGTTCTTCGCCGGCGAGCGCCTTGTCGAACAGCTTCTTGACGTCGGCTGATTCGCTGCGTCCTTCGACGACGCAGTCCACACTCAGCTTTTCCCACGAGTTGGTCTGCGTGATCTGCCAGCCGCCGGAGCCGCCGACGATGACCTTGAACCCTTTGCGATGCGGATTGGATTTGATCGCGTTGAAGAGCTCGTACGCGTAGTGCGAGTTGATCGGCTGCCTCGACGACCCGAAGATCGACGTGTAGACGCCGGCGGCAAACGTCACGCCGAGCGGGTTGTGCGTCGATACGGCGACGACGCGCGTGTCGGGCCCGATGAATTTGTCCAGATCGGCCGGATAGCAGCAGGCGATGTCTTCGGCCGGATAGTGGCGCAGGAGCGACGCCTCGAGCACGCGGGTGCCGGCCGGCATATAGCGCGCCGACCCGTCGGCGTTGTATTCGACGTTCCGCCACGTCGGGTACTTCTTGTTCAGGATCCCTTCGAGCCACATTGGCAGCGACGCCATGCTCATCTGGATGAAGTAGCCGGCGTGGTCGATGATTTCGGTGAGCGGCGCGGTCAGGACGATGCGCGCGCCACGAGGGGGCGCGCCGGCCGACGTCGAGGGACTGGTAGTCGCAGTCTGCATTAGTGCGAATACCGTAATGCAGGCCTAGCTGGAGGTCAATAAAGAGGTACTGAACGGGACAAAAGGGGGGACGAACGGGTCGAAAGGTTCGGGGTTCAGGGTTCGTGGTTCGTGGTTCGTGGTTCAGGGTTCAGGGTTCAGGGTTCCGGGTTCCGGTTCGCCGAA
>Ga0153915_10002882_pt1 | contig 15716 bp, 9 predicted proteins | sample Opewatmetagenome_2_FD_107003 | JGI IMG/M metagenome (GOLD analysis project Ga0153915, IMG submission 107003) | Freshwater wetland microbial communities from Ohio, USA - Open water 3 Core 3 Depth 3 metaG | ecosystem: Environmental > Aquatic > Freshwater > Wetlands | place: USA: Ohio, Lake Erie...
TGATGTCTATGCCTTGGTTGATTACCGCAACAACGTGAATTACAACTGGGGTAGCGCGGATGCCTGTTATGGGGGCGAATGGGAGAGTACGACCTCGGGGTATTCACATGTCAATTTTGTCAATAATTATTACAAACCAGGTCCGGCCACCCCATCGACCCTCTATTTTGCATCACCTTCCTACCAACGTGACAACGTGACAGCCAAGGGATATGCCAAATGGTATTTTTCAGGCAATTATATGCAGGGGAGCTCCTCAATAACGGCTGATAACTGGTTAGGAGTGAATACTTCATCGGTCGGTGGCAAAGCAAACATCTATGCTGACACAGTGTTTTATAAAACCGATGGGGTAATTGAAAATCATGCAGCCTATACCGAAACGGCTGAAAATGCCTATCTTTCTGTTTTGGAGGGTGTTGGAGCCATTTATCCCAAACGGGATTCCATTGACGTCAGGATTATTGGCGAATTAGCCGGAACAACTGCCATCAGTCGGACAGCCATTACGGTTAACGATGTTGCAACTCCGGCAAAAGGAACAACTTCAGGTATTATTGATACACAACTAAATCTGAAACCCGCGAATGCTGGTGAGGATTGGGATGCGTGGTCTTCTTATTATTCTACCGTTGATGCCTCGCAAGCACCGGTTGACACAGATTTAGATGGTATGCCCGATAGCTGGGAAACATGCAATAATCTGAATCCGACAGATGGCACCGATTACAATTTGTTGACAACCAGTGGTTATACGGTATTAGAAGTCTATTTAAACAGCCTGGTTGGAGAAACAATTCCATTGGTACTGTCAACAGAAGCGATTGATTGTATGCCATCAATTACCGTTTACCCCAACCCTGTCAACGATCAGTTGAACATCAGCAGTTCCCAGCCAATACATGCGTACACGGTTTTCGATCTGTCAGGTAAGCAACTGATAACAGGTAGTGATGATTCCGTAACATCTATCGATGTCAGCAAACTAACCTCAGGGATGTATTTGGTTATGCTCAAGACGACATTTGACAGGCGGAATTGGATTAAGTTTGTGAAATAACGGTTCATCAATATACGCTGATCATGCCCAAACGCTTCTCCGGTGTGGTTGTTCCGATGGTCACGCCTCTTCAGACGGATTATTCCATTGATGTGGATGCTGTGGTGCGGATTATGCGCATTTTTTCGACCAATGGCATCCATCCGCTCATTTTAGGCACAACCGGTGAGTCTTGTTCCGTCAGCAAGAAAGCCAGTTTTGATTTTATGGCTGAGGCGGTGGCTGCCAGAGGAAAAGATCAGTGTATTTATGCCGGGCTGGTCGGGAACAATGTGAAGAGTCTGATCAAAAAAGGCAATCGCTATCTGGAATTGGGTGCAGATGCCGTGGTGGCCACCTTACCTTCTTATTATAAGCTGACACCGGCGCAGATGGAACGCTTTTACCTGATACTGGCCGATAGTATAGAAGGTCCTGTCTTGCTGTACAATATCAAGGCGACCACCCAGATGTCCATTCCTGCTGAAGTCGTTGAAAAACTGAGTTATCACCCGAACATACTGGGGTTGAAAGACTCCGAACGGGATGAAGAACGCCTGAAAACGTTCATCAATACCTACAAGGATCGTCCTGATTTTTCCTTTTTCTGCGGATGGGGTGCCCAGGGAGCAAGCAGCTTGTTGATGGGAGCTGATGGAATAGTTCCAAGCACAGGCAACATCGTTCCTGCATTGTACCGGCAGTTGTACGAAGCTATTCAGGCTGGCGATATCCAGAATGCTGAAAAGCTGCAGGCTGAAACAGATGAAGTGGCCGCTATCTATCAGGAAGGACGTATACTGGGCGAATCACTGGCCGCTCTGAAAGTCCTGATGAACACGAAGGGACTATGTGGTACATCCATGATGCCTCCACTGACCAAACTGCCGGAAGAAGAGGTGACACAGCTCCGTCAGGCATTCAAAAGCTATCTTGACCGGAAACATTAATCATACTTGAACACTACCTGTAACCATTCATACTGTTATGCACGGACACACCATCAGCTGGATCGATACCACTATCGTTTTCATATCTGTATTGGCCACTATCGGGGTTGGCCTTTATTTTGCCAAACGTCAGAAAAGTTCGGATCATTATTTCGCGGCCAGTAAAAATATTCCCTCCTGGGCCATCGGCATTTCCATTTTTGCTACCCTCATCAGCAGTGTTACTTTTCTGGCTTATCCCGCTGCGGCCTATAAATCCAACTGGATCCTACTGGTTCAGGGATTAATGGTTCCAGTTGTACTGGTGAGCATTATCTGGATCATAGTGCCGTTGTTTCGCCGTACCATCCGGTTAAGCACGTACGAATATTTTGAACGAAGGTTTGGTTTTTTTGCCCGTTTGTATAGTTCCCTGGCCTTCATGCTGACGCATTTTTCCAAGATGGGAACGGTCTTGTATCTGGTTTGTCTGGTCATTAACACGCTCAGTGGCATTCCCATTATGACATTGATACTGTTTATCGGTATCTGTATCATCATTCTGACATTGATCGGTGGTATAGAGGCCGTTATCTGGATGGATGTGATTCAGGGCTTCATGATTATAGGTGGTGGATTGCTTTGTCTGGGCATCCTGCTGTTTCGTCCGGAAGGAGGTCCGGGATTGGTGCTGGAACAAGCGTTTCTGATGAAAAAGATTGATGTAGGTCCTTACAACTTTAGTCTGACTGAACTGACCTTCTGGGTAATGGTCATCAATGGGGCGTTTTATGCTTTACAGAAATATGGTACTGACCAGACCATCGTACAACGCTATATTGTGGCTAAATCCGACAAAGACGCTAAAAAAGCCGCTTATATTGGCGTCTTTACCTCTGTTCCTGTTTGGACGTTGTTTATGTTGATCGGTTCGTTGCTGTTTGTATTCTACAACAACGGAACAGCTGTTTTACCCGAAGGATTAAAGGCCGATGAAGTTTTTCCGTATTTCATGAGCACCGAATTGCCGGTAGGTGTAGTCGGACTGGTTTTATCGGCGATTGTAGCTGCTGCTTTCTCAACTTTAGCTTCCGATATGAATTGTTTGTCAGCTATTGGTGTGGAAGATTATTATCAGCGGTTCAAACCCAACTGCACCGACAAACAACGGTTGAGGATGGGACGCTGGCTGGTGCTGGTTTCCGGCCTGGCCATGATGTTTGTGGCATCTTTATATGTGGTTTGGCAAGGAGAGGGTGTTCTGGGTGTTGTCTTTGAATTGTATGCTATTTTCTCGGCCGGAATCGTGGGCATCTTTTTATTGGGAATGTTATCGAAACGAGCCAATTGGCAGGGCCTTTACATCGGCATCGGAGCCTGTGTGTTGTTTACGGCTTATGCTATGCTGACATCGTCACCGGTTGAAATCAATGGTGAGGAGCGTACCTTGCTGGACCTGGGCAACTGGAATTTTACGCATCACAAATATATGCTGGGCGTTTATAGTCATCTCATTGTATTGGTGGTAGGTTATGTTGCCAGTTTGTTTTTCAGGGCGGAGCCGGTCGATGAGCAACTGACCATATACAGTTTCTTTAAACAAAAAAGCATGAAACGAGATAGTAACCAATCATGAATTCCATTACCCTCCAACAACCTGGCCGCATTATTTTTGGCCGGCAAAGCTTGCAGGAACTATCCTCCGATGTTTTGATAAAAGCATCAGACCGCATTTTGGTGCTTGCAGCCGTACCTGTGCTGGAATCCCTGGAAAAGCCGGTTGCAGCGATGAAGGCGGCAGGCAAGACAGTCAGGCTGCTGGAATATGGTTTTCAGGGTGAACCGACCATCGATTTGTTTGAAGCACTACTAAATGTCTCTGAGATTTTCCGGCCTGACTGTGTGGTGGGAATTGGCGGAGGCAGTGTGCTTGATTGTGCCAAGCTGCTGGCCGCTCTGAGCGGAGGCACTCAGCCAATCCGGGATATTATTGGCATCGGACTGTTGAACGGCCGTTCCATCGGTTTGATCTGTATCCCGACGACCTCAGGGACAGGCAGCGACGTATCGCCCAACGCCATTTTATTAGATGAACAGACTGCTTCAAAAAGTGGCATAATCAGCCCTTTTTTAGTGCCAGATGCTTGTTACATAGACCCTGTGCTGACATTGACACTCCCGCCACGTTTGACGGCGGAAACAGGCATGGACGCCTTGTGCCATTGTGTAGAGGCGTTTACCAATAAAAATGCTCATCCCATGATCGATGTGTATGCTCTGAAAGGCATCAACCTGATTACGGCTAATCTACTGAAAGCATGCGAGAATGGTATGGATAGTGAGGCTCGTTCGGCACTCTCGCTGGGATCGTTGTACGGGGGCTTGTGCCTGGGGCCGGTCAACACGACAGCCGTACATGCGTTGTCTTACGGACTCGGAGGCAAACACCACGTTCCTCATGGTCTGGCTAATGCTATGCTATTGCCAGAAGTTTTATGGTTCAACCTGCCCTTTATCATTGATAAACTGGCTCAAATGGCTCTGGTAATGGGTTTGAAACCAGGTCATGAGGCAGAAGAAACAGCTATTGCCGGCATCGAAGCGATACGTGAATTATCCTTCCGTTGTGGCATACCACAGCACCTGTCTGATCTTGGAATAACAGAAAAAGATATTCCGGAATTGGTTGATATAGCCCTGAATGTTAAGCGTTTACTAAATAATAACAGTAGGGAAGTTACGCGTGAGGATGCGATGGGTATTTTTAAGACATTACTTTGATGTATATTTGCAGGACACACCAATAATCATGGTATGAGTGATAAAAGACCTGTGATCGGCATCAGCATGGGTGATCCGGCCGGTATCGGTCCGGAGATCTGTGTGAAAGCGCTGTTCAGGGAATCCGTGTATACACGTTGCAGACCTCTTATCGTCGGAGATGCCGCTCTGATTAAAGAGACTGTCGCTATGTTGGGTTATGTTTTGCAGGTAAAAGCCATTCATTCAGTGTCCGAAGCCGGTTTTCGATATGGTTGTCTGGATGTACTGGATCTGGCCAATGTTGACAGGCAGGCGTTGAAGCCAGGCGAAGTTTCAGCCATGGCCGGACAAGCAGCCTTCGAAGCTGTTCACCGCCTGATTGAACTGGCATTGACCGGTGAGGTGGATGCCACGGTGACAGCCCCGATCAACAAGGAATCCATTCATAAGGCGGGGCATTTGTTTTCCGGCCACACAGAAATATATGCCCATTATACTCACACGGACAAGTATGCCATGTTGCTGGCCGATGAGGCTCTGCGGGTGATTCATGTAACCACGCATGTCTCCCTGCGTAAAGCCTGCGACTTATGCAAAAAGGATCGTATTCTGGATGTAATCCGGCTATTGGATAATGCTTGCAAACAATTTGGCATTCCTGAACCACGTCTGGCTGTGGCAGGCTTGAATCCGCATGCCGGTGAAAACGGACTGTTCGGGGACGAGGAAATACAGGAGATTATTCCGGCCATCGAAGAAGCCCGTGCTAATGGCTTCAATGTGGTCGGTCCCATGCCACCAGATACCATTTTTGTCAAGGCGGTTCAGGGAAAGTTTGATGGGTGTGTTGCCATGTACCATGATCAGGGCCATATTCCCTTCAAACTTGAAGGTTTTAAGTGGGATAATGACAAACAAACCATGTCCAGTGTCAAAGGTGTGAACATTACACTTGGCTTACCCGTCATTCGTACGTCTGTTGATCATGGGACAGCCTTTGAAATAGCCGGAAAAGGTATTGCTTCCGAGGACGCCATGTTTATATCGATTGATTATGCCATCCGAATGGCTCAACATAAGCAGCTATGATTACGATACTGGCAGATGACCTGACAGGAGCAGCCGAGGTGGCAGGTGTTTGCCTGCGTTATGGCCTGAAAACAGCGTTTGGCGTTAACAAATTGCCAGAAGCTGTCCAGTTGTCCGGCAGTTTTAAGAAAGATGGCAGCCGGTTCCCTGTGTATGACGCTTGTGTTATTGCAACTGACAGCCGTTCCATGAGTGAGGAAGAAGCAATAGCGTTACACCGTCAGCTGGCTTTGGCTGTTAAAGAAGCTGGCATGACAACGGTGTTTAAAAAGACCGATTCCGTTTTACGTGGTCATGTGTTGGCTGAAGTGAAGGTGCTGATGGACGTTTTTTCCTGCAGGAAGGTGTTGCTTCAACCGTCCAATCCTTCGATAGAACGATGCATCAAACAGGGTGAATACCTGATTGCTGAAAGGCCCCTCCATGAATCTTCGTTTGCCGATGATCCGGATTATCCGGCGAAAACATCCTCCGTGTCCGGATTACTTGATTCCAGGTGTCAGGCATCAGAAAAACCACCCATCATTACCAATGGAATCAAGCGGAATAGCCCTGGTATTCATATACCCGATTGTCTGACCATACAAGACCTGAAAACAGGCCTGTGCCATCAATATCAACCGGTGTTGTTTGCAGGAAGTGCTGCCTTTCTGGCTGCCTGGCTGGAAGAATGCGAGGATCTGTGGGTTCAACAGGTGGCTTTCAAACTTGATCCTATGAGTGGCCGGTATTTATTGGTTTGTGGCAGCAAGCATACACAAAGTCAGGCTTTTATTGAAAATGCCAGGCGACAGGGAACAGCTGTGGCTGAATTTCCCGATGATTTTATGAAAACGATCATCAATCAGGAAGCACTTGATAATTGGGCTGATAGTCTGGCCGAATTTTGGCATCGGACAGGACAGATGGTACTGTCGCTTTCACGCAAACCGGTCAGGTTTGAAAACAGCTCTGAAATTTTAGCGGCCCGTATGTCTTCCGTTGTTCACCGGATTCTCGGTCAATGCAGGATTCAGGAGATTCTTCTGGTAGGAGGAACGACAGCCTGGGCTATCTTACAGGATCAGGGATGGAATGCCCTTACTCCTGTTGAAGAACTTGCGCCGGGAGTGGTTCGGATGCATTTGGAAAATAAACCGGGAACCTACCTGACGTTTAAGCCGGGCAGCTATTTATGGCCGGAGGATCTGGATAGCTGATGTGCTTTGATAATGAAATTAAATGCTAACAACGAGCGTTTTATGAGAAGAAGGGTAGTCGTGTTGGGCCTGTGTATCTGTTTACGTGTAAGCCTGATGGCCCAGTTGCCGGTCATTAAAGCGGTTGATGTGCCTTGTCAGAACAGCGACAGTGCCTATCGGCGTCCGCTGAAAGACGTCCTGAATGATATCAGCAAACGGTTCCAGGTCAGACTCAAGATACCAGAAGCGTTAGTAAAAGAAAAGATACTGAATTACGCCGACTGGCGCATCTATCCCTGGAGTGCCGAACAAAGCCTGACCAATGTGCTGGCACCCTTTGACCTCAAATGGGTGAAGGAATTTGAAGGCGTTTATAAAATCAAGGAATACGAATACCCCAGACGTACACCAGAAGTAGGTAAGGCCTTTCTGGATTACTTGAGTGGTTTGTATCAGGACCTGCCTTCCTGGGAAGCCCGTAAGCAACAACTGAAAACCGAATTGAAAGAGGCTGTCGGTCTGAATCCCATGCCAACCCCCGCTGGTAGTGAGCCTGTCATTGTCAACAAAAGAACCTATGATGGCTATACAGTGGAAAATGTAGCCTTGGAAGTGCTTCCTGGTGTATATACAATGGGCTCTGTTTATAAACCCGTCAAGGCAAAAAAATGTCCTGTTGTCATCAATCCCATCGGCCATTTTCAGGACGATCACTATAATCCTGACATTCAATATCGTTGTGCTATGCAGGCAAAAATGGGGGCCATAGCTGTTAGTTACAACCTGTTCGGCTGGGGCGAATCCATGCTCCAGTTTAAGTACGAATGGCACCGGACCAGCATCGCTCAAACCATTCAGACCCTGAATGCCATTCGCTGGATAGACTACCTGACGTCACTTAACATGGCTGATCCGACCAGGGTGGCCATTACCGGTGCTTCAGGTGGCGGCAGCCAGACCATGATGGTTACAGCCATTGACAGCCGGATTACCTGCAGTATCCCCGTTGTGATGACATCGTCCTGGTTTTCAGGAGGATGTCCCTGTGAAAGCGGCATGCCTGTGCATCTTTGCTGTGGCGGAACCAACAACGCTGAAATTGCGGCCCTGTGTGCTCCGCGTCCCATGCTCATCATTTCTGACGGTAAGGACTGGACCAGTGAAGTACCCACGCTCGAATTTCCATTTATCAAACGCATCTATGGTCTTTATGGTCAGGAAACTCAGGTGGAAAATACCCATTTCGGTGATGAAGGGCATGATTATGGCGTTTCCAAGCGAAAGGCAGCGTATGCTTTTCTGGCCAGGCACCTGAATTTAAACACCAACACGGTATTGAAACCTGACGGTACCTTTGATGAAAGCGGAGTGACCATCGAATCAAAGGAAACTATGTATGTATTTGGTCAGAAGGGAGAGCAATTCCCTGCTAACGCGGTTCAGGATCTGGAAACATTGAAACACGTATTGGAAGCAGCAAAAAAACAATAAACAGCTTAAACGAATGGGCCGTATCTCAAACGTATAATCGGTCAGAACAAAATGACTATGAGAATAATAAAAACATTGACGCTACTGATCTCCTGCCTGGCCAGTTTTTCTGTGAAGGCCGGAAACGACTTGACACTCTGGTATACCAAACCGGCAGTTGACTGGAATGCCGCTTTGCCAATAGGAAACGGTCGGTTAGGAGCTATGGTTTTTGGCGGACCTGCTGTTGATCGGATACAATTGAACGAAGAAACTATCTGGGCCGGATCGCCCAACAACAATCCCAGCCCGTTGGCACTGGATGCTTTACCAGAAGTACGGCGGCTTATTTTTGAAGGAAAGAATAAAGAGGCCATGGAATTGGCTACGCAAAAGATCATGTCTCAGACGAATTATGGTATGCCCTATCAAACGATGGGCGATCTCTATCTGAGTTTTCCCGACCACACCGGCTATAAAAATTACAAACGCGAGCTGAATATCAATACAGCAGTAGCTTCCGTGCAATATACCATCAAGGGTATTACATACAAACGGGAATACATGGCTTCCTTCGTTGATTCAGTCATCATCATCCGGTTGACAGCCAGCAAGAAAGGTTCCATTACCTGCAACCTGCACATGACAACTTCCCATCAGAAGTATTACATCGGTGAAGGAAATGATTACCTGGTATTGTCCGGTACGACAGAGTCACATGAACGGCAAGTTGGTAAGGTACGTTTCATCACCGAGGTGAAACCGTTGGTTACTGGCGGTAAATGCATGATGCAGGATGGTGTATATGCCATCCGAAAAGCTGATGAGGCCATCATTTACCTGTCCATGGCCACCAACTTTAAAAACTATAAGGAACTGACCGTGGATGAAGTTGAAAAATGCGACCGCCTTATGAACCGTGCGTATGGAAAGGATTACGATCGTGTGAAATCGGCACACACCGCGTTTTACCAGCGGTATTTTCATCGGGTTTCCCTCGAATTGGGACGTACACCGCAGGCTGACAAACCCACCGACCAACGTGTGAAGGATTTTGCAACAAGTTTTGATCCGGCATTGGTCTCACTGTATTTTCAGTTTGGCCGTTACCTGTTGATTTCCTGTTCCCAGCCCGGAGGACAGCCTGCGACACTGCAAGGCATCTGGAACGAGCAGATATTACCTTCCTGGGATAGTAAATACACGGTGAACATTAATACTGAAATGAACTATTGGCCGGCCGAGGTCTGCAACCTGACTGAACTGAACGAACCCTTGTTCAACATGATACGGGAAGTTTCCGAGTCGGGTGCCGAATCGGCACGCGTCATGTATGGTGCCAGGGGATGGGTGTTGCATCACAATACGGATATCTGGCGTGTAACCGGCGGCATAGACAGGGCTCAGTCCGGCATGTGGCCGATGGGAGCGGCCTGGTTGTCCAGGCATTTATGGGAACATTACTTGTACACGGGTGACAAGGATTTTTTAAAAACCAGTTTTCCCATTATGCAGGAAGCCGCCCGTTTTTTTGTCGATTTTCTGATTTCCGAACCGGAACATGGCTGGCTGGTGGTCTGTCCCGGCAGTTCTCCCGAAAACAATCCTGCCGGCAAAGGTGCTTCAACAGTGGCAGGCTGTACCATGGATAACCAACTGGTGTTCGATCTGTTCACCAATGTCATCCGGGCGACTGAAATCCTGCATCCAGGCCTCAAAGGACTGATTTCTCCTGAGAAGGCCTTTGCTGATACACTGAAAGCCAGGCTGGCTTTGATGCCGCCCATGCAGATTGGTCAATACAGCCAATTGCAGGAATGGATGCACGACTGGGACAGCCCCACTGACAAACATCGTCATGTGTCACATTTGTTTGGTTTGTATCCGGCCAATCAGATTTCACCCTACCGGACGCCGGAATTGTTTGATGCGGCCCGTACTTCGTTGATTTACAGAGGTGATCCGTCAACTGGTTGGTCTATGGCCTGGAAGATTAATTTTTGGGCGCGCTTGCTGGATGGAAATCACGCGTATGAACTGTTGAGAAACCAACTAAGTCTTGTGGATAATGAATCGAAAAAAGGGGGTACTTATGCCAACCTGTTCGATGCCCATCCGCCGTTCCAGATTGACGGAAACTTCGGTTGTACCGCCGGTATTGCTGAAATGCTGCTGCAAAGCCATGACGGTTTCATCTTTGTATTACCCGCTCTGCCTGCTGTCTGGAAAGAAGGTTCAGTAAACGGTTTGAAAGCCAGGGGCGGATTTGAGGTATCATTTGCCTGGAAAGACAACACGTTAACCACGCTGAACATTCAGTCGGCCCTGGGCGGCAACTGTCGTCTCCGGAGTTACGTTAAATTGCAGGCCAAGGGATTGAAGCCTGCCAAAGGTGAGAATAAAAACGACTTTTATGAATTGCCTGACATACCGAAACCGTTAATTTCAGAAAAAGCCAAATTAAATCCGGTCACCCTTCCTGAAACGTTCCTGTACGATATGGCAACCGAACCGGGTATGACCTACACGTTAACTGCCACACCTTGAAATCACTTTCTGCCATGATAAAAAAACAGCTTCTGACGGTTTTAATTTTACTGTTTACCCTGACCACCCTGGCTCAGGAAAAACAGTTTCGTTATCCCTGGGACAACGGCAAACTGAAAGTCAGTGATAACAAGCGCTTTCTGGTACATGAAAACGGCACACCCTTCTTTTGGCTGGGCGATACCGGTTGGCTGTTGTCATCGAGGCTTAACCGTGATAATATGAGTTATTACTTCGATGCCTGCAAGCAGCAGGGATTCAATGTAGTGCAGGTGTCAGTCCTGCATGAGATTCCTTTTTTCAACGTGTATGGCGATATGGCACTGCCACATGGATTTGATTTCAGTCAGGTAGATGTGCCTGGCCAATATGGTTACTGGAATCACGTGGACTATATGGTGGATGCTGCAGCCAAACAGGGTATTTACATTGGAATGGTCTGTGTTTGGGGAGGTCCGGTCAATGCCGGAAAAATGAACGAGCAGGAAGCCATTGCCTATGGCACTTTTCTTGCCAATCGTTACAAGAGTAAACCCAATATTATCTGGATTATTGGCGGCGATACCAAGGGGAATGTCAGGCAGGAAGTCTGGCTAGCGTTAGCACGCACCATAAATGCCATTGACACCACCCACCTGATGACATACCATCCACGTGGGCGCACGTCTTCCTGTGACTGGTTTCATAATGAAGACTGGCTGGATTTCAATATGTTTCAGTCCGGTCATCGTCGCTACGGGCAACGGATGGGTGATGGTGAATACCCTATAGAGGAAAATACGGAAGAGGATAACTGGCGTTTTGTGGAACGGGCCTACAACCTGGAGCCAAAAAAACCGGTGCTGGACGGTGAACCGAGTTATGAGGATATTCCTCAAGGGCTGCATGATAGCACTGAACCATACTGGCAGGCAGACGATGTACGCCGCTACGCGTACTGGTCGGTTTTGGGTGGCTCTTTTGGCCATACATACGGCCATAATTCCATTATGCAAATGCTGACACCGGGAGTGATACCGTCCTATGGTGCCCGGAAATACTGGTATGAAGCCCTGAATGATCCGGGCTACAGACAAATGAAATACCTTAAGGCGTTGATGACTGCCTTGCCATTTACCCAGGGAGTGCCTGATCAAAACCTGATTGCGGGTCTGCCTGGCGAAAAGTATGACCGCCTGATTGCCAATCGGGGAGCTGATTACGCGCTGATTTATACCTATACCGGAAAACCTGTTTCCATCGATCTGACTAAGATTTCCGGTACATCCAAAAATATCTGGTGGTACGATCCTGTTAACGGACAACTGACGTTTGTTGAAACCACGCCAGGCCGTATCCGTACCTATCTGGCGGATGGAGGCTACAGGGAAGGCAATGACAAAGTGCTGATTGCTATTGATGCCACGAAAAATTATATAAAGCCGGATCAAGCGGCACTGACTCTTCAAAACTAAATCCTATGACCTTTTTTAAACAACGTGCCACCATGCGTTTGCAGACTTTCCTGGTTCCCTTTTTACTGATCCTGTTGCTGGCCGGTTGCCAGCCTGAAGTCAAAGAAGATACGTTCTGGATTGCCCGTTTACGGGTCGAAACCAGAAGTGAGCCGATTGTAGTGGATGTACCACAGCCTCGTTTCTCTTGGGAAATCCGCTCTGATGACCGCAACGTGCAACAAACCCATTATCAGATTCTGGTGGCCTCCACACCCGAAATGATAGAAGCCGATTCGGCAGATATCTGGGATTCAGGAAAAATCAGATCCAGCCAATCCATTCAGGTACCTTATGAAGGACCTCTTCTCGAAAGCCGCACTACTTACTACTGGAAAGTAAAAGTCTGGTGCCGCAGACGCGGTAGTGTATCCAGCGAATACATTGCCTGGCATACCGGCCTGATGAGTGAAACAGATTGGAAAGCGCAATGGATCGGATTGGATTCCACTTTTCAATGGGATAGGGTAGAACAGTTCTCGCGATTGTCAGCCCGCTATTTCCGCAAGGAATTTGAGCTGAAAAGACAACCTGACCAGGCAAAATTATATATGGTAGGGCTTGGTATGTACGAACTGTATGTGAACGGGCTCAAACTGGGTGGACAAGTGCTGGCACCGGCACCGACAGACTATACGCAGGAAGTTAAATATACCACGTATGAATTGGCGACGTATCTGAAACCTGGAAAGAATGTGATTGCTATCGTGTTGGGCAACGGTCGTTTCTTCAATATGCGCCAGAATTTCAAACCCTGGAAAATCAGGACGTTCGGTTTTCCTAAGCTGTTGTTCCAGCTGGAAATGCATTTACCTGACGGTACGTATGCTGAAATTTTAAGCGACACAACCTGGCGGGTGACGGCAGATGGTCCCATTCGCAGCAATAATGAGTTTGACGGGGAAGAGTATGATGCTACCAAAGAACTGACAGGCTGGACAATGCCTGGTTATGATATGTCTGCCTGGTTACCGGTGGATATTACAACCGACCCGGGGGAAAACAGACGTTATTTTGCCGACTCCATACCGCAGAAAAATGAGCCAAAGACACCTCACGGGGACCTGTCATTAAAACAAGCCAGCAGAAAGGCACAGATCAACGAAGACATGAAAGTGGTACTGTCCGTCAAACCGGTGGCCATCCTTCACCGTACCGGCAAATCCTTCATTCTGGATATGGGACAGAACATGGCCGGCTGGCTGAAGATTCAGGTAAAAGGGGAGAAGGGACATACAGTCACGTTACGTTTTGCCGAAAGCCTGAACCCTGACAGCACCCTTTACATCGATAACCTGCGGGATGCCATGGCAACCGACATGTACACCCTCAAAGGCGGGGATGAGGAGACCTGGGAACCGGTGTTCGTGTACCACGGGTTTCGTTTCGTGGAAGTGACCGATTGGCCGGGTGAGCCTCATCTTTACCAGTTTACCGGACAAGTGGTCAGCGATGGATTCAGCTCTACCGGTATGTTCATTTCTTCAGACGAAAGGCTGAACAAAATCTATAAAAATGCCTGGTGGAGTATCGCCAGCAACTACAAGGGCATGCCCGTGGATTGTCCGCAACGCAGCGAACGGCAGCCCTGGCTGGGAGATCGTGGTGTGGGATGTCTGGGTGAAAGTTATATGTTCGATAACCAGCGTCTGTATGCCAAATGGCTGGATGATATCCAGCAAGCCATGAGTCAGGAAGGTCAGATTTCGGATGTGTCCCCCAATTATTACAATTATTACACAGACAATGTTACCTGGCCGGCTACGTATTTCATGGTAGCCAGTATGCTATATCATCAGTATGGCGATGTTTGTTCCGTTCGTAAGCATTATCCGTCCATGAAAAAATGGATGAATTACATGGAGAAAAAATACATGAAGGATTACATCATGACCAGAGACAAGTACGGCGACTGGTGTATGCCGCCTGAATCGCCTGAACTTATTCATGCCAAGGATCCTTCCCGCGTCACGGATGGTAAACTGATCGCGACAGCCTATTACATCAAGTTGTTGAAAATCATGCAGGAATTTGCAGCTATACTCGATAAGCCGGAGGATCAGGACCGATTTGACGATTTGGCCGGCAAGATGACCGTGGCTTTTCAAGGACGTTTCTATCACGCTGATAAACAGTATTATGGCAACAATACGGTGACGTCCAACGTCCTCCCCTTAGCCTTTGATATTACGCCTGAAGAGGACAGACCAGCTGTGTTCAAACAGGTTTGCCGTGTCATTGAAGTCGACAACAAAAGCCACATCGCCTCCGGTGTCATCGGTACATCCTGGCTCATGCGAACGCTCAGTACGTATGGCCGTCCCGATCTGGCCTACCGCCTGGCTACCAACAACACCTATCCCAGCTGGGGCTATATGATCGAAAAAGGTGCAACCACCATCTGGGAATTGTGGAATGGTGACACCGCCAATCCTGAGATGAACTCACAAAATCATGTCATGTTGCTGGGCGATCTGATAACCTGGTACTACGAACACCTGGCCGGCATCAAATGTGCCTCAGATGGCCCTGGTTTTAAAAGAATCATTATGCGCCCTGATTTTCCGGATGGTTTGAAATTTGTCAAATCGTACTATTATTCCATGCATGGCCTGATTGTCAGCGAATGGATGCGTGAAGAGTTCAGACTGAGCTGGGAAATCGTGGTACCTCACAATACAGAAGCTGAAGTTTATATTCCTGCACCAAAAAAGCAAGTATATGAAGGAGGCATTCCGGTTTCAAGGGCTAAAGGTGTGAAATTTCTCCATAATGACAGCGACCGGTCTGTTTTCCGTGTAAAATCAGGGACGTATCATTTTACGGTATCGGAGTAGGTTAGGTCACGTATGTAGATTTTACTTTTCAGCTCATGTCTGCAAATATAACCAGAAAACTCAACTTGCTCATTGTGGACTATCAGTTTAGTGTAACGTAAACCCGCGTCCTGTGGGCGGGGTTAGCGAGCAAAACACAGGATTGCAGTCATGAGATTACCAGTACTAATGCACTAATGGACATAGGCAAGGTGTGCATCCGTTATATGAAAAGAAATTATCATATAAAATCAGTCACTGTAATGATGATATCAGAGACCCACTAATCAAGCAAATGTCCTTTCAATGCAAATTGAATAAAAACGACTTTATGGATTTGTGTAAATGTCCGTTGAGTAAGGAGGCGTATTTGAATAAGTTGGAGGAAA
>Ga0153915_10002883_pt1 | contig 15715 bp, 10 predicted proteins | sample Opewatmetagenome_2_FD_107003 | JGI IMG/M metagenome (GOLD analysis project Ga0153915, IMG submission 107003) | Freshwater wetland microbial communities from Ohio, USA - Open water 3 Core 3 Depth 3 metaG | ecosystem: Environmental > Aquatic > Freshwater > Wetlands | place: USA: Ohio, Lake Erie...
CGCCGGAGAAGGCGACCGAAACCGATTCCGCGGACACGAGGTAGTTGAGGAATCCCTGCAGTGCGCCGCCGAGGCCCGTCACCACCGCCGACAGCACGAACACGGCGAGCCGGTAGCGGTCCACGTGGTAGCCCTGAAAGGTGGCGCGCTGCTGGTTCTCGCGGATCGCCACCAGCACGTGCCCGAAGGGCGAGCGTGTCACGCGCAGCAGCCCATACAGGACGCCGAGCGCCACCAGGGCGAGGAAAGCGTAGTAGACGTTGCCGTTGTCGAGCGGCACCGCCGCGAAGCCGCCCCGCGAGAGTCCGCCGAGCCCGTCCTCGCCGCCGGTGAGCTCGGTCCAGCGGAAAGCGATCGCATAGGTCAACGCGACGAAAGCGAGCGTAAGGAGGGCAAAGTACACGCCGCGCCGGCGCAGAATGAGGACGCCGACGATGGTCGAGAGTAGCGCGACGAAGACGACCGAGAAGAGGAGCGGGAGAGCGATCTGCCCGGCGAACCAGTGCTTCTGCGATATCGCTGCCGCGTAGGCGCCGATGCCAAACCAGGCGCTGTGGCCGAAGGAGGTGAGGCCGGTGAATCCGACGAGCATGTTGAGGCCGAGCGCCGCGATGGCGAGGCACACGATCTGCGACGCGGTGTTCGTCGAGAGGCCGAGCGCGCGCATAACGAGCGGCAGCAGCACGAGCGCGGCCGCGCCGATGAGGAGCGGCCGGAACTTCGCCTGCGTCCACAAAGCGTTCATTCGAATTTCTCGATCCGCTCGCCGAGCAGCCCCCGCGGCCGAAGCATGAGCACGAGGAACATCAGCACGTATATCGAGGCTTCGCCCGCTGCTGGCACGAAATGGATCGTTATGCCGCGCACCACGCCGACCAGCAGCGCGGCGAGCACCACGCCCCAGAAGCTCCCGAGGCCGCCGATCACCACCACGACGAAGGCCACGATGATGATCTCGGCCCCCATCGCCGGGTGCACCATGGCGATCGGCGCGAACAGCGCCCCGGCCAGCGCCGCCATACCCACGCCGAGCATCACGATCGTCGTCATGTACGGCTGCAGGCGGATGCCGAGCGCCGCCACCATGTCGGGCCGCTGGATGCCTGCGCGCACCACGCGCCCGAACGAAGTCCGGTTGAGCAGGAACCAGATGCCCGCGAGCACCGCGGCGACCACGGCGAGCAGGAACAGACGATAGCGCGACAAGAGAAAATCCCCCAGCACCACGTTGCCCTTGAAGGAGGCCGGCATTGACGCGGGCAGCGGCGCCGCGCCCCAGATCATGCGGATCGCCTGCTCGGCCACCAGGGCGAGGCCGAAGGTGACGAGCAGCGACAGGATCGGGTCGGCCGTGTAGAAACGGCGCAGGATGAAGCGCTCGAACAGGATGCCGAGCAGCGCCACCGCGACCGGCGAGATGGCCGCCGCCGCGCCGAAGCCCAGGTGCTTCGCGATCTCGAGCGAGGCGTAAGCGCCGAGCGCGTAGAACGCGCCATGCGCGAGGTTGACCACCCCGCCCACGCTGAAGATGAGTGACAGGCCGAGCGCGATGAGCAGGTAGTAGCCTCCGAGCACGAGGCCGTTCACCACCTGCTCGAGGAGGAACAGAAGCTGCATGGTCAATACGGGAACGGTACAAGACGCGGCGGCGCCCCGGGCGCCGCCGCGCGCAGCCTGCGCGGCATCGCGCTAGGCGCGATCAGAACACGCAGCTGTTCTGCTCTTTGGTCGGCGCGAGGAGCTCCAGCGGCTGGTTGGGCGCAGGCACGGCTGGCCCGAACTGGAGGAAGTCCCACTTTTCCTTCGCCTGGCCTTTGGGCTTGACCGTGAACGTATAGGCCTCCTGCATCATCTGGTGGTCCCACGACCGGAAGTAGCCCTTGCGCGGCTTGAGAAGATCAAACTCGGCCTGGCTCTCGAAATAGGCGATCAGCTTCTCGGTGTCGGTCGACTTGGTCGCGTTCATGGCCTGCGCCATGATCTTCAGCGATACGTATTCGATCCAGGCGTGGTTCTCCGGGGTCTTGCCGTACTTCTTGCGAAACGCCGCGACGAAGGCTTTCGAGCCCGGAGTGTCGATTTCGTGGTGCCAGACGGTGGGCCAGATGCCGGCAAGGTTGCCCTCGCCCGCGGCCCACGCGTCCGCCGTATTCAGGTTGAAGCCCGCGACCGGATACGGCAGCCCGAATTCGGCGTACTGCTTGACGAAGTTGGTGACCTGGTTGCCACCGAGGTTCGTGGCGACCACGTCGGGTTTCGCCTGCCGGATCTTGAGGAGGTACGGGCTAAAGTCGGTGGCGTCGGTGGCCACCAGCTCGTCGCCGATCACGCTGCCGCCGTTGGCGGTGACGAAGTTCTTCGCCGCCTTCGCCAGGTCGTGGCCGAACAGGTAGTCCGATGTCAGGCTGAAAATGCGCTTACCCTTCACCAGGCCGTCGCGTAGCAGCGCCTGGCCTTCGGCGTTGACCATCACGGTGACCGGGATGTCGACGTGGAAGGTGTAGCGGTTGCAGTTCTTGCCGCGCAGCACGTCCGAGCGCGCGCCGATGCTCAGGAACAGACGCTTGTTGCGCGCCGCCACTTGCATAATGGTCTGCGCCGATGCCGAGTTGATTTCCCCCATCAGGAACGCCACGCCGTCGCGCTCGAGCATGCGCTGCGCCTTGGTCGCCGCGGTGGCCGGATTCACTGAATCCTCCGATATCACGTCGAGTTGGCGTCCCATGACGCCGCCGGCGGCGTTGATCTCCTCGGTGGCCATCTTGATGCCCATTACCGCATATTCGCCGAGCGCGCCGAGGAAGCCGGTCAGCGGGGTGAGGTGGCCGATCTTGATCTTGTCCGACTGGCTGCGGACGATCGCGGGAAAGGCAAGGGCAAGCGCGCCCGCGACTCCCCCCTGCAACAGCTGCCTCCTGCCTGCCGAGGACCTGGAGACCCTTTCAGCCTTCTTGTCGTTCATGTTCTCTCCTCCTGAGTGGTTTCTAACATTGCACAATGCCGCAAACGACTTCACATTGTCAAATAAAGCGGTGCCCGGCGCAAGCGGGATACCTCAGTTCACCGCGGCAACGGGCAGATCATGGCTTGGCGGTCGCCGGGTCCCAGGACAGTTGCCTGGCGTCCTGGCCGGCCACCGAGTAGAGCACCCGGGTGTTGCGCGTCTTCAGGAATTCCTCGAGCGGCTCGCCCCGCATTGCGGCGTAGATGTGCAGGTTGGAGACGCCGATGACGGCGCCGAGCTTTTCGAGCATGAAGAAGATCACGCCGTAGCGAATCATCGCGCGCCAGTCGCGGCGGCGCACGAGATCGCGTTCCTCCTCGCTAAGACCGGCCTCCGAGAACGCCGCTTCCGGGTCGGCAAGAAACTTCGCACGATGTGCCGGCTCGATCATCTGGTGCAGGAACTTGTTGAGCCGATACGCTTTGCGGCTTCGCTCGTGATCGAAGGGATAGGTCCCGGCGAGCTTCTCTGCGCCGGCGAGCTGATGATGGATGCGCTCCCGGTAGCGGGCTGCGACATCGAGCGGCATGGCCGGCGCCTCGTTCTCGTAGATTGCGGTGGCGATACCGGTCATCGAGGGCAGGTAGTAGCTTTGATGCAGCTTGCGGACGTTGGCTGAAAGCGCGCCGCGCATGATCAGCCACATGATCGCCTCCGCGCCTTCGAGCCCGCCGAGCGCCGCGTATTCCGCATGGGTCAGCTCGGTCAGCCTGATCGGGTCTTTCTCGAGGAGCTCGAGGAACTGCGCATCCCATGCCGGGTTGTTGAATCCGGCGCGTTCGCCGTGCACCTGATGCGACAGTCCCCCCGTCGCCACGATGACGACCTTGAGATCCTCGGGATAGGACTCGATCGCCCGCCGCAGCGATTGCCCGAGCTTGTAGCAGCGCCGCGCCGACGGAATCGGGAACTGCAGCACGCCCACTTGCAGCGGGACGACAGCAGTCGGCCACGCCGGCTCGTGCGGCAGCAGGACGGACAGAGGCGAGAACAGGCCGTGATCGAGCGGCTTGCCCTGAAAGAAGGCCATGTCGAACTCGTCCGCCACGAGCGCAGCTCCGATGTGGCGCGCGAGCGTTGCGTGGCCGGGGACCGGCGGGAGTCCGCGCGGGCCCCCGCCTTCGTCGGCCACCGCATAGGCGTCGTCGATGCCGAGCGCGAACGCCGAGTAGTGATCGAAGAAGAACGACGTGACATGGTCGTTGAAGACGAAGAACAGCGCGTCGGGCTTCTTTTCCGCGAGCCAGCGCTGCAAGGGCTCGAAACCTCGGAAGATCGGGGCCCAGACCGGATCGTCCTGCTTGTGCTTGTCGTAGGCAAAGCCGATCGTCGGAGTGTGCGAGCAGGCGATGCCGCCCAGGATTGTTGCCATAAGAGTGGAGTCTCGTCCGAAAAATTACGCCGATCGCGGGGTGGTCTCGGCGCGCTTCTGGAATCCCAGTCCCGTCGAGAGCTCGGCAGCCGACTCGCGGGCCTGCTTGGCCTTGTCCTGAAGCGATTGCAGCGACAGCCGCCAGATCGGCCCGGAGATGCCGATCGCGCCGGCGACCCGTCCGGCGAAGTCGTACACCGGTACCGCGACGCAGCGCAACTCGGCGTCGAACTCGCCGTCGTCGAAGGCGATCCCCTTTTTCCGCACCTCGTCCAGCTCGCGAAACAGCGCCTCGCGCCCGACGATGGTCTTGGGCGTATAGCGGCGCATCTCCATGCCCGCGAGAAATTGTGCGAGCTCCTGCGGCGGCAAGGCGGCGAGCAGCACCTTGCCGAGCGCTGTGGCGTGCGCGGGCCGTGTTGCGCCGGTCCGGTCCGCCAGCTGCAGCATGCCGCTTCCGGCCGTGCGCGCGATCACGACGATCTCGTTCCCCGAGCGGATGGCGAAGTGCGCTCCCTCGCCGGTCTGCCGGGTCAGCTTCTCCAGCACCGGCGTGGCGAGCTCGAGCAGGGAGTTCTCCTCCAGCGCGCCGGCGGCCAGCGTGAACAACCTGCTGCCGATCCGGTAGCGCTTGGACTCGCGCATCTGGCTGACGTAGCCGAGCTGCACCATCGTCTTCACCAGGTGGAAGGTGGTGCTGTTGTGCAGGCCGACGGCCTTGCTCAAGTCCGCGAGGTTGATGCCCTCCCGCTTGCGGGCGACCTCCTCGAGGATCGCGAAAGCGCGCTCGAGGGACTGGATGCCACCGCGCTCCTTGGACGCGTTGCGCGAACCGGTATTCTGTCTGGTTTTCCGTTTCATAGATTGAAGACCACAAGCCTTTCGTCGGTCATGTCGCGAATCGCGTAACGCGGTCCTTCCCGGCCGATGCCGCTCGCCTTGATTCCGCCGTAGGCGAGCTGGTCAGTCCGCCAGGTCGAGGTGCCGTTGACGATCACGCCCCCAACGCGCAAAGCGCGGATGGCGTCGAACGCCACCGCCAGCGACCGGGTGAAGATCCCGGCGTGCAGCCCGTACTGCTCGGCGCTGACGCGCTCGAACAAGGGCCTGAGCTCGGTGAAAGGCTGCACTGTCGCCACCGGTCCGAAGATTTCCTCGCAGACGACCTTCATTGCCGGACGCACATCGGCGAGGACCGTGGGCTCGTAGGCCGCGCCCTGGCGCTTGCCGCCGGCCAGCAGCCGCGCGCCCTGCGAGACCGCCTCGGCCACCCATTGCTCGACGCGCCTCGCGGCAGCCTCGTCGATCAGCGTTCCGACGTCGGTCTTCGGGTCGAGGGGGTCGCCGAGCTTGAGCTGCTTGACGCGCGCGACCATCTTATCGAGGAAGGCGCCGTATACGCTCTGCGCGACGTAGATATTCTGCACGGAGATGCAGCTCTGTCCGGCGAGGCGCATGGAATTGCGCGCACACAACGCCGCGGCTTCGTCGAGGTCGGCGTCTGCGCACACGATGGTCGTGCCGTTGCCGCCCAGCTCGAGCGCGACGCGGCGCAGTCCGCTCGCCGCCTTGATCTCGGCGCCGACGCGGCTCGACCCGGTGAAGGTGATGAAATCGACGCGCGGATCCCGGACCAGCGCGGGTCCGACGGTGTTTCCGAACAGCAGATTCACGAACCCGGGCGGCGCACCGGCGTCGGCGAAGAGCTCCGCGAGCTTGCTCACGACCCAGGGCGACTGCGGCGGCGCCTTCAGAACGATCGTGTTGCCGGCGGCGAGCGCCGGCGCGAACTTGTGGCAGGCAAGGTTGAACGGCGCGTTGAAGGGCGTGATGCCTGCGACGACTCCGACCGGGAATCGCAGGAGGAGGGCGAGTTTTCCGGCGCCCATCGGGCTCCCGTCGAGCGGCACCTGTTCGCCCTGGATGCGGATCGCTTCCTCCGCGGAAAGCAGCACCGTGTCCTGCGAGCGCACTACTTCGGCTCGCGCGTCGGAGATCGCCTTGCCGGTCTCGCGCGACATGATCTCCGCGATTTCGTCGGCGCGGGCGACGAGAAGCTGCGCCACTTTGCGCAGGATCGCCGCGCGTTCGTACCCGGGCATGGCGGCGGCCTTCGGCTTCGCGGCGGTCGCCGCGGCGAGCGCGTCGTTCAGGTCCTGCAGAGAAGACTCGGGGGCGCGCGCGATCACCTCGCCGCGGTAAGGGTCGCGCACCTCGTAGGTCACCGCGCCGGAGCGCCACTCGCCGCCGATGAGCATCTTGACCGTGGCCACTGCGAGCTTCGCTCTGTTCTCCAATGCGGCCGCCATCTACTTGTCCTCGACCGGAGTGGTGACAACGATGAACGTCAGGTCGCCAAGCCCCTCGTTGCGGATGGAATGCGAGACGCCCGGCGGAATGAAGATCACGTCGTGCTTGCGCACGATCGTCTTCTTCCCGTCGATCTCCATCGAGCCCTCACCGTCGAGCACGTGGTAGATCTGCTCCTGCACCTTGTGCGTGTGCGTCTCGACGTAGGCCATCGGCTGGTAGGTGGAGATGCGGTAGTCGACCAGCCGCGAGCCGGCAGTCTCCGGGCGCACCAACGGCTTCGACAGCGCGCCGCCGAAGTGCCCTGGAAACTGCTGCCAGGGGGTCTCGACGATGTTGCGGATGACCGCGGCGGACGATTTCTTGTTCATCGTATGTGCTTCTTTCCGAAGATGGGCTCCATGTGCGGAATCGGCGGCAGCGCCCAGGCGCCCGTGCCCGGCGGCCGGATGTTCGCGTCGACGTGCACGTCGATGAGGCACGGCTTCCCGAGCTTGACCGCGTGCTCGAGCGCGCCCTTGAAGTCCTGCGACTTCGTGACGGTGAGACCCTCCACGCCTGCCGCTCGCGCCCACGCGGCGAAATCGGGGTTGTAGGGCTTGCGATCGGGCCCGTGGTAGAAAGCGGTGCCGTGCTCGCGGCCCCCGAAGTACGCGTATTGGAGGTCGCGGATCGCAGCCCAGGAGAAGTTGTTCCACACGACCCAAACCGCGGGGATGTCGTATTCGACCGCCGTGCAGAGAACGTGCGAAACCATGGTGAAGCCGCCGTCTCCGCAGATCGACACGCACGCCTTGTCCGGCGCGGCGAGCTTGGCCCCGAGGATCGAGCTCGGCCCGAATCCCATCCCGGAGTAGCCCCAGGTGTTCAGCATGGTTTGCGGCCGGCGCGCCTCCCAGAACTGCATGAACCAGTTGTGGTGGATGCCGGAGTCGAGCGAGATGATCGCGTCGTCGGGCAGCACCGCGCGGCAGTCGGCGACGATGCGCTCGGGCCGGATCGGTGAGGCGTGGATCTCGAAGTTGGGGCGGATGAATTTCTCCCACTCGGCGCGCCACGCGGTGATCTGCGTGTGCCATTCGCGGAACTGCGCCTCGCCGTCGATGCGGCGGTTCGCCGCCTGGCCGATCTCGCCGAGAAGCTGGCGGAGAAACGTGCGCGCGTCGGCGAGGATGCCGAGGTCCGGCACGTAGTTCCTGCCGATCTCGGCGTGGTCCACGTCGACGTGGATGAGCTTGCAGGACGGAAAATTCCACGAATAGCCCGGCATCCACGATGAGGATGAGCGGTCGTCGAAGCGCGCGCCGATGGCGACGACGAGATCGGCGTGGCGGCCCGCCTGGTTGGCCGGATAGGCGCCGTTCCTGCCGATGAAGCCGAGGGACAAGGGGTCGCGCATGTCCAGGCACCCCATGCCGTTCGGCGAGCTGATCACCGGGATGCGGTACTTCTTCGCGAGCTCGGTGATCTCCTTGCCGGCCTCGGACAGCGTCGCGCCGTGGCCAATGAAGAGCACCGGCCGGCGCGACGCTTGCAGCATGTCGGCGGTCGCGCGCACGTCCTCTGGCGAGCAGCCGCTCCTGCGTTTGTCGAAACCGTCCCATGCCGGCTCGAGCTCCACCTCGGCCTCTTCCTGGAAGAGGTTGAACGGAACGTCCAGGTTCACCGGCCCCGGGCGGCCGCTTGTCATCGTCGTCACGGCCTGGCGCAGGGCGAGGGGCAGCATGTCCACTCGCGTAGGCTGGAAGCTCCTCTTCACCACGGGGCGGATGACGTTCGGAAAATCCGCCTGATTATGCCGGTTCAGCTCCTGGAACGGCCCGCGGTTGAACTGCGAGGTCGGCACGTTTGCGGTAATCGCCAATAGCGCGGAGGAATCCGTCTGCGCCACGGCGAGCGCCATGATGAGGTTCGCCGAGCCCGGGCCGGTCGAGGTGAGCGTCGCCACGGGCTTGTGCTTCACCCGGAAATAGCCGTCGGCCATGTGCGCGGCGGTTTGCTCGTGACGTGGCGAGACGAGCTTCACCTTGTCGCGCACCTGGTACAGCGGATCCAGCAGGCCGACGTTCCCGTGGCCGCAGATACCGAACACGTACGGAATCTTCTCCTTCACGAGAAATTCCGCGATGAGGTCGCCGCCCTTCCTCGTTGCGGACTTGCGGCCGCTTTCGGCCGCGCCCACCAGGCCTTTTTCCGTCGGTTTGTTCATTTCGTTCTCCTCATGTCGCGACTTCCGGTGCACGCGCCGCCGCCCGGGCGCGGAGCGCCCCCGAACCTGTGGCGTGCAGCGCCGCCAGGTAGCCGAAAGTCATGCCGGGCCCGAGCTGCGCGCCCGCACCGGGGTATTCCCCGCCCATGACCGATTGCATGTCGTTGCCCACGGCATAGAGGCCGGGGATCGGAATGCCCGCCGGGTCACACACCTGCGCGTTCACATTGGTGCGAAGCCCGAGGCTCGTACCGAGCGGGGTCGGCTCGACGCGAACCGCATAGAACGGCGCACGCTCGATCGGGCCGAGGCACGGATTGGGCTTGTGCACCGGATCCCCGTTGGCGCGATCGTATGCATTCCCGCCCTTGCCGAAATCAGAATCGGCACCGGTGCGCGCGAACTCGTTGTGGCGGCGCACGGTGTCGAGGAGTCCTTCGCGGTCGACGCCGATGGCGCCCGCCAAGGCTTCCAGGCTGCTCGCTGCGCGCAGGTATCCGGAGGCGAGATACCGTCCCAAGCGAAGCGTCATCGGCCGGATCATGCCGAGCCCGTACTTCCATACGAAGCGCCGGTCGCAGATAAGCCATGCGGGATTGTTGCCAGTGCGGACCATAGCACGCGTGAATTCGTGATACGACGCCGCTTCGTCGGTGAATCGTTGCCCCGAGCGACCGACCGCGATCAAGCCCGGCTTGGCGCGGTCGAGAACGATGTGGGGGTACACCGCGGTGCTTCCGTCCGGCCGCGCCGCCACCGATCCGGGAAACCAGAAGGCATTGTCCTCTCCCGAGGGACCCAAGGCGCCGCCGACCTGCTGGCCCAAGCGTAAGGTATCTCCAACACATCCCTCGCTGGCGGCGGTATGACGCGCGATCGGCTGCCGGAAATACCTCGCGCGCAGGGCAGCGCTCGCAGGGAAGCCGCCGCCGGCGAGGACCACGCCGCAGCGCGCCCGCAAGCGGATTTCCATCCCGCTGCGGCGCACGACCGCGCCGCGTATCTTGCCGTCTGCGACGAGGCGCTCAGTCGTGGCCTCGCACCACACGGGCACCTGCCGGTCCAGCAGCTCCTTGAAGAGACGCGCCACGAGCGCATTGCCGAGCACCAGGCGCGTGCCGCGCAGGTACCGCAGCCGGTCCGCAAGGTAGCGCAACGTCAACCGAGCGCCGAGGAGAGTCCCATCGAAGGATCGGCCGGCTCGAAGCAGCCTCGCCGCTTCGCTGCGCGTCACCATCATCCCGCCGAACAGCATCAGCTCGCGGATCGGCCATCCGAGGCGCTCAAAATCGTCCCCGAGCAGGCGGCCGTCGAACTCCGGCGGCTCGAGCGGCCGCATCCCGCTTGCGGCGCCGGGAAGCTCCTGACGATAGTCGGGATGCTCGGTGTATCGACGAAATCTGAAACCGGCGCGCTTTTCCAGATAGGCAATGAGGCCGGGACCTGCGGAGAGAAACGCCTGGCGCAACCTCCGGTCCGCCTTGTCCCCGACCAGCGCGTCCAGGTAGGTGGCCGCCGCCGTGTCGCCGGCTTGCGGAATCCAGAGCGTTCCGGAGGAGCGCGCACTGGTTCCGCCTACACGCGCGGTGCTCTCGAGAACGAGGACGCGCGCCCCCTCGATGGCGGCCACCAGGGCGGCCGTCAATCCGGAGGCGCCGGAGCCCAGGACGACCAGATCGTACTCGGCGTCAAACGATTGCACGGAAACACTCTTTCTGAAACCGTGCGCATTATCTCACAATGTCGTTTCCAAATTGATATTGTGAAATACCAGAGCCGCCTGCGGGACGGCGTCAGCCGGCGAGAAACGAGACCGCCTTTTCGCCGGCGCTTCGGCGGCCGGGCCGGCTCCGCCCTGGCCAACGACGACGAGCTGTCGGGAGGGGCCCGTCACTATAGGGGCGCCCGTGCATCCCCGCTTACGCGGGGACGACGGCGCGGGTACTCATCGTCAATCCGCCCGGATATGCGCCTTCTCGACGACCTGCTTCCAGCGAGCCTGCTCGGCCGCAATGTAGGCCGCGTACTCCTTGGGTGTCGACCCGATCGGCTCGGCGGCATCCGGCTCGAGCTGCTTGTGGACGGCCGGGCTCTTCGCCGCCTTGGCGGCTTCCTCGGCGAGGCGGTTCGCGATGGCGTCGGGCATCTTGGCGGGCGCATTCAGGCCGTACCACTGCGAGGTTTCGAAGCCGGGATAGCCCTGCTCGGCAACCGTCTTCACGTCGGGAAGGATGGACAGGCGCTTGGTCGTGCCGACCGCCACTACGCGCAGTTTCCCTGCCTTGACGTGCGGAAGGAAAGGCGGCGTCCCCGCTGCGGAGAATTGCGTCCGCCCGGCGACGAGATCGATGAGATTCGGGCCCGTTCCCTTGTAGGGAACGTGCTGGATGTCCATGCCGGAGACGAGCTTCAGGTACTCGATCGCAAGGTGGCCGGCGCTGCCGTTGCCCGCGGAACCGTAGTAGAGCTTGCCCGGCTCCTTCTTCGCCAGGGCGATGAATTCGCGCAGGTCCTTCGCGGGGACGCTCTCGTGCACCACGAAGATGGTCGGCACCTTGGCAAGCAGCGACACCGCGCGGAAGTCGCGGTTGGTGTCGAAGGGAAGCTTCGCGAACATGAACGGATTCACCGCGAAGGTGCCGATATGGCCGATGATGAGCGTGTAGCCGTCGGGGTCGGCACGCGCGACGTCGTCCATGGCGATGTTGCCGCCTCCGCCCGGCTTGTTCTCGACCACGAACTGCTGGCCGAGTCCCTTGGTCATCTCCGCGGAGAACGCACGCGCGATGATCGAGGAGCTGCCGCCGGGCGCGAAGGGAACGACCAGGCGGATGGGCTTGGACGGATACTGCGCATGCGCGCCGAAGGCGGCGAAGGCGAGCAGGATTACGGCGAGTTTCTTCATTGCGGATTCCTCCTATTGTGGGCTTGTTCTGTAGAACCGGTGGCGACGCAGGCCTCCATCCACCGGGAAGACAGCACGGGTGATGCGGCGGTAAAGTCTAACCGAACGATGCGACGAGTCTCAATCTCTCCTCCCTTGGTGTGTCCGGGGTGACCGCTCTCTCAGCCCGGCCTGGGCCGAGAGGCGGAGCAGGGCTCTGCTTTACGGTCACGCGGCTGCGCGAACCGAGGGTTCTGCTTTCCCAAGAAGGTCGCGCAACACAAACGGCAGGATGCCGCCGTGCTGGTAGTAGTCCACCTCGATCGGCGTATCGATCCTGAGCAGCACCCTGACCTCCTGCTTCGATCCGTCCTTGCGATGGATGACAAGCGTCGCTTCCTGCTGGGGGCGCACTCCGGACTCGATCCCGGCAATGTCGATCGTCTCCTCGCCCGTGATGCCAAGGGACTGGACGGTGTCGCTGCCGGTGAACTGGAAGGGCAGCACGCCCATGCCGACGAGGTTCGCACGGTGGATGCGCTCGAAGCTCTTCGCGATCACAGCGCGCACGCCGAGCAGCAGCGTCCCCTTGGCCGCCCAGTCGCGGGAGCTTCCCGTGCCGTATTCCTCGCCGCCGAAGACCACCGTCGGCGTGCCCGCCGCGATGTACTTCATCGCCGCCTCGTAGATCGGCATCTGCTCGCCCGACGGCTGGTGGAAAGTGACGCCGCCTTCGACGCGCGAGCCGTCCGGCTTCGCCGGCAGCATCAAGTTCTTGATGCGCACGTTGCCGAAGGTGCCGCGCATCATCACCTCGTGGTTGCCGCGGCGCGCGCCGAAGCTGTTGAAGTCGGACACCGCCACGTCGTGCTCGAGGAGATAGGTGCCGGCGGGAGAGGTGGGCTTGATCGAGCCGGCCGGGCTGATGTGGTCGGTGGTGATCGAGTCGCCGAAGACGCCGAGCACGCGCGCGTTGCGGATCGCGCCGGTGGCGCGCGGCTGCATCGAGAAGTCCTTAAAGAACGGGGGCTCGGCGATGTAGGTCGATGTCGGCCAGCTGTAGACCTGTCCCGTCGGCGCGGCCACGCTCTTCCACATCGGATTGGCGTTGGCGAGGTCGCCGTAGAGGGTCCGGAAGGTCTTGGGATCCATTGCGTGCTTCATGCAGGCCTGGATCTCTTGCGCGGAGGGCCAGATGTCGCCGATCCACACGTCCTCGCCGTTCTTGCCGCGGCCGATCGGCTCCATCATGAGGTCCTTCAGCATCGTCCCCGCGAGGGCGGAGGCGACAACCAGGGGCGGCAAGGCGAGAAAGTTCGCGCGGAGGCTTGCGTGGATGCGCGCCTCGAAGTTCCGGTTTCCCGACAGCACGGCGGCGCACACCAGGTCGTTCTTGGCGATGACCTCGTCGATGGTTTCCGCGAGCGGCCCGGAATTGCCGATACAGGTGGTGCAGCCGTACGCCGCGACGGAGAAGCCGAGCTTCTCCAGGTAGGGGAGCAGGCCCGTTTTCTTCAGGTACTCGGTCACGACGCGCGAGCCGGGTGCGAGCGAGGTCTTCACGTGCCGGCCCACCGTGAGCCCGCGCTCGACCGCCTTCTTCGCGAGCAGCCCCGCGGCGAGGAGGACGCCGGGATTCGAGGTATTGGTGCAGGACGTGATCGCGGCGATCATCACGTCGCCCGAGCCGATCTCCAGGCCGTCGCGCGTCTTGAAGCGCTTCTTCAGGTCCTCGGGCTTCCTGGCGAAGCCGTTCTCCGCCACGGGCTTCGAGAAGAGCTCGGTGAATTTCCCCTTCACTTTTCCGATCTCGATGCGGTCCTGCGGGCGCTTCGGTCCCGCGAGCGACGGTGCGACGGTCGCGAGGTCGAGCTCGATGACCTCGCTGTAGTCGATCGCGCCTTTCTTCGGCATGCCGTACATCCCTTGAGCCTTGCAGTAGGACTTGAACGCGTCGATCTCGTCCCGGGTGCGGCCGGTCCCCTCGAAGTAGGCGATGGTTGCGTCGTCCACCGGGAAGAAGCCCATGGTCGCGCCGTAATCGGGCGCCATGTTGGCGATCGTCGCCCTATCGGGCACCGTGAGGCTCTCGGTCCCCTCGCCGAAGAACTCGACGAATTTGTTGACGACCTTCGCCTTGCGCAAGATCTCGGTGATGGTGAGCACGAGGTCGGTCGCGGTGACGCCGCCCCGCAGCCGGCCCTTGAGGTGGAATCCAACCACGTCAGGCGTGAGGAAGTAGATCGGTTGGCCGAGCATCCCGGCCTCGGCTTCGATCCCCCCAGCGCCCCACGCGACTACGCCGATGCCGTTCACCATGGGGGTGTGGCTGTCGGTGCCGACGAGCGTATCAGGGTAGTAGAGGTCGCCCTTCTTGTGCACGCCGCGGGACAGGTACTCGAGATTCACCTGATGCACGATGCCGATGCCCGGCGGAACTACCTTGAAGGTGTCGAACGCCTGCATCGCCCATTTCATGAACTTGTAGCGCTCCTCGTTTCGCTTGAACTCGATCTTCATGTTGAGGTCGAGAGCGTTCTTTGTGCCGTAGTGGTCGATCTGAATCGAGTGGTCGACCACGAGATCTACCGGCACCAGCGGCTCGACCACCTTGGGACTCTTGCCGAGGCGGTCGGCGACGCTGCGCATCGCGGCGAGGTCGGCGAGCGCCGGGATGCCGGTAAGGTCCTGCAACAGGATGCGCGAGACCACGAAGGGGATTTCCTCGGTGCGCGGCGCGTTGGGTTTCCAGTTCGCGAGCTGCCTGACGTGCTCTTCGGTGACCTTCTTGCCGTCGCAGTTGCGCAGCACCGACTCGAGCACGATGCGGATCGAGACCGGCAGCCGCGATATCTTCACGCCGAGCGCGCGCTCGAGCGCTGGCAGCGAGTAGAGCTTGCCGGCCTTGCCCGAGGCCATCTTGAATTCCTGAAGGGTGTTGAAGGGATTGTGAGACATGAATTCTCTCCTGCCGCGTTGTCAGTTGTCATTCCCGTGCGAGCGCGAATCCAGGAGGGAAAATCTGGATGCTCGCTTGGCCGTTCCTCGAAACTCGCTTTCGCTCGTTTTCGCGGGCATGACGTCAAGTTTGATCTAGATTACGAATAGATCCACAAATTCATTCACCGGCGTCGCCTCCAGGCGCAGTCGGTCCCGGCACAGCTCGAGGATCGCCTGTTGGCGCGCGGCCGGAAAACGGCGGGCGAGGTTCCTGCGGAATTTTTCCTCGAGCAAGGGGATGCCTTCCTGGCGGCGTCGGCGGTGACCGACGGGGTATTCTACCGCCACCTTGCGCGTCGCAGTTCCGTCCCTGAAGAAAATCTGCAGCCGGTTCGCGATCGAGCGCTTTTTCGGATCGAGATAGTCGCGGCTGTACTGCTTGTTCTCGACGCAGACCATCTTCGCGCGCAAGGCGTCGATGCGCGGATCCGAAGCCGCGTCGTCCTCGTAGTCGCGCGCGGCGAGGCCGCCCTTGATGAGGCCGATCGCGACCATGTACTGGATGCAGTGGTCGCGGTCGGCCGGGTTGAAGAGCGGCCCCTTCTTGTCGATGATGCGGATGGCGGACTCGTGCGTGACAATCTCGATTCTCTTGACGTCGTCGAGGCGGTCCCTGACCTCGGGGTGCAGTTCGATCGCCGCCTCGACCGCCGTCTGCGCATGGAACTCGGCGGGAAAGGAGATCTTGAACAGCACGTTCTGCATGACGTAGGAGCCGTAGCGCCGCGTGAACCTGAAAGGTTTTCCCTTGAACAGCACGTCGTAGAAGCCCCAGGTCTTCGCGGTCAGGACCGACGGGTATCCCATCTCGCCCGCCTTCGCGATCAGCGCGAGTCGCACCGCGCGCGAGGTCGCGTCGCCCGCCGCCCAGCACTTGCGGCTGCCGGTGTTCGGCGCGTGGCGATAGGTGCGCAGCGACTGCCCGTCGACCCAGGC
>Ga0153915_10002884_pt1 | contig 15715 bp, 14 predicted proteins | sample Opewatmetagenome_2_FD_107003 | JGI IMG/M metagenome (GOLD analysis project Ga0153915, IMG submission 107003) | Freshwater wetland microbial communities from Ohio, USA - Open water 3 Core 3 Depth 3 metaG | ecosystem: Environmental > Aquatic > Freshwater > Wetlands | place: USA: Ohio, Lake Erie...
GTTCTCGGTGACCACCAGGTTATTCATATTTCAAAGCCACCACCGGATCGACTCTGGAAGCGCGATAGGAGGGGAAAAGGGTCGAGAGGAGGCTAATGGAAAGGCTGACCCCGACAATCAGCGCCAGATCAACGGGTTTGATATGAAATGGCACATAGGAGATCTGGTAGATATCCACCGGCACCTTGATCAGCTGGAAGGTATTGGCGAGCCAGCAGCAAAGGAGGCCGAGCAGCGCCCCCCCTGTCGTCCCGATGAAGCCGATCATCGCCCCCTGGAGAAAGAAGATCTTCCGGACGCTTCCAGAGGGCGCTCCGATGGCCATCAGGATGCCGATATCTCGCGTCTTCTCCATGACCATCAGGATGAGGGTGGCGATGATGTTCAGGGCGGCCACGAAAACGATCAGGGTGATGGTCAGGAACATAATGTTCTTTTCCAGCTTCAGGGCCGAGAACAGGGAACGATTGAGCTCCATCCAAGTGGTCACATAGATCGTCGGAGGCAGGACAACCCGCAGCTCCTCGGCCACCTCCGGCGCGGCGAAGATATCGGCGATCCTGATCTGAATCTGGTTGATCTTTCCCTCCAGGCTGAAAAACTTCTGGGCGCTCCGCAACGAGATCAGGGCCGTCGTCGAATCAAACTCGTAAAGACCCGTGGAGAAGATTCCGCTTACCAGAAACCTCTTCGTCTTGGGAAGGAGCCCCAGGGGCGAGAGCCGTGAAGATGATGTCAGGACGGTGACCGCGTCCCCGACGTTGGCGCCGATGGAAAAGGCTATCTCTTTGCCGAGGAGGATGCCTTCCCGGGGCGAATCGGAGGGGAGGGATCCTTGCTCCAGCTCCGCCAGCCAGGGCGAGTGCGCCTTATCCAATTGGAAATCGATCCCTTTCAACATCCCACCCTTGCTCTTGTACGGACCGCTGATGAGGACCATGTCATAGATGATCGGGGAAACCGTCTGAACGCCTCTGACCCCGCGAACCTGGGCGATCAGGTCTTGATATCCGCTCAGCCCCTCTCCACTCAGGTCGGAAACCATGATGTGCGAGGTCGCTCCCAGGATCTTGTCCTGGACGTCCTCCTGGAACCCGGTGATCAGGGCCAGGGCGATGACCAGGGCCATGACTCCGATGGCGATCCCCAGCATCGAGATAAAAGTGATCACCGAAATGAACGCCTGCTTCCTCCTGGCTTTGAGGTAGCGCGAGGCGATGAACAGCTCGTAACTCATGGGCCGTCATTCCCTGGGCTTCAGGAGGGGGAAAAGCACAACCTCCCGGATCGACTTCCGGTTGGCCAGCAGCATGGCCAACCGGTCGATCCCGATCCCCTCCCCGCCCGTCGGAGGAAGGCCGTATTCCAGGGCCTGGACATAATCCAGATCGATCCAGTGGGATTCCTGGTCTCCCTTCTTCAGTTCCTCGGCCTGCTGCTCAAAACGCCTTCTCTGCTCCCGGGGGTCGGAGAGCTCGCTGAAGGCGTTGGCGATCTCCATGCCGGCCACCACGAGCTCGAACCTCTCCGCCTGCTCCGGGTCTTGGCGCGAGGCCTTGGCCAGGGGAGAGATTTCCTTCGGCGGGTCCAGGATGAAGGTCGGCTGGACGATCTTGGGCTTGACCAGCTTGTCGAAGATGACATCCAGCGCCTTCCCGTAGGAAAGAGGTCGATTCTCGGCAGCCAGAGTTGCGGCAAAGGCCGTGACTTCCTCGCGGCGGTCCAGCCGGCCTGGCGCCAGCCCGCTGAGGGCTGACAACCCTTCCTTATACTTCATTCGGGCGAACGGCCTCCGGAAAGAAATGATTTCGTCCCCGTACGGGAATTCCTCTTTGCCCAGAAGCGTCAGGCAGAGGGAATGGAGCAACTCCTCCGTCAGCTCCATCATATCGCTGTAATCGCTGTAGGCTTCATAGAACTCCAGCATGGTGAATTCCGGGTTGTGCTCGGAAGAGATCCCTTCGTTCCGGAAGTTGCGGTTGATCTCGTAGACCTTCTCCATCCCGCCGACGACCAGGCGCTTCAAATAGAGCTCGGGCGCTATGCGCAGGTAAAGGTCGATCCCGAGGGCGTTATGGAACGTCTTGAACGGTCTGGCCAGGGCGCCGCCCGGGATCGGGTGCATCATGGGCGTTTCGACCTCCAAGTACCCGCGGGCATCAAAGAAGCGGCGGATCTCGGCGATCATCCGGCTGCGCAGCCGGAAGACGCGGCCAACTTCCGGGCTCATCATCAGGTCGAGATAGCGGCGGCGGTAGCGCAATTCGACATCCTGGAGCCCGTGCCATTTCTCGGGAAGAGGGTGAAGGCACTTGGCCAGCAGCGTGTACGCAAGGACCAGGACGGTCAGCTCTCCTGTCTTGGTCTTGAAGAGAGTTCCCCGGACATCGACGATGTCGCCGATGTCCAACAAGGTGAAAATGCGGTAGGCCTTCTCCCCGACACGGTCTTCCCTCAAATAGACCTGGAGTCTGGCCCGGCTGTCCGAGATCGTGGCGAACGTCGCCCGGCCCATCTTCCGGATTGACAGGATCCGCCCGGGGACAACGACCTCGGCCTTCTTCTCCTCCAGCCCTTGCGGCGTCAGGGCGGCGAAGTCCCGGACGACCTCCCACACCGAGTGCGTCTTGTCCGCCCGGTAAGGGAAAAGGTCGATCCCCGCCTCGACCAGCCTGGCGATGTTCTCGTCCCGGGAAATGTCCTGGTCAGATTTTTTTGACTCTGCGGCGGGGTTTGGCTTTTCCTGCTCGTTTGTCTTCTCGGCCATCTTTCACCTCTCGCTCGGTCGGGGCTTTCGCTTGGATCTTCTTCCTCAGGGCGTCCAGGATCCCATTGACGAAGGTTGCCGCCTCGGGACCGCTGTATTTCTTGGCAATCTCAATGGCTTCATTGATGACGATCGCCGGGGCTATATGTCCGGCCTGGAGGAGCTCAAAGGCGGCCAGACGCAATATGTTCCTGTCGACGACCGCCATGCGCGTGACGCGCCAGTGCTCCGAGATGGACTGGATGGCGGCATCAATATCTTCCCGGCGGGCCAAGACCCCATCGACCAGCCAGCGGCTGTATTCCCTGGTCTCGGCCGTTCCTTTTTTCTTTCTCCAGAAAGAATCGACCGCAGCGCCCACCTCGGCGGGATCGAACTCCACCTGATAGAGGATTTGCAGGGCGCTTTCCCGGGCTTTCCGTCTCTGGCCCATGGAGCGCGAACCTTATCCCAGCTTGGCGGCTTTGACCAGATTCAGCATCTCGACGACGGAAAAGGCGGCGTCCCAGCCCTTGTTCCCGGACTTGGTGCCGGCCCGTTCGATGCCCTGTTCGATCGTGTCGACGGTCAGGATGCCGAAGGCGCAGGGGATCCCCTCGTCCATGGTGATCTGGGCGATTCCCTTGGTCACTTCGGCGCTCAGAAAATCGAAATGGGGTGTGTCGCCCCGGATGAGAGCTCCGAGACAGATGATCCCGTCCACTTTCTTCGACCGGGCCAGTTTCTTGACCAGGAAGGGGATCTCGAACGATCCCGGGACCTTATAAACAGAGATGTCGGTCTCGGCCGCTCCCAGCCTCGACAAAGCGTCCAGCGCTCCTTCGAGCAGTCGTTCGGAGAGAAAATTGTTGAAGCGGCTGACCACGATGCCGACCTTGAGGCCTTTGGCTTGAAGTTTGCCCTCGTGAGTTTCCATATGTCACCTCTCTTAACGGCCGCGGAAGTCCGGCTTCCGTTTCTCCAGGAAAGCTTTCGCCCCCTCCCGGAAGTCCTCGGTCGCGCAGGTGCGGCCGAAAATCTGCGCTTCGAGCTCCAGCCCTTCGTCCAGAGACCTGTCCAAGCCCTGGTTGATCGCCTCGATGGAGTGCGCTAAGGCCAGGGGCGCATTCCTGATGATCTCCTTAGCCAAGGCCTCAGCGGCTGAGAGAAGCTCCGCAAGCGGAACGACCTTGTTCACCAGCCCCGCCTCCGCGGCTTCCCTGGCCTCGACGATCCGGCCGGAAAGGATCATCTCCATCGCCTTGCCCTTGCCGACCAGCCGGGCCAGCCGCTGAGTTCCTCCGTAGCCGGGGATGATCCCCAGTTTGACTTCCGGCTGCCCCAACTTGGCGTTCTCCGACGCGAGACGGATGTGGCAGGCCAGGGCGATCTCGGTCCCGCCACCAAGGGCAAAACCGTTGATCGCCGCAAGGACCGGCTTGGGGGAGTTCTCGATCGACCGGGTCAAGGCCTGGCCCTGGCGGGAAAAATGACTGCCCAGTTCGGCGTTGAGCCCGGCGAATTCGCTGATATCCGCACCCGCCACAAAGGCCTTTTCTCCGGCACCCGTTAGGATAACCGCTTTGACCTCGGCGTCGTGCTCGAAGTCCCGGAAAGCGGTCTTGAGCTCCTCGACGGTCTCGACGTTCATGGCGTTGAGCTTGTCCGGCCGGTTGATGGTGATCCAGCCGATGCCCTCGCTCTTTTTTGTCAGCAGGTTCTTAAATGTCATGACCTTCCCTCTCCAGGATTTTTTCCTATTCTAACAGAACAAGGGTTTTTTTTCACCAGCTTTTTCAGGGCCACGGGGGGCGCCGGCAGAAAGCTCCTTGTCTCCCCCCTCTTTTTATGATATGAAAAAGAAAGGGGCATTGATTTCCTTTCCGAGGAGTTTGCGAATGAAAACCAAGACGGGTTTTGAAGAGCTTCCCCCCGAGAAATTGCGCTGGAAACTGGAGCCCGAAGCCATTCCCTTCACGACGACAGATGACTGCGAGTCCTGCGGGGAGATCATAGGTCAGGAGCGAGCCCTCAAGGCCATCCAAACGGGCCTGGATATCAAGAGCCTCGGCTACAATATCTTCATCTCCGGCATGGTCGGCACAGGCAGGACGACGACGATCAAGCAGCTCCTGGAAAAACTGGAAAAGGAGGATAAAACTCCGGACGACATCCTCTACGTCAACAACTTCAAAAATCCCGATGAGCCGAGCCTGATCATGCTGGCCAGCGGCCAGGGCCGCGTCCTCAAGGAGGCGATGGACAACCTCATCGAAATGCTCCGCAGCAACATTCCCGAATTGCTCAAGAGCAAGTACTATTCGGACAAGAGAGAGAGCCTCATCGAGGGCCAGCAGGCCAAACAGAAGGAGATCCTGCAACGGTTCGAGGAAAAGGCCTCAGGCCAGGGGTTCTCGGTGATCCAAGTCCAGATGGGGCTGTTCGTCAGACCGGACCTCGTCCCCGTGATCGAAGAACGGCCGGTTTCCTTCCGCGAGCTCGAAGGGATGGTCAAGGAGAAGAAGTTCGCCCAGAAGGATCTGGAGGGGCTCAAGAAAAAATACGAGGAGTTGACAGGCCAAATGGAGGGGATCTTCGAGAAGCTGCGGGAGATCGACGAAGAGACCCGGACGCTCCTCAAGGCCTGGGACGCCGAAGCCATCACTCCCATCATCAAGGGCGGGATCAACGGGATCCGGGAGAAGTTCCCTCAGAGCCCGATCGCCGATTATCTCAGCAACGTCGAAGAGAACCTGATCGGGAATATCGATCTCTTCAAGGCACAGAAGAAGGATGAAAAAGAGGATAAGAAGAACGAGCTCGAGGATGCCTTGCTCGAATACCGGGTGAACCTGCTGGTCGACAACTCAGAGGTCAAGGGCGCGCCGGTTGTCATGGAGACGAACCCTAGCTATATAACCCTGTTCGGGACGATCGAGTCCAGCATCACCAGGCTCGGAGTTTGGCAGACCGATTTCACCAAGATCAAGACGGGTTCATTCCTAAAGGCAAACGGAGGCTATCTCGTCATCAACGCCCTTGACGCCCTCATAGAGCCGGGCGTCTGGGCCACCCTTAAAAGAACCCTTCGCAACCAGATTTTCGAGATCCAGAACTATCTTTCCATGTACCTCATCTCAACCACCCGGCTTAAGCCCCAGCCCATCAAGTCGAACGTCAAGGTGGTCATGATCGGGGACGCCTATGTGTACAACCTCCTCTATTTCCAGGATGAGGACTTCAAGAAGATCTTCAAGATCAAGGCCGAGTTCGACTCCGAGATGAACAAGGACGACCGCACGATCCGCGACTACGCGTGCTTCATCAAGAAGATCTGCGACGAGGACAGCCTTTTGCCCATGGACAAGGGCGGGATAGCGGCTCTGATCGAATACGGGACCCGGATCGCCGGGCGGCAGAAAAAGGTCTCCACCCGATTCCACGCCCTGGCCGATGTGATCCGCGAATCCAGCTATTGGGCCAAAATCGAGGGCAAGAAAGTTATCGGCCGGGAGAACGTGGAGAAGGCCGTCCTGGAACGCTTCGAACGGGTCAGCCTGCTGGAAGACAAGGTCCAGGAAATGATCGAGGAAGGCTCGATCCTGATCGACACGGAAGGCCAGGTGGTCGGGCAGGTGAATGGGCTGTCGGTCTACGATATGGGGCAGTTTTCCTTCGGCAAGCCGACCCGCATCACGGCCAAGACAGCTGTCGGCCGGGCCGGCGTCATCAACATCGAACGGGAAGCGGACATGAGCGGTCCCACCCATAACAAAGGCGTCCTCATACTCGGCGGCTACATGAGGGGTAAATACGCCCAGCGGAAGCCTTTCTCTCTCTCCGCTAGTATCGCCTTCGAACAGTCCTATGCCGGCGTCGACGGCGACAGCGCCTCCTCGACCGAGGTTTATGCCATCCTCTCGAGCCTTTCCCGGCTGCCGCTTCGCCAGGACATTGCCGTCACGGGGTCGATCAACCAGAAGGGGGAGATCCAACCCATCGGCGGAGTCAATGAGAAGACCGAGGGTTTTTTCGAGGTCTGCAGGGCCAAGGGCCTGACCGGAACCCAGGGTGTCGTCATCCCTTATCAGAACACCCAAAACCTGATGCTGCGTCAGGACGTGGTCCAGGCGGTGGCCGAGGGAAAATTCCACATCTACCCGATAAAGAGTATCGATGAAGGAATGACGATACTCACCGGGATCGAAGCCGGTGCCTCCCGGGAAGACGGGACGTTCGAGGAGGGCACAGTGAACTTCCTCGTTGACCAGGAGCTCCAGCGACTGGCCGCCTCCTGGAAGGGTTTCGCCGGGCCCTCCGACAAAGAGAGCTAGATCAGGAGAGGTCGACCAGCGCCTTGAGACGGCGGACCTCGGGCGGACCGAGGTGTCGCCACTGCCCGGGTTTCAAGCCTTTGAGGACCATCCCGGCATACTCAACCCGCCGCAGCTCCTGGACTGGATGACCGACCGCGGCGCACATTTCGCGGACCTCCCTCTTCCGGCCTTCTTGGAGTTCGAGCCGCAACCAGCTCTTCTGGCCGGGGGCCAGAAGAGCTGCCTTGGCCGGGGCTGTCTTCCGGCCTTCCAAATAAATGCCCCGTTCCAGTCGGCTCAGGACTTCCTTATTCGGCTCCCCCTTGACCTTGACCAGGTAAACTTTCTTGACCCCAAAACGGGGATGGGAAAGACGGTGGGCGAGCTCGCCGTCGTTGGTGAGGACCAGCAGACCTTCGCTCTCCAGGTCGAGCCTTCCGACCGGGAAGACCCTTCCCAGCGAGGCCGGGAGCAAGCTCCTTACGACCGGACGCCGAAAGGGGTCTTTGAGCGTTACCAGATAGCCGGCCGGCTTGTTGAGAAGAATGTAAACCGGGGTCGGCTTGACCTGGACCTTGCGGCCGTCGACCTGGACGACATCCCTCTCCTCGTCGATCTTGAAGCCGAGTTCGTCGACGGTCTTGTTATTGACGCTGACCCGGCCTTGGACGATCCAGCGATCGGCCTCGCGCCGCGAAGCCACTCCTGCCAGCGAAAGGAACTTGTTCAGTCTGACGGTCAATTCCCGGAATGATCAGAAGTGGATGTTGAGGCCGAAATGGAGGTCCAGCCCGCCGAAAGCCCACTCCTGGCTCTCGATTTCGACGGAAAAATGATTGTACCTGAGCTCCCCGAAGATCCCGATTTTGCCCAGGGTCAGCTCGGCTCCGGCGCCGACATTGAAGGCGCCGTCCGATTTCTTGCCTAATCCCTTCAAGTCGACAGAATAAGTTCCGTAGCCTGCGGTGATATAAGGGTAAATTATGGCCAGGGAAATCCCCAACTTGGCATTGACGCCAAGATAGTAGTAATCCATCTTCTGCTCGGTGGCCGGCGAGGGGCTTTCAGCCAAGAGGTCGTGGTCGGCACGATAGAATTGCCCCTCAAGGGCCAGGCCGAGGAACTTGAAGCCTACCTGGGCGCCGTATAGAAAGGCCGAGTTTTGGTCGAAATCGATCTCACCGACTTTGGCGTTTTGGTTGGACAGGCCGCCCCGAAGGCCAAGGTAGAACTGCGCGTTGGCCGGGGCCGAGAATGCGGTCAGGAGAAAAAGTCCGCAGATCGGAAGAATGAACAAATTCTTTTTCATTGTTTCCTCCTTTATTTCATTACAGATTTAGTCGAAGGAGCGAGGCTTTGCCAGGATCTCAAGGATCCTGAGGTCAAAAAAGGTCTGGGCATTGGCCGGCCGCAGGAGAAGCGCGGTGTCGACGCCGGATTCCGACCCGCCGATGGAAATGCAGGGCTCGAGAGTAGAAACCAAGCCGGCGTCGGCCGCCATCAGGCTGATCTCGACGGCCACCTTCGCTCCTTCCCCGAAGGTGCGGAGTGTGAAGGCGATGATCTCGTCGAGTTCGTAGGTGGCGAGCTTCTTGCGGACGGCCCGGTTCACTCCGCCAAAGGCGTGCTGGCAGGTGAGGATCCTCCCGCCGAGAGCTTCGATCTTCCGGCGAAGCTCCGGCTTGAGTTCCTGGTGATCGGGCTTCAAGAAACCGGTCGAATGGGAGACCACGACCAGATTTTTCCCGCGGAAAAGCCGGGCGGCCAGGAGTCCGGTCTTCCCGGAGCTTGAGGCCACCAAAATGCTCCGAACACCCAGATCTCTAGCCCGGCCGGCGGCGATCTCGAGCGTCCGGCTGGTGTTCTGAGGCCCCGGTTTAGCAAAGCATAGGCAGGGCAGAATCAAGTCACCAGCCTGGTTTTTTCCCCTGGACATCTCTTTTTCCCTCGTCAAAGGTGGCAATTCCATTCTTATCTGCCCACCCGCTTTTGTCAAGCTCTCAAGTCCTTCCTGAGCTCCACTCGTCATGGAAAGGTGCGGCCGGCTAAAGTCATGAACGGCTGCTTTTTCTCCCCCGTATAGTATAATGAGACCGAACGAGAAAACCGATGGCCAGAGTCAGTCTGGGTGAGTCGTTCTCCATGTCGATGGGAGCTCTCTGGGCCAATAGGATGAGAACGTTCTTGACTCTGCTCGGCATTATCATCGGAGTCCTGACCATCATCGCGGTCATCTCGGTGATCCAGGGTCTCAACAATTACGTTTACGCCAAGATGTCCTTCTACGGCGCCAACGATTTTTCCGTCACCAAGTTCTCTCCTTTCATGATCTCACTCAAGGAACTCAGAGAACAAATGAAGCGAAAGGACATCACTCTGAAAGAGATGGAACTCTTGCGCCGGGAGTGCCGGAGCTGCGAGCTCATCGGGGCCAGCGTGGAAACCACCCGGACGGCCAAGGCCGGGAGCCAAGCGCTGAGGAATGTCGAGATCCGGGGGGTTACATCCATCGACCACAACATCGGCGCGGTGCTGGAGCTGGAGGCCGGCCGCCATCTCCAGAAAGAGGACGAATCCCATTCCCGTCTCGTTTGCGTCATCGGGTTTGAGATCAAGGAAAAGCTTTTCCCGTACACAGACCCGGTAGGCAAGTGGATCAAGATCGGCGCGGAAAACTTCCTTGTCGTCGGCCTGGGGAAAAAACAGGGGAAACTCCTGGGGATGAGCCAGGATGGCTACATCCGCATACCAATCACCACCTTCGAGAAAACCTTCGGTTCGCGCCGGAGTATCGACATCAATGTCCACACGGCTTCCCAGGAACAGATGAAGAGAGCTCAGGAAGAAGTCCGGACCGTTCTGCGCTCCGCCCGCCACCGCTCCTTCAATGACCAGGACGACTTCTCGATGCGCACTTCGGAGACCTTCATCCAGCTCTACAAGCGTATCACCTCGGGGATCTATTTCGCCATGATCGCCATTTCCGCCATCGCCCTGCTGGTCGGCGGGATCGTCGTGATGAACATCATGCTCGTCTCAGTCAGCGAGCGGACCAAGGAGATCGGCATCCGCAGGGCGGTGGGCGCGCGGCGGCGGGACATCCTGGTCCAATTCCTGATCGAGTCGGCGGTGATCTCCGGAACGGGCGGGCTCATAGGCGTCCTTATCGGGCTTTCCCTGGCCAAGATCGTTTCGGCGGCCACAGCACTGCCTTCAACCATAGATCCGATAGCGATCGTCGTGGCCCTGGCGATGTCCACCTCCATCGGCCTCTTCTTCGGGATCTACCCGGCCAACAAGGCCGCCAAGCTGGACCCGGTCGAAGCCTTGAGGTCTGAGCAATGAGAGCGGGCATCCTGGGCGAAACCCTGCATATGGCCGTTGATTCCCTGAAAAATCACAAGATGCGTTCGTTCCTGACGATCCTTGGGATCGTCATCGGGGTCATGACGGTGATCGGGATGGTCTCCATCATCCAAGGCCTCAACCGCTCTTTTCTGCGGGAGCTCGAGTCGGTCGGTTCCGACCTGATCATCGTCTCCAAGTTCGAGCCGGGCAGCCAGTTTGAGAGAAGGTCGGAGGAGGAGCGGGAGAGGAAGGACCTGACCTTCGACGACGCCTTGGCCATTGAACAGGAGAGCCCGCTGGTCAAGGCGGTGGCCGTCCAGCTCTTGGCCGATTTTTTCGAGAACCTCCCCATCAAATACCAAAATATCAGGAGCGAAGACTCCTTGATCTTGGGGATGAACGAACAGTATCCCCAGGTCCTCTCTGTCTATCAGCCGCTTCAGGGCCGCTTCCTGAGCGACTCCGACGTCCGGCACAGGGCTAGGGTCTGCGTCCTTGGGGCCGAGCCGGCAGAAACCCTATTTCCTCACTCGAACCCGTTGGGCAAGGAAATTCGGATCGGCGCCGAATCATTCCAGGTCGTCGGCGTCCTGCAGAGAAGGGGGATGATGTTCGGCCAGAGCCAGGACAATTTCGTGGGCATCCCCATCACGACTCTTATGAAATACTTCCCGTATAACCTTGAACAACTCCAGATCATCGTCACGCCGAAAAAGCATGGCTATATCACGGAGACCATCGACGACATCGCCAACACCCTCCGCCGGAGGCGCAAGGTCGGGTTCGGAAAGCCGAACGATTTCGTCGTCTTCACCCAGGACATGATCATCGGCATGTACAACCAGATCACCGGGGCCGCTTACCTTGTGATGCTTGTGATATCCTCGATCGGTCTCCTGGTCGGGGGCATCGGGGTTATGAATATCATGCTCGTCTCGGTCAAGGAGAGGACCCGGGAGATCGGGATCCGCAAGGCGATCGGGGCCCGTTCGGCCGACATCCTCAAGCAGTTCCTCTTCGAGGCCGTTTTCCTGACGGGAACCGGCGGGATCCTGGGCATCATCAGCGGGTTCTTGATCGCCTTGCTCGTCAAGGCCGCAACACCGCTGCCCGCTTCCGTGACGCCGTGGTCGGTGGGACTGGGATTCCTCGTCTCGGTTTCCGTTGGACTTTTCTTCGGGATCTTGCCGGCCCGGAGAGCGGCTCGTCTCGATCCCATCATCTCCCTCCGCTACGAGTAGCGGACGGTCCCGCCGGGATGGGGAGACCTAGTTGTTCCCGCCCGGCGCGCCGAGCTTCGTCCTGAGGTATTCCTCAGCCGCGGAGAGGACGGCTTCGAGGTCAGCGCCCTTATCGGCTACGATCTCTACCAGCGATGAGCCGCCGCCTCCCTTGCCTTGAGAACGCTCCGTCACTAGGGGGATGATCTCGCGCATGTTCAGGGGCATCTTTTCAGAACAAGCGAATATGAAGTGATCCCTCTCCTTACCCCGGACAGCGTACAGGACGGCCCGCTCGGCCGAGCGGACTATACTAAGGGCCAAGAGCTTCGCCTCTTCCGCCGTCTTTTCGGTCCAGACCGCGACGATGAGGGGGCCAGACTGCTGCCCGACCACCTCTCTGGCCTCAAACCCGGCCAGGGCCTCCTGAAGCTGCTTGAGCTTCTTCCTGGCGTGTCTATTTTCTTGGACCGTCCTTTCGACCGCGGCAAGGGCGTCTTTTTCATGGACCGAGAATCTCTGGCTGATCTCCAAGACGGACCGGTTCTTTTCCCGGTAGTCTTGCCAAGCCCTCCGACCGCAGAGGAACTCGAAACGCAGGTTGTTCCTGATTTTGTCCCAGCGGATGATCTTGATCAAACCGATCTCCCCTGTCCTCCGGCAGTGGGTTCCGCCGCAGGCGGAAAAATCGAACCCGCTGACCTCGACCACCCGGATCGTTCCCTCTTTCTTGGGAGGCCGCCGCAGCGGGACCGTCCCGACTTTGTCCGCTTCCACGAAGTAAGTCTTGATCTCCCGGTCTTCGAAGACGACCTCGTTGGCCCGCAGCTCGACCCCTTCCAGAGCCGTCTCTGAGACCGTGCTTAGGCCGATCTCCAGCGTGGAGAGCTGCTCTCCCAGATGGAACGACCGAGTTTCCCCCCCAAGGAGCTCGACGAAACATTGAGAGAGAATATGTTGGCCGGAGTGCTGCTGCATGTGGTCGAAACGCCGGCCCCAATCCACCATTCCCCGCACTTCCCCCGCCCCGACCAACTCCCGGTCGAGGACGTGGACGATCCTCTCCCCGTCCTCGAAGACATAGAGAACCCCGGCCTCACCCAGCTTCCCCCCGTCCGCTGGCTGGCCCCCGGACTCCGGATAGAAGGCCGTCTGGTCGAGGACCACAGCGGGTCGGCCTTCATGAACGAGACGCTCCTGAATCCGGGCGTCGAACTCTCTCCGGCCGACGTCCTCAAAATAGAGCCTTTTCGTCAAACTCTCCTCCCCTACTAGCCTGTCAGATCATGGATGCGGGTCGTTGTTTTGAAGTGCGTCTTGGCGACCTTCTCCAGGATCTGCGGTCCATGGAGCTTGACCAATTTCACCCCGGCCTCTTCGACAAGGACCGACGCCCCTTTGGGCAGCTCCACTCCGACATCTTGAGAGAGCAAGTGCAGCCGTTTCAGGAACTCCGCCCGGGCCAGGAGCGAGGCCGCGGCCACGGCCATGTCCTCCTCCGCCTTGGGCTTCTGGATGAGCTCGATCCGTTTCCCCTTTTTCATGAGAGCGTTGAGGACAAAGGCCCGGTCGCCGAACTGGTCGGTGATGGCCAGGCGGCAGTCCACTTTTTCCAGGATGTTCTCGATCACCCGGGAATGCCCCCAGGCGAGGATCCGGTTCAGGTTTCTGAGCTTTGAGTAAAGCTCGTTATAGCGCTCGGGGCCGATGGCAACAACGGAATGAATATAACCCCTTTTGATAACCTCGGCCAGCTCCCGGGCTCGGTTGTCCGAGGTCCTCTTGCTATCCTTGACGCCAAACTCGTTGAGGACCGCTTCCTGACCCTCGGGCACAAAAACGCCGGCGATGACGATCGGCCCGAAGTAGTCCCCCTTGCCTGACTCGTCCGTGCCGATATGTCCTTTTTCCGGCGGAAAGAGTTCCGGTTGTTCCATCAAGTGGACCGGGGTCCTATCGGATCAGGTTCCTGGCCTTGGCCTCGCGGATAAGGTCGGGACGGAACTTGGGATGGGCGATGTTGATCAACGCCTTGGTCCGCTCCTGGAGGTTCCTTCCCCAGAGATTCGCGACCCCGTATTCAGTGACGATCGTGCGCACGTCCCCCCGCGTCGTCACGACGCCGGCTCCCTTCTTGAGGAAGGGGACGATCCGGGTCATCTCCCCGTCCTTGGCCGTCGAGGGAAGGGCGATGATCGGCTTGCCTCCCTTGGAGTGGGCCGCGCCGCGGATGAAATCGACCTGACCGCCGAATCCGCTGTAGATGAAGGTCCCGATAGAGTCGGAGCAGACCTGGCCGGTGATATCGACTTCGATGGCCGAGTTGATGGCGATCATATTGTCGTTCCGGGCGACGTTGAACGGATGATTAACGTAATCGGTCGGGTGGGCTTCGATGACCGGGTTGTTATCGATAAAATCGTAGAGCTTATCGCTGCCGAGGGCGAAAGTGATCACGACCTTATAGGGATGGAAGGTCTTCTTGGACCCGGTGACGATCCCGCTTTCGATCGCCTCCATAACGCCGTCCGAGAGCATCTCGGTATGGATGCCCAAATCTCGTCGGCCCGCCAGAGCGGCCAGAACGGCGTCAGGGATGCCTCCGATCCCGAGTTGCAGCGTCGAGCCGTCCTCGATCAGGTCGGCGATGTATTTACCGATCAACCTCTCTACGTCGCTGAACGGGCTTTTCTCGAGCTGGGGCAGGGGCTCGGAGATCTCCACGAGCTTATGGAAACGGGAAACATGGATGAAAGAGTCCCCCAGGACGCGCGGCATCCGGTCGTTGACCTGGGCGATCACGATCTTGGCCGTCTCGGCCGCCGCCTTGGAAGCCAGAACCTCGACTCCCAGGCTCATGAATCCGTGCTCGTCGGGAGGCGAGACGTGGAGCAAGGCCACGTCCAGGGGCATCTGGACGGAGAAAAAAAGATAGGGGATCTGATGGAGAAAGATCGGCACATAGTCGGCTCTTCCCTCGTTGATGGCTTTGCGGTCGGCCGGGCCGACGAACAGCGAATTGTGCCGGAAGTGGCCCTCCATTTCCGGTTTGGATAATGGATCGTCGCCCAGCAGAAGGACATGGACGAGCTCCACGTCTTTGAGCACGTCCTTTTGAGCGGCCAACGCTTTCATCAGCGCATAAGGAGTGGCTGCGTTCCCGCTGATATAGACACGGTCTCCGATCTTGACGTCGGCGACGGCCTCTTCAACGCACACCAGTTTCTTTTTGTAATCATCGACCCAACTCATTTGAATCCTCCATTTAAGCTGAGGCGATAAGCCTCATTTTTGCCCGTTCTTCAGACATCTATCCATCTCCGCAGCGGCCAGCCGGCCATCTCCCATTGCCAGGATGACCGTGGCTCCACCCCGGACGATATCCCCGCCGGCAAAGACGCCGGGGACGCTCGTCCCCATCGTCTTCCAGTCGACCTCCAGGTTGCCCCATTTCCCCACCCTAAGCTCGGGTGTCGTCTGGGCCATCAACGGATTGGGGCTCTGGCCGATGGCCACGACGACCAGGTCCACTTCGGTGATGAACTCGGAGCCGGGTATGGGCACCGGCTTGCGCCGTCCCGAGGCATCGGGCTCCCCGAGCTCCATCTTCAGGCATTCCATGGCCTTGACCCGCCCCTGCTCGTCCCCGAAATAGCGAAGCGGAGTGGTCAGGAGGTGGAACTCGATCCCTTCCTCCTCGGCATGCTTGACCTCTTCTTCCCGGGCGGGCATCTCCTGGCGGGACCGCCGATAGATGATCGCCGCCATATCCGCCCCGAGCCTCTTGGCCGTCCGGACGGAATCCATGGCCACGTTCCCGCCGCCTATGACGGCCGCGCGTTTTCCCCGGACGACCGGAGTGTCAAAGGCGGGAAACTCGTAAGCCCTCATCAGGTTCACCCGGGTCAGGTACTCATTGGCCGAGTAAACGCCCACGAGGTTCTCGCCCGGGATGCGCATGAAGTTGGGCAGTCCGGCGCCGGTGCCGATGAAGAAGGCATCAAAGCCCTCTTTCGTCAGGTCCTCCAGCGTGGCCGTTTTTCCCACGACGAAGCTCATCCTCAGCTCGACTCCCAGCTTCTGGA
>Ga0153915_10002886_pt1 | contig 15713 bp, 13 predicted proteins | sample Opewatmetagenome_2_FD_107003 | JGI IMG/M metagenome (GOLD analysis project Ga0153915, IMG submission 107003) | Freshwater wetland microbial communities from Ohio, USA - Open water 3 Core 3 Depth 3 metaG | ecosystem: Environmental > Aquatic > Freshwater > Wetlands | place: USA: Ohio, Lake Erie...
GGCAGCATTCAAGGGAACACGATTAACGACGTCGGCGTCTGCGAAGGGAACAGTCCAGTCGCCACCATTCCTGCTTCAGACCAAGCACCAGGAGTTCGCGTGAGAGCTGAAGCGTCTGCGGCAACAGAAAGCCGGCCTCCCACAACACCCTGAGGCACGCGAGATGGACCGCCATCCGTGCGCAAAGCCCATGCGTCCACGTCGACGAGAGACTCTCTCTTCTGTAGACCTTGGACACCAGCGCTTCTGGCACTCGCACGAACTCTCCCATCGCCGCCAGGCGCATGAGCCACGGCCAATCCGCTGACGTGTGTCCCAGAAGATGGGGCCGCATCCCACCAAGTGCTTTAACCGCGTCAGCTTTCATCAGGCCGCGATTAGGAACCCACCAGTAGCCGCCGGCGGGCAGCAACCGTCTCACGCGCTCGACACGATCCGCGATCCCGTCAAGATCCGGATAGGATTGCGGACCGCGGTTCGTCTCCATGTCGGAGAAGGCCAGAACCGCTTGCGGCGTGTTCTCCAGCGCCTCAACGAGGCGGGCGACATACGTGGGATGGAGCGGATCGTCGTGAAAGGCGAAGAACAGGTACTCGCCCTCGGCGGTGCGAATCAGGTCGTTCGCGTTGGCAATCCAGCCAAGGCGTTTGGACTGCCGCAGGACGCGACAATTGGGATGTGATGCGGCAAATCGCTCACAGATCTCCAGCGTATGATCCGTGCTCAGATCGACCGACACCAGCAACTCCAGGTTGGGGTATGTCTGCGCGGCGATGGATTCGAGCACCGGCACGATGAAGGCGCTCGAGTTCCAGGCGGGCATACAGGCGACGACCCGCGGGGACCGTCGGGCCAGGCTGGTCATGCCGCCGCCGTTTGCGCGTGAAGAACCCTGCGAGCCACGAGCTCGCCGAACAACGGCGCCGTCGTCAGCTTGCCCGGATCGACGCTGTGGTAACCGTCAACCGACGTCACGCCGACACGCGTCCTGTCGTGAAGGCCGCTGTTCGGATCGTCGACGTCAGTGCGCCCATAGGCCACGATGGCCCCGGCATCGACCTGCAGCGGCGTCGACTCCCCGACTCCCGGGTACCAGGCGTCTATGGCGCCGAGGAGATCGGCCGCGATCGAACGCGCCTCTTCGTCCTTGAGTTCTCCCCGGCACGGCCTGTTCCACGCGTCCGGCGGTGCAAGCTCCCCGGTCCAGCCGCGCAGGCCGAGCGGATACCACGAGATGAAGGCTGTGTGATCGGGACGGATGACCACGTCGCCGTACGGACCGAGCACGATCGTCGCTGACGGCCCGCTCCTCAGTCGTTCGGGCACATGAGCAATGACCCGGTACTTCAAGCGATGGAGCCAACCGGGAGGATGATGCAGCCCGACCGTCCGATCGATCTTGAAACGGTTCTCCCAGAGGGCGTTCACGACCTGTCCGCTTTCAAGTCGCCACGTGCCACCGGGGCTCGTGCCTTCGACTCTGAATCGATTGTTGAGGCGTTCCACCGACATCACCCGATGGCTCAGCAGAACCCGGATACGGCTCTCCGCAAGGATCGCCTCCTGAATCACGAGAGCAAGCTCGCCGGTGTCGATAGCGAGTTCGGCCGTCTGGAACGCTCCGGCAACCCGCTCGCGGCTGAAATGGCGCTCGACCACCGAGCGAGGCATCGCCTGGAATAGCTCCGTGGGCGACTGGCCCAGATAATCGAGCTCGGGATGCAACCGCACATGCTCGCGATAGAGCGACGCCACTTCGGTATAACGGTCCTCGATGGCATCGGGAGAGAGGATCGAATCCTCGGCGACCAGGTACACGAATGGCGTGGAGACGCTCAGGGTCTTCGCCCGCTCGCCGGCCAGACGGCACAGCGACTGGCGGAATCCCAGAGCCCCCTGGATCATCAAACGCGCTGTCGCGAGTGTCTTGTCGTTGGCGAAGACGAATCCGAGATGAATCTTCCCTTCATTGCGAAGGCTCGCGCGATTCATCGGCCGCTGGTCCTGATCGACGAGAACGACGTTCACGCCGGATTTGGCGAGCGCCAGGGCCGTAGTGGCGCCCGTCAGTCCGGCGCCCAGAACGACAACGTCGGCGTGTGTGTTCAAGCGTCCGGCTCTTTGCCTTGGACTGCAAGCCGCCAGCCACGCCCTTCACTTCAGAGAGACATGTGAACTCCTGCCTGCCGTTCAAAGAAGTCAGCCAGTGAGATAACTTTAGTAATTGGATCAGTGGGCATGACCGAGGTCACCGTTCGAGTGTACGGCTCGCTCAACGACTTCCTGCCGCCCGAGCGCCGGCAGGTCGCGTGGCCGCACGTCGTCGAAAATCGCCAGTCGGTGAAGGATCTGATCGAGAGCCTCGGGGTGCCGCATCCGGAGATCGACCTGATTCTCGTGAACGGACGATCCGTGCCCTTCGAGTACGCCGTACAAGGCGCGGATCGAATCGCCGTGTTTCCCCGATTCACGAACGTCGACATCGGAACTGTCACACGCGTGCGACCGCAGCCCCTCGCGACGGTCCGCTTCGTTGCCGACGTTCATCTGGGCAAGCTGGCAAGGCGTCTGCGTCTCATCGGTCTCGATACCGCCTATCGTGCCGACGCAAACGACGCTGAACTGGCGGAGCTGGCCGATCGCGAGGCGCGGATTCTACTGACGCGTGACCAGGGGCTCCTCAAGCGCCGCCTGGTGGCGCACGGATATTTCGTCCGCGAGACACGTCCCCACGCCCAGCTCGTGGAAGTATTGCGGCGATTTGGCCCACTCGACCTGCATCTGTTCTCTCGCTGCCTTCGCTGCAACGGCGTGCTCCGCGAGGTGCCGAAGTCGGCGATCGACGCGGCGCTCCTGCCCCGGACCAGGCAGCACTACGATCAGTTCAATGCCTGCAGCGGGTGCGGCCGCATCTACTGGAAGGGCTCTCACTGGGAGCGGCTGATGCACGCGATTGAAGTCGCGCGCGAAGAGGCTGAACGCTGACCGGCCTCATGCCCAGCGAAGAATCAGCGTCCCATCCGGCGCCAGCTCCACATGCGTGCCGTAAGGCGCGCACACTCGATCGAGTGTGTCGTGCAGCCACCTGGCATCGGCGTCGGCCGGTTTATTCAGTTTCATCTTCCGGATCTGCATCGGCGTCATCTCGAGCGCAGCCAGTTCCCCCGTGGCCGCAAGCCTGGCGAAGTACATCAGCACCAGGTCGTCTCGGTACTGTTCGTAACCCTCGATGCCTTCGTAGTCGTTGATGAAGTCACCGCAGCCGTACAGGATGAGCCGTTTGCGATAGACCTCGATCGGCCGCGGATGGTGCGACGAATGGCCATGGACGATGTCGACGCCGCCGTCGACCAGCCAGTGGGCGAACCTCACATGCTCGCGCGGAATGTCATAGCCCCAGTTCGATCCCCAGTGGATGGAGGCCACGACGACGTCGCGTGGTCCTCTCACACGTCGAACGCGGCTGACGATCGCGGCGGCAGTCGTCTCTGAAAGGTCGTCCAGGAAATCGACGCCGGCCCGGTTCTCCCGGGCGGCCCACGTTCGAGGAACACCGCTGCTCTCTGTGCCGAACGCGAGAACGATCACCCTCGCGCCGCTCGCCTGGGCGACCACGGCCGGCGCTTCGGCCTCCACCAGCGTGCTCCCGGCGCCGACGGCCGTCAGTCGCGCTCGCCTCAGCGTGTCGAGCGTCTCGGCCAGCCCCGGGTAGCCGTAGTCGAGCACGTGATTGTTGGCCAACCCGCAGATATCGATACGAGCCGCGGTCAGACACGCGATGTTCTCGGGATGCATCCGATAGTTGATGCCCTTGCCTCGCCAGTAATCGTCGCTCGTCGTCACGCTCGTCTCGAGATTGATGACGCGCACATCCGGGTTCACGCGTTCGAGCTCGGCCAGCGCGTCGCCCCAGATGTAGGCTGCGGACACGGGCTCGGCAATGGGACCATTGCGCGCCTCGGCGAGCGCCACGTACTCCCGCGCGTCCTGGACGTAACGTTCGAAAATCTGCTGACCGCCTGGATGGGGCAGGATCTGATCGACACCGCGGCCCGTCATCACGTCGCCGCACAGGAACAGCGTCATGAGGGCTTCGCTTCGCGCTCCCGCCTTTGCTCGCGAGACACCAGGGCGTTCAGGTCCGACAGCTCTTCAGTGATGACATCGATCAGATCGTCGAAGCTCAGAATGCCTTCCAGTCCGCCCTGATCGTTCACGACCGGCAGCCGGCGGATACCAAAGGAGCGCATCTTCTTGATCACGTCCCACAAGTTGTCGCCTTCCCGTGCGGTGACCGGCTCGGTGGTCATCACGTGGCCGACGACCAGCGTCTCAAAGGCCCCTACACGGTCAGCCAGCACCCGGACGACGAGATCGCGATCCGTGATGACGCCAACAGGAATGCGCCGGCCGTCGCGCTCGTCGACCACCACGAGCGTCCCGACGTGGAAATCGCGCATGCGCCGGGCTATCTCACCGAGGTGTTCATCGCGGCGCGCAATGACGACCTGCCGGTTGCAGAACTCTCCAACTGTCATACGTGCCTCGCTGAACATTCACGCAATTGCGATTCCACGCCCGAAGGGACAGGGCCACTCAGCGCGCCGACCTGGCTGCTTGCGGATTTCCGCCACTCGGGGACGCCGATCAGCTGGATGGAGTCTTCGCATCCCAGACCGCCGCGACCGGTCGTAGGCAGGTCATCGTGGGCTGTCATGTGCCCGCCTCGGATTCACCCGGTGAAGAGCTTCACACGCTGTCAACAGTGCGTTTCCTGACGTGTGCCCTTCGACGAGAGCGTGGCCTCCTTCTTGAACTGCCTCGCCCTCGTTGCCCGGAGGCGGGAGGAGGCTAGATGAACATCAAGCAAGTCAGTGGACGTGTGGTTCGCGGTGGACTGCTCGCGACGACGGTGTTGGCCATGTGGGTCGCGCCTGCGGCAGCGCAGGTCGGCACCGGCCAGGTGCAGGAGATCAAGGTTTCGAAACTCGGCGGGACAAACCGATTCAGCGGGCCGATGCGTGGTGTCGATGATCTTCACTCGATGGTGAATGCCAATCGGGCCCAAATCAGCGGCGTCCTCGCGCTGGCCGGTCTGGGCGAGGTCTCCGCGCAAGTGCTCGACGCCCTCACCGTGGGCGGCATGACCGACGCGACGGTCCTGCCGGGCACACACATGGAGTGGATGGCGCTCAAACGGTCGGGGGCGCCTGGACTGCTGCGAAATGTGCGATGGACGGGACGCCAGCCCTTTGACGCATTCCAGTTCAAAGTGACCGCAGCCGGGTACACCTACACGTTCGTCGTCCCGAAGGTGTGCGGCAATCTGTCGTTGCTCTCCGCGACCGCGAGCCCGGCGCCAGTAGTTGCCGAAGCGCCACGCGCCGCCGAGCCGCCACCTCCACCACCGCCGCCGCCACCGCCGCCACCGGCACCCGTCGCCGAGGCGCCCCCGCCGCCGCCGCCGCCAGCTCCGCCAGTCGCAGAGACTGGCAATCCCTGGATTGCGTCGGGATTCGTCGGCAGTTCCTTCAAAACGAGTGCGAACGCGCAGAGCAGCACCATCGACAACGGCGTGACGTTCGGCGGACAGGTCAGCTACGCGTGGCGTGGCTGGGTCGGCGGTGAATTCCTCGCCGACTTTGCACCGACCGTCCACATGGACAACCTGGCGCTCGCCGATCATCCGAACGTCAACAGCTACATGGCGAACGTGATCGGCATCCTGCCGCTTCTTTCCGACGAGTGGTTCCAGCCGTACGTCTCCGGCGGGATCGGCGGAATTCAAATGCGCACGAGTGTGTTGTCGATCCCCGGCGTCAGTAGCAGCGCGACAACCAACGGATCCGAGATGCGGTTCGGCACAGACATCGGTGGCGGTCTCATCATGTTCGCCGGCCGGGTCGGCGTCCGGACGGACGTGCGCTTTTACAAGGCGACGGGTGCTTCCAACAACCCGCTCGGGGACACCTCGGCCAGTGGCCTGACGCAATTGCTGCTGTCGGACCTCCAGTTCTGGCGAGTCAACATGGGCGTGTCGTTCCGCTGGTAGACATTCGCAGCGCGCATCTTTCATCGAATCGGCACGCGGCGTCGGGACACCGACGCCGCGTGCCGATGATCAGCATTCAGGCTGCACGGGAATTCAATCGAGATACACCGCCGAGCCGACGAAATACGTTTCTCCCCTCGCGTCGACTTTCCGCACGTACGCCTGCTCGCGCGCCGGCAGGTTGGTCCCCGGCTTGAACCAGTAGCAATCCACCCAGGCGCTGCCGTCTTTCGACGCGGCCGCGATTTCTTCCATGGCCACGGCCTTCCCTTCCAGGTCCCTCAGATTCATCAGGTTCGTTCCTTCGAGGCTCGGCTGCGCCGGATTCACCAGTTCGGTGCCGTCGGCGCTCATGACGAACACGTAGGTGTCCATGAACAGGAAAGGACCTTTCTTGTCCCGCAGCTCGCTGAAGGCGTCTTTCCCCCGGGCCGCGACGAGAGCCGCGGCACGATTGACCACATCCTCGATGAACGGTCGATCCATCTGCATGTTGTAGATGCCGCAGCCGACGAAGTGCTGTTTCCCGGACGGAAAGGTCACCCGCTTGACGAAGGCGGACTTCCAGGCCGGAAAGATGTTTCCGGGTTCCGGGTACATGTAGTGAACCCATCCCTCACCGGACGGGCTGCTCGCCACTTCGAGGAACATCCTGCCGAAAGGCCGGCCCAGCGCATCCTTGATGCCGGTGTCATTCCTGCCTTCGCTGGCAGGCTCGGCCGCATGGAACGCCCGCGTCCCGTCCATGGCCACCACAAAGAGATAGGTGTCGTTGTGGAACCACTTGGACCCTTTCGTGCGGAATGCGGAGAACGCCTTCTCGCCTTCTTTCTCGAGCAGGGCCGCGCCGTCACGGACGAGCGCCATCAGATCCGCGGCAGTCATCTGCGTCGCCTTGCGGCGCGCTTTGGGCGCATCGGCGAGGTAGACACCGCAACCCACCAGGACCCATGTATTTCCGATGGTGGCTTTGCGCACGTAAGCGGACTTCCGCGTCGACACGCTGTCTCCGGGCTTGGGCCACATGTAGTCCACCCAGCCCTCGCCGATTGTCTGCACGAGCTGGAGCATCTCTTGAATGGCCGCCTTGCCCTGCGTGTCCTTCATCTCCAGCAGGCTGTGGCCTTCGAGCGTCGGAAACGCCGGGTTGACGAGCTCGACGCCATCGGGATCGATCACGAAGATGTAGGCGTCCTTGGCGATGAACGGACCTGTCGGATCGCGGAGGAACGGATATGCCGCCTCGCCGCTCTTCTGGATTCGAGCAACGGCATCGGCCACCGCGTCAATCACAAACGCCCGCTCCATCCGATCGTTGTACACGCCACTGCCGACGACATATCGCTTGCCTGACGGCGCCTCGACGAGCCGGACGTAGCTCGTCTTCCATCGAGGCAGCAGCCCGCCCGGCACCGGCCATTGATAGTGGTACCAGCCTTCGGGTTTGCCGGGGACCGTCGCCGCGTCGATGAGTCCGCGGACGATCGGCTTGCCGCCGATGTCTTTCAGCCCCAGCTCGTTTTTGCCCTCCATCGCCGGATCGGGATGGACCAGCATGTTGCCGTCGGGATCGAGCACGAAGATGTAGGCATCTCCTTGCCGCCACCGGCTGCCGGCGGCCCGGAAATCCGTGAACGCGCCTTCTCCCTTTTTCAGAATCTGTGTGACAGCGTCACTGACCAGTGCCACGAGTCCACGGGTCTCCTCGTAGTCATAGTGCCGCTCGAGCGGCTCGGTCACGACCTTCGTGCCGCGCCGGGCCGATTCAAAAGCCTTGGTTGCCATGGCCGACCTCCTGCGAACGTTAATGTTCTGTGGTGACGGACGATTCCGCGTCGACGTAGAAGCCCGATCCGACGATGAACGTGTCCAGGCCCGATTGGACTTTCCGCACGAACGCCAGCTTGCGCGCCGCCGTGTTGTGCCCGGGCTTGTACCAGTAGTAGTCGACCCAGCCGCTGCCGTTCTTCATCGCAAGAGCGATGTACTCGTCCGCGACCGCCTTCCCCTTGAGATCGGTCACGCCCTTCAGACTCTTTCCTTCGAGGCTGGGCTGGGCACCATTCACCAACTCGACACCGCCCGGCGTGTCGACGAACACGTACGTATCCATGAAGACGAACGGCCCCTTCTTGTCACGCAACTCACCGAAGGCATTCTTCCCTCGAGCGGCGACCAGCGTCGCGGCGCGATTGACCACGTCCTCGATGAAGGCCCGGTCCATCTGCATGTTGTAGATCCCTGAGCCGACGACGACCTGCTTGCCGGATGGGAAGGTCACGCGTTTGACGAAGCTCGACTTCCACGTCGGGAAGATGTCTCCCGGCTCGGGATACATGTAGTGGAGCCAGCCCTCGCCGGACGGGCTGGCGGCCGCATCCAGGATCATCTTGCCGATGGGCCTGCCCAGGACGTCCGTCATCCCGCTCACGTTCCGGCCTTCGCTTGACGGGTCGGCCGCATGGAAAGACCTGACGCCGTCCATCGTCCACACGAAGAAATACGTGTCGTCGCGGAACCACCTGGATCCCTTCTGTCGAAATTCGGGGTACGCGTTCTCGCCGCGTTTCTCGAACACCGCCGCGCCGGCGCGAACGAGCGTCCTCAGTTCAGGCGCGGTCATCTTCGTCGCCACCGTCGCCGCTTTGGGCGCGTCGGCCAGGTACACGCCGCAGCCCACCATGACCCACTTCGTTCCGATCTTCGCTTTGCGCACGTACGTGGATTTCTGCGTCGAGACGCTGTCTCCCGGCTTCGGCCACATGTAGTCGACCCAGCCCGAACCGCTGGTCTGCACGACGTCGAGCATTTCCCGGATCAACGTCTTGCCCTGTGTGTCCTTGACGTCGAGCAGATTGCGGCCCTCGAGATTCGGAAACGCCGGGTTGACGAGATCGACGCCCTCCGGCGTGATCACGAAGACGTACGCGTCCTTTGCGATGAACGGACCGGCGGGATCGCGGAAAGCCGAATACGCCGCCTCTCCTTTGTTCTCGATGAGACCGACGGCGTCGGTGACTGAGTCGACGACAAACGCCCGCTCCATGCGGTCGTTGTACACGCCCGCGCCAACGATGTAGCGGCTGCCGGATGGCGCCTCGACAAGCCGGACGTAGCTGCTCTTCCATCTGGGCAGAAGGCCGCCCGGCACTGGCCACTGGTAGTGGTACCAGCCTTCAGATTTCGTGGGGAGCGTTATTACGGAGTTAATCAGGCCCCTGATGACCGGTTTCCCCGCGACGTCCCTGAGGTCCAGCTCGTTTCGGCCCTCCATCGACGGGTCGGGGTGGACGAGCATGTTGCCGCTGGGATCGAGCACGAAGATATAAGCCTCCCCTTGCCGCCACCGGCTGCCGGAGATCCGGAAGTCGGAAAACGCGGCCTCGCCCTTGCTGCGGACCAGCGCCGAAGCATCGCTGACGAGTGCGACAAGCGCGCGAGTCTCCGGATACTGATAATCCGGATCGGAGCGGGCGGCGCTGTCTTGCGCATGGCCTCTGAGCGCGCATAACGTGACCAACACCGTTACAACGACTGCAAACCGCGTCCAACGAAGAAACGTCATGATCGACCTCCCACACACCTTCAAATAGAAGATCGCTGCACACTATTTGCCAGGTCATCGTCGGGCTGCGGTACGCGGCTTGCGGGCGAACGGAGAAGATGAGATGGGGCGACCGGCGGGAGATCGTGGGATGGCTGATGTACGACTGGGCGAACTCGGCCTTCCAGACGACGGTCGTGACGGTGTTAATCGGGCCCTACCTGACCGACCTCGCCCAACGTGACGTGGGCAGAAACGGCATCGTCGCGAATCTTGGCCCCTTCGGCAGCATCACAGCCACGTCGCTGTTTCCGTACTGCATCTCCGCGTCCGTCTTCCTCCAGGTGCTGCTGCTTCCGCTTCTTGGCGCCGTCGCGGATTACAGCAATGCGAAGAAGCGGCTGATGACGGCGTTCTGCTACGGAGGTGTGGCCGCGACATGTCTGCTCTTCTGGGTCACCGATCGGCGGTACATCGCCGGCGGCGTGCTGCTGATCCTCGCAAATCTCGCGTTTGGCATGACGATCGTGCTCTACAACGCCTTCCTGAACGACATCGCGACCGAGGATCAGCGCGACAGGATCTCGAGTCAGGGCTACGCGCTGGGTTATCTGGGTGGCGGGGTGTTGCTGGCGGCGAACCTTGTCCTGCTCAACGCGTCAGACAGACTCGGGATCTCCAGGGAGCTCGCCGTCCGGGTCTCACTCCTCTCGGCCGGACTCTGGTGGGGTGGATTCGCGCTGATCACGTTTACACGGTTGAAGACTCGAGCGGCGAGACGGACGCGGCCGTCCGCCAGGTCGTATCTCGCCATCGGCATCGCTGAGCTCCGGGCCGTCTGGGGTCAACTGAGACGTCTGCCACACACACGGCGCTACCTGATCGCCTACATGGCGTTCAATGACGCCATTCAAACGGTGATTTCAATCGCGTCAGTGTTCCTGGCTCAGGAGCTCTTCGTGTCGCGAGGGTTGGCAACGAACGAGGCATTCCTCGCCGGCCTGGTCCTGATGGTGCAGTTCGTCGCGTTCTTCGGCGCGCTCCTCTTCGAGCGGATTGCCGCCCTCGTCAACACCAGAAACGCGATCCTCCTGTCGCTCATCCTGTGGACCGGCATCGTGATCTACGCGTACGGGTTTCTGCAGACGGTCGCGCAGGCGTGGGCCATGGGAGCCGTGCTGGCGATCGTGCTCGGCGGATCGCAGGCGCTCTCGCGGTCGCTGTTCTCGCGGATGATCCCCGCCGGACATGAAGCCACGTTTTTTGGATTGTATGAAATCACCGAGCGGGGCACGTCCTGGATCGGACCGTTCATGTTTGGCCTGGTCGTTGGCGCCACGGGCTCTTATCGCCAGGCCATGCTGTCGTTAATCGTTCTGTTGCTCGTGGGCATGGCCGTGTTGCTCTTGACGAACACACAGCGAGCCATTCACGATGCACGTAGTCTTCCTGCATGAGGCGTAGACGCATGCGGAGGGGCACCATGATGCGCCAGGTTTTCGCGCTGTCTCTGGCACTCGAGCTCGTACTCACAGGCCAGACCATTGCCGATCCGTTTGCCTTCTTTGGGCCATCCGTTGTGGTCAGCGCTGACGACTGGCGGCAGTTCGATCGCGGCGAGCCGATCGCGCGCGTCTTGCCTGGAAACAACCGCCAGATCGCGATCTTCGCGGCGATCCCCGTGCACATCGACGGCGATCGCCTGGTGGCGTGGATCCGGCAAATCGCAGAAATGAAGAAGAGCAAATACGTCCAGGCCATTCGGCGCTTCTCCGATCCACCGACCATCGACGATCTCGCCGCACTCAGCCTGGATGACAAGGACCTCGCGGAAATCCGGCAGTGCCGTCCGGCCGACTGCGCGCTGAAGCTGACTGGGGCTGAAATGCGCCAGCTGCAGCGTGCAGCCGACGACGCCGGAACTAAGTGGCAGCCGGCGCTTCAGGATGCATTCCGCCGCCTGGTCCTCCAGCGTGTGGAGGCCTACCTTCACGGTGGGCATGCCGCGCTCGGACGATACGAAGATGAAGAGGGTCGGGAGTCGCTCGAGGCGAGATTCTCGCTGCTCATGCAGCAGTCCGAGTTCCTGACCCGGGGCCTGCCGCCGTTCGCCCGATACCTCGCTCAGTATCCGCAGGTTGCCATGCCGGGCGTCGAATCATTTGTGTACTGGTCGAAGGAAGGTGTCGCCGGGAAACCGATCGTCAGCGCGACGCACGTCAGCATCGTTCGGCACAGCGAAGGCGCGTTGCCCGATGTGATCGTTGCCGGCAAGGAGATCTTCGCGACGCACTACGTGAACGCGTCGCTGGGCCTGACGGCGCTCATGCGCGGGTCGAACGGCCAGAACTATCTCGTGTATCTCAATCGGTCGGAGGTGGACGTGCTGGGCGGAATCTTCGGCGGCCTGGTGCGGATGGTCATGGGGCGCCGCCTGAAGACGGAGGCAGCGGACGTGCTGCGAGGATTGCGTCACAGGCTGGAGAGCGGTGAACCAGCCAGCCAATGACCCCTTCTTCCTAATCGCCAAGCCGTGTACGCCGGTTCCCATCGAGTTACGTGGCAGGGTAATATCGCGCTCGAATCCGGCATCTTAATTAAAGAGGTCGCAATGAAAAGAATCCGCAGGATGGCGATAGTGGCGTGCGGCGCCTTGCTCGTGTGCGTTTCCGCGCAGGCACAGGTGACGCTGAATTCGGTGCGCGTCGGCGCGAAAGACACGGTCACGCTCGCGAAGTTCTACATGTCCGCGTTCGGCATGCAGGAAGTCAATCGAATCGACGCGCCGGGAGGGCCGGAAATTTTCGTGAACTTCGGCGCGACGGTCGACGCCGCCAAGGCCAGCAAGAGCGAGCCGATCGTCCTCATGCATCGCGACGCCGACGACCTGAAAGACCCGATCGCGCATGTCATCCTGAACGTCACCGACATGACCGCGACCGTTGCGGCGATCAAAGCCGCGGGCGGCTCGATGGCCGGCGATCCGCGCCCGTTCCGGAATACCGGCATCGTCATCGGCATCGCGACCGATCCCGCCGGCAACCGCATCGAGCTGATCCAGCGTCCGCAGGCGCGTTGACCACCATGAGCACACCGGAGTCAGCGACCTGGTGTTTTCGCCCGGCCGGCCGGCACAGGTGGAAAAGCACGGCGAGCTCGAGCGGCTGACCAGGGAAGGCGTGATCACCTTCACCACCGCGATGCTCTACGCGACGAATGCCGGCAACTGCGCGTGCAGATGGCCGACGTCGCCGACGACGAGCAATCGCTGATCACGGCGTAGCCGCGCCTGCCCTGAGCGACCGCGCTATCGCGCCGCAGTCGAAGGGCGCTTGTCGACGACGACCACGCCCCCCTTCAGCACGACCTTGGTCCTGAGCATGTTCCAGTAGCCGTCGAGCGGGTTGCCGTCGAGAATCGTGATGTCGGCAAGCTTCCCCGCTTCGAGCGTGCCAAGCTGATCGCTCATCTGGATGTACGACGCGGTGTTCGGTCCCATCAGCCTGATGATGTCCTGCGCCGAGAACATCACGTTCAGCACCTTCAGTTCCTGATTCAGTCCGGCCAGCGGGTCGTAGGTCGTGTCGGTGCAGTAGCCGACGACCGCGTTCTGATCCCAGACCGTCCGCGCGTTCACCATCGCGTAGCCGGCTTCCTCGCCCAGCCGCACGCCGTCGACGATCGATTCAGGCCAGGGCTTGCCGTCGCGGAAGCGCGGCTTGTTGTCGTCGGCGAAGACGCCGAACACGGGCGGACCGAATCCGGTCGTCGTCAGGATCTTCGATCCGGTGTCGGCGAGCTTTTTCGCCTCTTCCCTGCTCACGAAGTTCTTGTTCGGCAAGTGGACGAACAGCCGCGCCCCGGCATCGACGCCCGCCATCAGCGCGGACGCGCTCACGGAGTGCACCTGCACGAACACGCCGGCTTTCTTCCCTTCGTCGACGATGGCCCGGAGGACCTCGAGCTCCTGCTCGCTTGGCCCCGGCACGGGCGTGAGGCCGATCTCGCCGGTGAACCTGACGCCCATTTCCGCCATCTTGCGGATTTCGGCGCGCGCCGTCTCGGGCGTGTTGCCACGCAGCGCGACGCGTCCTGACGGGATGACGCGCGGGCCGTTGATGACGCCCTTGTCGATGTGGTCGCGCAGGGTGATGTTCCCGTCCGCCGGCCCGCCTCCGGAGAGGATCGTCGTGTAGCCGGCCTCGAGCAGCGCCTGCATCTGCTGCTTCTCGTTCGGGCCGGTGTTGATGTGCCGGTGCGCGTCGATGAAGCCGGGCATCGCGGTCATGCCCTTCGCGTCGATCGTCTTCAGGCCCTGCGTGTTCGCGGCGCCCTGGGACACGGACACGATCTTTCCGCTCCGCACGATGATGGTGCCGGAATCAATCACCGTGCCGTTACCGACGACGATCCGGGCGTTGGTAATCGCGGCGTCCTGCGCCAGCGCGGTTTGAGCCAGCAGGCCAAAAGTGACTACACTGACGAAGCACATCAGCTTCTTCATTTCAGATCCTCCAAAACTCACGCGGGATTATAGCCACATGATCGACGCGATCGAACTCGGACTCGATACTTTTGGCGACGTGACGGCCGACGCCGGCGGCCGGCCGTTCCCACACGCGCAAGTGCTGCGTGACGTCGTGGAGCAGGCCGTGCTCGCCGATCAGGTGGGGCTGGCCTTCATCGGCCTCGGCGAGCACCATCGCAAGGACTTCTCCATCTCGGCGCCCGATGTCCTGGGCGGCGCGATTGCGGGACGGACCTCACGCATTCACATCGGCTCGTCGGTGACGGTGCTCAGCTCGGACGATCCGGTACGCGTCTACGAGCGGTTTTCCACGCTGAACGCCGTGTCGAACGGGCGCGCCGAAATCATCGTCGGCCGCGGCTCGTTCACGGAGTCGTTCCCGCTGTTCGGGTTCGATCTCGGCCAGTACGAGCTGCTGTTCGAAGAGCGGCTCGACCTCCTCGCGGCGCTGCTCGAAGAGAAGCCGGTCACGTGGTCGGGCCGGACGCGCAGCGCGCTCGAAGACCAGACCGTGTATCCGCCGATCGATCCGGGGAAGAGGCTGCGCGTGTGGGTCGGCGTCGGCGGGACGCCGAAGTCGGTGGCGCGGGCCGCGCATTACCGCCTGCCGCTCATGCTCGCGATCATCGGCGGCAGCTCGCGCCGCTTCGCGCCGTACGTCGACCTCTTCTACCGCGCGCTCTCGGAGTTCGGGAAGGCGCGCCTCCCCGTCGGCGTGCACTCGCCCGGCCATGTCGCGGCGACCGACGAGCAGGCGCGCGAGGAGCTCTGGCCGAATTACCAGGTGCTCATGTCGCGCATCGGCGCCGAGCGCGGATGGCCGCCCGTCACGCGCGCGCAGTTCGACCGCGAAGCCAGCCCCGACGGCGCGCTGTATGTCGGGTCGCCGGAAACGGTCGCGCAGAAGATCGCCATCACCATCCAGGCGCTCGGGTTGACGCGGTTCGACATGAAGTACGCGAACGGTCCGACGCCGCACAAGGCGCTCATGACCAGCATCGAGCTGTACGGCACGAAGGTGGCGCCCCGGGTGCGCCAGCTGCTCGACGAAGCCGGATACCGCGTCGGCGAACTGGCCTCGACGAGCTAGCCGGCCTTCGCCCTGAGCGTGTTCCGCTCCAGGAAGGTTCCGATCTCCGCTATCACCTCCATGTGGTGACCGGCCCACAGGTGGCCGCCACTCGCGAAGCTGACGAAGCGCGCGCCTGGGATGTGCTCGGCGCTGTACCGTGCGCCTTCGTACGTGCCGTATAAGCAGTCCGCCACGGCGATGATGAGCGTCGGCACCGCGATTCGCTCGAGCTCGTAGCGCGGAAGGAAGGGCGCGATGGTCCTGTCGTTCAGCAGCCCGAGGCGGCGCGGGCTGATGGGCAGAATGTGGTCCCTCACCATCCTCACTCTGGCTTGTTCCTCAGGGCCGGCACTCTGAAGCACGCCCGGCAGCGTGCCGAGGACGGCCTGCGTCATCACTCGCGGGGCAAGCCGCAGCGCTGCCCAGAACAGAAAATCTGACGAGAGCGCCGCGTCGAAAAGCCACTTCGTTGCGGTCGGCATCCGCCTCGGCATCGCGCCACCACGCCGCGGCTCGA
>Ga0153915_10002887_pt1 | contig 15707 bp, 10 predicted proteins | sample Opewatmetagenome_2_FD_107003 | JGI IMG/M metagenome (GOLD analysis project Ga0153915, IMG submission 107003) | Freshwater wetland microbial communities from Ohio, USA - Open water 3 Core 3 Depth 3 metaG | ecosystem: Environmental > Aquatic > Freshwater > Wetlands | place: USA: Ohio, Lake Erie...
AGGCCCCCCCGCCCCGGCAGCCAGACCTCGGCCAGGACATAATCGGTCACGTATTCCGTATAGGAGGGCTCGAAATTCCCCACGACGTCGAAGACGAGCTGGGGCTCGCCGACCGCGGCAGCCGGCTGGTCCAGCTTCTTGAGGAAAGGAATCGGGAACTCCTTTCCGGTCGCTTCCTGTTTCAGAATGATCTGCCCATCGCCCTGCTGATCCAGCCTGTATTCCCCGGCCGCGAACTTCTTCCCGCCCGCGTTGAACCTGAAGTTGATCTTGAACGCGGCCTGCCCGTAGGCCCCGGCGACGCCCGCGACGAGAAGCAGGGCGAGCCCCGCGATGGATACGACGGTCGAATGTCTCATCATTCTCCTCCCCTGACGCGCAAGTTCCCGCCTACTCGGCGCCCTCCAGCGAGCCGGCGCTGTAGGCGCCGCCGCCGGATTCCGCCGCGGTCGTGGACGGGACGCCGTTGTCGGCCGCGTCCTTCATGCCCTCGATGAACGTGTCGATTTCCTCGAGCGTCGTGTACACGTTCGGCGAGACGCGGAGGGCCTGGTACTCGAAGACCTGGTTGGGCGGCGCGCCGCCGACGAGCGGGACGACGATGATGCGGTACTTGTCCATCAGGAACTTGGCCAGGTCGCGGACGTCCATGCCCTCGATATTGACGGCCGCGACGGCCCAGGCCTCGGCCGGCTCGCCGAGGTTGGTCAGGATCTTGACCCGAGGGTGCGTCTTGAGGGCGTTGGCCCAGCGCAGGGTCAGGTAGCGCAGGCGCGCCGCCTTGCGCTCCCCGCCGATGGCCTGATGGAAGGCCAGCGCCTCGCCGAGGGCCGCCCGGACGGCCCAGGGGTGCGTGCCGATGGACTCGAACTTGCGGATGTCGTTGTCCTGCTGTTCGGGGGCCGCCTGCAGGGGCCAGAACCTGGAAATCATGTCCCGGCGGACGTAGAGCAATCCGTTGCCGATCGGCGCGCCGAGCCATTTGTGGAGGCTGACGCCGTAGGCGTCGCACTCGAGGTCGCGCAGCTTGAACGGGAACTGGCCCAGGGCGTGGGCGCCGTCGACGATGGTGACGATGCCCTTGGAGCGGGCCAGGCGCGACAGGCGCTGGACCGGGAACAGCTGGGCCGTCAGGTTGGTCGTATGGCAGAAGTGGAAGACCTTGGTCTTCGGCGAGATGGCTTTCTCGAAGCGGCGGTAGAGGTCGTCCGCGGTCGCCGGCACGGGGAACTGGAGGCGCGTGATCTGGATGCCCTCGCGCCGCATGCGCTGGTCCCAGGTCGTCAGCATCCGGGGATAATCCTGCTCGGTCGTGACGACCTCGTCGCCGGCCTTGAGGTCGATGCCGTTCTGGGCGATCTGGAGGGACTCGCTGGCGCCTCGGGTCAGGGCGATCTCCTCGGGGTCGGCCCCGAATTCCATCGCCATCCGACGCCGGATCGTCTGGACGTTGTTGGCGACCTGGCCCTGGTAATGGACCGGCAGCATGTTGATGATGTCCATGTAGCGCCATTCCGCTTCCAGCACGACCCGCGCGCAGGGCGCGGTGAAACCGTTGTTCATATTGATCAGGGTGCGGTCCAGCTTGTAGGCCAGCTGGATTTCCCGCCAGTAGGTCTCGTCCTTCGCGACCTCTTCGGCCGTCCGGCTGGCGACGGCCTCGGACGCGGCCGTGACGCGATCGAGGCCGCTGGCCTTGAGGGCGTAAGCGGCCGGCACGGCGGCGCCGGCCATCCGCAGGAAGGAGCGGCGGCTCCACATCGTCGATTTCATATCAGTCCTCCTCGTATTTCCGGATTATCGCAGTCCCTGATATTAAGACCGGGCTCGAACGGATGTCAATCCCCTTCGCGGGAATCCGCGGACGTGAGTCCGTGAAGCTTCAGGCAGCCCGGCCCAGAGTCACTTCTTGGGATACGCCGGCCTCTCAGGAAAGGTCGGCGGGTTCTTCGTGATCTTGTCCAGCATGACCTCGATGGCCTTCTCGAGCTGGAGGTCGCGGCCGGCCATGACCGAGGCCGGATCGTTGTCGACCAGGACGTCGGGGTCGGCGCCGTGGTTCTCGACGATCCACTTGCCGTCGCGGCCGTAGAAGGCGTTGTTCGACTGCTCGACGGTCCCGTTGTCGATCGTCACCTGCTGGTTGAGGATGCCGACCAGGCCGCCCCACGACGGGACGCCGACGACGGTCCCCAGCTTGCGGGCCTTGAAATCGTCGACGAAGGCCTCGCCGTCCGAGCCGTTGTTCTCGTTGGAGATGACGACGTAGTTGCCGTTGCCGGCCGTGCCCGGGTAGCGGAAGGGAACCATGCCGCGCAAGACGTTCTGCGCGGTCATGACCCGCTCGAGCTTGTCGATCAGGAAGTATTCCGTCCAGCCGCCGCCGTTCCGCCGCACATCGATGATGAGGCCGTCCCTGTTGCGGAAGGCGCGCCAGTACTTGTCGAACTCGCCGATGCCGCCGCCGCCCATGGCGTTGATGTGCATGTAGCCGATGCGGCCGTTGCCGGCCTTCTCGATCTTCCGGATGTTGTTCTGGATCCAGCGGAAGTAGCGCAGCTGGCTGTCGCCGCGGATGGGGTCGACCTCATATGTCTTGGCGCCCTCCATGGTCGGCCGGGCGTTCACCGTGACCTTGATCTTCTTGCCGGGCGTCGTCTGGAGCAGTTTGAAGTAATCGTCGCCGGCCTTGAGGGCGGCGCCGTTGATGGCCAGGAGGTAGTCCCCCTCCTTGACGGCGATGTCGGGCCGGACGAGCGGGCCGGGCAGGTTGAGGTTGATCTCGGTCGGGCCGTAGATCTTGGCCAGCGTGTAGAGGCCCGTGGCCTTGTCGGCGACGATGTCGGCGCCGAGGAGACCCGTGAAGACGGGCGAGGCGGGAGCCGCCGCCGGGCCGTAGTCGCCGCCGCCGATATAGGTGTGCGAGACGCACAGCTCGCCGACCATCTGCGACAGGACCCAGTTGAGCTCGCCCCGCGACGAGAGGTACGGGATATAGGCGCGGTATTTGTCGCCCATGGCCTTCCAGTCGCGGCCGTGGAAACCGGCGTCATAGAAGAAATCGCGGTACCAGCGCCAGGCGTCGTTGAAGATCTGGTTCCATTCCTTCTGCAGGTCGACCGTGTAGACCAGGCCGGAAAGGTTCACTTTCTCGCCGATGCCTTTCGAGCCGTAGGCTTTGTCGACCGGGATCACGTACCAGTCGCCCTCCTTGCGGACGAGGAGCTGCTCGCCGTTGGCGGACAGGTGGAAATCGCGGATCTTGTCGTTGAGGGAGACTTCCCTGCGGTCGGCCATGTCGAAGATGTGCAGGGTCCATTTGGTCGCTCCCGCCTTCGGCCTGAAGATCTCCTCGTACTCCTCCTCCGTGAAGGCGTCGACCGAGGCCCACAGGACCTTGCCCTGGCCGGCCTTGAGGTAGAAATAGTTGCCGGCGGCGACGGGCAGCGGATAGGTCCGCTTCATCAGGCCGTCCGTGTCGATGCGGAAAGGCCGGGGCTCGGCCTTCTTCTCCTCCTTGACGCCGCCCGCGGCGAAGGGCGGCGTCTCGCCGTCCCTGAGCTGGACGGCCATCACCTGCTGGGGCGCGGCGATGACATGGTTGTCCTCGTAGAAATCCATCTGCAGGTCGAAGTTCCGGCTCGAGACATAATAGAGGTACTTGCCGTCGGCGTCGAAGAAGGGATAGAGGTTGTCGTAGAAGTCGCCGGTCACGGGGTACTTCTTCCCCGTCTCGATGTTGTAGACGAAGATCTGGCTGTTGCGGTTGTATTGGACGAAGCTGTAGGCGATCCATTTGGAGTCGGGCGCCCACGAGTAATCGGCCATTTCCCAGGTGAACTCGTCGTTCTTCATCTGGTTCGAGGAATCGATCTTGACGAGCTTCTTCGCGGCGACATCGACATAGAAGATCGAGTAGTCCTTGTTGCCGAAGAGGATCTTCTTGCCGTCGGGGGACCAGAACAGGCGATAAACGGCCCTGTCCAGCTCGGTCGTGAGCGGGGTCCAATCGCCGCCGGCGACGCTCTGCGTGTAGAGCTGGTAGTCGCCCGTCCTGTCGCTGAAGAAAGCGATCGTCTTGCCGTCGGGCGACAGCGCGGGATACATCTCGCGCGTCCCCGGCGTCGCGGACAGGTTCTCGGCCGGATCGGGGCCCAGGGGGACGCGGAAGACGTCGCCGCGGGCCTCGAGGACGACGGTCTGGCCGTCGTCGCCGACGTTCGCCCAATGGATGTAGTCGCGGGGGTTGATGACCCGGTTGCGCAGGGCCCAGCGGTCCGAGGGGATCTGGACGGCGATCTTTGCGTCCTTCCTCGCCGCGACGTCGAAGACGTGGATGCGCCCGTCCTGCATGTAGACGATCGTCCGGCCGTCCGTCGTCGGCGTCATGACGTCGAAATCCGCGTAGGTCGTGACCTGCTTGACGTCCTTGGCGCCGAGCTTCTGGGCGTAGAGGTTGGCGATGCCGTTGGTCCGGTCGGAGACGAAGTACATCAGCCCGCCCGCCCACATCGGGTAACTGTTCTTGCCGACGTAGTCCGTCACGGGCGCGTACGTCTTGGCGACCGTATCGTACAGCCAGATATCCTGGTACTGCCCGCCCTTGTAGCGCTTCCAGTAATATTCCTCGTTCCCCCTGCGGCAGAACAGGAACTTGTGCTCCTCGGGCATGAAGCTGACGAGCACGCCGCGGTCGAGCGGCAGGCGCTCGGGGGCGCCGCCCTTGACGCTCACGGCGTAGAGGTTGGGGTCGCGGCCGATGAAGTTCTCGAAGGCCGAGCGGAAGACGACCTGCGTCCCATCCGGCGTCCAGGCGATGACCTGGGCTCCGCCCGGATTGTAGGTCAGGCGCTTCGGCACGCCGCCCTCGGCCGGCATGAGATACACGGCCGGCGCCCCGTCGTAGGTCGCCGTGAAGGCCAGCCACTTCCCGTCGGGCGAGAACTTGGCGAAGTTCTCGGTTCCGGGGAAGGTCGTCAGGCGCGCCGCGACGCCGCCCCGGGCGCTCACGGCCCAGAGATCGGCCTCGTAGGTGAACACGATCTGATCGTTATGAATGGTCGGATAGGTGAAGAACCGTCCTTCCTCGGCCGCCGCGGCGAAGAGCCCGGCGAACAAGAGGACCAGAACCGTCGTCCAGATCTTTTTCATGGCATCCCTCCTCTTACAATCCCATTTCGCGGACGATGTGCGTCGCGCCGGAGAACTTGTCCGTCACGAACAGGACCCAGCGGAGATCGACGCTGATCGAGCGCTGCAGCTCGGGAATGATGTAATAGTCGCCGATGACGCTCTCGTAGGTCATGTCGAAGATGATGCCGATCTGCTCGCCCCTGGCGTTGAAGGTCGGCGAACCCGAGTTCCCGCCGGTGACGTTCGTCGTGTTCAGGAAGCAGGCCGGGACGTCCTTGAGCCGCGCGTCGGCGTAGGGTCCGAAGTCCCGGGCCTGCCACAGGTCCTTGATCTTCGCCGGCACGGCGAAGGGGAACTTGCCGGTGTCTTTTTCGATGACGCCCTTGAGGGTCGTCTGCGGCAGGTACCAGACGGCGTCCTTCGGCGAATAGCCCATGACCGGGCCGTAGGTGAAGCGGATGGTGCCGTTGGCGTCGGGCGGATAAGTGCCCTTCTTCATCTCCAGGATGGCGGCTTCATAGGCCATCTTGAGGTCGGCGCCCTCGCGCCCCATGCCCTTGCTGTCCTCGCGGACGACCTTGATCTCCTGTTCCATGGCCGCGGCCAGCTTGAGGAACGGGTCGTTGACGGCGGCGAGCTGGGCGGGCTTGAGGCCCAGCAGCTCGAGCCGCCTCTTGGCGTCGCCGAGGACCGTCCGGCCGTACATCTCGTCGACGCGGGCGTCGACCTCGGCGTCGGAGCCGGCGACGAGGCCGCGCAGCGAAGCCGGCCACTTGGCCGCGTCGGGATGGCTCGCCCGGAGCCTCTTCAGCGTCCATTTGAAGAGCTCCCGGTCCGTCCCGACGACGTAATTGCGCTCGGCCAGCTGGAGCCTCTGCTTGAGCTGGGGCAGGTTGCGATCCTGATAGCCCATCTCGCGGTCCTTGTCGGGCTTCTGCATCTCGGGCACGGCCCGGGCGATGGTATAGGCCAGCGACATGATCGTCGAGCCGCCGAGGGCGCCGTTCAGGAGCTCCGAGCCGGCGCCGAAGGCCTTCTGCTTCTCCAGGAAGGCGGCCAGGTTGTCCGCGACCGAGCCGTACTTCTTGGCCCGGGCCGGGTCGGCGGCGATCCAGTCCAGCAGCCCCTGTTCCCGGGCGGCCTTTTTCGTCACGAGATCGTACTTCTGGAAGCCCTCGAGCTTGCCCTGATAGTTCTTCAGGCCGTTGTAGAGGCCCTTGACCGTCGAGGCGTAGCGGATTTCGACTTCCTTGTTGTCCTTGCCGGCGTCCTCATAGAACTTGATCAGGTCCTGGAAATCCTTGACCCGCTTGGCCAGGGTCTCCATGTCGTTCTTGAGCTCGGGCAGGGCGTAGTTCCGGTAGGTGCGTCCCGGATAGCCCATGACGAAGGTGAAGTCGCCTTCCTTGAAACCGTCCAGGGACGGCTTCAGCCATTTCTTGGGCTTGTAGGGGACGTTCGTCCGGCTGTAGTCCGCCGCCGAGCCGTCGGGGGCGACGTAGGCCCGGAGGAAGGAGAAATCGCAGGTGTGGCGCGGCCACATCCAGTTGTCCACCTCGCCGCCGAAATTGCCGAGGTCCTGGGGCGGGGCGTAGACCAGCCGGACGTCGCGGATCTGCTTGAAGGTGTAGAGGTAATAGGCGTTGCCGCTGTACATGGAGGCCAGGGTGCAGCGGAGGTCCTTGGCGCCTTTCTCGCCCGCGGCGGTCAGCTCCTTCTGGGCCTTGTCGAAGGCGTCGTAGCGCTGGCGCGGCGTCATCTTCGGCTTGAAATAGGCGTTGACCTTGGCCGTGACGTCCTCGTAGCCGAGAAGGACGCCGGCCGTGTAGCCCAGGGCGGAGATTTCCTGCTCCCTGGTCCCGGCCAGGAAGCCGTCGGCGATGTAATCCTTCTCCTTGCTCGAGGCCCGCTGGATGGCGCCGTAGGCGACGTGGTGGTTCGTCAGGATGAGCCCCTCGGGGCTGACGAACTCGCCCGTCCCGCCGCCCAGATTGACGACGGCGCTCATCAGTCCGGTGCCGTCCTTGCGGTAAAGGTCCTCGGGGTTCATCTGGAGCCCCAGGGCCTTCAGATTCAGGTCTTTCATCTGGTGGGGCATCCACATCCCGTCGTCGGCCCGGCCGATGAGGCCGAAGGCCAGGACGAGGGACAGGATGATCAGTGCCTTTTTCGCTTTCATGACATCCTCCTCAGAGACTGCGCCCGGCGGCCGCTGCCGGCGGTCCGTCCGGCTCAGTCGATATCGTAGATTTTTATCTTCCTGTTGGCAAGTTTGAGGCCTTCCATCGCCCACAAGGGCAGCGAGGAAAAGGCCAGGATCAGGCAGAAGTCCGTCAGGCCGAGGGCCTGGGTCTTGAAGACCGTCTGGAAAAACGGCACGTAGATGATCGAGACCTGGAGCAGGAAGGACCCCGCCGCGGCGAGCACCAGGCTGGGATTGCTGAAGACTCCCAGCTTGAAGAGCGAGACCCGCATGCTCCGGCAGTTGAAGGCATGGAAGAGCTGGCTGCAGGTGAGCGTGGCCAGGGCCACCGTCCGGGCCCGGAGGATCCCCTCGCCCTCGAACTTCAGGACGAACAGGAAAGCCGGGAGGGTGCAGAGGGCGATGAGGGCCCCCTGGGCCATCATCAGCCAGCCCCCGGCCCGCGTGACGACGGGCTCGTTGGGCTTGCGCGGCGGCCGGTCCATGATCTTCGGGTCCACCGGGTCCACGCCGAGGGCCAGGGCCGGCAGGCCGTCCGTGATGAGGTTCACCCAGAGGATCTGGATGGGCAGGAGAGGCACGGGCAGGGCGACGAGCGAGGCCGTGAACATGACCAGAATCTCGCCCGTGTTGCAGGAGAGGAGGTAATGGATGAACTTCTTGATGTTGTCGTAGATGCCGCGGCCCTCCTCGACGGCGGCGACGATCGAGGCGAAATTGTCGTCGGTGATGACCATGTCCGAGACTTCCTTGGTCACGTCCGTGCCGGTGATGCCCATGGCGACGCCGATGTCGGCTTCCTTGACGGCCGGGGCGTCGTTGACGCCGTCGCCGGTCATGGCCACGATCTCCCCCTTCCGGCGCCAGGCGCGTACGGAGCGGAGCTTGTGCTCGGGCGAAACGCGGGCGTAGACGGCCACGTCCTCCACCGTCCGGTCGAGATCGTCGTCCGTCAGGCGGTCGATCTCCTCCCCCGACAGAGCCCGCGAGCTGGCGCCGTAGATGCCGAGCTCCCGGGCGATGGCCACGGCCTTGTTCTTGTGGTCGCCCGTGATCATGATGGTCCGGATGCCCGAGGAGCGGCACTTGTCGACGGCCTCCTTGACCTCGGGCCGCGGCGGATCGATCATGGCGATGAGGCCGCAGAACGTGAGGTCCTTTTCGATGACCTCGGCCTCGTAGGAGTGCGGCTCTTTCTCCAGCCTCCTCGCGGCCACGGCCAGGACGCGCAGGGCCCGGCCCGAGAGCTCGTCGTTGGCCCGCAGGATCCTGGCCGTGTCGTCCGGCGTCAGCAGCCGCGCCCGGCCGTCCTCCAGGATGCGGCTGCAGTTGCCGGCGAGGATGTCCGGCGCCCCCTTGGTGAAGGCGATGAATTCGAGGCCCTTCCGGCGGACGATGGTCATCTTTTTCCGGTCCGAGTCGAACGGGATTTCCTCCACGAAATCGAACTCCTTCTCCCGCTCGTCTTTCCAGAAGCCGGCCTTGGCGGCCGCGCTCAGGATGGCGATCTCGGTCGGGTCGCCGAAGGTCGCCAGGCGGCCGTCCTCCCGGGCCAGCCGGGCGTTGTTGCAGAGGACGCCCGCGTCCAGGGTCTTCATCAGGTCGGGGTGGTGTTCGGGCCCGACGGCGTCGCCGCCGGCCAGGAATTTCCCTTCGGGCTCATAGCCCGTCCCCGTGACCTCGAAGGCCTGGCGCGAGGTCCAGACCGCGCGGACGGTCATCTCGTTCTTGGTCAGCGTGCCCGTTTTGTCCGAGCAGATGACCGTGGCGCAGCCGAGAGTCTCGACCGAGGGCAGCTTGCGGATGAGGACGTGGCGCCGGACCATCCTCTGGACGCCCAGGGCCAGGGCGATGGTGACGACGGCGGGCAGTCCCTCCGGGATGGCCGCCACGGCCAGGCTGACCGAGGTCAGGAACATGTCGAGGAGCTTGCCGCCCCGCAGGAGCTCGAGGCCGAAGACGATGGCGACGAGGACGAAGCACAGATAGATGATCCACTTGCCGAACTGCTCGAGCTTCCGCTGGAGCGGCGTCGTCTCCTTCCGGATGTCCTGGATGAGGCCGGCGATCCGGCCGAGCTCGGTCCGCATGCCGGTCTCGACGACGGCCGCGCGGGCCTTCCCCGAAACGACGGACGTGCCCATGTAGACGAGGTTGGCCCGGTCGGCCAGGGGAACTTCTTTTTCTTCAAGGACGATGTCCGTCTTGTTCACGGCGGAAGCCTCGCCGGTCAGGCTCGACTCCTGGACGGCGAAGTTCGACGTGTGCCAGATGATCCGCCCGTCGGCGGGCACGTGGTCGCCCGCCTCGAGCTCGACGACATCGCCGGGCACGAGCTCCCGGGCCGGGATGACGGCCGGGACGCCGTCGCGGACGGCCTTGGACGAGGGCGCCGAGAGCTCGCGCAGAGCGGCCAGGCTCTTCTCGGCACGATACTCCTGGATGAGCCCCAGGACCGCGTTCATGACGACGATCACCAGGATGGCCGCGGCGTCCACCCACTCGCGGAGAAAGCCGGAAACGACGGCCGCGACGATCAGGACCCAGATCATGAGCCCCTGGAATTGTTCGAGGAAAATCCGAAGCGGGCCGCGGCCTTTCTTCCCCACGAGCTCGTTCGGCCCCGAGGCCTCGAGCCGGGCCCGGGCCTCGGCCGCCGTCAGTCCCTGCTTCAGATCCGTGCCCAGGGCCCGGGCGATCTCGTCCACATTCTGATGCCACCAGGGTTTCATCGAGCCTGTCCTCCAATAACCTGCATGCGGTCGGCCTTCAGCCAAAGTTGCCGTATCGGGAAAAAGTATTATACCCATCCCGCGCTCAAAGATACAACCGGAAACCGCCGATCGCGACAGATCGCGACGAAGCTCTTCCATCCCCGGTCGAAAACATGTATAATAAGCCGCTCAAGACCGGGGAGTAGCGCAGCCTGGCTAGCGCACAGCGTTCGGGACGCTGGGGTCGTGGGTTCAAATCCCACCTCCCCGATCTTCTTCCCCCATGATCATCAAAGACGTCAAGGACATCACCGACATCAGGGCCGGCGACGGCTCTGCGCTCCGCGAGCTCCTGCATCCCGGCAAGGGCCCGTTTCCGTTCGGCTACAGCCTGGCCAGGGCCGTCGTCAAGCCCGGAACGAAAACGGCCGCCCACCGGCTGAAGAGCTCGGAGGTCTACTACATCCTCGAGGGCCGGGGCCTCATGCGCATCGGCGGGGAGTCGGCCGAGGTCGGGGCGGGCCAGGCGGTCTACATCCCTCCTTTCCACGTCCAGTCCATCGAAAACACGGGCGAGGCCGACCTCGTCTTCCTCTGCATCGTCGATCCCGCCTGGCGGCGGGAGGACGAGCAGGTCCTTCCCGATGGAACCGTCCGGACGGGATGAATCGGCCATGACTCCCTTTCCCTTCCCCTCCCCGACTCCCGGGCTGCGCGCCCCGCTTCTCCGCCGCCTCGCCGGCCTGCGGAAGCAGATGAGCTGGGAGCAGGCCTTCACGGCCCTCAAGTACCCGAACTACCGCCTCTGGTTCTGGAGCCAGATGTTCTCCCTGTTCGGGACCTGGATGCAGAGCACGGCCCTGGCCTTCTACGTGTACGAGCTGACGAAATCTCCCGCCTACCTCGGGCTCGTCGGCTTCGCCGCCGGCGCCCCGACCTGGTTTTTCATGCTGTACGCGGGGGTCATCGCCGACCGGATGCCCCGGCGGGCCATGATCATCATCACCCAGACGGCGATGATGACGCTGGCCTTTGTCCTGGCCGCGCTGACGTTCCTCCATCTCGTCCAGCCCTGGCACATCCTGGTCATCGCTCTCCTGCTCGGAGCGGCCAACGCCTTCGAGGCCCCGGCCCGCCAGGCCTTCGTCCTGGAGATGGTCAGCCTCCACGACATGACGAACGCCATCGCCCTGAACGGCGCGATGTTCAACACGGCCGTGGCCGTGGGGCCGGCGGTCGCGGGACTGATCTACGCCTTCCTGGGCCCGGCCTGGTGCTTCACGATCAACGGCCTGTCGTTCATCGCCGTCATCGCCGCCCTCGCGCGCATGAAGCTCGAGCCGTTCGTTCCCAAGCCGGGGAAGACCTCGGCGATCGCCGATCTCAAAGAGGGGATCAAGTATGTCGCGGGGCATCCGCTGGTCCGGACGATCATCGGCCTCATCGCCGCCGTCGCCCTTTTCGGCATCGCCTACGCGACGCTGCTTCCCGCCTGGGCCGTCAAGATCCTGGGCGGCGACGCCAAGACCAACGGCTTCCTCCAGGCCTTCCGGGGCCTCGGCGCGCTGGCCGGGGCGCTCATCATCGCCAGCCTCGGCCGGTTCCGCTTCCGCGGCAAGCTCCTGACCTTCGGCACGCTCACCATGCCCGTGCTGATCCTCGCCTTCGCCTTCGTCCGCTGGACTCCCCTGTCGCTCCTGCTCCTGTTCGGCGCCGGCGTCTCGCAGATCTTCATCTTCAACCTGTGCAACGCCCTCGTCCAGACGTTCTCTCCCAACGAGCTCCGCGGGCGGGTCATGGGCGTCTACACCTTCGTCTTTTTCGGGACCATGCCCATCGCGGCGCTCGGCATCGGCGCCACGGCCCAGCGCATCGGGGAGAAGACGGCGGTCATCATCGGCGCGGCGGTGATGCTCCTGGCGGCCGGGCTCGTCTGGGTCTTCTTCCCGCGGCTCAGGCATCAGGCCTGAGGCCGCGGCGCGGGAGAAGGAGAACGCCCCCCGCCGTCAGAACGACTGGAACGAATAGTGGAAGGCGCAGGCGAAGATGTGGGTCGTTTCGTTGGTCGCCTCGGACAGATCCCGCTGGAAATGGTAGAAGGCGCTCAAGGTGACCTTCTTCGTGACGCTGTATTCGAGGCCGGCCGTCAGGCGGTACTTGTTCTGCTCCCGGCCGTCCTCGCCGAGGCCCAGGAAGATCTCGCCGCCCGCGAACGGACGGAGGGCCTTGTTGCGCCGCAGCGTCACCCGGAGGCGATCGCGGAAGACCAATTCGGAGTCCTTCGCGGACGTTGTCTCGATGAACTCCTTTTGCAGCCGAACGCGGTTGGAAATAGAGACCGAACCCCAGTGCCAACCCACGATGACGTTGCCGTCCAGGCGGTTGCGCTTCTCCGTGCCCATGTTGACGAAACGGTAGTCGGCCTGGATGTCCAGCCACTTCGTCAGGCCGTAGCGCACGCCGACTTCGGTGATGTCGGATTCGATGTTGGTGAAGGTGCTCTCGTAGCGGATCTGTTTCTCCAGGTCGAAGCGCAGACCCTTGACGGGCTTCCAGTCGACCCCGAAGATCTCCCAGAACTGGCTGACGCCGTCGGAATCGGCGCCTCGAAGGCCCACGGCCAGCACGAACAGGAGTCCAAAGGCGGCAACGCTTTTTCTCATGAAAACCTCCCCGGGGAAGCCGCGGTCCCGGCGGTTTCGCTCCGCTCCCGGGCCGGCCTCCCGGCCCGTCCGTCGAAGGCGGGGGCGAATCCCTTGGCTTTCGCGGCAAAAATCATTCTGATTCTTAACAACCTCCCGCAGGCCCGGGGCGTTGCAGCCGGCGCGCCGGAAAATCAGCCCTGTTTGGCGCGGACTTCGGGCAGCAGGACGATGATCAAGGTCGCCACCGGCCCGAGCAGAATCGACAGCAGTCCCCAGAGCAGGCCGCCGCGCCCCTTGCTTTGCGCCAGGCCGGCGTTGATCAGCGAGAGTGTCCCCCATCCGACCGCGAACGGAGTCGTTTCCTTGAGCATGATGCCCCCTTTCCTTAATAGAGGACGCCGGACAAGAGGGATTTTTCTCAGGCGCGCGTCGAACCGCGGCCGCGGGCGGAAGTTTTGCCGCTCCTCTCGCGGAGGCTCAGTCCTTCAACAGTCCCTGGATGATCCCCAACAGCACATCCGGGTTGAACGGCTTCTGCACATAGGAAACCGCGCCCAAGTCCATGCCCATTTTTATATCCTGGGCCAGCGTCCTGGCCGTCAGCATGATGATCGGGATAGCTTTAAATTTTTTGTCGGATCTGAGCGTTTGGCAGACATGATAGCCGTCGATCTTCGGCAGCATGATATCCAGAATGATCAGATCCGGCTTTTCCTGATAAGTTCTGTCAAGGGCTGCCTGGCCGTCATAAGCGCCGATGACGCTGTATCCGTTCTTTTCCAGTCTGGACTGCAGCAATTCCACGATATTCGGCTCATCATCGACGACCAATATTTTCTTGGCTATAAACTCCGACTTTCCCTTTCCCGGGCCGCCCTCATTCAAGGCCCGCCTGATTCTCGCCAACATATCCTCGGCCTCGAACGGCTTGGCGATGAAATCCACGGCGCCCATTTCGTTGACCTTCTGCTGTATTTCCGGGCTGGGATAAGCCGTAATGACGATGACCGGGATGACGGCCGTATCCGCGGATTTCCCCAGATGATCCATCGCGCTGATGCCGCCGCCCGCCGGCATCCTGATGTCCAGGAGAATCAAATCCGGCTTCTCGCTGATGGCCTTGGCCACGGCCTGCACCGCGTCATAAGCCACGACGATCTCATATTTATTGGCCTTCAACCGCGAGGCGAGAAGCGAAGAGATCTGCTTATCATCGTCGGCAATCAATATCTTCTTGGCCATGGCTCTCAACCCTTCCTTTCAATCATTTTTCGATATTTTCCGGCAACACGATCTTGCTGAGCAACTCTTCCGCGGTCCGGGCATCTTCGGGAAAACCGATGACTCTCAAGTCCAGCTTTATTTCTTGAGCCAATCCTTCCTGCGATAAGTAATCGTCAAAACGCGATTTGATTCTCTCCGCCGTCGACACCGCGCCTTGCTTATCGGTCTCCGGCAGTACCGTCACAATGGCCCGCTTGTCCAGAACGGCGATATCCGACTTGCCCCTGAGATCCTTTTTGATGAGTTGTTCGGATTGGCGCATGAGAAACGAGATCTTATCCCGGCCGAACTTATCCAGCAACGCATCGTGATTTTTCACTTCACAAACGATAATGGATAATGACGCGTTCTTTCTCATCGCCTCCGCCAGGGCATCATTGGCATATTCCTTGATCAACGCCGCGGCACTGTACTTGGGCAGGGTGAAACTGATTTTCGTTCCCGCGCCCAGCCGGCTTTCCGCCCGGATTTTTCCTCGATGCAATTCAATGATGCCCCTCGAGATCGCCAGGCCGAGGCCCGTGCCTTTTCCCGCGGACTCAAACTCGCGGCCGAACTGTTCAAATCTGCTGAACACTTTGGGCAGGTCCTCGTCCGAGATGCCTATGCCGGTATCGGAAACAGCGCAGACGACGCCCTCTTCCCCATCATCTATGGATATTTCTACGGAGCCGGCCGAAGTGAATTTGAGGGCATTGCTCATCAAGTTCACGAAGACTTGGATGATCCTGTCTTTATCCAGGTAAAGCTCGATCTCCTCCTTCGGGAAACTGCATTTCGTCTCCAATCCCTTGCCGTGAAAGGCGGAGGCAAAGCTCGAACAGACTTCTTCGGCTAAAGACACGATGCCGATCCATTCTCTCTTGAGTTCGATTTTGTGCGCTTCGATCTTGGAGATATCGAGGAGATTCCCGATGAGGCGCGACAGCCGGTCGATCCCGCCGATGGACATGGACAAGAACTTCCGTTGTTCCTTGTTGATTTCGCCGTAGACACCGTCCAAGACCTGCGAAATGGCCTCTCTGGTCACGGTCAAAGGCGTCCGCAATTCGTGCGAGACGGTGGAGACGAAATCGGATTTGAGCCGGCTGAGTTCCAGCAATTCTCTATTGGCCTCATCCGTCTCCTTCTTGGCACTGTCCAAATCGCCCATCATATGCAGCATGGCCCTCTCCGTGCGGGTCAAATCCCTGCTGCGCTCTTCGAGTTCTGCTTTCTTCTTCTCCAGCTCGCTGATGACCGCCATGATCTGGCGCATATCCCTGGCGACACCCACGACGCCGAGGATTTCGCCGCCATGCCGGATCGCCGCGCCGCTGATATTGACCGGAATCATCTTTCCCTGTTTGGTAAGAAAAGTTAAGCCAAAATTGTACGAGACGCCGGTCGCCAGGATTTCCTGGAATTCTTTATTCAGCCTGCGGATTTCCTTCCGGGGAAATATCTTTTTCACCGGCTGGCCGATGAGCTCGTCCTCCCTGTACTCCAATAAATCCAAGGCGGCTTGATTGACGGACCTCAGCGTGCCATCGGGGTTGATGACAATCAGGGAATCGGTCATCGAGGAGAGGATGCTCTCCAGATATGTTTTTTGGCCTGAAGTTTCCCCCCGTTCCTCTTCAAGGCGAGTCATTTTTCTGATTCTGCCTTTGAATATCATTTGTTTTTCAGCATTTCCTCGAGCTCTTTGACCCTCCTCTCGAGCGCCTCCATTTTCAATTCCCTGTC
>Ga0153915_10002888_pt1 | contig 15704 bp, 18 predicted proteins | sample Opewatmetagenome_2_FD_107003 | JGI IMG/M metagenome (GOLD analysis project Ga0153915, IMG submission 107003) | Freshwater wetland microbial communities from Ohio, USA - Open water 3 Core 3 Depth 3 metaG | ecosystem: Environmental > Aquatic > Freshwater > Wetlands | place: USA: Ohio, Lake Erie...
CCGAAGAGCCGAAATGGCCCAGCTCTCCGAGGCGGTCGAAAGACTGCGGGAAGGGAAGGGATCGATCATCGGCATCCGCGGGGACGCGGGCACGGGCAAAAGCCGGCTCGTCGAGGAGTTCAAGGCCACGCTGGATCTCAAGGAGGTCAAATGGCGGGAGGGGCATGCCTACGCGTACTCCCAGAACATCCCCTATTTCCCCGTAACCGACATGCTGAGGCGGGCGCTCCGGATCGAGGAGGGCGATTCTCCCAGAAAGATCCGGGAGAAGGTGGAGCGCCGGATCGAGCTTCTCGTCGGAAGACGGCAGGATATCATCCCGTATATCGGGAGCCTGTTCGCCCTGTCCTACCCCGAGATCGAAGGGACAAGCCCCGATTCCTGGAAGTACCGTTTGCACAAGGCAGTCCAGGAATTTCTGTTCGCCGCGGTGAGGAGAGCGCCCACGGTCATCTGCTTCGAGGACATCCACTGGGCCGACCCTTCTTCGATCGAGCTGTTGCGGGCTATTTTATCGGGGGGAAGGCATCCGGCGCTCTTTCTCTTCATGTACCGGCCACCCTTCGCTCTTTTCCCCGGCCCCCCGGTCGGCGCCATGGGGGATTCGTACCGGGAGATTCGGCTGCAGGACCTGTCCCCATCGGAAGCCCTGGAAATGACGGGATCGTTGCTCAAAACCGGGGATGTGCCCTTGGAGCTTCGTCGTTTCGTCCGCGAGAAGGCGGAGGGGAACCCCTTCTACCTGGAGGAGATGATCAACACCCTGGTCGAGTCGGATACGCTGGTCCCGGACAACGGGAGTTGGAAACTATCCCGGCCGCTCCGGGAGTCAGACATATCCCCCTGGATCCACGGCGTGATCCTGGCGAGGCTCGATCGTCTCGAGAAAGAGACGAAGCGGATCCTCCAGGAGGCGTCGGTCATCGGGAGGGCATTCTTATACGAAATCCTGAAGAGGGTGACCGAGCTTAAAGATCACGTCGACCAGCACCTCGCCGGGCTGGAGCGGCTCGACCTGATCCGCGCCCGGCCCCTCCAGCCGGAACTCGAGTATGTGTTCAAGCACGCCTTGACCCACGACGTGGTCTACAACGGCCTGCGCAAGAGAGATCGTGAAGCGGTTCACCGTCAGATCGCCCGCGTCATCGAGCAGCTGTTTAGCGAGCGGCTTCCCGAGTTCTACGAAACCCTCGCCTACCACTACGGCCAGGGCCGATCGGTCGACAAGGCTGTCGAATACCTGATGAAGTCGGGCGAGAAAAGCCTGGCACGCTACGCCCTGGACGAGTCGCACGAAAGTTTCCGGCAGGCCTACGACTTTTTGAGGGGCAAATCCGAGCCGACGACCGAGGATCGGAGGGTGCTCCTCGACCTCCTGAACGCGTGGGCGCCGGTGTTCGTTTGGCGAGCCGCCTACAAGAACCTCGTGGACCTGCTCCGGGAGAACGAAGAACATGCCGTGTCCCTCGGGGAGAAGGCCATACTCGGGATGTTCTACTCCTGGATGGGCCTCGGGCTGCAGTGCATGGAGAAGGCGAAGGATGCTCAGCGGTATCTGGCAAAATCCCTGGAAATCGGCGAGGAGATCCAGAACGAAAAGATCATCGGGTACGCCTGCACCTGGATGTCCATGACATGTTCGGACCTCGGGCTTCTGGATGACGCCGTGAACTACGGGAAACGGTCCCACGAGATATCGAAGCGCGTCCGATTCGATCCGTTCCTGTTCCTGTTCTCGTTGCGGGCCATGGCCTATGCGTACGTTTTCAAGGGTGACTGCAGGAAGATGGATGAATTCGGGAAATTGATGCTCGAGTATGGGGAAAGGCAATCCGACAACCGGGCCTCGGCCATGGGGTATGTTTACATCGGTTATGGTCATTTTTCCGCGGGCGATAGTTTCTCGGCCATAGAACCCTTGAAGAGAGGAATCCTCGTCTCACCGGACCCGTTACTTTCCTGTTCCGCGAAATTGGGTCTTGGGGCCGCATGTTTTTTGGAAGGCAATGTGGAAGAGGCGGAAAATAACTGGGTTGAGGTGTACAAGTATTGCGAAGAACATGGTGCCGGCACGACCGGGGCGTTATCTCGAACGGCCTTGAGTTCCCTCTTTCTTGTTAATGGTGAGCTGAGCCGAGGAATAAGAATGGGGGATGAACTGATAAGATGGCTTGAGGAAAACGAGAATGGATCCCGCCTCGCTTATCACCTTTGCTGGTTGGGGGATGTCTACTTAAGGATGGCCCAGAGGAAAGGATCGACGAATTTTTCGTTTCTTGCCAGGAATTTACGGTTCATCATGAGAAATTTCCCGGTGGCCGGGAGAAAGGCCGAAGAGTACCTCAAGAAATCCGTTGAGGTCGCAAGCCGAATCGGTGCAATCGGTCTTCTGGGCCAGGCTTCTCTCAGATTGGGTCTGCTTTACAAGGCCAGAGGAAAGACCGACGAGGCCGGAAGATATATCTCGGAGGCGATCGAAGCGTTGGAAAAATGCGGCGCGGAGGGGCACCTGAAACAGGCGCGGGAAGCGCTTGCGACTATCGAGGGTGTGAGAGATATGACAGCCACCGGGTTTTAGGCCTGGTGGGTGTTTTATTTCCAAAAAAGGTGTGCCCAATTTGTGCCCACGAGAAATCCAAGCGGTTCGACGCCCTTCGCCAACTAATGAAGAGGGCGGGGATGAGACCCCGCCCTCGGAAATAGAGCCCCCGCGCCCCGCCTCGATCGACCTCTGTTATGGTGCCGTATCGACCCCGACCCGGTATTTGCTGCCCGAGATTTCGATTATGGGGGAATTCGAATTGATCTCGGATGGCAGGCTGCCGGTTTCGATAGGGTTCCCCAGTTGCATGTCCTCTGTCCGCGATGTTGCCACTTGGGGGGCCTCCTGGTCTTCGAAACTCAGTGCCGGCCGATTCTCAGGCACGTACTCGAAGTAGGAATCCAGGGCCTCCAGGTTCCAATCGGCCCCTCCCGCCTGCGCAATTCCGAAATCGACGCCCGGCGCAACCAGAAGAATCGCCACCGCTACTATCCCAACGTCGAACGCCTTCATCTTCCCCCCCCTTCCTTCCAAGGGTTTGGTACGAACAGTCCTTCGGGCCTTTACTTTGGGGATTGCGTTCCACCGGGGAAAGTTTCGTCAACGGAGACAAAAGAAGAGGGGATCAGGAACGCAAACCGTTGGACGGCATGCGCTCGACCGGGGTCCGGAACGAACCGCGAACAGAAATCCTAAGATCCTATCGTCCAGTTGCTCTGACAAAGGGGGCACGCGACCATCAGCGCGCCATCTTGCACTCGCCTGCGGGAAGCCCGAGCGTTTCGTCCAAAACGCTCTCGATCTGGTCTGCCGTCATGAAATTTTTTTCGAGGAGAATATCACCCAACAATCTGTGGCGCTTCCTGGCGAGGTCATCGTCGACCTGTTCGGCTAGAGCCTCCTTTAATTGTTCGGGCGTAATAAATCCTCGCTCGACGGCTGTTTGCCCAAAGCGTCTGCAATATTCGACGGCGAGACTGATATAGGTAATTTCCATCCCGGAGACCCTCCCGCAAGAAGTGGAATGGCGCCCCGAAGGCGTTCTCCCGTTCATATTTATCGGAACAATCTCGTTAGAACTTCACGGCCGCGTCAGATCGTCCCGTCAGAGGCAAGAGCAAGGGAAAGACGGCATGAACAGGGGCGGGGGGATGGATCGACGTGCACATCTTCAACAAATATCGGCCTGCGGCTGGCGTTTCCCGCGCCTCTTGGGGGATTGTCAGAGTATTCATCAAACGGGTTACTCTCCGCATGCTCCGCGATAAAGAAACTCCGGCCTCCGAGAATTGCCGGTACTGGCGGGTTGTGAATGGTGTCAAAGAATAGGTGGCCGGGCCGGTTCGAGGAGTGGGCACACCCACCGGATCCTGGAGACCCGGTGGGTGCATTATTTCCCCGCGACCCTCTCCAACGCGGCGCATGGCATGAGGCACGCGAAAGGAGTCCCGCCGAAGCGGGGTGATCAGGCCGCAGGCCGCTTTTCCGTCCGTTCGAACGCCCTCGGCTCCGTCCCGCGATGCCGATTGCTGCCCATTGCGATGAGCCCGTCGAGCGAGAGCTTTCCCCCGCCCGTAAACACCAGGGACAGGAAGGAGATGAGATAAAGTAGCGCCGGTTCCTTGCTGAACCAAGTTTTTGACGCACCGCTGAAGAACGCATTGGCGGCCGCTCCCATCGTCCAGGGGTCCCTGCCGTGAACGACAAATGCGGCCACGGACATTGAGATGACGACCGGAAGGGCCGCAAGGCGCGTCGCCAGTCCGAGAATGATCAGCAGCGCGCAGAGAAACTCGGACGTCGTCACGAGTGCCAGGCTCAGCGTGCTTCCCAGGCCGATGGGGTCGCCGAATTTTTCCGCGGCTCCCGCGAGCAACATCTGCAGTTTCCCCCATCCATGGGTGATAAGGTACCCGCCGATCCCAAGCCTCAAGATGAGCAGGCCGACCGATGCAGACATATCCTTGCGTTCCGCTTCCATAGTGCGCTCCCTCCCGCCACCCGACCGGGTGCTGTCTTCTCGTTCAAACTTCTTTTGATGTCCGGCGCGCTATGCGGCCACAAGAACCTTGAACCCCCCGTAGACCATGCGCTTGACGTCGAACGGCATCGACTTGGGGTCGCTCATGCCGGTAATTCGCGGGTCCTTCATCACCTTGGCGTTGACGCGATCCCGGTGCGCCCGCGATCTGTACTCGATATAGGAGAACACCACCGTTTCCCCGGGTTTCGACCTGATCTGTCGCGGGAACGGAACCCCCATGGTCACGTTGAGGTCATCGCCCACGCACTCCTTGTAGTCGAGAGCGCCATGTTCGCGCCAGATCCTTCCCGCCTTTCGAGCCATGCGAAGGTATGCCGCGAGCTTCTTCTTGGCGACGGGCAATACGAAACCATCGATGTATCGCACAGCAATCCTCCTTCCCATTCCTCGATGATCACGGGACCTGACCATTGGATTCGTCACACCGCACGAAAGATCCATGGGGCGTGGATCTTGTGCGGTTCACTGGAATGACCTGCGGGGCCGGACCGTCCCGAGAGATGCGCTCCGCAAACGTCTTCACCTTCCGGAGTGCTTCCGGGTTCCTATCCGGCGCGTCTCTCAGCTCGAACGTCTGCCGGTTCTTGCTCATATGCCTTCTTCAGCCCTTCGATGTCGAGTTTCTTCATTTCCAGCATCGCCCGCATGACTCTTTGCGACTTTGCGGGATCGGGATCGCTCATCATATTGCCCAGGACAGCCGGAACGATCTGCCAGGAAACGCCGTACTTGTCTTTCAGCCAGCCGCATTGTTCAGTTTCCCCACCCGCGGAAAGCTTCTCCCAAAGCTTGTCCAATTCGTCCTGCGTCTCGCAGTTCACGACAAACGATATGGCAGGCGAGAATGCGAAGACCGGACCGCCATTCAACGCGAGGAATTCCTGTCCTTCAAGCTGAAATGCCACGGTCATGACGGATCCCTTTGGCCTTCCGGAGACCTCGGCCCCCGCTTCGCAATAGCGGGCGATCTTCACAATCCTTGAATTCCCGAAAATCGAGATGTAATAATTCACCGCCTCTTCGGCGTCGTCATCGAACCACAGGAACGGAGTGATCTTCTGCATATGCATTTCTCCTTTCTTTCTCTCATGCGTTCGCGGCCGCTCTCTGTCGGGCGCGCCGCCGGAGGCGGAAGCCTGCCGGCCGCCGGCGAAGTGTTGCACGAGCCTGTCGAGGCACTCGCTCCACATGCGGGGTCGAAAAATCCCGGCGGCCATCCCGCGGCCCCCACCACCGCGACAGGTGGCCGGGGTGGAGCCACGCCGTGTGACCCGCCGCCGCTTTTTAGACCAACCGGACGAGGGAATATTAGTTTGATTTCTGCTCCTCGAACCGGCCTGCGAAGTTCGACTGGGGATCGTCGTTCAGTGTGCGGAAGCCGTTACTTGGGGGCCGCGACACCCATTAATGATTGAAGTATCGGTTCCCGCGGGAGATGGGCCAGCAACAAGAAGGACGTCTTGGCGACGACCCGCAACTCCTGTTTCCCAGCGGCCGGAATATTCGTTATCCCCTGGACGTGGGTGATATCGGTTCATAGGGCCGCGAGGGGAGCGGACACGTTGTGACGACTTCCCGCAGTTCGAACGGGATCCCCACGCTCCTGGCGATCATTTCCACCGTTTCGTGAAGCCGCGAGGTGGAGTCGAATCCTTCGTTGACAAGTATGACGTCGCCATTCTTCCTGCAGATCTCGACTGCGTGATAACCTTTCGCTGTTTTTGTTGCACGCAGCGCCCGCATTTCCGCGAAAGGGATCACGACGCCTCGGAGCCCATGCGGAAGGCACTCACCCTGAAGGGTTAAACTTTTCAATCCGCTGTCGAATGACCCCTGGATCTCGTCCGCGACGATGACGCCCGGGATTCCCGTAAATGCCGAAATCCTGTCTGCCATCCTCTGGATGAAAGGGATGATATCCCGGCCATCCCGGCCTTCGCTCTTCATTCGCAACCCTCGGCGGTAGAGGACTTCTTCCCTCTGGTCCCCAAGCGCGAGCGACAGTACCGAACCGTTCGATTCCCCGGGAAACGCCAGCTTGTCATACCCACCTTCGAACTCCCCATACGCGACATAGACAGGGGCGACCATACAGTGCCGGACTCTTCGGATCTGCGCGAGGGGAATTTCGTTGAGGGTCTTCCGAAGAAATCCTTGGCGGATCCGCACGAAGCGGCCATTCCTGTCGAAGACGACCGACCCGACCTGCAGCGGCGTTCCTGTCAACAGATGTTCCGGGAGAGTGGTTTCGAAGACCAGTCTTTCCGGTGTTTCCTGGATACGCATCGGGGAATGGTCTCGCCGCGCGGCGGCGCGATGCAGCCCGGTCAGGGACTGCCGTCCCTGCATACGTGGCCGCCAGTTGATGTCATGAAAACTATGCACGAGATTCGAGCGGACCACAAGGGGATGCTGTCGGGGTGGCGCAAGGCGTTTCTTTGACGCTGCGTTAAACCCTGACCAATACCGCCGTTCGGGTCCATCGGATGACGGGCCGGGAGTCCACGCGAAATCCGTTTTGAACCGCCGTCTGCAACGTGGCTGAAAATGCTTCCTCGGATATATGGAAGTGCGGCTCGGCCAGCAGAAGCCGGCGGCCAGGCTTCAACACCGTGGAGACCTAGGCAAAAAACTTCCCGGCACTTGGTAGCTCGTGGACCACGGCGAATGCAAGCGCGAAGTCCGCCTGCCCGTTGAGGTCATTGAGGCCCATACGGTCGCCCGGGCCCTGCCTCGCCTCGATTCGGTCGAGAACTCCGGCCTTCGCGGCGCGACGCCGGAGTTCCGCAAGCATCTTCGGTTGCACGTCCACGGCGATGACCCTTCCTGACGGGCCGACAAGTCGCGCGAGTTCCAGCGTGAAGAAGCCCATCCCCGGGCCGGGCTCGACTACCGTCATTCCCTCGGACACGAAAGGCCGGAGAATGGCAGCCGGGTCATGCACCAGACGTCTGAGCGCGCTTGCGAGAAAATAGCCGAGCCACCAAGGGCACACCCTATGAGACATTTCTCGCCACCTGATCCCTCATTCCCCGGCTCGTCCGGACTTTCGCGTGATGACTTTCGGGCCGAGGGGCAATAAGACAATAATACATGCAGGCGAGTCGCTTTCTTCGATGGTGAAAATCCCCGCATGAAGATGGTAAGTTTTATCGAGGGAGGGAAACGACGATGAAGAAGTCCTTTGGAGCAAAGACGCTGGTCTTTCCAACGCCCGTATGGGTCGTGGGGACATACGACAAAGATGGGAAGCCGAATGTGATGTCGGCCGCATGGGGAGGGATCTGCTGCTCGCTTCCGCCCTGTGTCGCCGTCTCGCTCCGCAAAGCCACCTATACGTATGGGAACATCATCGCGCGAAAAGCCTTCACGATCAGTGTCCCATCCGAAGCCCACGCCCGGGAGGCGGACTACATCGGCATGGTTTCAGGTAGAAACACGGACAAGCTTGCCGACACCGGGCTCACGCCTGTCCGGAGTTCCCTCGTGGACGCACCGTACATCGGGGAATTTCCCCTCGTTCTCGAGTGCCGCCTCCGGTGCACGTTCGAGATCGGCCTGCACACCCAATTCGTCGGCGAGATCATCGATGTGAAGGCGGACGAATCCGTGCTTGGGGAGAAAGGCCTCCCGGATATCGAAAAGGTAAAGCCGATCCTGTTTGAACCGGAGATCAAGACATATCACGGGGTCGGCAGGCTCCTTGGCCACGCCTACTCCATCGGCAAGACGATTCGGTGAGGGCCGGGAACAGGGGAACCAAACGCGCCGTCGCCTTGCCGGTGGCTTGACCCCGCACATTCGAATCCCCTTGGATCGGCGGCCCGGACCGGCAGCGGGGATTACGATTCTCGCCGCGGGTTTCATCGCTGTAACGCAGCCCCGGTTCGCCACCCGCCCCCCGACAAAAAGTTTCGCCGGTTCGGGGAGATACCGCGCGGTTTCGAGGCACGGGTATTGCTTCCCAATTTCCTTCATATTCCGACGGTTGGAGGGAAGGGGGCCCGGATGGCGGCCTGGGTTCCGGAGATCGGTGACATCGTGACGGCTGTCATCAGCTTGGCGTGCCGCGGCGGGGAACAGTTGCCCATACCCCGGGTGTATGCCGCGTTGAACGAGTTGAAAAGCAGGGACAACCTCCTCTCCGGTCTCTATTTCTCCATCACCGGGGCCGTCTTTTACTCCCCGCAGATCGATGAAACCCTTCGCTCTCTTGTGGCGAGAGGGATACTCATACTTACGGGGCGCGACACGTTGGTGGTCCGGGGCTCGGCCGCAGAAAAGGTCCGGGTGCGGCTCCGGAAAAAGTTACCGTCGGCGGTGTACCGCTCCCTCCAGACTGCCTCGAGATGGTTTTACGGGAAGATATTCCTCGGCCGGGATGCATTGCCCGATCCGTCTTCCGGGCTGAAAGCCGGCCCGCTCTAGTTTTAACAGGACCCGATATCAAGAAATCTCCGAATTCTGCCGATAGAGGGAGAAGGATACGGCGCGGGCACATATAGCGAAGTTGGACCGGGGGCTGGCGTCATGGCAGCGAGGAGAATACGGATGCATTCCATGTATGTCATTAATTTTATGACGAAATCCGTCCGGGAGGGGGAGGACGTTTACGCCCGGATCGGCCAGGCGCCGCCGCCGTGAATCCGGCCGCCTGGTTCGGAATGAAGGTCCGCCGGTCCATGGAAACGCAGGACCGGGACCTGTCGCGCGTCATCGGATTGCTTGCCGGGATCGTCGCGGTCGTGGCGGCCCTGGGGCTGCCAGCCGTCTATTTCGCCATCGGCTACAAGTCCATGGCGTCGGCGCTGCAGACGGAAGCGCAGGTGTGTTCGAGGGAAGTGAGCCGGGTTGCCGGCGCGAACCCCGACAGCTGGGAACTCGAGTCCGCACGGATCAAGGGACTGCTCAGGCAGCGCTTCGAGGATCTGGCAAGCGATTCCCGACGTGTCCTGGACGGCGGACGGAGAGTGATCGCGGCGACTGTCGCGCGCGCTCCCTGGCCGGCCCTTGTCCGTTCCCATCTGATCCTGGCATCCGGACGCCCCGTCGGCGCAGTCGAGGTCAGCCGTACCCTCCGCCCGTTGATCCTTCAGACGGGCCTCTTTGTCCTGGTCGGTGCCCTCATCGGCATCGCCGTCTACCTGGTCCTGTGGTTGCTGCCGATGGCAGCGCTCCGAAGGGCCCTCGGCCAATTGGCTCGCGAGAAGGAGCGGGCGCTGGTCACGGTCCGGTCGATCGCGGACGGGGTCATTACGACCGACGCCGCAGGAAAAGTGGAGTTCATGAATCGGCACGCCGAGGGGATGACGGGCTGGAGCCAGGACGAGGCGGCGGGCCGGCCGGTCCGGGAGGTGTTCCGCGTCCTCGACGGCCGCACGGGGCAGGAGCTTCCGGACCCCCTGATCGAGCGGCAGTCCGATTCGCGGGCCGGGGAACAGAACATCCTGGTCGCGCGGGACGGAACCCGGCGGCTGATCGACGACAGCGTGGCCGCGATTCCGGGCGGTGTCGCGAGGACCGCCGGGGCGATCCTCGTCTTCCGGGACGTGACGATGAAAGTTCGCAAGGAGGAGGAGCTGGTCAAGTGGCAGAAGCTGGAGTCCCTCGGGACTCTCGCCGGCCGCATCGCCCACGATTTCAATAATGTCCTCTCCGCGATCCTCGGAAACATTTCGCTGGCGAAGCAGACGCTGGATCCCGGCAGCAAGGCGGCCGCGAGGCTGGAGGCGGCGGAGAGCGCCTCCGGGCGGGCCTCGGAGCTCGCCGGCAAGCTTCTCACATTCTCAAAGGGGGGGAAACCGGTCCGCGAGCGGATCGCTCTGGAGAGCGTCGTTCGAGACGCGGCCCTGCTGGCGGTCCATGACACCGAGGCGCGATGCGGGTTCGAGATCGCGGCGGACCTTTGGGCGGCGGAGGCCGACGCCGGGCAGATCGGCCAGGCGATCGGCAACCTGGTGATCAACGCCGTGCAGGCGATGCCCGGCGGAGGGACCGTCCGGATCCGGGGCGAAAACGTCATCATCGGGCAGGGGGAGATGGCGTACGTCAAACCCGGCCCGTACGTGAAGGTCGAGGTGGCGGACGCCGGCGATGGCATTCAGGGGAGGAACCTCAAGCGGATCTTCGACCCGTACTTCACCACCCGGGAAAATGCGATGGGCCTGGGTCTCACGATCGCCTACCACATCATGAAGAGCCACGGCGGGAACCTCTTTGTGGAGTCGGAACCCGGCGTCGGTACCACGGCGTCGCTCTACCTCCCGGCGTCGACGGGGCGCGCGCGGCGCGTCGTGCAGACGGGGAGAGAAGCCACCCGGGACGGACAATGGAGGGTGCTCGTGATGGACGACGAGGACCTGGTCCGCGAGATGGCGATCGGGATGCTGGAGCACCTGGGATGCGATGCACGGGGCGCCCGGGACGGCAGCGAAGCGATCGGGATGTTCAAGGACGCCGCCATGGGAGGGACGCCGTTCGACCTGGTCGTCCTGGACCTGACGGTTCCGGGAAGGATGGGGGGGAAAGAAGCGTGCGCCCGCCTGCTGGAGCTGGACCCGGACGCGAGGGTGGTCGTCTGTAGCGGGTACTCGTCGGACCCGGTGATGTCCGACCATACCGCCTATGGGTTCCGGGGGTTGCTCGCCAAACCGTTCCACCTGAACGAACTCAAGCGGGTGGTGGAGCAGGTCCTGGCAGCACCGACGGAGAGCGCTGACAGCGCGCCTGACGAAGTTCGCAAGCCCCCCCAGCTGAGCATGAGCACCGGGTGGCGGGAGGGGTAATGGGAAGGCGGCTTTACATCTGCGTGACCGTGAAGTCGACGCGACGGTTCCTGGCCTGACCCTTCTTCGTCTTGTTGTCGGCGATCGGCTTGGTGTCGCCAAAGCCCTTGGCGGACAACCGCTTTCCGTCGACGCCGTTCTTCGCGACGAGGTATTTCACCACTGCCTCGGCGCGATCCTGGGACAGTTTGCGGTTTGCGTCCGGGTTGCCGATGTTGTCAGTGTGGCCGTCGACCTGGACATGGAATCCCGGGTAATCGGCCATGATGGCGGCGATGGCGGTCATGGTCCTGTCGCAAGCCGGGTCGACCTCGGACTTGCCCGTCTTGAATTTAATCGGGCCCTTTTCGTTCTGAACCTTCTTGAGTTTTTTGGTGACGGCGGCGAGCGCGGTTTCCTTGGTGGTCTGCCTGATGCTCTTGCCGGTTTCCCTCCCGACATTCTTCAGGACGTCCAGTTCGGCGGACGCGACGCCCGTGGCTGCCGCAAGCGCCAGCGCGACAAAAAAGGCGAGTTTTTTCATGCAATCCTCCCCGGTCCCCGCGATCCGGAATAATCCGGTTTTACAGAGGATAACACAATCCGGCGGCGAGTTCGCCGGGCGTCAGCCTGATCGGGACGGCCTGGGTGCGCGAAAGAAAATGCTTTTCTTTGAAGTCATTTCGTGTACCATGACAACCATTTGAAACATTATTTAATTTTCAAGGGGGGGAACCGTATGAAGAAAGTGCTGACCGTTCTGTGTGCGCTGTTCGTCGCTGTTGCCTTTGCGAGCGTGGCCCTGGCGGCCGACAACGCGGCGAAAGCCGCGCCCGCGGCGCCGGCGGCCGAGAAGAAGGCGGCGCCGGCGGCCGAGAAGAAGGCGGCGCCGGCGGCCGAGAAGAAGGCAGGGGAGAAGAAGGCCTCCAAGAAGGCCTCGAAGAAGGCCGAGAAGAAGGGCGAGGCAAAGGGCGAGGCAAAGGGCGAGGCGAAGGGCGAGAAGAAGGTCGAGGAGAAGGCGGCACCGGCGGCCGAGAAGAAGGCGGCACCGGCGGCCGAGAAGAAGTAACCAGACCGATCCTCGAAGATTCCTTGGGGGCCGCACCCGTGCCGGGGGGCGGCCCCTTTTTTTGGGCGATGAAAGCGCAAATATTGATATAATGAGCCCGTCGACACTGACATCCGAATTGCTCATCGCATGAAGGTTCCGGGCTGACGTCTTGATCCCGGTGCCGGAAAAACAAGCGGGTTACGGGTTGCCGTAACCTGGTTTTCATATCGGATTCGCGTTTTTCCACGGACATGGTCGAGGACCGAGCAAGCGGGGCCCGGAGCTTGTACGGACGACCGGGGAGCCAATCCAACATGAAGAAACATGGATCGACGATAAGGCGGATCGTGTTCACGTTTGCGGCGTTCTTCACGCTCTGGCTGTCCGCCGTGGCGTACGCACGCATGATTGCGCCCGACGAGGGGCGAGACCTCTCCACCAAGACGGTCGAACTCTCCCGCCAGGAGATCCGGCGCCTGTCGCAATTGCACGGCACCAACGTCATCAAGATCGAACGCGATACCGTCTCGATCCTGCGCGACGGCCGTTGGATCCCCGTGCCCGCGGACGAACGGGGCTGACGAACCGCTCCCGCCAGGGGAACCTGGTCCGCCCGCCTCGCATCGAATCGGCAGGATGGAGGGCGGGCGCCATGCCGAACGAACATCCCAAGACGTTGCAGTGGATCCAGGGGCGTGGGGACGAGGATCGTGCTGCGTCCGACAGCGTCGAGGTCGGTCTCTCCGGCAAGGCGGACACGGAGCTGCTGGACGCGTACTCGCGTGCCGTGACGGCCGTGGTTGAGACGGTCGGTCCCGCCGTCGTGAGCATTTCCGTCGGGCGCGAAGCGCCGGCCGGAGACGAGATGGAGCCGATCGGGGCGGGATCCGGGGTCCTCCTGACCCCGGACGGGTACGTCCTGACGAACCATCACGTGGTGCGGGACGCGAACCGGGTGCGGCTGACGCTCACCGACGGGACGAGCCTCGGGGCGGCCGCCGTGGGATCGGATCCGCCAAACGACCTGGCGCTGGTCCGGGCCGACGGCTCGGGGTTGCCGTACGCGTCCCTGGGCGATTCCTCCCTGCTCAAGGTGGGGCAGCTTGTGATCGCCATCGGCAACCCGCTGGGATTCCAGTCCAGCGTCTCCACCGGGGTCGTCAGCGCCACCGGCCGCGGAATGCGGAGCCTGGACAGGCGGCTCATCGAGAACGTGATCCAGCACACGGCCCCCTTGAACCCGGGCAACTCGGGCGGGCCGCTGGTCGATTCCAGGGGTCGGGTCGTGGGAATCAACACCGCGATCATCCCCGTAGCACAGGGAATCGGCTTTGCGGTGCCCTCCAACACGGCGCGCCACGTGGTGTCCCAGATCCTCGCCAACGGGAGAGTCCGCAGGGGGTATCTCGGGATCAGCGGGCGGCAGAGGCAGTTGTCGCGTCGCATGGTGCGTTACTTTGCACTCGCGAGGGAGTCCGGTGTGGAAGTGGCGTCGCTGGATCCGCGCGGGCCTGCCGGGGCCTCCGGGGTGCTGCCTGGAGACATCGTGGTCGCGATGAACGGGACCCCGGTGGAAAGCGTCGACGACCTTCACCGCCTTTTGTCGGATGTGGCGGTCGGCGATATCGCGCGTCTCGACGTGGTCAGGGGGACGGAGAAGAAGATCCTCGAGGTCGCCGTTGGGGAGGCGGTGGCATAGTCCCGCAGCCGCCGGACTCGCGCTATAATGATTCCCGGAGACCCGGATTGGAAGGGAGCTTGGTTCATGGCGGATATCGGCGATGAGACCCTGAATGTGACCTGCCCCTGTTGCGGCGCGAGCCTTTCGGTTGACGCCCGGTCGGGCGCCGTCGGGGAGTGGAAGCAGGCGCAGGACCCCCGGAAAGGCGCGGATCTCAAGGACGCGGAGAAACTCCTTCGCGAAGAGAAGGAGCGCGTCGCGTCGCGTTACCGGGAGATCGTCCGCACCGAGAAAGAGAAGGGCGCCACGATGGACAAGAAGTTCCAGGAGTTCCTCGAAAAGAGCCAGGGGGCCCCGGCCGCGAAACCACTTCGCGACATCGACCTCGATTGACAGGCGCTCTCGGATCTTCTCCGCCCCAATCCCGCTTCAAACCCGAAAATCGTGAGCCGGAAAAGCGTTCTCCGGCCGGGCATCATCTTACGTGGTACGCGAATGCGAATACCACGCCGGAGGACGACAATGCGTTACAAGCTACTGGGCAAGAGCGGACTGCGAGTTTCCGAGTTGTGCCTCGGCACCATGACGTTCGGGCAGGACTGGGGCTGGGGGGCGTCGCGGGAGGAGAGCCGGAGCATGTTCGACGCGTTCGCCGAGGCCGGTGGAAACTTCATCGACACGGCCAACCTTTATACGAACGGGACAAGCGAAAAATTCGTCGGTGAGTTCCTCTCCGGAGAGCGCTCCCGCTTCGTGGTCGCCACGAAGTACACGCTGAACACAAGGCCAGACGACCCCAACGGGGGGGGAAACCACCGGAAAAACCTGGTGCAGTCGCTGGAGGAGAGCCTCGAGCGGCTTGGCACCGACTACATCGACCTTTACTGGGTCCACGCGTGGGACCCCTTCACGCCGATCGAGGAAACGATGCGCGCGCTCGACGACGCCGTCCGGGCCGGAAAAGTCCTGTACGTGGGGGTCTCGGACACGCCGGCATGGGTCGTCTCCCGGGCCATGACGCTGGCCGACTGGAGGGGATGGAGCGCCTTCGTCGGACTGCAGATCCCGTACAGCCTCATCGAGCGCACCCCCGAGCGGGAGCTCCTCCCGATGGCGGAGGCCCTGGGGCTCACGGTGACGCCGTGGGGGACCCTCGGCGGCGGGGTCATCACCGGGAAATACAAGGCCCGGGACAAGCGCCCCCCGGATACTCGTTACGGATCCGAGACTGCATGGGGCGACCTCCACCTCACCGACCGGAACTTCGCGATCGCCGACGCTGTGGCAAAGGTCGCAGGCGAGATCGGTCGGACCGCCTCTCAGGTCGCCATCGCCTGGGTGCGGCAGCGCTCGGCGGCGATCGTCCCGATCCTCGGGGCCAGGAAACTCCTCCAGCTCAAGGACAATCTGGGGTGCCTGGAGTTCGAGCTTTCGGGCGAGCAGATGCGGCGTCTGGACGAGGTCAGCCGGATCGACCTGGGGTTCCCCCTGGATTTCCTCGAACAGGCGAAGGGCTTCGTCTACGGAAAGACGTTCCCGTTGATCGACGGCCGGAAGGCGGCCTGAACGCAACGGCCCGCCGGGTCTTGCGCCCCGGCGGGCCGTTGTTCCTTCCCGTGAAC
>Ga0153915_10002889_pt1 | contig 15702 bp, 10 predicted proteins | sample Opewatmetagenome_2_FD_107003 | JGI IMG/M metagenome (GOLD analysis project Ga0153915, IMG submission 107003) | Freshwater wetland microbial communities from Ohio, USA - Open water 3 Core 3 Depth 3 metaG | ecosystem: Environmental > Aquatic > Freshwater > Wetlands | place: USA: Ohio, Lake Erie...
TCGTCAAATTGGGTCATCCCTGTCATCATCATGATTATCGTTGCCCTCGTGGTGAGCCAGCTCGTCATCGGCAATCTCTCACTGAGAGACCAGATGGCGACGCTTATCAAGAAGAGCATGGAAGAATCCGTGCAGAGTGGGAGCATGACTCAGGAGCAGGCGGATCGGGCATTGGAGCAGTTTGGCAGCCCGACGTCGACCGTTCCGATGGTTACGCGCATCGTTGCCACTGTCGCTGGAATACCGATTGTCATGTTCATTGCTGCGCTGGCCTACTGGCTCCTGGGGAAATGGGGAATGAAGGCAACCGCACCCTATATGAAGGTCGTCGAAGTTGTCGGGCTGACCTTTTTCATCGGAGCACTTGAATCGATCGTCACCACGATCATGATGTTTCTGATGGATTCGCTCTATGCGTCCCCGAGTCTTGGGCTTGCCGTTCTGCAGGACTTCGATATTAAGAACAAGCTGCATATGGCACTGTCCAAGGTCAACGTCTTCACGATCTGGAGCCTGATAGTGACTTCCATCGGACTTTCGAAGCTGTTCCAGCGGGATTTTGCAAAAGTTGCCGTCCTCGTGTTCGCCCTCTGGATCGTCTGGTGTGTGTTCAGCATCCTGACCGGGATCCGGTTCGGCTAGACTCACTTCCTCTGTGTTTGACCAGCCCGCCGGATCCTGCGGCGGGCTTTTTGTTTTGTGCGCGTCACGTTGTTATATTGGATCATGGCAAGAAAGAAGGTTGTACCAACGACACTCTCGCTCTTTGACGAACAGCCACCGGCGTCCTCGCTATCTCCTCCATACGTGGAACGGAACGCGCAACGCATTCGCCGCTGGGCAAGCCAGGGGATCTATTTTGGCTCTTCCTCGTGGAAGTACCCCGGCTGGAAAGGGATGATCTACAACCGATCATATCCGACCAAGAAGGTGTTCGACCGAGAATGCCTTACGGAGTACGCTGAGATCTTCCCGACCGTGTGTGCCGACTTTGCGCTTTACGATTTCCCTGACATGCGCGCCATGCAACTCATCCATGATCAGACGGCAGACGACTTCAAGGTTTCGCTGAAGGTCACCGATCGGATCACCATCAAACGCTATCCGAATTTGCCGCGCCATGGTACGAACGCCGGGAAAGAGAACCCGGACTTCCTGAATCTCGATCTGTTCGAGGATGCGTTCCTCCGCCCGGTCGAGGCATTGAAGAAGAAACGTGGTATTATCATATTTGAGTTTTCGACCTTCTACCCGAGTTCCGGAATAACATACAAACGCTTCACAGAGCTGATTGACGACTTCCTTGGGCGATTGCCGAAAGGCTATTCGTATGCGATCGAACTTCGGAACAAGGAATTTCTGAGGGAAGAATATCTGAAAACGGTGCAGACGCACGGGGTTGCACACGTGCTGAACAACTGGACGAAGATGCCACCGATCCTTGAGCAGATCCAGCTTGCGGGAGTCCTCACCGCACCTTTCTCAGTTGCACGTGCTCTCCTTAAGCCCGGCCGGACATACCAGGAGGCAGTTGACACATTTCAACCCTATGAGGAAATCAAAGAAGAAAATCCCGAACTGCGGCTCGGCCTCGCTGAAGCGGTCCGCCGATGTGCTGCGGAAGGACGGCAATTGTATGCGTACGTGAACAACAGGGCGGAAGGTAACTCCCCGAAAACCATTGAGGCAATTCTCGACATCCTTGAGAACTATCCGGTGGAGAAACTCTGAGAACAAAGGAAACCGTGAAGCCGCAAAAGCAAGAGGGTTTGGGGAAAAAGAACATGCGATTCCTTATGTCTCGATGTCGTTGCGGTTCCCAAACGCCATGAAAAAATACACGTTAAAAAAATCAGTCTTCAAAGAGAACGAGGTCACCCCGCAGCCGCGCAAGCAGCTCCAGATCGACTACCGGAACGAACTTAACGCGGCACAGTACGAGGCGGTAACATCAGTCGACGGCCCACATCTGATCATTGCGGGTGCCGGGACTGGCAAGACACGCACAATCACATACCGCGTTGCATACCTGGTCGAGCTGGGGGTCAGGCCGGAAACAATCCTCCTCCTCACCTTCACCCGACGTGCATCGCAGGAAATGCTCCGGCGTGCTTCCATCCTCCTTGACGCACGCTGCGAGAAGGTCGCAGGGGGAACTTTCCATTCATTCGCCAACACAACACTTCGTCAGTACGCTCCCTTGATCGGCTTTGAATCATCGTTCACCATCCTCGATCAGGGTGATGCGGAAGATGTGGTCAACCTGCTCCGGACGCAGATGAAATTCGACACGCGCGAACGGCGGTTTCCCAGGAAACAAACATTGTTTGATATCTTCTCCAGAGCCGTCAATACGGTCACGACTCTCAAAGAAATCCTGAAAGAAGACTACCCGCATTTCGAGGACTATCTGGAGGAGATAACGCAGCTACAGAATGCGTACGAACAATACAAGGCAAAGCACAACCTCATGGACTATGATGACCTGCTTGTATTTCTTCGAAAGCTCCTTCGGGATCACGACAAGGTACGCCACACAATCAACGACCGGTATAAATATGTGATGGTGGATGAATACCAGGACACGAACAGGATTCAAGCAGAAATCGTGAACCTTCTCGTCGGGAAGCACAAAAACGTGATGGTCGTGGGCGATGACTCACAGTCGATCTACTCATTCCGCGGGGCGACAATCAGGAACATCCTCGACTTTCCAGAGGCGTTTCCAGGCTGCAAGGTCGTCAAGCTGGAGGAGAACTACCGGAGTACGCAGCCGATCCTTGACCTGACGAACGAGATTCTGCGGAGGGCACAAGACTGATGGCTGGTCCCTTGGGACGATTGCTTGCGAAAAAGTCGCCACTCATTCTCGACGGAGCAATGGGAACAGAACTACAGCGCAGGGGGGTTGACACTGGCCTCCCTCTCTGGTCCGCAAACGCCCTGACAAATCGCGGGGAGGTTGTACTTCAGATTCATCGTGACTACATTGATGCTGGCGCAGACATCATTACGACGAACACGTTCCGCACAACACGGCGGATGTTCGCCCGGGCAAATCTCCCGGACCAATCGGACAGATATACTACTGTGGCAGTGGACCTGGCGCACCAGGCGCGGGACTCTGCCCCGGGACGGGAGATCCTCATCGCGGGTTCGATGGCTCCTTTGGAGGACTGTTACCGACCGGATCTAGTCCCTCCCGATGATCAATTACGCCTGGAACACAATGAGCTCGCAGGTCGACTAGCAAGGGCTGGAACGGATTTCATCCTCCTGGAAACGATGAACACTATCCGGGAGGCGTACATAGCATGCGAAGCTGCCATCGCAACTGGAAAGGAAGTGATGGTCAGCTTCATTTGTAATCGAGCAGGACACCTGTACGGGGGCGAATCCTTTGCCGATGCAATCAGGATGATCACACCGTTGCAACCAACTGCGTTCTCCATCAACTGTGTATCGCCTCGGTTCATCATGCCCGCGTTGAACATTGCCTGCGTAACAACGTCACTTCCACTTGCCGTGTATGCAAATGTCGGAATACCCGAAAACGAACGGAGAGGCTGGGAATTCACCCGGGAGATCACCCCGGAAGACTACTCTACCTATGCAGGTGACTGGCTACACAGCGGCGTAACGATCATTGGCGGCTGCTGCGGAACAACGCCGGAGTACATAGCGGCTCTAGCGAACATCTTGACACGAAGGCACAAAGACACAACGAAGTCATAAAGGTAGGATCGGTCTCTTTGCGGGGTAGTGCAGGAATGAAACAGAGAATGTGTACTATCACATCCATGTTTCTCTGGGCTTTCACACCTTGGTGGTTGCTCTCATGACGCGTCACAAATATAGCAAAAGCCTCTTCACCCGAAAGCCTGGCGGCGAGCTGCCAAGTATTGTGGTCGCTGAAACGGAGAACCTTCAGTCGAGGTTCGTCGTGCAGAAGGTCCTCGAGCTCCGCGAACAGGGTGTTCCGTTAACAGATATCGCCGTCCTGTTCCGCTCAGGGTATCTCTCATTCGATCTCGAGATTGAGCTGAACAAGGCAAACATTCCGTTTGTAAAGTACGGGGGCTTCAAGTTTATCGAGACTGCACATATCAAAGATCTTGTTGCTCACCTTCGGGTCCTTGAAAATCCTCGCGATGCTGTGGCCTGGAACAGAATCTTGCTTCTCGTCGACGGAGTTGGCCCACGCACGGCAGAGAAGGTCATCGAGGATATCCTCGCACACCGCGTTTCTCTTCCTGCCACGGACCGTGGCAGCAGCCTTCCAGTGTTCTGGGCATCGTACAACAACTATCCGGACAAGATCCGATCTCTGTTGGAAACGCTCACCAAGATCAGCGCGGACCACCTCACACCTGCAGATAAGGTCCAGCAGCTCATCGACTACTATCAACCGATATTCACAAGACGCTATGACGACTACAATAAGCGGAAGAAGGATCTCGAGATGTTCCAGCAGATCACAGAGCGTTACCGCTCCGTGGGAACCCTGCTGAGCGATGTTCTGTTAGAGCCTACATCGGAAAGTGTTACAGACATCACGCCACCGGGCACTGATGACGAGAAGCTCATTCTCTCAACAATCCACAGTGCCAAAGGCCTTGAATGGCACAGCGTGTTTGTCATCTATGCCCTCGACGGACGGTTCCCCAACACACGGGCCGCAATCAGTGAAGATGCCATGGAGGAGGAACGGAGGTTGATGTACGTTGCCTGCACGCGCGCAAAGGAGAATTTGTTTGTTACCTATCCTATTAATATCTACGACCGCGAATCAGGTCTCATCCTTTCGAAGCCATCCCGTTTTATATCTGGGATGCCTGAACAGTTGATTGACACCTGGGTTGTCGATGAGGAATAACCAAAGAGTGTCACGACTTCACCGTGACCAGGAAAAACATAAGAATCATTTCTAAAGAAAGGACACCATGGGCGAGAATCATCGATATCTGTTGGACGAGCATGCAGTGCCAAAGGCATGGTACAACATCAATGCCGACATGCCAGTCCCACCTCAGCCGGTATTGCATCCGGGAACGATGCAACCGGTGACTCCGGACTTCCTGAGTGTGTTATTCCCCATGAACCTGATCATGCAGGAAATCAGCACCGAGCGTTGGATTGAAATCCCTGCACCCGTTCGTGACATTTATGCGCTCTGGCGGCCCACACCAATGCACCGTGCACGACGGCTCGAAAAACTGCTCGACACACCTGCCCATATCTACTACAAGGATGAAAGTGTCAGTCCTGTCGGATCGCACAAGCCCAACACAGCGGTTGCCCAGGCTTTCTTCAACAAAGAAGCAGGCACCAAGGCACTTACCACTGAGACTGGTGCTGGGCAATGGGGCTCAGCGCTCGCAATGGCATGCAATTTCTTCCACCTGGATCTCGAGGTTTTCATGGTGAACGTCTCGTATCACCAGAAACCGTATCGGCGTATGATCATGGAGAACTATGGTGCACAGGTCTTTGCAAGTCCGAGCAACAAAACTGAGTATGGCAGGAAGGTGCTCTCTCAAGACCAAAACTCGCCGGGGTCACTGGGGATGGCGATTTCCGAGGCGGTGGAAACTGCTGCTCGTTCCGGAGGGACGAAGAAATACAGTCTCGGCTCCGTGCTCGGCCATGTGTTGTTGCACCAGACAGTGATCGGATTGGAGTCGCTGCAGCAAATGGAGCTGGCCGGGGAGTACCCTGACATGGTGATCGGGTGTATTGGAGGCGGTTCAAACTTTGCCGGGTTCGCGTTCCCGTTCCTCTGGAAGAAGTTTACAGAAGGGAAGAATATTCGCGTCATCGCTGTCGAGCCTGCATCTTGCCCCAGCGTCACCAAGGGCCGCTATACATTCGACTACGGCGACTCGGCCGCAATGGCACCAATTGTAAAAATGTACACACTTGGACACACGTACATACCGCCGGGAATCCATGCCGGCGGCCTACGGTACCACGGCATGTCTCCCAGCGTCAGTGCTCTGGTTGACCATGGTGATATTGAGGCACGCGCAGTGCACCAACTTCCCACGTTTGAGGCGGCGGTGCAGTTTTCTCGAGCGGAGGGAATCATCCCGGCACCGGAGTCTGCTCATGCAATCCGCGCTGCAATCGACGAAGCTCTTCGGTGCAAAATCGAAGGCAAGAAAAAGGTCATTGCTTTCAACCTCTCCGGCCATGGACACTTTGACATGGCGGCCTATGAGGCGTACCATCATGGCAAACTTGTCGATTACGAGTACCCTGTAGAGTTGGTTACTGAAGCGATGCAACACCTGCCAAAGGTACCATAGACTTTGTGAACCGTGGTGAAACATAAGTTCTCTTTCCGACACGTGTTTCTCCTGGCGTGCACCACCTTCACCACGATTGCACGCAGTCAGTCACAGGACATGAGATTTGATCACCTGACGACAGAACAGGGGCTTTCTCAGGACATCGTCACGTCGATTGTCCAGGATCGTCAGGGTTTTATGTGGTTTGGCACCGAAGACGGACTGAACAGGTACGACGGGTATTCCATCAAAGTCTACAAGCACGACCCCTTCGACTCAACCTCTCTTGCCTCAAGCTGGGTCTCTGCACTCCTCATTGACGACGAGGAAACTCTGTGGATCGGGGGGCATGAAGGACTGGACAGGTATGATCCTGATCGCGATCTCTTCGTTCACCACCGGAACAATCCGCTAGACCTCGGAAGCATCAGTTCTGATTATGTTTCATCTCTGAGCAGAGCCGCAGATAATTCGTTGTGGGTCGGTACGTCAAATGGGCTGAACAAGTGCGACCAGCATACCGGAAAATTCGTACGATACCAATTTGACCCCGCCGATCCTGCCAGTCTGAGTTCTGATGCTGTCAGCGCTGTGTACCTCGACGCCGACCGGGCTCTTTGGGTCGGAACAACAAACGGTCTCAACAGACTCATCCCTTCCATCGGCAAGTTTCAATACTACCCGGCGACCGCAGGCTCACCACAACGATTTGCTGCGCCCAAGATTTCAGCAATCTTTGAGGATAGCAGAAGGAATCTCTGGATCGCACAATTCTCGACCGGGTTGTTCCGGTTCGATCAGATGCGAAGCACGCTGACATCGTTCCCTGTCCGCCGTTCAAGCCTGTCAGGGCCCGCGGACTCCAGAGTGTTCAGCATAGCAGAAGATCACACTGGAAAGATATGGTTCGGGCATTTCAGTGGACTGGACATCTATGACTATGCAGCGAACACCTTCACTCAAATCCAGGGTGACGCAAAGCATCCTCAATCCCTTGGAAGCAATAGGATCTACAACGTTTGCCGCGATCGAGCAGACGCGTTGTGGCTGGGAACCTGGCAGGGAGGAGTGAACCGTTTCGATCCGAACAGGCCCTCGTTTTCGGTGTTCCGTCATGTTCCGGGCGATCCAAACAGCCTAGGTGCCGACCAAGTACTCAGCATCCTGGAGGATCGCAATGGTGAGATCTGGGCAGGCACGGCAGGTGGTGGACTCACTCGATTTGACCCGCGCACAAGGACATATCACCAGTATATGCACCGGCCCGGTAACATCCACAGCATTAGCAGTAATACTGTGGCGGCTCTGGCTGAAGACCCGGACGGGGACATCTGGGCTGGATGTGTGGAGGAGGGAACGCTTGATCGATTCGATCGTCACCGCAGTGCATTCATCCACTATCCCCTCAAAAATATCCAAACGCTTTGCATAGACCGCAACGGCGATCTGTGGATCGGCATGATCTACACAGGACTTGCACACTTAGATCGAAGACGAGACAACTTTAGCTACTACAGCGACAATCCGTCCGATTCCGCCTCCCTTCGGGGGAGAGGTGTCTGGTGCATATACGAAGATCGCGCAGGAGCTCTTTGGGTCGGAACTTGGGAAGGAAACGCTCAGTTCAACAGGCTCGACCGTGCAACTGGACACTTCGCACATTTCAGCCCCGATCCACGCAACTTCTCAAGCATCAGCAGCACTGCTGTACGCACAGCATACGAAGACAAAAATGGATGTTTGTGGCTTGGGACATGGGGTGGCGGACTGAACAAATATGATCCCCTCACGAACGTATTCTCCCATCTTACCGAGCGCGACGGTTTACCCAACAACTTCGTCAAGGGAATTCTCGCAGACAGTCAGGAACGTCTCTGGATCAGCACGGATCGTGGTCTGACCAGATTTGATCCTCACCAAGGTCAGTTCAAGAATTTCACGCCGGAGGACGGCCTCCAGGGATATCGATTTCTCTCTGGTTCGTTTCATAAGGGGTGGAGCGGCCGTTTCTACTTCGGCGGCGAACACGGATTCAATACCTTCTTTCCGGATAGCGTACGGGATAACCCGTACGTTCCCCCGGTCGTGATTACGAAATTCACGATCTTTGACCGGCCAGCCCTGCTCCCGCGCGCAATTTGGGCGACAGATGAAATCCGTCTTTCGCACGACCAGGCTTTTTTCGCATTCGAATTCGTAGCGCTGGACTATTCCTCACCCACAAAAAACCGTTATGCGTATATGATGGATGGATTCGACCGAGACTGGGTGCAATCCGGTTCACGACGTTATGCTGCATACACTCATCTTGAACCCGGCAGTTATGTCTTTCGGGTGCGAGGATCCAACAACCACGGCATCTGGAACGATCAGGGTGCATCACTCCGGATTATCATCACGCCGCCGTTCTGGCGGCAATGGTGGTTTTATCTGCTCTCCTTCTTGTTGATTGCTACGGCCCTCTATGCCCTTTATCGCTATCGTGTTCAGAAAATCGTTGACGTTGAGAGATTGAGAACTCGCATTGCCTCCGACCTGCACGATGAGATAGCGTCGAACCTGACAAGCATTGCGATGTTCAGCAAAATTGTCGAGGACACAGTACAGGGACGGAACCTTCTCCCGGAACAACATGTAGAGTTGCTCGGACGGATCACGACCCTTTCCCAGGAATCGGTGAGTAAGATCCGGGATATTATCTGGGCGATCGATCCGCGCACGCAAACACTCTCGGATCTTCTCCAGCGCGTCAATGATACGTCGGTTGCCGAGTGCCTTGCCCACAATATTATACTGTACACCCAACGTGCTGTCGATGATAGACTGCCGACGACGAACCTGCTTCCCGAGCAACGCAGGCACATCTGGCTTGTTCTGAAAGAAGCGATACACAATGCGATCAAGCATGCGAGCTGCAGCGAGATTGTCATTGCTGCAACATATTCGTCGCCTCTCCTTACCCTCACAATCCATGACAATGGACATGGGTTTGACGGCTCCTCCGGAACAGAAGGCAAAGGACTCGGCACAATGAGAATGCGGGCTGAACAGTTGGGCGGAGAGCTATTGATTGAAACGGGAAAAGAGACAGGGACGAGGTTGACATTGAAAATGAAACTGTAACCCGGGCAATGGTTCAACCGTGCAGTTAGATAATAGACCGTTGGTTCTGTTGCAGTATCAATCCTTTGTCCTAGATTTGATCGCATGTCAGTCGCGGTAGCTTTGGTAGAAGACCATCCAGATATCCGGATGGGAACGTCATTCATCCTTCGCTCATCGAAGACCTTCTCGGTAGTTGGTGAATTCGAGAAAGCGGAGGATCTGCTTGATCAATTCAGTGAAATCAGGCCCGACGTCGTCCTGATGGACGTCCATCTTCCCGGAATGTCCGGAATTGACGCAACGGGGATCTTGAAAGCGCAGTACCCGCGGGTAGAGATTGTTATCCTTTCAGTTCTTGAGGACGACGAAAACATTTTCCACGCAATTTGTGCAGGGGCAAGTGGCTATGTCACGAAACCAGTCATGCCCAACCAGCTTCTCGAGGCGGTCGAGCAGGCCTTCAGCGGAGGGACGCCCATGTCTCCCCACATCGCCAGGAAGGTCCTGCAAATGTTCAAACAGAACGTCCCTCCCCCGAAGGCGGACTACAATCTCTCAGCCCGCGAGCTGGAGGTTTTGGAGCTCCTCACACAAGGAGCCGATTTCAAGCTGATTGCAGAAAAGCTCCTCCTCTCCCCATTCACCATCCGCGCCAACGTGCGGAATATCTACGACAAACTCCACGTCCACTCCAAGTCTGATGCCGTCGCAAAAGTCTTATGCGAGTGGGTGCTTCCATCGAAGTGAGCAAAGCTGTGCAAAAAAAGGAACTCATCATCATCATGGGGTCTGCAATGACACCCACATACGCTCCCACAGGCAATAGTTCTTGTACCTTAGTGGCATCGGGGAGCTCGCCGAAAAGGGCACCGAAGGGACGACAGCGGTGGGGGTAAGTCGATTCCGGCGGTCCAAAGGGAATGCTTTCGCACATCTCTCTTCTAACTGCACTTTTCCTACCCAGTCAAGTACTTTGGCTGTATTGGCAAACTATCTACAAAATTTGCGCAATTTAACCATGTTTGATGTAGTAAATTTCTGCGAATTATCTTGACTTTCTGCGGTTGAATTTCTATCATTCCTTGTGAATACGCTTATGGCCAGGTAGGAGGCAAAAATGAAGAGAAACCAGCCGGACTCCAACAGGTCGAATCATAACGTGCGGTGGTCTCCTGTCAACCGACCGGGAGTTGCAGAGTTTGTTCGAGCGGCCGAGCATTTTGTCCAGGCAAAAAAGTACACAGCTGCGCTAGAGCAACTCGCACTTGCCCAGAAACTCGTGCCGACCAACAAGTACATTGCCGCCATCATCGAACGGGTTGAAAGCCTCCAGCGTACAAATCCGGACACCATTCCAGCTGGCACATTCTCATCTCCGGAATCCCCGCTTGACTCCGGACGGTACCTCTCCATTACCGTCGGCAGTCAATTTGATGAGGGGATCAAACCGCCAGAAACGCAGACTGTCGCATCGAACACTGGTACCTCAGATCTCATCAGAGAACTCACCGATATCGCCCAAGAGTTGGCAAAGCTCGGGCTTCCCGACCCTGCTTTTGACGCCCTAATGAGAGCCTATCTGATCGACCCGATGAGTCCGGACGTCATCTCCTGTGAGAAGAGCGTCCTCCCACTCTGGAATCTCGCAAGAGCGCAGAACTCAACTGTGAGAAGTGAGGCCGAGAGAATAACCCCCGTACCCACGGCTTCAGCACCTGCCCCGCAGCCGGTACAGCATGTGGATCCTCCCGAAAACGAAGAAGCGCGTCTTGAGATGCTCAGACAACAGAAAGAAATGGAACGATCAGAAAAGGAGCGGGAGGTCTGGAGGGAAGCATCGAGGGTTCCGAGGTTTCTCAAATTCAATCCATGGGAAGATTCTCAACGGTCGCCTTCTGCCGACGATGAACCGTCTGAATCTCCACGGAGACTATTCAAGAAGCGTCACCGAAAGGGATAACAGACTGGATTCGGCACACTTGCTGATCCCGGCTCTCCTCACATCATTCTAGGCGTCGGGACATCCCCCATCCCGAACGGCAACCGGAGGTTGTCCTCTATATTCTCTCACGCTTCCCAGCGTATCGCCGCCATCGTCGTATTCTGCCTGAATCAACAACAATGCTGACATGCAATAGACCTCTGTTCTCCGTATACTCCTTCTTCCAGTAAAGGGGTTACGAGGTGAGCGATCAGCATGTGGTACGAGAGCCGTCGAGGCTCAGCATCATTGCGGCATTCGGCGCTGTATATGTTCTGTGGGGATCAACCTACCTAGCAATCCGCTTTGCGATCGAGACCATCCCCCCGTTTCTGATGGCCGGGACACGCTTTCTTGTCGCGGGTTCACTGCTCTACGCGTGGTCACGTTTGAATGGTGCACCAAAACCTACTGGTATTCACTGGCGTTCTGCAGCAATCGTCGGAGGCTTGATGCTCTTCCTCGGTAACGGGGGAGTCACATGGGCGGAACGGGTGATACCGTCAGGGATTGCAGCACTTCTCATCGCCACTGTTCCCATGTGGATAGTCTTCTTTGACTGGCTCTGGCATCGTGCGGCACCACCGGGAACCCGTGTAGTATTCGGGCTCGTGATCGGCGTAATCGGCGCGGGGGTTCTTACCGCACCCGGCAGGTTCAGTGGCACATCTACAATTGATCCCCTGGGCGCTCTCGCATTGCTGATCGCGACCATCTCTTGGGCTGTCGGCTCGTTATATTCTCGCAAAGCCCCGCTTCCGTCTTCACCACTTCTCGGCATCGGGATGGAGATGCTTGCCGGGGCCGTCCTTCTCTACTGCCTTGCCATCATAGCAGGCGAACCTGCAAGGGTTAACCTTAAGGCACTCACCTTCAAATCTACATTCTCTCTTGCTTACCTTGTTGTGTTCGGCTCGCTCCTGGGATTTACATCCTACATCTGGCTCCTTCGGGTGACTTCGGCTGCGCGTGTATCCACATATGCTTTTGTGAATCCAGTAATTGCCATGCTTCTGGGTTGGGCTCTTGCAGGTGAAGCACTGACCGTTCAAACACTGGTCGCGGCGGGAATTATTATCCTCGCTGTATTCCTCATCGTTACAGGTGGACCGTTGCGTAAGTGATCCAATCTGGTCCGGTTCTCCCGCTAGCTTCTACAACTCCACATCGAATGTTTCCACTCGGTTTCTCAGCTCACCGATCTTCTCGATCGTGACGACCACCTCATCCCCGTCTTTGAGGAACACCGGCGGCCTCCTGAATACTCCTACGCCATGGGGAGTCCCCGTGGCAATGACATCACCAGGCTCCAGTGTGATGCCCTGTGTGATGAATGCGATCAACTCACGCACAGAAAAAATCATCTCAGATGTATTGGAGTCCTGATACACTACCCCGTTTACACTACAGCTAATCGCCAGACGATTTCCTTCACCTATTTCATCGGGTGTCACCAGCACTGGCCCCATGGGACAGAATGTGTCCAACGACTTGCCACGTGTCCACTGTTTGTCACCGAACTGCAAATCGCGCGCCGACACGTCGTTGAGCGCGGTGAAGCCAGCGACGCAATCCATTGCCTTGTCCACCGGCACTTGACGAGCCCTCTTACTGATCACGACTGCGAGTTCTGCTTCGAAATCCACCTTCTCTGTCAAAACACGATTCCATCGGATCGTGCCACCCGGCCCCACAATCGACTGGGGAAATTTCGCAAATAGAATCGGGTGCCTCGGTGGCTCCACCTTCTGTTCACGGCAGTGGTCCCTGTAATTCAACCCGATTCCGATGATTTTTGAGGGATGAGAGAGTATTGACTCAATCTCCACATCATTAACCTCCCTCATTACTATTCCCTTCTCAGGTTCTGGTCGTTGTCCTTGCAGATCAATGCACTTACGCGCAAGGCCCAATGTCGCTTCCCACATCTTTATTGCCTCATCAAGTGTCTGCCCAACTGTTATCCTTTCACCGACGCTAACAGCCCTGGCACTGAGGGGGATATCAATGAAGCGGTCTTCCGCAATCATCACTCCGAACGAACGGGCATCACCATATGAATAGCACAGGAATTTCATTCGGTGTCCCTGTCACCTCTGCGAAAATGCACGGAACGAGTATCCACGCTGCTTCAACTCTCGGAGCATCCTGTCTAGTCGGCTGTAGAATTTGTCTGACCTTCCCGGCGCAACACCGACATGTGAAAGGAGAATGAAACCGTTCAACCCGTGTGGGCGGCTGGCCTCAAAGGTCAGGATGCTCTTTTCAATGGCGTCGCTGGGAACATAGTTGCGGTCCTGGCCCGGAACGGTGTAGTCTGCGTTCGATCGTGTTCCCGGCGTAAAATTCACCAGTGTTACTCCGACTTCCCGACACCAGTCACTGATACGGCCATTATACCACTCATACGGCGGCAGAAACCACGATGCTTTCCATTTGCGAATCCCGAACGCACCCATTGCTCTATAGTTTTCCCGGAGATCGTCCAGGAACTGCTGTTTCGACACAAGCAGTGAATCACGGTTCTCCCACGGCGCATATAAGAGGTGTCGATCCGAATGAGCGCCCAGGTAGTGCCCGTCGTTGATTAGTCCTTTGATGAGCTTGCTGTATTGTGGATTCCTATAGAATTCGCCCGTGAAAAAGAAAGATGCTGGAATCCGGTGTTTCTTCAGCGCCTTTCGAATCACCTCCCCGCCGTCGCCAAACTCGTGACCAGTAAAGACGAGATATATTACCTTCACCGCGGAGTCCATCCGGATGATCGCACCGTGATCGCGCGTCAGGCGCTCAGCCAGAGACGCCTTCTCTCCCTGAGCTTGCAGCGATGAGAGGTAATACGTCAGACTCGCAGTTCCGTCCATTGTCGGTTCGTTGGTCGAATAGTCGGCCCAGTCATCATGATAGACGGCTGCCTCAGACTGGAAATCTTTGAACGCGTCCTCTTTCGAAAGATGGACGCCTTTCAGCCCAGTAAAAATGCTCGCTTTCACAGGACCATCAACAAGACCACCGTCGATCGGGAATCCATAAACATGACTAAAGGCAGAGTGTGGATCCTTCGGAGAGACGCCGCTTGCAGGTAGACCTACGATCATGCTGGTTCCCCACGGATTGCAACCGAAAAGCCAGTCGCGCAACGAAGCTTCCATCTGTGCGAACATAGAATCTCCACTGACGTTCCAATAGAGGCGCGCCTGTGTCACCATCGCGCTGACGAGATTGTTCGAGCACCAGATGAACGGCACTCCGTAAAGAAACGGATTGCCTTTGCCGCGTTCCCACACGCGGCCGATACCATCCTTCAGCCATCCGATGGCACACCGGCGTTCATCTTCACTAGTGAATCCCGCAAGATAGAAATGCCCCAGGTTGACAAACGGATACCACTGATAATGTCGCGCGCCATCGGCTCCCATCCACGGTACCACTGGTTCCGCCTGCCCGTAGCGGACAGCCTCATGGAGATAGCTCGTGTCTCCTGATATCCTGTACAGCTGCGTTGCAGCAAGCTCCATGTCGTCAACCCAGTTGTCTTCTTCGTAGAAATATGGAGCGCGGCAGGGGGCGGTCTGACATACACCCGGAGTTGCTTTCCCTAGGGCATATGCCTCTGTGGCCTTTGTCAGGATTCGGGCACCAAATTCCGGGTAGTACTTTTGCAGAAGTCGTGAGCCAAGCGCAAATGATGAAGAGTATTTTGCTGCTGTTGATGCAATTCCGGTTGTCCTGTTCCGATACGACATAAGCCCCTGGGGTGTTCCGCTGCAAAAGTATACCGGGCGTTCACGTCCTTTTCCATAACTAATTGTATCCTGAGTCGGGAGCCGAAATCCCATGTGGTCCCGGTCATCGGCAATCTGATTGAACATCAAGCCGGGAGACGGATTCATCTTCACCAGCCAATCGAGACCCCATTTCGCCTCATTAAGAATGTCAGGGATACCGTCGGGCGCCGGTTCGCCGCTGGCATCATAGAAGTCGTTGAATGCTGAGGGGTTTTGCTCATAGGCGAAGAGCATTTGGAAGACTGCATTTGCTGAGGTTGTCACGTACTGGAGGTAATCCGAAGCATCATGCCAACCGCCTACGACATCAATGAACGTTGAATCAAGCGTAGGATGATAGATGACGTACCCGTCGCGGGTGTGGCATGAATCATGAAGGAATGGGTTGTAACCGCAGCGTTGCTGACGCATATATTTCAACAGAAAGTCGGCCGCCCCGTCATACACATCCTGCGCAATTCTGAACACCGAGGAGCGGGCACTTCCACACCACACCGTGTATGCGCCTGGACTACTCACAGCAGAAAAGTCCAGACGA